>Ga0302309_10000161_pt1 | contig 92103 bp, 96 predicted proteins | sample III_Palsa_N1_1_FD_200453 | JGI IMG/M metagenome (GOLD analysis project Ga0302309, IMG submission 200453) | Peat permafrost microbial communities from Stordalen Mire near Abisko, Sweden - III_Palsa_N1_1 | ecosystem: Environmental > Terrestrial > Soil > Palsa > Peat permafrost | place: Sweden...
CCCCATCCAGTTCAACTACCGGGTTTTCTACTTTAATTTTTGACATTTTGCTACTTATTTTTAATAGGCCCAAATATATAAAATTGAACTTTACCTGTTTAATTAATTGGCAATAAATGAGAAAACCTTTACAAGTGTGGTTTTTTTTAAGTTTGATGCGGTTTTTTTTAAGATTATGCTATTTTTATGGAATTATCCTCAGGATAATTCTAAACTATTTATAATCAATGCTAATGATAAAAAAATCTACCCTAATAGCTGTATTGTTAACAATAGTGATGTGTTTTACGGCTTTTATATCAAAAGCACAGCTTGGTTATACTTTTTCCCAGTATGATGTTGGCGTTTCAGGCAGCATCAATTCGGTGAATGGTGATACACAAACTAAAACATCTACCTCTTCAGTGAATTTTTCTTTCGGCTATAATCAGTCGCCATTTGTTAATTACGTTTTTGAAGTACAGGCCGGAAGTCTGGCGGGTGGTAATGAATATAAGGATAGTACAGGCAGGCAGTTTTCCAATAGTTTTGTATCATTTATTTTCAGAGGGCAGATTCAGGCTGGCGAGCTTATAGATTACTCCCAAAGCCCTTTTGCTAATGCCATGAAAAACTTTTACGTGTCGACAGGTGTAGGGATGGTTGTAAATCATTTGACCACCAATCGGTACTCCTATCTAATTCCGGGCCTTTACACCCCCGGCGAAGACAACAGTAATGAAATTTTTATACCTGCACGAATAGGGTATGAGTTTAAAATATTTAACCAATATGGTGAGCCCTCTGTTAAGATCGACCTTGCTTATGAATATAATTTTGTGCTGGGCGATGAGCTAGATGGTTTTAAAGTAGGTAATAATAATGATGCCTATAGCCAGCTTTCACTCGGTGTGAAATTCGCGATCTTCAGTAAAACATCTTACCGCAAACAAATTAGTTATTGATTGTTTACTATGGTATTGATTGCTTAGTATTCTATAACTTTGTTTAAGAATATTGGGGCAAGGTTTTAATACATTTAAACTTATTAATTAAAAACCTATGAGTAACAATAACACAGATCCTGTTTTTGACGACGATAGCGTAGACCGGGACAGAACACTTAAAGACGAATTGGGTGAAACAATTGACAAGCAGCAACTGAAATTTAATGCTGATGATAACAGCTACGAATATGATGTGAAAAGTGATGACCCGGATTATGACCATCCCGACCCATACAAAACCTCTGCAAAAAATGGTGAGGATATGAACTCTACCTATGATGAGGCCAACCCTTATGATACTTCGGATGAATATATCCCGAATGAATCATTGGAAACAGATGTTGACCAATTAGCCATGCACATTGATGATGGAGAGATCGTTGAGCTTGACCCTACCGATGTGGCTCTGGCACGTACCCCTGAAGATGATCGTGATGATCTGGATGAAGAAGGCTATCCTAAGAATGACAGAAAGTAATTATCTAACAAAAAGCTCATAATAGAACCCCGTTGTCATTTCGACCGTAGGGAGAAATCTTCTGCACTTTGCATATTCGCTTTTTGGGTTAAGAAGTTTTCTCCCTACGGTCGAAATGACAATGTTTTTTATACTATTGTTAACTACTCAAAATCAAGATTAAACCTTTTCCTGAGTTCTGTTAGCTGTGGGTTTTTTGCCGCCATGTGCATAAATTTTTCCTGGTTGGTATAAGGGCGTTTTGCGGCTGTTATTTCATCAACCCGGGCATTAACCTCAATGCTAAAATTTTTCAAATTACTGCGTAAGTAGTTAAGCAGGTTAGGGCGCTCATCTCTGAATACATTTTCCTGTACTTTATTGCCTACCACCACCTCAAACTCATACGGGCGAAGCATTACCGGTGCATTGGTATTGAAAATACTCAGCAGGTTCTTTTTGCCATCGGTTTTTAATTGCGCAGCATAATTGGTCCACAATTGTAAGAATCTGTCAGTAGTGAAATCGTTTTTGTCATCGCCTTTAATATATGGGTCTTCTTCTTCCGCAACCATGGTTTCCGAAGTTTTGCCCCAATCTTTAAGGGATGGTATTTTTACTGATACCGCCGATGCATGTGTATTCGGGATAAACGGTTTTGGTTTTTCAGCAGATACGGCGGCTTTAACCTCTTTTACAGGTTCGGTAATTGCGGCAGCGGGCCTTTGGGTGATATATGGTGCCGGTGCATCACTTAATATCGGTGCTTCCGAAGTGGCTACAGGGGCATTGTCGGGTTTTACGTTTGCTGAGGTATCAGGTTTTTTTTTTAATTGCCCTTCTGATGAGGGCATTGCATTAAGCGGCGCAGCGGCGAGGTTGAATGCCGATGTGAGATAGCACATCTTGAGCAGGGCCAGCTCAACCTGTAAGCGCTGATTTTTGCTGAGCTTATAATTAAGATCGCACTGGTTGGCTATATTCATAGCCGACAGCAGGAATGATACCGATGAGGCCTGCGATTGCTGCAGGTATTTGTTCTTTATGCCGTCGCTTACTTCAAGCAGTTTAAGGGTTGATGCATCTTTGCCTACCAGCAGGTTACGCAAATGTTCCGAAAGGCCTGATATAAAATGTGCGCCATCAAATCCTTTAGTGAGTATTTCATCAAAAAGTAACAGTGTGTTGGCGCTGTCTTCTTTTAGTAAACCCTCGGTTATATTAAAATAGTAATCGTAATCCAGTATATTCAGGTTATCGATCACTGATCTGTAAGTAACGTCCCCCCCCGAAAAACTTACGATCTGGTCGAACATTGATAAGGCATCACGTAAGCCACCATCCGCTTTTTGGGCAATAATGTGTAAACCATCAGGTTCGTAGCTAATGCTTTCCTTTTGTGCTATTGATGCCAGGTGATTAGACATATCCTCAACGCGGATACGGTTAAAATCAAATATCTGGCAGCGCGAAAGTATAGTAGGCAGTATTTTATGCTTTTCGGTAGTGGCTAATATAAATATGGCGTAATGAGGCGGTTCTTCCAGCGTTTTCAGGAACGCGTTAAACGCAGCCTGCGATAGCATGTGCACCTCATCAATAATATATACTTTGTAACGAACGGCTTGTGGTGGTATGCGTACCTGCTCAATAAGGCTGCGGATATCATCAACCGAATTATTAGAGGCGGCATCAAGCTCATGTACATTAAAGGAGTTGCCATTTAAAAAAGAGCGGCATGAATCACAAACACCACAAGCCTCGCCATTGGGCTGTAAATTGGTGCAGTTAATGGTTTTTGCCAGTATACGGGCGCAAGTAGTTTTGCCCACACCACGCGGGCCGCAGAATAAAAATGCCTGCGCCAGCTGATTATTTTTAATAGCGTTTTTTAACGTATTAGTTATATGTTGCTGACCTACAACACTTTCAAAAGTAGCGGGGCGGTACTTACGGGCCGAAACAATGAAATTCTCCACAGCTACTAAGATAATAACAAATTGCCTTACTTAAAACAGGCTTATGTGATTGTTGAAAAATGGGTGATTGTTCAATTAATATTATCATAAGTAATGATTGCTTTCTCGCCTTTGTTGGTGTTGTTCTCGCCCTTGTTGGTGTTGTCACCAACAAGGGCGGTGGGAACAGTGCGACTTGTGAGAGGCTGATCGGTTTGTTGGTGACAACACCAACAAAGGCAGCGATTAATCGCCTCATTAAAACAAGGTTATGTGAGTGTTGAAAAATGGGTGAATGTTCAATTAATATTATTGCCAGATTATCATTCCTCGCCCTTGTTGGTGTTGTCACCAACAAGCACGGTGTTTTCTTTGGGAACAGTGCGGCTTGTGAAGGGCTGCGCGGTTTGTTGGTGACAACACCAACAAAGGCAGCGATTAATCGCCTCACTTAAAATAGGCTTATGTGATTGTTAAAAAATGAGTGAATGTTCAATTAATATTATTGCCAGATTATCATTGTTTTATATGAATAATATGATAGTTTTATTGTCTGAACCATATCACCCTTATGAAGTCTTTTTTATTTGCATTTGTGTTAATACTGTTGTGCTTTTTAACAGCTAAAAGCCAGGATACTGTTAAAACAGCAGTACCCCCGAAATATCCCGAGCATCATCATCCTTCGTTAAAAGATATAATGCACCCCGATGGGGAAGCGCTAATTCGTGAACATCGTTATCGGGATTCTTTAAATGACATCAACCATCCGGAGCATCATCATCCTACTTTATACCTTGATTTTGGTTTTGGCGAATCATTTGGGATAAATGGATTGCAGGGTAATTACAGCTTAAATTATCAGTATGAACGAAGCTTGTTTACGTTCAGGAGTATTGGTATTGAAACGTTTGCGTCAAAAGATGAGGATCCCATCTATTTTATAGTTCCCAAGGCGAGTGGGAGTCTTACTCAGTATGCCCTGTTGTATGGCTGGCGTTTTACCAATAACCGAAGCCATGGATTTAGCTTTTCTGCAGGTATATCAACTAATGACCGGTTTTACTATTATGACGCAACTAACCAGCGTGTACATATTGAACAATATTATGCAGGCGTACCATTTGAGGCAAATTATGAATGGTATACCCGGCGTTTTGGTGTAAGCGGTGGATTTAAACTTAGTGGCGATATTTCACGACATAGTTTCGTAGGTATTGGGGTTGATATGGGTTTAGGATTCCATAATACGCATAAACATTAAATATTATTCTTTGTTTATCTCCTTAACATACAGCTCATCAACCAAAATAATAACTATAGCCAGTAATGGCACGGCCAGAATAATTCCTAATGCACCAGTTAGTGTGCCCATAATTAACTGGCTGATGAGTGTTAAAGCAGGAGGGAGGTTGATGATCTTTTTTTGCACCAGCGGCGTTACTATATTGGCTACGATAGTTTGCGATACAATATATATTATGGCAACTACAATTGCCGTATTGGGGCTAATAGTGAAAGCAAGTAAAACACCCGGTATCATGGCTACTAATGAGCCAATATTGGGTATAAGCTCCAGTATGCCAGTTATTAAGCCTAATACCATAGCAACGGGTACGCCTACAATACTAAGCGCAACACTTATTAAAACGGTAATAAGCACTATAGATAGCATCATGCCCTTTAGCCAGCCTTTTAATGAAAGGCTTATACGGTCCATGATATGCTTGCCCAGTTCCTTTTTGCTCCGGGGCACTAACAATAATATGCCGTTTTTGTAAAGCGATGGGCTTGCGGTAAAGAAAATGCCAAGGAATAAAATAATATAAATATCGCCCAAAACGCCGAAACTGGTACTGAAAAAACTTTGTACCGTAGCCGTCAGCTTTTGCGAGTTATCGCCTGAGAAATTTTCAAGTACCTTTTGACCGATAGGTGTTTCGGCCATTTTTGCTTTGGCGTTGCTGATCGTGTGTGGTAAGGTATTGCTTAGTTCGGCTATCTGTACCTGCATTTTGGTGCCCATAAACCACAGAAGAGCGCCTAATAGTACAACGGAAGTTACTATGGATAAGATCATAGCATACTTTCGGTTCAGCCTGGTTCTTCGCTGTATAATATCTCCCAACCCATGAAAATATGCCGCTATGAGCGAGCCTGCCAGCGCCATCATCAATATATTGAACGCTACGTGGAGTACCAGTATAACGATAATAAGTAATGCGGCTATGGCTACAGTATGCCATACTTTTTGAATATAGGATAACTCCCTTTTCAGGCGCTTTTCGGTCTCATTTTCCTCTTTCATTAACTGTGTTATTTAGTGTTTAATAACCGGTATCTATCAAAAAGGATTGTAAGTTAAGCATATATTGTAGCAATTGCTATTGCAGATCATCTTCCGGAAAGTGGTCGTCATCATCCGGGTCGAGTTCCAGCTCTTCATCCTCTATTTGCATTTCATGTACATCGTCTTCGTCGCCGGCAAGGTCGTCAAAATCCTCATCGTCTTCGTCCTCCCAATCTCCTTCAATTTCATCTTCATCAGGCAATAAGGAATTTACAGGGTAAAGCGTATGGCTGTCAGCTGTTAGTGCTTCATTATCAATAAATAGCATGTTAGTAATCTTTATGTTTTTTGGTGTTTGAAAAATAATAAATTCTTGCTACATTTGCAACCCCGTAATAGCGGGAAATAATTAAAAACAAAGTATAAATGCAACAGTACGAAATCGTGATCGTTCTAACCCCGTTGCTTTCAGAAGAAACTGCTAAAGAGGCTAATGCCAAATATAGCAAAGTTTTAACTGATGGCGGAGCCGAAATTGTCCAGGAGGATAATTGGGGTTTGAGAAAATTAGCGTACCCAATTCAGAAGAAAACAACTGGGTACTATCACTTAACTGAATTTAAGGCTCCGGGTGAATTAATTAACAAATTGGAGGTAGAGTTAAGGCGCGATGAGCGTGTTTTGCGTTTCCTGACCATTGCTCTGGACAAACATGCCATTGCTTACAATGACAAAAAACGCAGCGGTGCTTTTAACAAAAAACCTAAAGCAACAGAGGAGGCAGCACACTAATGGCAAACGACCAAATTAAATACGTTACCGCTCCAAAGGTGGAGGATAACCGTAAAAAATACTGCCGCTTCAAAAAGAACGGTATTAAGTATATCGATTACAAAGACGCAAACTTTTTATTAAAGTTCATTAACGATCAGGGTAAAGTATTACCTCGCCGTTTAACTGGTACTTCATTAAAATTCCAGCGTAAAGTGGCTCAGGCTGTTAAGCGTGCCCGCCACATCGGTTTATTACCTTATGTTACAGATTCATTAAAATAATAGGAGATTTAAGAAATGGAAGTTATTTTAAAACAAGATGTAAAAAACCTGGGTGATAAAGACGATGTAGTAAACGTTAAACCAGGTTATGGCCGTAACTACCTTTTACCTAAAGGCTACGCCATATTAGCTACAGTAAGCGCACGTAAAGTTTTAGCTGAAAACCTTAAACAGGCTCAGTTTAAACAAGAAAAGATCCGCAAGGATGCTGACGCGATAGCTGCCCGTTTGGAAGGTGTTAAACTTACCATTGGTGCTAAAGCTGGCGAAAGCGGTAAAATTTTCGGTGCTATCAACACTATTCAATTAGCTGACGCTTTGAAAAAAGAAGGCTTTGAAGTTGACCGTCGTCGTATTACTTTTGATACTGAGCCTAAATTTGTAGGTGAGTATGTTGCAAATGTAAACTTGCACAAAGAAGTAAAAGTACGCGTACCATTTGAAGTGGTAGCTGAGTAATTTTTGATTTCGGATTCCGGAGTTTCGATTTCGGATTTGATATAGAATTAAAAAAGGTGTTTTGTGAAAGCAAAACACCTTTTTTATTTTCTATAATCGGGCCTTAAGAATTATTTTAATTTTATTTACTTTGTACCCAATAACCTTATCAATATGAAAAAAATCTTACTCTTATCTGTACTATTAGTTGGTTTTGCATATAGCACTTTTGCGCAGAACTATTATGATGAACCAAGTCCAAAAATTAGCGCAGGCTTTGGCTTTGGCGCAGCCGTTGGTCCATACTCAGGTGCTTACCCAGCCGCAGGCAGTCTGAACGTTAAATTTGAATACCCTATAAGCGACAGCAAAGTCAACATTATATTTACTACTGGTTATACTTTTTATGTATCGAGCAATGGCTACTCAACCGGGGTTTATTATGATGATTATGGTAGCGAATCCTATTCCTCTGGATCACTGGTTTCGTTCATACCTGTAGAAACAGGCATTAAAGCATTTGTTTACAACAGGATTTTTGTTGAGGGGGATGTTGGCGCTTCATTCAATATAAATTCAAGCTCTTCAGACTATACTAATAAAAAAGTAGCCCTTATATATTCACCAAGCGCAGGTTACTCTATTCCTTTCGGTTCAACAAAGTTTGGGGTTGACCTAAGCTTAGGTTATGAAAACAGGCTTGAAACAGGCGGTGGCTACAGTCAGATTGCTTTTAAAGCAGCCTTTAACTTTAGCTTATAAAAAATAAGATAAAGGGGCCAAAATATCGAGCTAAACTTGTCGTAAACTGAGTTTCATTCTTAAAAAAAAGCAACTGAAATCGTATCTTGGCGATTGAAACAAAATGGCTCAAAAAAAGAATAGCAAAGTTTACAAGTCGGGCATATTGAAGCTGATCCTTCGTATTATAAAATTAGTTTTCATCCTGTATTTTGGCATCACTATTTTGTGGGTGCTGCTTTACCGTTTTGTAAATCCGCCCGTTACACTGCTGATGATTGAGCGTGGTTTTGAACGGAAATCAGATGGTAAGGACTGGAAGATAGATAAACAATGGGTGGATTTTGATAACATTGCCGACCCCATGAAACGCGCTGCCGTAGCCGCGGAAGATCAGCGTTTCCTGGATCACTTCGGGTTCGATTTTAAGGCGATGGAACGCGCCATCGATAAAAATGCCAAAAGCCATAAACTGATAGGGGGAAGCACCATATCGCAACAAACAGCCAAAAACGTTTTCCTATGGCCGGGCCGCTCTTATGTACGCAAAGCTTTTGAGGCTTATTTTACTATTTTAGAAGAGATCTTCTGGAGTAAGAAGCGCATTATGGAGGTGTACCTTAATGAGATTGAAATGGGCGACGGTATATACGGCGTACAGGCTGCCTCACAGGCTTATTTTCATAAGAACGCAAAAGACCTCACCAAAAACGAAGCCGCCGCCATAGCCTCTATATTCCCCGACCCGTTGAAGTGGTCGCCCACTAACCCGAGCGATTATGTGGCCCACAGGCAGTATTTGATATTGAAGAATATGAGAAGGCTTGGGCCGCTGGATTTTTAAGCCTGTAGCTTTTTTACCACGATTCATTGCGAAGAATGACGCACCCCCGGCTATACACAGCGGTTATGCATATGGCTTACATGTCGCTTGCAGCCGCTCATTGCCGCGGAGGCTACTACTTTTGTCTTGATACAAAAGGTAGCAAAAAATCAAGTCAGCAGAAAGGCTTCTTTGCCGCACAGGCCATTTCCCTGCAAATCAGGCAAAACCTGGGCTGCTATATTTTTACCCTGCTGTCGCTACGAACTTTGGCCTTTACCCTTCTGTAAAAATCTGCTTATGCCCTGCCATTGCGCTCTACGCCATCATCGTTTAGTCTGCTTTCACCCGAAGCTGTTCTACTGACGGAGAAAAGGAGAGGGATATTATTTATATACAGGACATTAAATGACCCGTGAGCAAAAGCGGGGAAAGGCCTGACAAAAAGCGCGGGCCTGGGTGTTTTGCCTGTGGGAGGAAGGATCTTTTTGTCTTGATTTTTTGGTTACTTTTGGATCAAGCCAAAAGTAACTAAGGCTCCGCGCCCATGAGCGGCTTCATGCGATAAGTTGCCATTTTTTCCGCAATTAGCCTGACTCAACGTCTTATTATTTTACCTCCCCATTATACTACCATCCATTAAACCCCGTAACTTTATAATTGATGAATAATGAACTGCTTACTCTTGATGATGTAAAACTATTGGTAGATACCTTTTACACTAAGGTACAGGAAGATGGCCTTTTAGCGCCGATATTTAATGAGCGCATAGGTAATCACTGGCACCATCACCTGGAAAAAATGTATACCTTTTGGCAAACCACATTGCTGGGCGAGCATACTTATTTTGGCAGCCCGTTCCCGCCGCATGCCAAGCTACCGGTTGATGGCCGTCATTTTAAACAATGGATCAGCCTGTTTAACCAAACGGTTGATGAACTATTCACTGGCGACAAAGCTGACGAAGCTAAATGGCGTGCCGGTAAAATGGCCGAGATGTTTGAGCTAAAAGTCGCCCATTTTCAAAATAATTCAAGGGCGATTCAGTAGGCATTGTTTTAAACTTTTCCTTTAGGGGGCTGGGCGGCATATTTCCAATGCCGTGATTTTCCCTCTTCCATCATCTCCATAGCCTGTAGCATGCGCTTTTCGCGGGTGGCTTCAGTTTTAGCATCGATGATCCATTCCATGTATTCTTTTTTGTGTGAGTAGCTGAACTTATCGAATACTTCTTTTGCTTTAGGATGATCATTTAACACGGCTTCAAAATAATCGGGCGTAACCAGTTCTTTTTTTTCAGCAGGGTTTTTCTTAACTGTAGGAATTTTTACTTCCCGGTCGTTATTTTCAATGGCCTGTAATACAAAGTGTTTTATAGCATCAGGAGTTGGCAGGTCGGCAATAGTATTAATACGTCCGAAACTACCGGCAGCACCGTCGCCAATTTTTAGTAAGCCATGTGGGTCGTGCAGTAAGGAAGCTTTCCAGAAGCCAAAGGCGCAATGTTCCTTAAAAGCCGCCATCTGGCAAACGGGACCTTTGTAATCAAAAAAAGGCATTCCCCATTTAACGGTTTCTGTTATTAATGGCGATGCTGCATGTACTACCTCTCTAATGTGGTTTAAAATTGGTTTTGCAAATGCCGCTGATTTTTCAATATAGGCATCAACCCGTGCGTCGTATTGTCCCATAAAATAAAGTTAATGGTTTTTGGGAAGAATGAAAAGTATTCGGATATGTCATTGCGAGCGATAGCGCGGCAACCTCGTAGCTTGCATACCGGACGCGACGAGGTTGCTTCGTCGTTCCTCCTCGCAATGACACGAATTTGTATGAGTATTAATTCAGCTTAAACACAAACACCACCTGCCCCTGCTGGGTATCGGGAGCGGAATCAAGGGCGTTTACTTTGGAGTTCATCACGGCGTCCTCACATCTTTTTATCAGGTCGTAATCGGTAATGGTAGTGCCACGACCGGCGCGCGCGTAAATGATATTTCCGTTTTTATCAACATGTATATCGATGGATACCTTACCAGTAACCCGGTGTTCATCAGTAACGGTTGGTTTACTAACAAAACTGCGTTGTATCAGGTTTAAACTACCGCCATTACCCGATCCTGTTCCGTTATAGTTATTAGTTAGCGTACTACCGGTTGGCTTGCCTTGGTTACCAGGTGTAGTGGTATTACCATCGCCCGCACCTGTGCCGCCGTTTGATTTACCCTTATACAAGGCGTTCTGGTTAACAACGGGCTTGGATACAGCTTTTGTGGCTTGTGTAGCAACATTGGCGGTAGGTTTTTTATTGGATGATGTCACCGACGGCGCATCCTCATTAGTTTGGGTTGCTATCTTTTTATCACTGTTATCAGCTTCAACCTTTTCAGTCGGTGGGGCAGGGGTAACTTTGTTGGGCGCTACGTGGTTAGCTTTCTCGGCAACGGAGGGTTGTTCGGTACTCATATAATCGGTACCCATACCCTTGTCGGTAGTGCCGTAATTTACCAATATACCGCCAGTACCTTCTTCCTGCTTAGGCGGACTCTGGAATACAATAAAATAACACATAGCCACAATAACGCCAAGCAAAATGCCTGTCGCTAAAAATGCCTTCGGGTAGTTATTTTCTTCTTGTCTGTATTCCATATTGTTAGAATCAAGAATTAAGATTCAAGAGTCAGGATCAAGCTTTAACTTTTCTTGATTCTTGTCTCTTGATTCTTGTATCTTTTTAATTATTTCGGTTCCGTTGCCAAAACCAGTTTCATATTTAATTTTTGGGCCACATCCATTACTACTACTGCATCCTGTATGGCTACGGTTTTATCAACATATAAAACTATAGTAACTTCTGATGCCAGGTTTTTGTAAGCAGCTATAGCAGGTTGCAGCTGATCTGTTGTCGTTTCTTTCTTATCCACAAAATACCGCAGATCCTTGGTTATGGAAACGTTTACCGTTTTTTTAGTTACCGACTGACTGGTTGACGACTTTGGCAGCAATAACTTAATAACGTTTGGATTGGTTATGGTTGAAGCGATAAGAAAAAACAAAAGCAGGAAGAACATTATATCGTTCATCGCCGATGTCTGCACTTCGGCAGCAATCCTTTTTTTCCTGTTCCTTAAATTCATTTGCTGGGCTCCTCTAACAGGTCAATAAATTCAACAGCATCAGTTTCAAGGCTCAGGATCACCTTATCAACCATCATATTTAAAACGTGGTAGCATATATAGGCAACCATACCCACAAATAAACCGGCTGCGGCTGTCACCATTTTAACGTATAAACCGCCTGATATAACGCCTATACTTAGGTTGCCCGATTGAGCGATGTCATAAAAGATCTTGATTACACCATAAATAGTACCCAAAAAGCCAAACATCGGCGCAATACCGGCAATGATACCCAGGATACCTATATTCTTCTCCAGTTTGGCTACTTCCAGTTTACCTACGTTTTCAATAGCACCTTCAATATCCTTTATAGGGCGGCCTATCCTTAACAAACCTTTTTGCAGCATACGGCCCAGCGGGGTATTGCTGTTTTTGCAGATGGCGATGGCAGATTGTAAATTACCCGACATTATGCTTGACCGTACCTGCATCATTAAATTATTTTCATTTTTTGATGCCTTGCGGATAGTGAAATAGCGCTCAAAAAATATCACCAGCCCTAAAATGGCCAGTAAGCCAATGGGGATCATTATCACGCCACCCTTTATCAGCAAATCACCAAAATGCAATTCTTCACCGGCTGTGCCGGTTTTGGAGAGATTGGTTACCGTGTCCGCTAATTTTTTCGCTGTATCTGTTATCTGCAATAATAAACTCATTGTTATTGATTAGTTTTTTTTGGATGATATGGTTGTAAACTTATACTGTTTTTACTTATTCTCTTTGTTTTTAGTAAAGTATCCTCGGCGTTAACTGCTTGCTGGTAGTCAAAAAAAGTTCCCAGTGTTACTTTATGTAACTTGCCGGGTACGTTATTTAGTATGCGGGCCTCAATACCCAGTCTTTTATAATTACCGATAGCAATATTCGCTTCATCAAGGCTTCCGAATGCGCCGCCCAAAATTTCATAATGGGTCTTTGTGAGCGTATCGTTAACAACAGGCGGCGTAACAGTAGCGACTGGTTGTTTCTGTGCCGTTGTAGTATCAGCTTTAACTGTTGCCGGTGTTTTGCTGGTATCAACGGTTTGTTTAGCGGCTGTATCTGTTTTAACGGTATCGTGCTTAATAACAACGGGTGCAGTTTTGGTTGTGGTGAATTCATTAAACAAAACAGGATCGTACTTATATAAGCCAAATATTACCAATACCAGTAATGCCGCCACTACAGCCAGTGCGATGATCACACGGATATAAGTTAGTCTTTTTGGCCTTTTGTATTCAACGTGCGGAACATCTACATCAACTAATTCGTCATGCTCATCTTCAGCAGGTTTATACGTTGCAGGGTCCTGCGAATATACGGTTGGTTGTGGTATATAGCTTTGCGGTTTATATTCTTCGGCTGCGGGTGTAAGCACTTCGCGTACCGGTTCAACTGGCTCCTGTTTTTTAACTGGTTCAGCAGATAATACCGGTTCAGGAGCTTTTGTTCCTGTCGGTTCGACAGGTGCATCGCCCAGTTTATTTAGTTTTATCTGTGGATAACCAAAGAAAGCCGGATCATTAGCTGATGTTGAAGCAGCTTTAAAATTGATAATGCCGTTAGCTATATATATCGCGCCGAGTTCGGCAAAAGGAACTTCTTTTGTATTAGCCCGCTCCTTTAATGTAGTAATATACTTTTCGGTAAAATACCTGGATGATGCCAGCGAGATGTTCTTTTTTTCGGCGATATACTGATAAAGTACCTCATCATCTATAGATTGCCTGTCGAACGCTACCTTATACTGCGGCGGATGAAGGGTAGCCCCATTTTCATCATAATAACCATCAATACGCAGGCGCGCAAAATAGCCCAGGCCGGGCACATTTACCTCGCCAAGTTGCCCTAATAGTTCACTTATATAATAGGCTACATCCATTGCGCTAAAAGTACGGTTAATTATAAAATATCAAAAAGCTTAAAAAGAATAGCCCACACCGCCAAATATATTAAATCCGTAGTCAGGATAATACAGGTAGCTTTGATTTGTTGTGTCTAAAATATTATTAACCTTTACAAACACCGATATTTTACTGGTAGCCTTATAATCTACACCACCGCTCAGGTCGGCAAATGAGCTGATAGTGGTAGGGGTAACTTTTATCAGATTAACTGCATCAATATACGGAGCATCCATTGTGCTGCCACGGAATAATAATGAACCTGTAACCGATACCTTGTTATTTATATTGATGGTAGTTCCGGCAGTTAGCTTAAACTTAGGCAGGTTCCATGCTTCCTGTTGCTGCGCCATGTTATAGCTCCTAATATCAACCTGGCCGAATATATTTACATCTTCTGATGCCTTATAATCCAGTTCGCCATTAAAGCCGTTTACACGGGTTTTGCCATTGTCATATATCACCGCATATTTATTTCCTGTCGACCCAAAGTTGCTCACAAACATAGGCAGGTATTTTACGCTGTTGCGGAATATGAATGCTTTAAAGCCTAAACCCGGTGCCAGTGTGCCCTTTAAACCGGCGCTCAAGTCAAGCTGGTCAACAGAGTTTTTAACGTCTAAGTTCGGGCCGAGGAATGGGTTAGCCATTGAAAAATCAAGCAATGAACTTTTGTTTACATCACCAGTAGCCTCAACAAACAAGCGCACATATTTAGGTATTACCTGTATCTCCGCTTTGGCTGAAGGGAAAATATAGAGGGCCGATTTAAAACCAAACTCATCAACTATATTAACACCTGCATCAACCTTATAATTATCGCCCTGAAATTTGATGTATGGGTTTACACGTACAAGGTTGTTGCTATGGTCGTACAAGCTATCTTTTTGCGTGCTCAGATCCAATGAGCCTGACGCGCCTACATAAAACTGCTGTATGGTTTCATTTAAAAAGCCAGATAATACCACATTGCTTTCACGTGCCTGGAAAGCATCGCTGTAATTGTAGCCTTTGAGTTTAAAGGCGTAGGTGAAATCATTAGGTACATCAGCATAATTTTTGGTAAGCTCGCCTTCAGCACCAATGATGCTGAAATGCTGGCGCTCAGGTGTTGGCATAACTGCCGGCGGGACATCTTGGTTAAAGCCGTAAAAATAGTTGCTGTTGTACCTGTAATCAATCTTGCCACTAATTGAGTTGGTAGCACCTATGCTTTTACCAAATACAGCAATTTCGTTTTTACTTGCATCCTGCTTATCAATACTGCCATCCTCCGACAAATGTTTAGCGTAAACGCCTACCTGAAGCGCCTGGTCAGCACCGTTATTAATATAAACCTCGCCATAAGTGGTCTTTAGGTTACCCAGGCCTACTTTAGCATAGTTATTCCCCGGCAGGGAATCCTGCTGTGCAGGCATAGGCATAGCATCCAGCTGGCGGATCTCGTTATCCTGGTTAAGGCGTTTATCTAAAGTAGTATAGGTTAAAGGCGCTTTAAAAGGGATCTTGGTTTCCAGGTCAGGGTTACGGCGAATTTTAACCGCATCAGCCAACACTGGTTTATAGGCAGTTGTTACCACGATTTCTTCCGATAGCGCATTCTGATTTTTATCCGGTGTTTTATTACCGCCTGCTTTAGTCGTATCGGCGCTGCTTTTCGCTACCGCGTCGCCCAATTTTTTGGCATCACTCTTTGGTTTGGTTGATGCCGATGCCGGTTTGGTAGTTTTTTTAGGTGCAGGCTTAGTCGTTTTTTTAGCTGTAGATTTTGCAGCAGTTTTTTTAGCCTTATGCTTTGTTTGCGCGTTTGCAGGCACAAAGTATAATACTAACATTAAGCTCAGCAGCATGTATATATATCGTAGTTTCATTGCTTGTGTCGTTTTATGCTTTGTCATCCTCTTAATTACCACCATTGCCCGCTGGTTTAGTATTAGTAGTATCCGGTTTTGTTTGTTGTGTACTGTCGGGTTTCACCGTATCAATAGCCGAGTTTTTCCCTGTAATTTTATCAAGCTTTTGTTTGGCAATTGGTAAAATATCATCGTTGCCTTTATAGTTCTCAATTATACTTTGCAGCGTTGCCTTAGCCTGGAAACTGTCTTTTAAGCCCATATAATCATCAGCTAATAAAATGTAAGTTTTAGCCACCCAATAATCATAGTTAGGCATCTCCTTAACCAGATCGAAACAGGCTTTTTGCGATGTTTTGTAACGATGTTTCAGATAATCTACATTAGCAATATTGTATTTAGCTTCGGCAGCAGCAACGGTTTTGGTATTGCTTAGCGTGTAGTTAAACTCTTTTACAGCGCTGGTGGTATCGCCCTTTTGCAAGTAAGCTTTACCGGCGTATAAGCCTGTTTTAAATTTATCTTCTTCGGATGTTTTTTCGTTGCCCCTAACTTGCTTCACATAGTTAAGCACATCGTCAGGCATTTCCATCTGCGAGTAGCAAAGCAGCAGGTTATTAATAGCGAAGGTATAATCAGCCTTATACTCCGAGTTTGTTTCCAGTTTTTTAAGGAACACTACCGCGTCGTTATATTTTTGCTGCGCGATATATAGCTTCGCCATGCTGATAAGCGATTTCTCGGTGTAAGCACTGGTCCAGTCGTTCAATATCACGTTGTAGTCATTCACTGCCGCGGCAGACTGACCAGTATTAACCAGGCTTTCAGCACGAATAAAATGTGATTCCTTGTTATAGATCGGCTTATTAGGGAACTTATCAAAGTAAGCGTTAACAGCGCCTATGGTACCCTGCCAGTCGCCGCGTAAATACAGGTTGTTGGCGGCAGTATACATGATGCCTTCCTGGTCGGCACTGCTATAGTTACCGATAGGGGTGGTTGAAGCGTAACTGATGAAAGTTTGCGCATCGCCTTTATCCGTATAGATCTTTTCAATCTGTTTGAGTGCTTGTTTGGCCTCATCAGTTGATGAGTAATCCTGAACCACACGTTTAAACGATTCAACAGCCAGATCATCACTGCCTGCGTTATAATCGATCAAGCCCATGGTCATCAGCGCACGTGGTACATAGCTGCTATGCGGATATTTATCTATCATAGCCAACAGGTCGGTTTTAGCGGTTGTGCCATCGCCTTTCAGGAAATAAGCGTATGCGATCTCGAATGAAGCGTCATCGGCATAATCAGAATTGGGGAACTGGGTCAACACCGATGTAAGTGTGCTGATCTTCGCATCTTGTGATCCCTGTAAGCCCTGTATAATACCACGCTGGAACAGCGCGTAATCCTCGCCCGGTGTATGGTTCTCGATAATGCGGTTATAATATTTTAGAGCGGAGCCATAATCTTTCAATACAAAATAGCTGTCACCCAAACGGGCGGTAGCATCGTTTATGGTCGCGGTATCTTTTTCCTCGCCTTGCAGGAATTTTTCAAAGTAAGTAGCTGCTTTTTTATATTTTTCGCCACCGAATGCTGCATAGGCCAGCGCGTAATTAGCAAAGTTGGCTACATCGGTTTGTTTAGCCTCCGGCATATCCAAAAACTGCTCAAAGGTTTCAACAGATTCATCGTACTTACGCACCTCGTACATGGCTTCTGCCATCCAATAAGTGGTTAGCGCCTGAATCTTTGTATCGACAGGATATTTTAAAGACCGCAGGAAAATACCGATAGCATTTTCAAAGGCGCGCTCATTATAAAACTCCAGTCCGCGGTAATAAGTTACTTTTTGGTAGGCTTCCTGCGCGCTTACAGATTTATTGGGAATAGGCTCTAATATGTCAACCGCTTCTTTATAGTTGCGTGAGTTTAGCAATTCCTCGCCCAATAAAACCTTAACCTCGTCATTACGGCCCGAACGCGGGTAGTTTTTTAAGTATAAACGGGTGGCGCTTAACGCATCAGTATTAAAATCAAGTTCGTAAGATAATTTGGCATACTCATACAAAGCATCCTGCTGTAATTGCGGATCGAAACTTAATCTTGATGCCACAAGGAAAGCATTACGGGCGCTTTGCTTGTTATTCATTTTCAGGAATATATCGCCTAGCGTATAGTTACCATTCTGACTATAAATGTCGTTCTGTTCAACCAGTTTTTCCAGTTCGGTTGCGGCTTTGGCATAGTTGCCTACCTTGTAGTAAGCATAGCCCATTTGGTAGCTATCCTGTGTATTCTGGGTTTTACCCTGGTCCTGGCTTTCAAACCTGCTGTAATATTTTACCGAGTTATCATAATCGGCCTTTGCAAAGTAGGATGCGCCAATAATGCGCAGCATTTCAGTTTCGTGCTGCTGGTGGGTGCTGTTAAGGATAGGCACCGCATAGCTGATCACATCGTCATAGCGTTTATCCAAAAAGTAAACCGCAGAGATATAATACGGATAGCTGTCCTCATATTTTTTTGAGTTCTTTAGTTTCTCGAAATTCGATAATGCTAAATGATAATCCTTATTAAGATAAGCTATATAAGCGAAATAGTAAGTCGCATCCTCAGTATAAGGGCCGTGTTTGGCTTTAACTTCCGAGAATAGTTCCTGCGCGTTTTTGTAATCGTTAACCGTGAAATAGCAGTAACCTTTTTCAAATTTGTATTCGGTATTGTCGCGGCCATTTAATTCGCCGGCTTCCACCTTATCAAACCAACGCATAGCATCGGTATATTTTTGCTGTTTAAAGTAGGAGCGGCCTATCTGAAAGAATGCCAGTTTTGCTAACGGATTTTCCGGATGCTCCTTAGTAAAACGCAAAAGCATGCTTTCGGCATCATCGCTACCTAATTCTAATTCGCAAAAGGCCTCGTAGTACTGGGCGTTTTCCTGTACCAGCGTGAGTTTTGATTCGTATTTTGGCTGAGTGCTCGGTTTAAGCCGCGCTTGCTCAACCAAACGGAATTGTTCCGCAGCTGCAACGTATCTGCCTTTGCTCAACAAGTCGGTGGCCGTTTGGTAGGTACGGTACACCTCAAAAGAAGGATCTTGCTGGGCTTGCGACGAGAGTGTAAAAAATATGGGTATTAACAGGAAGGTGTATCTTAGTTTGATCATAAGCACATGCTAACAAGTTGCTAAATTAGCGAATACAAAAAAAGGCAATTCACATTAGAAATTCACAAATGTGGAAAAACAACTATCTAACGCAATAATTTTGTTACACGATATGGGTGTGGAAAACTTTTGGGGGAGAGAGTCAGGAATTAAGAGTCAAGAATCAGGGGGAAAGAGTCAGGAGTCAAGATGCAAGAATCAGGAGTGAAGAAAAACAAATGTGATATATTTTAGTTCTGATAACACATTTAATCTTGATTCTTGCATCTTGACTCTTGGTTCTTTTCCAAAACTTGTATCTTGGTTCTTGACTCTTATACAACCCCTATTATGTCATCTCTACACGACCGTATCATTGCCTTTAATAAAGATTTATTACCTCACAAAGTACAGCTGAAATATGAATGTATGGCTGAAAATGTATTCCGGTTTTACCGGGGAACCTGTCATTTGTTTTATCAGGACCTGAGTGCTGCGCCTCCATTGCCAAAATCGCCCATAACGTGGATCTGCGGCGATCTGCACCTGGAAAACTTCGGCAGCTATAAGGCTGATAACCGATTGGTTTATTTCGACTTAAATGATTTTGATGAGGCTATTCTAGCACCTGCGGGCTGGGAATTGGTGCGCATGATCACCAGTATATTTATTGCTTTTGAGAGCCTGGAAATTGAAGAGATAAAGGCCATGAATATGGCACAGCAGTTCTTGCGTAATTACTCAGCAACTTTAGTTAAAGGTAAGGCCATAGGGATTGATCCGCGCACGGCAAAAGGTATAGTTTGCGCATTTTTAACCGCAGTTGAAAGGCGCCGGCAAAAGGACTTGCTTAGAAAGCGCACCGTACCTAAAAAGAAAAAGCTGGCTTTATCATTAGAGCATGAAAAACAATTTGAGGTAGAGAAACCACTAAGAAAACAACTTGTAAAACACATTGATGAATGGATAAGTACCAGCAGCGATGGGCCGTATAATTATAAAGTACTTGATGTGATCTTCAGGTTAGCGGGTACAGGCAGCGTTGGCGTAAAAAGGTATTTGTTTTTGCTAAAGAGCCTCAATACTAAAAATAAATACTTATTGGTTGATATGAAGGAAGCAAGGCCATCATCGCTACAGCCTTATGTAACTGTTAAACAACCTAAATGGGCAACAGAAGCTGAGCGTGTAATTGATGTACAACAGCGTATGCAAAACGTGTTGCCCGCTTTGCAAGGTACTACCTTGTTTAATGGCGATGCCTATACCCTGCAGGAAATGCAGCCTACAGAGGATAAGATAAATTTTGAGCTGATAAAAGATGCTTACCGTGATATTTACCAGGTGATTGATGACATGGCCTTGCTCACCGCATCGGCACAGCTACGCAGCGGGGGCCGGCAGGGGTCGGCTGTTATTGATGAGCTGATTGCTTATGGTGAAAATACCGATTGGCACGAAGCTATATTGAATTACGCTTTGAAATATGCCAAGCAGGTTAAAAAAGATTATAAAGAGTTTGTAGCCGGTTACAAAAAGGGTAAATATAAATTGGATGAAAAGTAATTTAGAATAAACTTTCAAAAAGTTTTGAAAGTTTAAAAACTTGTTTACATTTGTACATGCAATTAGCAGAAGGCAAAGAGAAGTTTATTGAAGCATGGGGAAAACTGGGCTCGGAGTGGGGTATAAACCGCACCATGGCGCAGGTACATGCTTTATTGCTGGTTTCGCCGGAGGCTTTAACTACTGAAGAGATCATGGCTGAGCTAAGTATATCAAGGGGCAATGCTAATATGACCGTTCGTGATCTGATGGATTGGGGCCTGGTTGAAAAACAGCACAAAACAGGCGAACGTAAGGAATATTTTTATGCTGAAAAAGATACCTGGGTGATAGCCAGGCAGGTAGCCAAGGAACGTAAGAAACGGGAGCTTGACCCGGTGCTGAAGATCTTAAACCAGCTTTCGGAAGTTACCGGTGATGCAAAGGATCCTGCATATAAAACCTTTAAAACGTCTGTTGCCAATATAAACAAGCTGGCCAATAACGTTAACAAAACTTTAGAAACTATGCTAAAGGCAGAAGAGAACTGGTTTTTTGGTTCAGTTATGAAAATATTAAAGTGACCCTTTTTTTTAATTAAAACTTTCATTTATTACTGAAAATTCAATAATTATTAACATATATAAAAACAACAACATCATGAACTATTTTATTTTAACCTACGCTTTTTACGTGCTCATCAGCGTTGCATTAACTGTTTGGGTAGCAAACGTTTTGTTTAAAAATGGGCGGGTATTTTTGATAGATATCTTCCACGGCAACAATGAACTGGCCGACTCTGTGAATAAACTGCTAATAGTTGGTTTTTATCTGATAAATGTAGGCTATATGTGCCTGGCGTTAAAGGAAACTAATGCTATTACCAACTTACAGGTAGTGGTAGAGGTGCTGAGCTTTAAGATCGGCTGGATAATTTTGATACTGGGCGGTATGCACTTCCTTAATCTTATTGTTTTTTACAAACTACGCAACCGTGCTAAAAGAGACGAACGATTAAAGATCAGGCAATAATGGCAAAAATAATTTTAGCAGGCGGGTCAGGCTTTATCGGTCAAATACTAGCCGCACACTTTATAGGTAAGGGCGATGAAGTGGTCGTCCTTACCCGGGGCGGTAATCGTGTTGTAAATAACGTAAGGTATGTAAACTGGAACGCTGAAACCATTGGCAACTGGGTTGCTGAACTGGAAAACTGCGATGTGCTGATCAATTTGAACGGTAAAAGCGTTAATTGCAGGTATAACAATAAGAACAAGAAAGAAATACTCGATTCAAGGGTAAATGCCACCAGGATATTGGGTGAGGCGATCAGGATGGTTGGAACTCCGCCAAAATTATGGATAAACGCAGCATCAGCCACTATTTACAGGCATGCGGAGGACAGGCCGCAGGATGAATATACCGGCGAATTGGGCAAAGGCTTTTCTGTTGATGTATGCAAGCAATGGGAAGCCGCTTTTTTTGAACAGGACACACCCGGTGTAAGAAAGATTGGTTTAAGAATAGCTATAACGCTGGGAAGCAACGGAGGTGTTATGCCTTACTATTTTAACCTGGCAAAGTTTGGCTTGGGCGGCAGGCAGGGTAATGGTAAACAATATTTTAGCTGGATACATGAACATGACCTAACAGGTATAATTGATTTCTTGATAGATTATAAGGAGCTTGAAGGGATATTTAATGTGAGTTCACCAAACCCGGTACAAAATCATCAATTTATGCGTGTGGTAAGAAATGTGATGAGGACGCCATTTGGTTTACCAGCCACAAAATGGATGCTGGCCATAGGCACAAGGTTATTAGGTACTGAAGCTGAACTTGTATTGAAAAGCAGGTGGGTTGTGCCAACAAAGCTACAGGAGGCGGGTTACGTTTTTAAAGTGACTTATATTAACGATGCTGTTAAATTAAGCAGCCTTTGAACCCAATTGTCTCTGGATGGAATTAAGTAAAACATCCAGATCAAAAGGCTTGGCTACAAAGTCATCAGGCGCGCCATATTGGTTTAATGTAGCAGCTACATCATGGCTAGCTGAAACTAAAATCACCGGTATCCCCTGAGTGTCACGGGTTGACTTAATATCCTTACACAAAACCCTGCCATCCATATTACCCAGCATAATATCAAGTAATATAAGGTCGGGAGTATGCTCTTTTAATTTATCAAATAGTAAATGCCCGTCAGATAATGTGTCCACCATATAACCGGAATCTTCAAGTATATATCGTAATACTTCTAAAATATCATCATTATCATCCACCGCTAATATCCTTTTCATATAATTTGTATTAATATTATAATAAATATGCTACATTTTATTATAATATCACTTTATACAATTCTTGTACCAATTATTGGGATAAGTTAAAAAACGACTATATAATAAACTTGTTTATAGTAGATTACAAGTGTAATTATGTTAAAATAGCCATAAAATCAATATTTATATTTGACTGATATTTGTATGGATATTTTTCAAAACCTACCAGTAATAGTAGTGTGATTTTTTCTGTACAGTAGAATAATCAGTTTTGTATACAGCGCTTTGTAATTAAGCCAATAATAAAATAATTAATCCAGGGCTTTATCAATGCGTATGTAGTGTGCTTTTTTGCAACGGGCGCAAAAATACTTTCTGACAGGAAAAAGAAATGCTAATTTTTTGACGAGCCAACTCCGATGCATCTGGTAATGGAAAGGCGCTCCGCATTTTGGACAAAGGTATTTATTTGAAGAAATAATTTTTGGACTCAAGGCTTTTAGTAAAAAATAAAATTCAATTACGATATTTTATTTGATAAAGCAGTAAAAAAACCTCAGAAAAACAACTGTCAGATATCTATATAATATTTTTTTTACTAAAATGATAATACCATTTAGTATTAGTTAGCTTAGTTTGTATAATTTACGGTGGCAATTATAGCAGATATATCTTTTTATAGGAAGCCAGAAAAGGAATGTTTTTACTATAAACCCCCTGCGTATACGTGCATTAAGTTCATTTTTGCACTTTGGGCATGTGGGCTCTTTTTTTTGCCTTTTTTCTAAACTTGAATTTTTAGAAATAGGAATTATCGTTGTTAATACAACCAGGGGCATTTGTATTGATGTTAGTTTAATTAATAAACAAATTTATCAAAACAATACCCATTTAACAAGCCCCTGAGAATGATTTTTTATCAACAAAAGGGATTTTTTATGCTAAAAACGAACTTTTGTTGTCAAGCTTATGCAATAATTGCAATTTAATTACCCAAAAACAGAAGTTGCCGAACTTTTTAAAATTTAACTGTTAATTGTTTGTTTATTTATTTACTGTTCAGGCAATGTTAGCTGATTTTAGTAGAAAGCAGCCGTTGAACTTTTTCAACCAGTTCAGTTAGATCAAATGGTTTATTGATAACGGCATCGCAACCATAAGCAAAAAGCTCATTATCGCGGTTAATGTAAGCCGAAAATATTATAACGGGAATATTATTGAATTTTGGGTGCGTTTTGATCTTTTGGCAGATTTCGCCGCCATTGATATCTGCTACGCGATAATCCAGTATAACCAGATCTGGCGTAAGCTCTTCCATCATCGGAATAACCTCATTACCTTTTGTTGTTGCCTGTACCTCAAATTGTTCATATCTGAGTGTTTCGTTCACAATGTCAAGTATATCCTGATTATCATCCAATACTAAAATACGTTTTAACATAGAAATTTTATTGAGCCGAATTAAAAGAAAGTTTACTATGCTAATATTTTGACAAAAAAGGCTGGGCTAAAAATATATAACGGATAGAGTAAAACAAATATAAACCAGCTATAAAGTATCTATATGTTGTAACGGGATTATGACAAATAACAGCCTTCAAAGATAATTAAAATAATATGTTACCATAAATATTATTTTTACAGACATAGTATCAAAATGCTTCACCCAGATTTAATGTGAATGCCGAATAGTTTCTACTAAAACCATAATCAATGGCAATGTTAGTGTCAGTCTTTTTATTGAATTTTATACGTAAACCACCACCACCTGCGGGATGCCAGTATACAAACTTGTTGGTAATGGGTTGGGTAACGGAGTTGACATTGGCAAACAGCACAAAACCAAATAAACCGTTGTTGGTAATGTCACGCCTGAATTCAGTTTCATAGTAAAGCAATCGTTGCCCCCTGTATCTGCTCTGCTCAATTCCACGGCCCGAGCGCTGGTAAGGGTCCATACCTATGCTGGGTAAATTAAGATAGGGTGTGCCGGGAGTGAGGGATGTCCAGTAATATGTCCAGAATGCCAGGATGTTTTTTGGGCCTGTATGCGTTAAGGAAATATATTTGCGTACATCAATATATAATGATTGCCAGTTATTATCACTCCCCATGGCCACGCCGCTGTACCTGTAAATAATGTTTGCATAAAAGCCGGGCACCGGGTTTAGCGAATTGTTGCGGGTATCATACAGTAAGTTAACTGTTGGGCCCGACGAGAATATATTCTCATCTTCAGCTGTTCCGTACTTGTAATTGGTAAACTTTCTGAATGCGCTTACATCGGCCGGCGTAAGGTCAAGGTCAATGTAAGAATCCAGATCATAGCCAATGCCGGCAAAAAAGTAATTAGTTATGCGTTTAAGCGCGCTTTGGTAAAAACGGATGTATTTATAGTTCAGCAAAAAATTATCGCTTTCAGGCTGATTACCACCCAGGCTCCACGTTTCCTGAGGGTATACCAGGAAACGGGTATCGCCCTGTATATTCCAACTGTTGTTATTTAGCCATATGTTTGAATGTATGGGTAACCCATATCTGCCATGCAAGTTAAAATATGGGGTAAAACTAATACTTGAAAGGCTGGTAGTTGCCTGGTCGCCCATGTAAAAACCTGCCGTTGTTGACGTTATTAAAGCTTTACCGGGGCCTACTATTGATGACGAAACAGGCAAAAAAGAAAAATAAAACTTTTTCTTTCGGTCGGTATCCGTTCGGGGTTTGCTTATATCAAATAGCGACCGGCCAATATCAATCAAATCTCTTTTTTGAATGGTATCGCGATTAACTTTAATTGTATCAGTTTTAGTACCTGAACTTTGAGCAGCCAGCAAACCGGGTAAAAAGCAGAGGAATAACACCGGTAACTTTCTGATCATAGTTTTACAACGGAGAATTATAGTTTGTAGTTTTTAATTTAACATAATTATACCGTGGTAGGTAATATAGCCATATTAAGCGGTGTTTATTCACCCTCAGCGCCGATTTAAGGTTTTTTAACACAGTTGGAATGTGATAAACCGTTTGTTGGAAGTTATAAGTGAGTTGGTTTAATGATTTATATGATGGTTCATGCCATTAGGTTCATAAATCCAATAGTCGTTTTTACATTCCATCAAGAAAATCATTGTTATCTTCGGCTGGAGTTAACAGGCTGTTAACTGCCCATAGACTACTGCCCACTGATAGCATGACCCGTAAACGATACTTCTTTCTTATCCTGATATTAGGCACGCTCACGGCGCTCAGCCCTTTTTCAATAGATATGTATCTGCCGGGTTTCCCGGCTATTGCGCGGGCACTAAATACTACTATTGAGCAGGTGGATCGTTCGTTGTCCAGCTTTTTTATTGGCCTGGCCTGCGGGCAATTGCTATACGGCCCGCTGATGGACAGGTTCGGGCGCAAGAAACCTTTATATTTTGGATTGGGACTATATATCTTAATTTCGATTGGATGCTTTTCGGCTACATCAATTAATTTACTCATCATACTGCGTTTTGTACAGGCCATAGGCAGCTGCGCGGCAGGCGTGGCGGCAATGGCCATGGTGCGCGATATTTTCCCTGTTAAGGATAATGCGAAGGTTTTCGCTTTGCTGGTGCTGGTTTTGGGTGCATCGCCCATGATAGCGCCTACCGCGGGTAGTTACCTTACTGCCGCTTTTGGCTGGCAATCGGTTTTTATAGTGCTGATGAGCATTGCCATACTGATACTTATAGCCGTAATTTTTACCCTGCCCGAAAGCTATGCGAATGACCCGTCATTTTCATTAAAACCACTGCCGATTATCAATAATTTTATATCGGTAATAAAGGTACCGCAGTTTTATACATATGCTATAACTACCTCACTGGCATTTGCCGGGTTATTTGCTTACGTGGCAGGTTCGCCATCGGTATTTATGGAGTTTTTCCATGTGAGTGGTAAACTTTACGGCTGGATTTTCGCCGGGCTATCTATAGGCTTTGTAGGATCAAGTCAGCTAAACAACGTATTGATAAAGTATTATAAAAGTGAGCAAATTGTAATTGTAGCTTTAACCGGGCAGGTAATTGCAGCTGTTGTATTTGTAGTAGGTTCATTAAACGGTTGGTTCGGGCTGTACGGCACCATCACCATGATATTTTTAGTACTATGCGGTGTTGGCTTAACCAATCCCAACGCGTCGGCGCTATCACTGGCACCATTTTCAAAAAATGCCGGTACGGCAGCCTCGCTAATGGGAGCCATGCAATTGGGTATAGGTGCGCTGTCGTCATTTGCTATAAGCTTATTCAGTAGCCACTCAGCTATGCCAATGGCCATTATTATGGCTGCTTCGGCAAGCCTCGCGTTAATGATATTGCTTATAGGCCGCAGGAATATAATAGAGAAGGTTGAGGCGGATCCCTCGATGGCAGTGGCGGGGCATTGATAAATAAAGAGGGTGTCACCCTGAGGTACTCGAAGGGCGAGCGCAGAGGCCTTTACCCTTATGCTTCGAGTGCCTCAGCATGCCCCTTTCTTTAACTTCACGCTTCAGACTAAAGAATTATCACCCAATACTTCATCAATTACCCCAAACTCTTTTGCTTCACTGGCAATCATCCAGTAATCACGGTCGCAAACATCGTGTACTTTTTGGTAATCCTGTCCGCTGTGTTTGGATACAATGTTGTATAATTCCTTTTTTATTTTGAGTATTTGCATGGCGGTGATCTCAATATCCGATGCCTGGCCTTGTACGCCACCCAGCGGCTGGTGCAGCATTACCCGTGAGTGTGTTAAAGCTGCTCGTTTACCCGCAGCACCTGCGCATAGTAATATAGCACCCATAGATAGCGCCATGCCCGTACAAATGGTACAAACATCAGGGCTAACCAGCTGCATGGTATCATAAATACCAAAGCCTGCATATACAGAGCCACCGGGCGAGTTGATATACATCTGGATATCTTTTTTTGAATCGGTTGATTGCAGGAATAGCAGTTGCGCCTGTATGATGTTGGCAATGTTATCATCAACAGCCGCGCCTAAAAATATAATACGGTCCATCATCAGCCGGGAGAAAACATCCATTTGGGCTACGCGCATCTCGCGTTCCTCGGTTATGTAGGGTGTCATGGCTTGGGGGATGCTGCTGCTTTCAACACGAGAAATATAATTATCAATCTGTTCGGTTTTGACATGGCAATGCCCTGCCGCATATTTGCGGAATTCATTTTTATCGATATTCATAAAATTTTAGTTTATAAGTTGCTGAATAAACGCCTTATTTTTTGCCTGAAACTGGTATGCTCCGGCCCGGTAAATAGCTTTTGATGTACTGCCTCAATTTCCTTTTTTAGTTGCGCGCGGCCATATTGCTGGATGGCGGTATGCGCTTTTATCTGCCACAGCGCTTTATCCTGTAAAGCTGGCTCAAGTATCATATTTGCTTCAAAAAGCAGGGCATTACCGGTATCCATCGAGCCGGAAAGGTAGGCATCTATCTGCCGGGTCTCATTCCATGAAGTCTTCATACTGCAATGCTTTTTGTTTAATGGTTTCCCTTACTTTTTCCAGGCATTTATATTTCTGTACCGTTGCCGAGCGCACTCCCGAAAAGCCGAATGCGGAAGCTAAATCTGTTAATGGCAACTGATCGTAATAAAAGCCCTTTAACAGTTCCATGCACTTATTGCCGGCTTTCTCTAAAAAATGCATAATGCGTTTGGCAGATGGGCTTTCATCATCGATGTCGGCCGATACATCAATGTTTTCGAACGGGATGTTCTGGCCGTTCTCGCGGTATCTTTTTAGCCAGAGGTGTTTGGCTATGCCGATAAGGTAAGCGGTTTCGTTAGTATCAGCATTGATCGTTTTTTCATAATAAATAACCAACGCATCCTGGAAAACGTCTTTCGCTTCATCAAATGAGCCGCCCCGGCGACTGATATAAGCCGCAACTGTAGGAAAGGCCTTTTTATAAAGCCTGATAAAAAGTTCTTCGCGCTTTGCAATTAACTGGTCCGGATTGTTCATAGTTTTCATAGATCATCCTTTTATTAATAAGTGCAATTTAGTGAAGAAGTATCACCAATTATTTTGAAAAAATTATTCCTTCACCGCCGTAACTTTCGTTCCTTCTTCGCCGAGGGTTTCAAATATCAATTCCTTATCAGTTATTTCAGATACATAAAAAGGGAAGGTGCGTGTCTTTCCGCCGGGTAGTATTCGCTGTAGCGGATGTTCATGCCATCGATCATGAATTTACCGTGCGATAGTATTTTGCCGCCCCATACAATGGTTAAGCTATCACGTTTTGAAAATCGGATGGATGGGGACTCTTCCTGTAAGGTTGATCTGGATACGCTGTCGGGCGGGGTTTCGTTGGGGTTTTCTACTTTAATGTATTTCCAGGCGCCGTACAAATTATCGGGTTTAAGGGCCGGTTTGCAGGCTGTTATTGAAAGCAGCAAAATAAAGGCAGGCAATTTATATTTTTTCATATGGATAAATCGCCTGCTAAAATAAGGAATTGGAAATAATAAAGCGATGGTTACAAATGATGCCTTAAAGGCTTGCTCATTCGTGATTCGGCCTGCTTCACTTCGTCCTTTTCGCTCAGGGGCCTGTCGGTTTTTAATTCACCATTGTTAAGTGTGTGGTTGCGGGTGATATCTTTTTTGTCACCATGCTTTGCTTGCTCTGCTTTCATTTTCATCGCTGTAGGTTTAAAAGAAAAAATTAGAAATATATTGGGTTAAGATATTGGATTACAACGTTGCAAAAGTTTAAAATGTTTTAACCCGATTATCATAAAAATGTTTGTTTTTATGCTGATAGGGGCATTTTTGTTAATTAAAGTTAAAAGTTTAGGGGTCAAGGACCTTTTTTATAAATTTAAGTATGTGGAGGTGTTATATCCTAATTTTTGTCGTTTTTTTTACTTCATCGTTTTCGTATGGGCAATCGGTAATAAAAGGCCGGGTGTTTGAAAATAAGACGCGTATATCATTGGAAGACATTCAAATACAAAATCAATCCAATAAAGCATTTACTACTACTGATGAAAAGGGAAGATTTACCATTGCCGCCAAAACCGGCGATGTTTTAGTGTTTAAAGGTTTTGCCTACCTGCCCGATACTGTGTTTCTAACAGATATGCACGACCGTGAGATATTCCTGCTGCCGCACCAGAATTTTTTGGATGAGGTGAAGGTGAACTCCGACACTACCCAAAATCTTAACAATTATTACGACCCCAGATTCCATGGGCAAACCGTGATTTATCAGCATGACGCCAATATGAATTATACCGGTGGCATAGCCATAAGGATGTGGTACTGGAAAAAGGATACACACAAAAGAGAGCGACGGGAAAAGGAAATAAAGGAAGAAGAGGAAAGGGACCAAATAGCAAGGGTTTTCACGCGGAAAAATATCACACAATATGTGCCTTTAGAGGGAAAGGATATGGATGATTTCCTGATGCTATATACACCCGATACCAAAGTCTATTTCGCCAATAATTTTAACCTGTTGAGTTATTTGAATGGTTGTTATCAGAGGTATCTGAAACTGCCTGAGGATAAAAGACACCCGGGTAAGTTAGCCGAATGATTCTATTGTAGAGACGCAATACTTTGCGTCTCTACAGTGGTATATAAAAAAGAGACACAAAGTATTGTGTCTCTACGGGGGAATGGCATAAATGGAAAGAGACGCAAGGTGTTGCGTCTCTACGGTAAAAATATTGTAAATGGGTTGTTATTTCCCTTGTGCTTTCTTTATGCTATCAGCCTTTGCTTTTGCACGGTCCTTAAAGAAACCTTTAAGTAAAAAGTTATGCTGGGCTGCCTCCAGATCATCATTTAGTTTGATAGTGGCTTGTTGCAGGTTAGAAATTGAACTTTTTATCTGCTCAGCGCTTTTGGGGTCGTTAAGCAATACGCCAACGGCATTATCCTTACTGTTAAGTTTATCGGTGGTAGTTTTTAGATTTTCAGTTATAGCATTGGCATTAGTTGCCGCAGCCTGGAACTGGTTAGCCGCAGCTTTTAACCTGTTGAAAGTAGTAGTATCTGTAAATAATTTATCAGCAAGGCCGCCTTTTGTGTTCATGGTATTGCTGAAAGTATTCAGCTGTTTTGCCATAAGCGCTGCGCTGGCAGTGGCAATCTGTAAATTACGCATTGAGGCTTTCAGTTGTATTGCCATCGTGCTATCGGCCATTAATGTACCAACAGTTCCTTTGCCCTGTAATATTTTATGGCTCAGTAATTTAAAATCGCTGGTTATTGATAGCAGGTTCTCGTTATTTTGCTGCAGGGTCTTCATCATATCATCGGTTGATAATAATTTTGCTGCCTGTAACTGATCGCCATCCTGTACAATAGGTGCGCCGGGGCTGCCGCCATCAATCACGATGATCTTGTTACCGATAAGTCCGTCGGAACCAATGTGTACACCTGCGTTGCGATGAATGTATTGCTGCGAGTTTTCATCGATGCTCATCCGCACCCTAACTTCTGATGTGCCTACAAAGCGGATCTCTTTTATAGTACCCACTTTTACGCCCGAAAACCACACATTATTGCCTGGTTTTAAACCGGCAACATCATCAAACACGGCGCTGATGTGTATGCTTTTGGCAAAGCTTTTCGACTGGCCCCCCAGTGTAAAAACGCCAATGATGAATATTGCTAACCCAAGGGCTAAAAATAATCCAACAATTATGGCCCGCCTGTTTTCTTTTGCATCCATGGTATGGTATATCTATTTTATAAAATTATAATCAAAAAATGGTTTAACTCTGCTGTCGTTCGTGTCAAAAACCTGGTCGAAAGTGCCTTCGCGCTGAAATTGTCCCTCTAAAAGCATCGCTATCCTGTCGCCGGTTGATTTGGCACAGGTAAGATCATGCGTAATGATGATGGATGAGGTGTTATAGCGCTGCTGTACCTCGTTTATCAGGTCATTTATCTCAATACAGGTAATCGGGTCGAGTCCGGCCGTAGGTTCATCATACAGCATTATTTCGGGATTCAGGATCAGTGTACGGGCTATGCCTATACGCTTACGCTGCCCGCCCGAAAGTTCCGACGGCATTTGATTGATGGTTTGCGACAGGCCAACCGCATCAAGTACCGATTCAACATTGGTATCAATTTCCTTACGTGTAATGCCCTTGCGGTTACGCACCAGCGGAAATTCAAGGTTCTTACGCACGGTCATACTATCGTACAATGCGCTATTCTGGAAAGAGAATCCTATCCTGATGCGCAGTGCCTGTAGCTCGCGGTCGTTAAGTTTAGAGATATCCTCGCCCAAAACTTCCACTTTACCTTTATCGGGCGATAATAAACCGGAAATAATCTTTATCAATACAGATTTACCCGTACCCGAACGGCCAAGCACCACCAGGTTCTCGCCCTGGAACAGTTCAAGATCGATGCCGCGCAATACCTCGTAATCATCAAAAGCTTTCTCGAGCCCGTGAATACGGATAACCGGGTTGTTATAATCTATATTTACTTTTCCCTTTTCCATGTTTGCTTAGCGAAACCAGCTGCTTATTTGTACAATAACAATTTCTTCAATAAACACCAAAAACATTGCTGTTACTACAGCGCCGTTGGCTGCTTTACCCACGCCCTCGGTACCTTTGTTTGAGTTGTAACCCTGGTAACAACCTACAATGCCAATGGTAAAGCCAAAAACTATGGCTTTAATTAACGATGCGGTAAAATCAACAAAGGTTAAAGGGTCAAAAACTTGCTGAATATAAGTTCTCCAGCTGGTGCCTTCGTTTACGGCTACGTTAAGGTATCCGCCAAAAAGCGCTATAAAACCTGTGTATGTAGCTAAAATTGGTATAGTTAGCGTTGTAGCCAGTACTCGTGTAGTTACCAGGAATTTAAAGGGGTTAGTACCCGATACTTCCATAGCGTCTATCTGTTCGGTTACCCGCATGGAGCCCAGTTCGGCACCGATACTTGAACCTACTTTACCTGCCGCAATAAGTGCCGTTACCAAAGGTGCCAGCGCACGCATAATAGCTATTGATACCAGTGATGGCAGCCACGATGTGGCTCCAAACTGCAATAACGACGGGCGCGACTGCTTGGTAAATATGAGCCCGACAATAAAGCCGGTTAATGATATTAATGTGAATGAGCGTACACCTACTTCATAGCATTGGCGTACAACTTCTTTAAATTCATAAGGGGGAACAAATGCTTCCCTAAAAAATTTAAGAATAAACTGGTTGATCTGGTACATACTAAAAAAGAAGTCGTTAATACTCTTTTTTAATTTTGATCCCCGTTTACGGCGTACAGGTGCTTCTGGTATTGGTGTGCTATCTGTTGTGTCCATCAATTGCGCCAAAGGTATTACTTATGCTATAATGATTATGGTTATGGTACAAAAATTTGTGCATATTGTTTGGAAAATGACCTTTTTTTGTCAAATAGTCAACAACTATAACGATTAATACGCTACAAATATCCGTGTACGATATTTAATAAAGGTATAATGATTTTTAAGTTATTAATTACTTAAGGCAAAAACCAGGTATTAATTTAATATTGCGAAAATTAAAACCATTAACTGCCTGGTTCCTTTTATCATTATCATACTTAAAAGATATTTTATGAATGCGTACCAGGAAAAATGGATAGAAGTGTTAACCAACGCTCATATCCGTGGCTGGAAAATTGAGCCACGCGATAATGATATTTTTATTGAGATGCCCCACGTAACTGATATAAAGCTGATACGTGATAATATCCCCGCAACAATTGGTGTAATGTCGCTTGATATTCATGAGAAAAAAGAGCGACTGAAATTTATATTCCATAATGGCTTTGAGCAGTTTGAATACTTGCTTAACCCTACTGAAGACGACCTTACTAAAGGGTAATTATAACTTTGCTCTGGTTGACAGGATCACCACGCAGCTACCCATCAGGGCTATGAATACAAATGAGGCACGTAAAGTTGCCAGCCCGGCTATAAAACCAATAATAGGCGGGCCAAACAAAAAGCCAATAAAACCAATGGTTGAAACCGCTGCCAAGGCAACGCCTGGTGCCATAGTTTTTGATTTCCCTGCTGCACTGTATACCATTGGCACAACTGACGATACACCTGCGCCAACCAGCAGAAAACCAGCCATCGCTGTATAAAAGTAAGGGAAGATTACCGCTATTAATAATCCGGTTACTGTTAATGAACCGCTTACTTGCAATATGCGTTTAAGTCCGTAGGTGCGTGCAAACCAATCGGCTATAAAGCGGCCGCCTGCCATGGTGCACATAAACGCGGTAAAGCCAGCGCCGAGCAATGCGGTAGGGGCAAGCACCACTTTTTTAAAGTAGATAACGCTCCAATCAAACATAGCGCCTTCGCAGATCATGGAACACATGGCGATAATGCCGAGGGTAATTAATGAACTATCGGGCTTTACGAAAACCGGTCCGCTACTGGCTACTTTGTCGTTTTTAAGATAGCGTGCCACTATTGCTATAGTAAATAGGGTAACAACAGCAATAAATATAAAATGATACAGCGGGTGTATATTATTACCGATCATAAATGTACCGATACCCGCGCCGGTAAAACCAGCCAAACTCCATAAACCATGAAACGAAGCCATGATAGGTTTTTTATATAGTTCTTCAGCAGCTACGGCCTGTGTGTTTACTGAAATGTTTACCGAGTTGCTGGAAAAACCAAACAAAACCAAACAGCCTATCAACTGAAAAATATTTTGAGCTAAACTTAAACTAACCAGTGCCAGCGAGTAAAATGCCAGGGAAACAATAAGTAACCGCTTACTGCCAATAACGGTAATTATCCAGCCTGAAAAGGGCAGGGACAACATTAACCCAACAGGTAAGGAGAATAATATAGCGCCAAGCGCGGCATCAGTTAAACCCAACGTTTGCTGAACAGTAACAATGCGTGATGCCCAGCTGGCAAAACATAATCCCGCCAGGAAAAACATAACGCCAACCACCATGCGCAAAGTTGCTTTTGACCGCGGGTATACTGGTGCGATTTCTGTGGTTGCTATATCTTCTAAAACTTCATCCATTATTATGGTGTACTCAGTACACTATACAAAGGTAGTTCATAAATGTCATTCTGACGAGGAAACTTTTAAAAATGACAAGCGGAATATGTAAAACGGATAGGTAATGTAGCTTATAACTGCTTAAAATTCAATGCACTAATAAGCGAAAAGTATCCCGCTGTTTGTGTCCTCACAAACAGCCTCCCGGTTACTGGTTTGTGAGGACACAAACCAGGGGGACGAGGGAGATTTCGAATTACTTATACAAAACATAAGCCGCCGTACCCGCAACATCTATTAATGTTGTGTTGATCTTCTTAATACCTGCCTGGTTAATTTCACTGCCATCGCCAACTAAAGTCCAGCTACCTGCCGGGATAGTTACTGGTTTATTAGCAGCGCTGCCGTTTAGGATCACCAATATGGTGTTCCATTTATCGCCGTTGGCATTGCCGGTTATCTGGTAGACAATTACAGATGGATCATTGGTTTCGATAAACTGTAAATGGTCCTGTATCATTTTGGTTGATGGTATACGGAAAGCCGGGTGATCTTTTCGCAATGTTACCAGCTGTTTGTAGTAATTGAACACATCAGCATATTTGGTTTTGCGGCTCCAATCTATCTGGTTAATAGCATCGGGCGAATTAAATGAGTTGGCAACACCGTGTTTGGTGCGTAAAAATTCAGCGCCCGAGTGCAGGAAAGCTATACCTTGGGAGGTTAACACTATGGCATTAGCCAATTTGTCCATTTTTATCAGGTCTGTTTCTGATGCATCCGGATTTGAAATCTTTAGGCGATTAAACAAGGTGTTATCATCATGGCATGACGCGTAGCTGATGGTTTGATCAGGTTCTGCTGCCCATGGCGCTTTTGAGTCATCAACTTTTGTATAATCTATCTGGCTGTTTTGAGTTGATGCCACAATACCGAATTTTACACTCTCTTTTGAATTTTGATCGCCGCTTACAAACCCTTTTGCTTTTACATCGCTAAAACCGCCTTTAAGGCCATCGCGCAGGTCGTCGCTAAACGCTGCTACCTTGTTTAGCTCATATACGTTCTTTTTAACAGCGCGCAGGTTCTCTGCCAGCGGACTAGCACCTGCCGTCCAGCCTTCGCCATAAATAATAATGGTAGGGTCTATCTTATGCAACGCATCACTGATGGCATTCATAGTTTCAATATCATGTATCCCCATCAAATCAAACCTGAAACCATCTAAATGGTATTCCTTTGCCCAGTAAACCACAGATTCTACCATAAACTTACGCATCATCGGCATTTCTGATGCTGTTTCATTGCCACAGCCTGTACCGTTTGAATAGCTACCATCGGGATTGTGTCGGTAAAAATAGCCGGGCGCAAACTGGCTGAAATTTGAATGCTGAATATCGGTAGTGTGATTATACACCACATCCAAAATCACGCGCAAGCCGTTTTTATGCAGCGCCTGCACCATTTGCTTAAACTCTTTTATGCGCACATTGCCATCATAAGGGTTAGTTGAGTAACTACCTTCGGGCACGTTATAATTCAACGGGTCGTAACCCCAATTGTATTGAGGTTGATCGAGTTTTGTTTCATCAACAGAATTGTAATCAAACGATGGCAGAATATGCACATGCGTAACACCCAACTCTTTTAAATGATCCAGCCCGGTTGATTTGCCGTCCGGATTTTTGGTGCCGGTTTCTGTCAAACCTAAAAATTTGCCTTTATTAGTGATGCCAGAGTTGGGGTCGACAGATATATCCCTGATATGTGTTTCGTAAATAATGGCATCGGTAGGATTTTTCAAGGCAGGTTTCTTGTCATTTTTCCAGCCAGTAGGGTTGGTAGCCGATAGGTCAACCACCATACCACGATGCCCGTTTACACCAACGGCTTTAGCATAAATATCCGGTGCTTCCAGCAACCATTTATCATCCTGCATTACCTGGAAGGTGTAATATTTGTTTTTAATATCCTGAGTAACGGTAGTTTGCCAGGTGCCGTTATCAGCTTTGGTAAGGCTGATGGTATTAACAGCATCGCCGCCGTTGCCTGCATCATATAAACGCAACTTTACTTCAGACGCTTTTGGCGCCCACACTTTAAATGTTGTTTTCTGTGTGGAATAACTCACGCCGAGATCGTTCCCGGAATAAACCGGGTAATTAGTATAAGTATCTGTAGTTTGTGCAGATGCAGCAGAAGAAAGCACCATAAATAATGAAATATTGGTTAATATAACTTTAAAGGCATTCATTTGGTTTATTTTTGGCAATGTAATGGTAGGCAATTGTAGGGAAAATAATTGATTTCTCCACGTGTTATTGCAAGGTATGAAGCAATCCCCGATTGTGCAGAGCAAACTTGCAAAGTTTGAATATCGCATGAAGCCGCTCATTGCCGCGGAGGCTACTACTTTTGTCTTGATACAAAAGGTAGCAAAAAATCAAGTCATTAGAAAGGCTTCTTTGCCGCACAAGGCCATTGCCCTGCAAATCAGGCAAAACCTGGGCTGCTATATTTTTACCCTGCTGTCGCTACACACTTGGCCTTTGCCCTTCTGTAAAAATCTGCTTATGCCCTGCCATTACACACAAGGCCACCATTGTTTTGCCTGATTTCGTCCGAAGCTTTTCTAATGACGGGAAATGGAAAAACATCTTTTTAAAAGAAAGCATTGAATGAATCGCAATTAAGAAAAAGCGCAGGCCCTGACAACAAGGGCGGGCCAGCGTAAAGGCGGGAATGCCGGTTTAGCTTTTTGGGTGATGTGAGGAACGAAAGTGACGAACAGCGAAAAAAGCGTAAAGAACCGGCAGGGAGCGTGGAAGCATCCTTGTTGTCTTGACTTTTTTGGTTACTTTTTGTGTCAAGACAAAATAGTAACTTCTTAGCGAAAAGCGATACCATGCGATTGGTCTAAACCATGCAAGTCTGACCTGTACAATATTTCCGGGGGGGGGTAGTAAGCGCGTATAATATTAACAATCCCCATCAATCCCACAACTATCACCTTCAATAACCTCCAACGATGGTTTCGGATTTTCCTGTTGCCATTCGGCGAAGGCTTTTTCAATGGTTTCTTCAAATACCGGTACAGCTTGTGCGCCTGATACGCCGTATTTGCGGTTCATTACAAAAAATGGTACACCACGGATGCCCAGTTGTTGTGCTTCGGCAACATCATGTTTTACATCTTCGGCGTAAGCATCGCTTTCAAGGGTGGCTTTTATTTCATCGGCATTAAGGCCAATTGCTGTGCCCAGTTCAATTAGTGTGGTAGTATCGTCTATATTTTTGCCTTCAGTGAAATAGGCTTTAAATAACGCTTCTTCGGCGGCATCGCCTAAACCATGTTTTTTAGCGAGGTGACTAAACCTATGCGCGTTAAAGCTGTTGGCAACTACGGCACGGTCGAAATTATAAGTTAAACCGGCTTCGGCAGCCATTTGGGTAACCTGGGCATTTAGTTGTTTGGCATGATCAATTGAGAAACCTTTGATATCGGCCAGATATTGGTCGATATTAATAGTTGGATCAGTTTTCATATCCGGGTTAAGCTGAAAGCTTTTCCATTCGATCTCTATATCCTTGTCGTGTCCCGATTTTTGCAAAGCATCTTCAAACCTGCGTTTGCCTATGTAGCAAAACGGGCACATCACATCCGACCATATTTCAATTTTCATATCCTGCTGTTTTATCTACACAAAAATACTTTAATGCCGCGCTATTAGGGTAAGTGCAAAGTCAAAATATAAACCAGCGATTATTAAATAGGAGGAGGGGATATAAATGAAATTGCCGCTCTGCTGGTTTGCGGAGCGACAATTTTATAGTTGGTATATTTACAAAGTCAGCGTTAAATCACTCTGTTAAGTGATATTGATAAGCATTGCCACGCTGCATTTTTTCTTTAACGCGTTCAATACTGTCTTCAACATCTTCTTTTTGTTTTTTGTGCGTTACCTCAAGAAATGATTGCTGGTATGCAGCCAATGCTTTTGCCCAGTTCTTATTCTTCTCAAAAAACAAACCTAACAGATTATAAATGGCAGCAGCGTTTACCCCTGCGGTATTTAATGCCTGCTTGGCGATAATGTTTACCTGTTTTTCCATGTTCAGAAAAACCAACAGATCAAGATAGTGGAAATAGTTATCGGGGAAGGTTGGCTCCAATTCCATACAGGTTTTGAAATGATAACCCGCGGTTTGGTATTCCTTTACTTCGTAATAATATATTTTCGCTAACTGAAAATGTGCCCTTGCATATAGCGGATCATTAGTTACAATTTCGTTAAAAAGCTTTAATGCCTTTGGCGATTCGCCGTAGCTTACCTCTTCAACTGCCTGTAAATATTTTTCCTCAATAGTATAATATGTGTCCATAAAAATTTAATGGTTAAGGTTTACGGTTAAGTAAAACCTAAGTGTCAATAATAAAATGTGATAGAAATTTATCCTCTCATTACGAGGATGCAGAAGAGGCGTGACTATTTTGCTGCATAGCTCTTCTGCCGCGTGCCCATGGGCCGCATATTGTTTTTTGCGCAGAAGTGATTGATACGTAGCATTATTTTATTTTTTACAAAGATAGGGAAGATTTGGGAAAATGCAAAAAAGCAAATCCCCGGCTGTGCTTTTGTTTCTGTACAGTCGGGGATTGCTTCGTACCTCGCAATGACGCGCGGAGAAACGTGATTGAAGGAGAAGCATTAAAAGAACAACGCCACTCTTAATTTAGCAAAAAATGGGGTGCCGGGAGTAAAGCTCATCTGGTCAACCGGGGCTGATTCTCCTTTAAGCTGGCTTACTTCTTCGGCCTCAAACTCGTTCCACTTAGTGTTGAAAAGGTTTTCAATAGTTAAACCAACCTCATACCTTTTTTGGGTATAGTTTAGCTTCAAATCGGTTACGTAATAACCATCGGCCACCAAAGTATTGGTGTTATTACCCGGGCGACTGTGCAAATACCTGTAACTTAAACCGCCGTTGATACCGTTAGGTAATTTAAAATCGAGTCCGCCGGTGCTGGTAAAGGTTGGGGCCAGGGCCAGGTAACCGGTGTTTTTGGCGCTGTCAGCAAGGCGGGGGTGAGCAAGGTTCACGTTAAGGTCGGCAAATAACCAGTCGGTTAACTGGTAACGTGCCGAAAAGTCGAGCCCATAACGTTTTGTTTTACCGCTTGCTACAATATCGCCGTCATCATCATAAACAAACTCCTGCTGCAGGTACAGGTACCATGCGGCTACGTTTATATATAAGTGAGGTATTGGTTTCCAGTTCAGACCCAGGTCGGTGCCATAAGCTACAGGCACGGTGCCTAAGTTGTTATTGCCGATAGCTACGATGGCGCTATTGGAGTGAAAACCTTTTCCTGTTTTCAGGTAAAGCTGAAGCTGATCGTTAGCCGTGTATTGAATGTTCAACTTCGGGCTTACCACCGTTTTTGTTTGGGTTGAATCCTGGTAATTGAAGTTGAAGTAATCCAAACGAACGCCCGCGTTAAAGAGCCATTTGCCAGATTGCAGTGTTTCATCCACGTAAACGCTGCTGTTATTTTGCCTGATGTTGCCTTGTTCTATGTAGTCTATCAGTTGATCATCTTCTGTAACATCACTGCGTTCGGTCCCATAAGTGCGGTCGAAGCGCGTACCGAGGCCGATAGTCGAAGTAAGGATATTATTGCCCAGGTAGCTGCGCTTGCTTAATTTGCCGTTGTAACCAAACATATCCCGGCTTTGGTTCTGTTGTTGCTCGCCGCCCAGGCTATCCTCGGCAAAAAATGAGCTGTTAACATGCAGTAAAAAGTTATAATGCGTGTAGTAAGCTTCATTTTCTAAACTCAGGTTATTACCCAGATCGGTATTTAGTTTGGCGATGAAGTTAAAACGGCTGGTTTTACCGCCCTGTGCGCTGTCGATCGTTCCAAAACGGCCAATAGGGTTTGCGTATTCCGGGATCTTAATTGGGTTACCGTTATCATCAATGGCAGTTGTGTTGGCAGCTACGGCACGTTCAGGGATCTCGCCGGATGCCCGCCAAGTTGTTGTGAAAGCCGATGCGCTTAATGAGAGTTTGTTATTAACATTCAGTTGTTTAGTGTATTTGCTGAAGGCATTAAAGCGCTTATAATGTTCGGCAAAGGTGAAGGGGCCATCGGTATAATTGTATTCACCGGCTATATACCAGTTTTCACCTTTTCTTTTAGCGGCAGAATCCAGCAGGTTAAGCATCGCCATGCCGCGAAAAGTGTTGAACCTGCCCGCTTCTAAACTGATCATGCTTTTGTCCAAAGCATCTTTAGTAGTAAAGTTCAGATACCCAGCGGTGGCAAAATCGCCTTTATCGGTGTAATAGGGACCTTTCCCATAATCGAAATCATCTACGGTTTCCGGGATCAGGAAATGGAGGTCGGCATATCCCTGCCCGTGGATGTGCGACACCATATTTACCGGCATCCCATCAACCGAAACATTAAGATCGGTACCATGATCAGCATCAAAGCCACGAACAAAGATCTGCTCGGCCTTGCCGCCGCCCATGTGCTGGGCTATAAACAAACCGGGCACCAGGCGCATCAGATCCTGCGATGAATTAACCGGGCGCAGGTTCAGATCAAGCGCGCTCAGGGTGTGGAACGATTCGTTATTCAGATCGGGCGAGATCTGCACTTCCTTTAGATCGATAGTTCCGCGACTAAGCGGTATGGTAACGCGTTTGTTAGCGCTGGTTACCTTAATAGTCAGGGCTTTATAACCTATGTAAGAGATTTGCAGGGTTGCGGTATCCGAAGGCAATGATAATTGAAAGTCGCCTGAACGGTCAGTAGCGGCAGTTTTGCCGGATATAACGGAGCGGACACTGGCATATTCAACCGGTTGAAGGGTGCGCTCGTCGATAATTCTTCCTTTAAATATTTTTTGTGCAAATGAAGCCTGTGCCATCGCCAAAAAAGCGATAACAACCGGCAGCATTTTTTTAGTATGCAGCATAGTGTAATTATTAATAGCTGTACAGGCATAACTTGCCCATATAGCATGGTAGTAAGATGTAATTAATTTATAGGTGCGCTTTTGGGCAATACAAAACAGCCATAAGCCTGAGATTTTCATCAGGGATTAAGGTGTTATATTATCGCGAAAGCAAAAAAGAAGTAATGATTAGCCGAGTTGCGGAGGCTGAAAAACAGGGATGTAAACTTGCGGCAAGGCAACCCGGTTATTGGGTACGGGTATTACCTGCAATAACTGTGTGTGAAATTTTATCACAGCTGGTTTTGTGTAGAAGGCTTCCTGGTAAAGATTTTTTTGAGCATCGTTCTCGGTGCTCTTTTCTTTTTGTTCGGCCTGCTTAATCTTTTTCATAAAATAGCACTTACCGTTGCAATGTAACCAGGGGCGGTTACGGTTTTCGCAAAGGTTAGCTATGATATACTTTTTATTAAGCTCAAAACCCGCGTAAATAAAAAATCGCGAAAAATTGGCACCAATCATGGTGACAATTAAAAGCAAAGCAATAACGCGTTTTAGCATATGGCCGCAAAGGTATATGCTGCTGACTATAATTAAAAATTAAAAAGGGAAAAACCTGTTAAAAGATTTTTCCCTTTATCTGTGAAAATGTGAAGGGATGAACTTATTGGTCCGTTACTTTTTTAGCGGTGACGTGATAGATGTCTTCTCCAACGGTAACATTTAATCCAATAGAATCGGGATAGCATTTTCCCTTATTAAGCACAGCAGCTCCATTATAAGTAACGTTAAATATTACACTATCGCCTTTTATTTTGCCATCGGTTATGGGTAATTCACCGTTCATGGTTTCTACAATTCCGGTTAGTTTGTCGCCATCTGCCTTAAGCTTGTAAGTAAGCGGGAACGGAGTGCCATCATTAAGGGTCAAAATACCTTTCCAACTTCCGGTTGGGTTTAAAGCTGCCATGCAAACTGCAAAGCCGGCAAGCATCATCAGTGTAATAAGTGTAATTTTTTTCATAATGGTTTGTTTATTGGTTAGTTACGATAATTATGAGGCACGTTACACTTTTACAAACAATTACTCAGCCCGTTTAAGTGTGGTATGTGCCTTATTGTCACCAGCTTCAATATTCAGGCTGATGGAATCAGGATAAATCTTACCGCTATGCTCAAGGTACATTTTTTCCAGTGTAACTGAAAATGAAAAATCATTACCATTCACTTTGCCGTCGATTATGGGCAGGTCGCCGTGCGGGCCTTTGGCAGTTCCGGTGAGTTTATCCCCTTCAACCTGGAATTTATATTGCAGCGGGTACTCGGTGCCGTCATCGGTTTTGAGGGTACCAGACCAAATACCATTAAGATTGGCTGTGGCTGCAAGGCAAACAGCAATGCTGCATATGAACATTGCCGACAGAAAAAACATTTTTTTCATAGTGTTTTTTTTGTTGCCACTAAATTACAAGTTCAATAAGACCTAATAATTAAAGCCATGTTAAGTTTTCAATAAACGGCAAATAGTTAACATTGAGCTTATAGTAATGATGAAAACTTAAAATTAACAGGCTGTTAAATTTGAAAATATTAGTACCATTGTAATACTAAATTATAAACTGTACAAAACACATTAATATATGAAGAGAATACTGTCGCTCGTACTTTTATGTGCCGGATTTTTAAGTGTATCCGCGCAAAACGTTCCTTTAGCAACCGGCTGGAGATTTAAAACAGGTGATTCGACCCAATGGGCCGCGCCTGCTTATGACGACTACAATTGGCAGCACATCAGCATAGAGCAAAGCTGGGAATCGCAGGGCCATGAGAAATATGATGGCTTTGGCTGGTACAGGCTGCACACACTAATCCCATCGGCATTAAAAGATAAAGCCTTTTTTAAGGATAGCTTACGTTTTGAGCTAGGCTATGGCGATGACGGGTATGATGTTTACCTGAACGGCAAACTAATTGGCCGCAATAACAATGGCGATATAAAAACCGGTTACTATGGTTTATGTAAGGTAGTAATAGCGTCAAATAATCCGGCTATTTTGTGGGATAAGGAAAATGTGATAGCCGTTAGGATTTTTGATAGCGGCGGTAAAGGCGGTATTTATGGCAATAAGGAGATGTTTAAAATGAGCATGCTTGATGTAATGGACAATGTTTATTTTAATACCGACGATGATTTTACCTATGGAGATAAAAACAGCCTGAGCAAGAGCATGAAAATTTCTACCGGGAGCAACTATAATTATAAAGGGAAACTGGATTTTAAAGTTACGGACCCCGAAACCAATACTGTGATCTATCAAAAAACAAACGATGCTAATTTCTCGGCTGGTAGGCCTTTTACCTATACCTTCAGAATTGCCGCGCTGGAGCAAAAATCGTACGTGATCACTTATACTTTTACGGATGAAAAATCGGGTGAGAAATTGGTAAAAACCGAAAACACACCCTATGTTTTGACGCCATACATGAGCTCGAAACCTAAAATTAATGGTCCGGATGTTTATGGCGCCCGCCCGGGCAATGCCTTTTTATATAAAATACCAGCAACAGGTGTAAAGCCATTAACTTATAGTGCCGATAGCCTACCTGCGGGTTTAGCTCTTGATGCGGCAACAGGTATCGTTACAGGTTCGGTAGCCCAAAAAGGTGATTACCCGGTAGTATTCAGTGTGCATAACAGGTTAGGTACGGTATCAAAGAAATTCACCATTAAAATTGGCGATGTGATAGGATTAACACCCGCTTTGGGCTGGAACAGCTGGAACGCCTTTGGTTTAAGTGTTAACGACGCCAAAGTGCGTGTAGCCGCCAAAACCATAGCCGATAAACTGAGCGCTCATGGCTGGAGCTATGTTAATATTGATGATGGTTGGGAAGCGCCTCAGCGTGCAGCAACAGGCGAGATCGTAGCCAATGAAAAGTTCCCGGATATGAAAGCGCTTTCGGATTATGTGCATAGTTTGGGTTTAAAGTTTGGGATATATTCATCGCCGGGGCCAAAAACCTGCGGCGGTTACCTGGGCAGCTATCAGCATGAAGAACAGGATGCCAAAACCTATGCCGACTGGGGTGTTGATTACTTGAAGTATGACTGGTGTTCTTACGGCGACATAGCGCCGAGAGAGCCGAGCCTTGACGATTACAAAAAACCCTACCAGGTAATGCGCGCGGCGCTTGACAAGGCGAACCGCGATATTATGTTCAGCTTTTGCCAGTATGGTATGGGTGATAGCTGGAACTGGGCAGGAGAGGTGGGCGGCAATAGCTGGCGTACTACAGGCGATATAAATGATAGCTGGGGCAGTATGAGCGGCATCGGTTTCCATCAGCAGGCGGAAGCCCCGCATGCACGCCCGGGCCATTATAATGACCCGGATATGCTGGTTGTAGGCAAGGTAGGCTGGGGCGATGCACAACATAATACCAAGCTTACCCCCGATGAGCAATATACCCACATCAGTTTATGGAGCCTGCTGGCATCACCATTGCTTATAGGATGTGATTTGGGGCATTTAGACAGGTTTACACTAAACCTGCTTACCAATGATGAAGTTATAGCCATTAACCAGGACCACCTCGGCAAAGAGGCTGTAGAGGTACTTAAAAAGGATGGTTACCTGGTATATGTGAAGGAATTGCAGGATGGGGGCAAAGCAGTAGGGATCTTTAATGTATCGGATAAATACCAAACCATTAACATTAACTGGACCGAGCTTGGCATAAGCGGTGTTACTAAAGTGCGCGATGTTTGGAGGCAGAAATATTTAATTACCGATAATAAGGGATTGAAGGCTAGTGTGCCTTCGCATGGGGTGGTGCTGGTGAAGGTAAATAAATAATCCTAATTGTCATTTCTAACGAGGTACGAGGAGAAATCTTTTGCGCGGGACAAGTCTACAGCAGAAGATCTCTCACTATCGTTCGAGATGACAATTCTTTTTATTTTACCGAGACAGATGGGTACTACATGGCCCTCATTTGCAATATAATAAGTTTACGTAGTGCCTTTAAGCAGTTGTTAATTAAAGAAATAAATGTTTAAATTTTTAGGTATTCTTTTAATTATAATTAGTTGTATTTGGTTTTTCTTGATATTGGCTTTTTATGGCGATAGTTTGATGACTTTTTTTAATGCAGTAATGTACTCTATTATTTGCATGTTTATTTTTACAGGAGGCGTGCTTTTAATTAAGCGAACAAAAAAAACTTGATTATTCCTTTTAACTAGGTTATGCTGTAGAACCCACCCCTGCTACTTCACATGCCCAACGTCCCCCTCCAGGGAGCTACTGTGTGGACACATCTTTTTGAATAAAATTGGTTTGCAGATCCACTCCGTTGGGAATGAAATATTGGTATAAATTATATACGAAGGGCATTTTTCGCTCCGTTAGGTGCGATATTATTTGACCATGTATTACTAAACAGGCATGGCTGGACTAAAAGCGGGCTATGTTATGTACCTACGGCACATATAAATATTTCAAACCTGTTTCTCTACCAATATATAACCCCTACGGGGTTTAAGGCACAAATTGTGTACACACAGTATCTCCAGGGAGGGGAACTTTAATAAAAAACCTTAACTTTTTACTTCCCGGATGGTATCTTATAATAATAAATCGGCGCATAAACACCCTCACTCGTAGTATAATAACCTTTTCCGTTGGGGGTGAAACCTATGGCTTCGCCTTGTTTCTCCATTTTGTAGGGGAGTAGTTGTGGAGCGCGTTGCAGGGTTTGCCAAACGGGCTCGTTATTGCGGCGTTTCCAGTAGTAAACTTTTACGTAGTCTTTTACCAGTATCTGCTGGCCATCTTTTGATATGTCGCCCGCGGTTATCCATTTAAAGGGTTTAATGCCGGAGAAGAACAGCTTACAGCGCTTGGTTAATACCAACGTATCATTTGGTTTATAGATCAATGGTGATGTATACACACCAACCGTATCCTTGCGCTTGGAGATGATGTAGATCAGTTTTTCAATTGGATCTATCATTAATGTTTCGGCATCTTTGGGCCCATCCGGATACCTGAAATGTATCGGGACTGCTACAGCATTAACGTTTTGAGTGCTGTCGGCAATCCACGATGTTTTTTCTTCTACCCGGTAAACAGTTATGTATTTGCGTATGGCGTAATTATCTCCTATATCGCCATCATACACATAGCTTTTACCTGCAACCGGGCCGGGACCTACGGCTATATCCTCACAATCGTGCACGCCCTGTGTTTCCCTTGGATCACCCTTAAAATAAATGGTTGTTTTTAATTTCCCATCGGGATGTATGGCGAAGAAACGACTGGTATCACCACTGTCGTTATGTATGTAGTAAATATCCTTATTAATGCCGGATGCGGCTATGCCTGAGATTTCATCCAGTTGTTTGTTGGGCAGGGTGCCTACTACATCATACTCTCTCTGGTCATATTTATGGCGGGCATAAGCACCAACAAATAATACGATAACTATAGGTATTATTATGTTTAGCTTTTTGGTCCTGCTCATTCAAATGTTTTTACAAAGTTAACAATTAACGCTTTCTTTTATGAAAGTTGTACTTAATATTAACTTTTATTAAAATATTGGATGAGATGCTATAATGTTGGATTGATAGATTGTTGTGAAAGAAATGCGCAGAAACCCACCACTGCCACTGCACTGTTCCATTGCGCCCCTCCATGGAGGGGAACTAGAAACTTGGTTAACTATTTTATCCGTGAACAAGCATGAGCTGTTTGGTTGAATTGAGGATTTCTTCGGAAGTACGGTAATCAGCCAGGTTTAGCTCAACTACATAGTTGCAGTTAAGCGGGTGCCCGGGTGCTATATATACGGGCATGTCAAAACCTAATGACTGATAATATGGGGTGATGAATGCCTGCACAGGTAAACTGTTGGCTGTATCAATTATAGCGGATGTAAGCCTTTTTAATGGCTTTAAAATTAGTTTGATGTCGCAGAGCTCCAGTTCATCAGATAAGGGTACCCACCTGTTTACATTATTAATACTGATTAACAATGCATTTTCTTTAATGCCGGTGAGTATGCCTATGGTTTCATCATTATCATCAATTGATAAGCTGCGTATAACTACCTGCTGGCCTATATATCGGCTAAATATTAATAGCTTTTCTGCTGATCTGATCTCCATATTTGCTAATTTTATTAGCAAATATAATAAGTTAATATCGAAAAGTGAAAGAGTTTTAGCTTTTTTAATCCTGAAAAAGATAATCGGCATTAATTAGAAAAGCGTGGTAGTTATACCCATACTTAATGATGAAACCTGCGAATGGGTATTGTTAAACCCGCGGCCCGAGTATAGTTTATAGAATGAGGGTTCGGCTATAAGCGCGAAATGTTTTACAATATAGTATTCAAAACCAACACTGGTTTTTGTTGAAAAGCTGTCGTTTGTTACATTGTTTATAAATACGCCATCATTGGTTACTATAGCTTTGTTAAAGTTTCGTATACCCAGGCCTGGTTGCAGCAACGCATATATCCCAAGGTTTCTAAATTGCCACCTATAGCCACCTCCTGCAAGAAAGAATGTGGCAGATACTTTGCCTCTTACAACGTTAGTAGGTAAGTTAATTATCGGACTAACATAACTATTATTCAGCGCATCATAATTAAGCCTGAAAAAGAAAGCATTAACGTATACAGGCCTGAACTCAAGGGCCGTATTTAAAATGCTGCCGTGTTTAAGTACTGTATTGTCATTATCGAGCGGGATGCCGATACCTATTAATGCCGGGAAATAAAATTTGGAAGTTATGCTTTCTGGTGGTTCTGTTTGGGCATACAGCACTGAACTACATATGATAAGGAAGATTGTAAAGATTAATTTCCTTATCATATGCTGAAATACTGTATCGTAAATATTCAATGAGAATTTATTCTTTTTTGCGCTCCAATTTTTGAAAGGGTACCTTGATGATATTCAGGTACCGGGCAGTTGTGTTTTCACACATATGGGTATCTATCCCAAATATGGTTTCCTCCCTGTCGAGTTCACAATAAGTGCCGAATAGCCTGTCCCAGATGCTTAATACATCGCCATAATTGCAATCGGTATAAGGCAACTGGTAATGGTGGTGTACATGGTGCAGGTTAGGGGTAATGAATATTAAACCAACAACTTTATTAACGCGATGCGACAGCCTGAATTCGGTATGTGCTGTAATATTTGCAAAGGTTTGGAAAAGCTGCCTCAACAGTAAAACGCCAATTGCGGGCCCGCAAATAAATACCCATAACATTAAAAAGCAACTGCGTATGCAGGTTTCGCCGGGATGTTCGCGTACGGTGGTAGATACATCAACCATCAGATCGCTATGGTGTACCAGGTGGAATTTCCACAACCTGTCGAACTTATGCATAGTAACGTGGTAAATGTACTCGCAAAGGTCCATCATGCAAAACATCACTACATAATATACCCACCTGTTATGATGAAAAGGAACGAAATTAATGAGCCCCCAATGGTGCAAAACTGCCCAATTGGAGATCATTACAATAAATATGGTTATAAAAAGCTGTATGGGCAGTGCTGTGAAAATAAACATCATGTTGGTTGATGTATGTTTCCACTTTTTTGTTAATCCTTCAATAGAAAAAACGAATTCGGCAAGCCATAGTGAGGTAATTAAACCGGCATATAGCAATACCTGCGCAGCATCCTCATGTTGAAAGAAGAAATGTTTAAGAGCAACGATCATAGTTATATTTAATAGGGGCTTCCAAATATAGCATTTCCCGGTTAAATTTTCATTTCAACATCAGGTTTTGAAACATCTGTAAGTGCAACTTTACCTCTTTCTTTTCTTAATATCCTGTTAAACAATGATATTTCACGATCAAATAAAAAGCGGAAAAATAATTTGGTCCACGAAGTATGATAGTATAATGTATCATAATAATCAGGGGCGGTCTTTTTTATCTCTGGTAATTTGTTCCATGGGATAGATGGGAAATCATGATGCTCGTTATGGAAGCCTACATTAAAGGCTACAACGTTAAAGTTACCATAGTAGCTATAGGTTTCCTGTTCAACACTGTGGGTAAGGTAATGTTCCTGTATCCAGCGGGCGCCCAATGGATGCAGGCCAACTGAAAAGGAAAAGCTCAATAATAAAAACGCGATAGCATGCCAGCCAAAAAACACCCAGATAATGGTTGTAAAAGCCGCCTGTACTAAGATATTGGCAACTATCCACCAATCGAAAGTTTGGATCTCTCTTAATCTTGATAAGCGGAATACCTGGAAAACCGGGTAAAATAATAGCCACATGGCTTTACCGAAAAATGAATTGTTGATCATTTTTGCTTCCCAGCGATTAGGAAGATCGGCATCAAGCTCATGCACACCCTGGAAGGAGTGATGCTTGATATGATAACGCTCAAATGAAATAGAACTCGGGAAAATTTGCGGCATATTGGCAAACATACCAGCCCAGCGGTTAGCCGAGCGGCCTTTGAAAAGCAGTTGATGCGCGCACTCATGGATCATTACGAATAATGCATGATCGGCAAATGCGCCTAATAGATATGCTGCACCGAAGATTATCCACCAGGATTGATCCCTCACCAGCCATGCCAACCCCACCTGGAACGCCACCAAACCTATAATAGCAAATATGGTAAGCGGGTTTTTCCCTATCAGGTTACGCATTTGCGGAAACTGTTTTAAAATTTGCTTGGTACGTGTACGATGTGGCTCCGAAACCTGTGAATAAACGAAATCGGTTTTATTGATCATATTATATTTATTATTCCTTTTCTTTATAAAGCAGGGTAGGGGGCGGCCTGGTTTAATAATATCTATTATTTATAACGATACGCTTCAATAATAATTATAAAATCTGGTAAAATCACCGAAATGTAATATTTATTGTAATTTAAATACTAACACCTTGAAACTGTTGGGTAAAGCCTTGCGTGTACCCGTTTCAACGTCGGCAACACTTAAATATATTTTATGCGTTTTGGTATCCAAAGCCATTGTACGCGCCCTGTTTTGAGTTTTTAATGTTTGGATAACCGTATAATTATCGGCGCTTAATTGTTTAATAATAGTTGTTGTGCCATCGCCGCATGAGGCAAATATTAATTTGGTTTCCGGATCGAAAGCAACAGCATCAACACCTGCACCAATTGGTAGAGTAGCAATAACCTTACCATTATTTACATCAACCACACTTATACCTTTATTTTCGCGGCATACGCTGAATACACGGCCATTTGCAGCGTCCAATGCCAAGCCTGTTGGGCCTCCGCATGGGTTCAAGGGGTAATTTTTAATAACCTTTAAAGCTTTAACATCAATAACATTCAGGCTGCTTTTATCTTCAAGGTTGTTGTAGATCTTGCCTTTGCCGTCAGATACAGCAAATTCAGGGCCGCCGCCCAATGCAACAGTACCAACCTGTTTAAGAGTGTTTGGGTCAACTACCGACGAGTTATTACTCTCACCATTAAAACTAAAAACACGATCAGAATAGGGGTCATAAATTATAGCGTCGGGGCCATTAGCATCGGTAAGTGATATGGTGGCTATGGTTGCCAGGGTTTTCAGATCAAATGCTACTACTGCGTTAGCTTTACCATCGCTGATAAAGCCACGGTTTGCTTTATTATCAATGGCTATGCCATGTATGCCTTTCAAGTTGCTGATAACACCAGCGGGCTGGTCCGTATCCAAATCGATAACATTAACTGACGTGCCGTGCGAAACATATAAACGGTGGTTTACATTATCAATTGAAAGGTAATCCCATCCGGCATCGCCCGGTAGCGGGATGGTTTTATCGGCTACATAAGTTTGCGCGTGTACTGCAAAGGGAGCAATACCAATGGTAGCCAGCAGGCTAAGTGTTAAAAATATCTTATTCATATTTATGCTGTAATAATTATAAATGTCTGTTACGATTCTGTTAAAATTCTGTTGTTTAATATCTTTTTTATGATGTTATTCTTTACCACACGTCATTGCTGTAAGGGTACGAAGCAATCCCCGACTTTGCAGGCTGGATATGCATAATTTGTTACCTGTCTCATGGTATCGCTTTTCGCTAATAAGTCACTTTTTGTCTTGATACAAAAAGTAACCAAAAAAATCAAGACAACAAGGATGCTTCCGCGCTCCCTGCCGGTTCTTGACGCTTTTTTCGCTGTTCAAATACTTCGTATTCTCACATCACCCAAAAAGCTAAACCGTCATTCCCGCCTCTACGCTGGCCCACCCTTGTTGTCAGGGCCTACGCTTTTTGAACACGGTTCATTCAAAGTCCTCTCTATTGGAGAGGATTTTGATGGGGTTCCTGTCAGTAGAACAGCTTCGGACGAAAGCAGGAAAAACGATGGTGGCCTTGTGTGCAATGGCAGGGCATAGGAAATTTTTGCAGTGCATGGGCCGATGCGCGCAATATGGCCGCAAATGTTTCCAGCCCAGGTTTTGCCTGATTTGCAGCGCGAAGGCCTCGTGCGGCAAAGAAGCATTTCTACTGACTAGCCTTTTTGGTCCTTTTGTGGCGAAGACAAAAGGACTAAGCCTCCGCGGCAATGAGCGGCTGCGCAAGACATTCACGCTTGACATAGCCAAAAGCTTACTTTTTATGATGATTCAGTTCCAAAATTTCAAGGTGCGGATTTACATCGCCTTTACGGTATAGTATAAGCAGCAGGCTTGGTAAAACTATCAGCAACAATGGCAATGCTGCTAAAAAGCCTCCTATTACAGCTATGGCCAATGGCTGATGCAACTGCGCGCCTGCACCAATACCCAGTGCCAGCGGCATTAATGCAATAATAGCGCCTACGGCTGTCATCAGTTTAGGGCGTAAGCGAGTTGATATGGAATAGATGATCGCATCATTAACATTGCTTTCCAGCACGCTTTGCTTAAACTGTAGAAAGGTGAATATGGAGTTTTCGCCGATAATCCCTACTATCATTACCAAACCGGTATAGCTGCCCACATTGAGCGGCGTATTGGTAAGGAACAGGGCCAATAAACTACCGGCCGTGCCCAAAACAGCCACAAACAATATCAATATAGCTATCCTAAACTGCTTAAAGAGGAAGATGATAACACCGAATACCAACAAACAGGCGGATATCAATATATAAAATAGCTCTTTAAATGATTGCTGCTGTTGGGGGGCCTCGCCGCCGTACTCAACATGATAGCCTTGCGGCAGGCTTATTTGGCCGATGCCCTTTTTAATGCCAGCCATTACGGTGCCCAGATCTGATTTTTCCAACCTGGCGCTTATGATACCCATTGATTGCAGGTTTTCGCGGTTTAACTCCGCTTCGCCACCCGTAAGCGATACATCTGCTACCTGGTTTATAGGGATCATCTGGCCTTTTGGTAAAAATATGCTCAGTTTTTTTACCTCATCAATGCTTAATGAGCGGTTACCCGGATACACCATGCGGATGGACGACTGCTGTTCTTTTTCAACCATTGTACCTACTACGTTACCTTCCAATGCTATTTGCGCCTGCGATTGCAGCTGGAGCGGGGTAATATTATACTGCGCCAGCATATCATAGTTAGGGTTGATGGATACCGAAGGACCGGCAATTACAATGCCATCAAAAACATCGGCAGTACCTTTTACATGACTTACCGCGCTGGCTATTTGTTTGGAAAGATCCTGCAATTTTTGCTGATCGGTACCAAAAATTTTTATCTCGATTGGCTGCGCCGACGACATCAAGTCGCCAAGCATATCTTTTATAGCCTGTCCAAAATCTATTACAAGTTCGGGTTGGGTTGATGCAATCTTTTCGCGCAGATCGCTGATCACCTCTTCGGTAGTTTTTTTATGATCTTTTTTAAGCTGGATGAGGTAGTCGCCGCTGTTGGGTTCGGTGATAAAAAACCCCATCTGTGTACCTGTTCTGCGCGAATAGGCCTCTACATCAGGTTCTTTAATGATGATTTTTTCCACTTCGCGCAATATGCGGTCGGTTTCCTCAAGTGAGGTGCCGGGAGGCGAAGTATAATCTAATACTATGCTGCCTTCATCCATATCGGGCAAAAAACCTGTTTTAAGGAATGGCGGAATAATTACTATTACCACTATAAGACCAATCACTATCAGTACACTCAACCATGGGCGCATGATAAACCACGATACCCATTGCTGTTTCTTTATGTTTTCGTGCCTGGCTTTTTTTGCTTTGGCAATGTCACTTAATTTGGGTTTACGGGTAAGTAGCAGGTAAATAACCGGCAGGCCTATCCACGTAACAAAAAATGAGCATATCAAGGTGATGATCATGGTATTGGTAAGCACACTAAAATATGCGCCCGCAACACCCGACATAAACAGGAACGGGATGAAAATTACGATAGTACTTAATGACGACCCGATCATGGCCGGGAAAAGGTAGTCGATGGATTTTTTTAGCAGGTTGCTGGTCAATTCATCTGCATACTCCTCGTGCATGCGATGGATCTGCTCCACCACTACAATGGCATCATCAATAATTAAACCTATAGATGCAGCCAGTGCACCCAAAGTCATGATGTTGAAAGTATAACCAATGCCATACAATACAATAAGCGTTAGTGCCAAAGTTATCGGTATGGTTATCAATATAGTTAAACTGGCTTTTACCGAGCGTAGAAAAATGATAGCGACAACTATAGCCAGCAGTAAACCTATCCATAAGCTATCGCTTACGCTTTTAACAGCATCATGCACAAAATCGGCCTGGATGTAGTAAGGTTTAATGGTAACATCAGATGGCAGAATTTTTTGCAGGTCCTGGATCTTCTGGTCCATGTCATCTGATACAGAGATGAGGTTAGCGCCGGGTTGTTTTATTACAGCTACTAATACGGCATCGTGGCCGTTGGCGTTAATTTTTGTATAGTCGATACCTTCACTCACCTGCACATCGGCAACATCCTTTAGCTGGATGGTGCGTTTACGGTCGTTACTGATGATCATATCCTCCAGCTCGCTTTTGGTGGAGAGCGTGGCATCAGTTATGGTAAGGTACATTCGTTTATAATCAGATAAATAACCGCCCGATTTTACAAAGTTGGTTTGGTTGAGCGCGGTGTTAATTATATCGGGAGTAACGCCCAGCGAACTCATTTTTTGTCGGTTAAGTATCAGCCAGTATTCCTTTACCTTACCACCGGTTACCCTTATCTCGGCCACGCCATCAACCTGTGATAGAAATGGCTTAACGGTGTAAGTTGCGAGTTGCCTTAACTCAATAGGGCTGCGGCTATGGCTCTCCAATGTATAACCACTTACCGGCAGAATAGATGGGTTCATTTTTTCAACCGTAATGTTTACATCAGGTGGGAGTTCATTTTTTATCTGGTCAGTAGCAGTTTGTATTCGTTGCAGGCTCAGGTCTATATCCGCGTTCCAATCCATAAAAGCAGAGATCTCACAGCTGCCGCGACTGGTGGTACTACGCACCAGTTGCAGGCCGGGAACCTGTTTTATAGCATTCTCCAGCGGCCGGGTTACCGTAACCATCATCTTATTTACCGGCTGCAGCCCCTCATCGGCAATGATCTTGATCTTAGGGAAGGTAACATCCGGGAACAGGGATGTTTGCAATTTTGTATAGGCAAAAGTACCCCCGATGATGATAAAGAACAATACCAGCGCAATTGGCTTTTTATGCGAAATAAAGTAGTCTCTGATAGGGGTCATGGCTGTACAATTTTAACTTTAGCTGTATCAGCCAAACCATAATTTCCGGTTGCTACAATTTTATCCTGCGGTGAGAATTTTGGTGAAAGTATCTCTACCCTGTCGCCAACCTCAATACCTTTTGTAATAGGTACTTTAATGGCAGTTGTTGGGTTGATGAGCTTCATCACCCAAAACTCTGTTTGCGTTTCGTTAGTTAAGATAGCCGATTTTGGGAGCGATGCTGTGTTTTGTTTTGAGGTACGTACCACCCGGGCTTTTGCCACTAAATTTTCGGGGATCTGTTTATCACTGGTTATTTTGATAACTACACCCTGTGTTTGAGCGGCAGTATCAACCGTAGGCATAAATGATGCTATGCGGCCGTTGATCTTTTCGCCATCGGGCAGGGTGAGTTGCACATCCTGGTTTATTTTTACGGTGTTCTCCATTTCGTACGGCAGCTGCATAATAAATGCGAAACTGCCACGGTCGCTGATTACGGCCAGTTGTTCGCCATCCTGCACGTAGTCGCCCACCTGGTGGTTAAGTTGGGTAATATAACCATGCTCGGGAGCTGTAATGCGGTTAACGCCCGAGAATTTAAAGGTGGTATCTAAAATATTTACACTGTTGCCAATGCTCTGCGCTTCCTTGGTTTTAACGGTAAATACGGTTTCGCCTTTGTTTACAAAATGACCTATTTGCGTGTTAACCTTTTGGATATAGCCGTTGGTATTTGATTTAATAAAGTTCTTTTGCTGAAATGCCGATTGCGCGTTCAGCGTAGTATAATCAACCATGCTGCTGTCGTTCACGCTGGTAACAGTAACGGCTACCTGCGCGTTAACGGCTTTATCGTCATCGCCGCTATCGTCCTTGGCACCGCCGCCGCATGATGTTAGCATCAACCCAATGCAGGCCAGTAAAAGCAGGGGCGCGGTAACAGTATATTTAATTATCGATTTATTCATGGTTATTTTGTCCAATAATTTAACTGGTTAATAAGTTGTAACCGGCTGATAACGGTTTGGGTCATCAGGTTTTTTATGCTGAGATAATTGTTGATGGCCAGTATCAGGTCGGCAATTTTCAGGTCGCCGGTTTGCAGCAGCTGGGTATCAACCTTTATCAGGCTTTCGGTGTATTTGGTTTGGTCTTTTATCTGTGCTATCAGTGTTTCATTCTCGCCGATCTGCTGGTTATACTGCGCTAATTGCTGGTGGTATTGCACATCAAAAAATGCCTTGTAGTTTTCGCGGGTTTCTTCCTGTAACGATAGTTTTTTGTACTGCATTTTACGCTGACCGCCATCGTATATCGGCAGTACAAAAGCGAAGCCCGCGCTCATGCCAAAGTTTTTATAAGCCTGACCCATAAAATCACTATTATAACCACCATCGGCAAAAACATTTACTTTGGGTTTGTAGCTGTAGTCGATGAGTTGTTTGCTGTTGATGATCTTTAAGCTATCCAGCTTATATTGCTGAAAATAAATGCTGGTACTGGCATCGGGCGGGGTAAGTTTTTTAAGCTGCGGCTCATCCAGGTCTCTGATAGTAGTATCGGCAACACCTGCCAAATAGTTTAATGTCGCATAATCATTTTTGTAGAGCAGGCGTGCCTGTGTAAGCGCAAGTTCCTGTTGTTTTAGTGTTACTAAAAAAGTAAGGTAATCGCTTTGGTGGTATACGTTTGAACGGGTAAGTCTTTTCAGTATGTCTTCTTCGGATGTGAGCAATTGAACCACCTGCTGGGTGAACTTGTATTGCTGCAGATCGCCATAAGCGGTAATGTACTGCGTGGTGACTGCCTTTTTCAGATCCTGCTCAGATATTTTGGAGGCGTTGGTTAACGACAGCGATTGCAGCGTAATAGCCAGCAACTGTGCGTTGATATTGTTTTTGCTTGCCAGCGATTGGTTAACGCCCAGCAATCCGTTTAACGTATGGTTATTGGTAATAGCTTCGGAGTAGCCGTAGCCATTTACAAGTGGTGCATACAAGCCGCCGCTGTTTAGGTTTACCTGTGGTTTATAACCGGCCTTTAAACGCAGACTATCAATCTCGTTTGAAGCGATCTGGTTGTGTAAATCCTTTAATAACGGGCTGTTACTTTTTGCAAGTTCAAGGTAATGATCCAGCGAATAGGTTTGCGCCAGCGTAGTTGTGTATGTGAATGCGCATATGATTATGCTGAAAAACCATTTCATTAAGATAAATATAAGGCTTTATGTTCAGCTAAATTATAACATAATTCTGTATTAATTTTGAATGGTTAATTATAATGTCAAATTAAAAAAGAATGATTTTTGACCAGATTTGAACAGAATTTGTTTGCACATTGCACGAAAGTCCAGGAGTTGGAAGGAAGTTTTAATTTTACTTTCTCTAATAAAAGGGAGTATTTTAATTTATTAAACAAACGTTTTGTCATCCTGAACGGAGTGAAGGATCTTCTTCGATTTGTATGTTCGCTTAGCATATCGCAGAAGATTTTTCGCTCACTTAGGCAGAACACTATCCCGCTCAAGAGGTAGTTTCTCTCTAACGTTTGAAATGACAAAGTGGAATTTAAAACTATTATTATGTGGTGGATATACGCGTTACTATCGGCATCATTTGCCGCGCTTACAGCAATTTTTGCCAAGATTGGCATTAAAGGGGTTGATACCGACCTGGCTACTGCCATACGAACGGTTATTATATTGGTACTGGCTTGGGCGCTGGTATTTGCCAAGGGTACCAACAGCACCATTGGCAGCCTTACCCGTGTAAACTGGATCTTCCTTATACTATCGGGCGCGGCAACGGGCTTATCATGGATATTCTATTTTAAAGCATTGCAAATAGGCGAGGTGGCTTGGGTTGCACCTGTTGATAAGCTGAGTGTACCTATTGCTATTGTATTGGCGGCTATATTTTTGGGCGAGCCATTGACGGTGAAAACGGTGTCAGCGGCGTTATTGATTATGGCGGGTAGTTTTATTTTGATATTTGGGAAGTGAGCTGTTTAAGCGTAAACTGATTCGATTCTTCGATTTGGCGCAAGTCTTGTGTGATAGCCTTGTGTAATGGCTGACTTGTGCGACTTATTAGAAAGCACAAGTCACTTCCCTCAATCCCTCACACAAGACTTGCGCTAAAGGGGGTGTCCTTTTTCTGCGCAAAAACACACCCCTGCAGCCGCACAGTCTTCGCGCCCCCTCTCAAGAGGGGAACTAAAAAATATTTTTCCACACCCTCTTTGTCGCTTGCGACAGAGAGGGTCGACAAGTGAAACGTAGTCGGGGTGAGTCAAACGGAGCGCGTTCATATCTCCCGCATATTTAACTCACCCGGTCATCGCTCCGCTCGACCACCCTCTCTACGGCAAGCCGTAAAGAGGGTAGGTGAAAAATCAAACTTTGTTAATTACACGTTAACTTATAATAAACATTTTACGTAACTTTAATTAATTACTCTTGATTTGTTAACGTAAATTTGCGCTCTATGCCTAAACATAATATTCCCGCATACGCAATTGTTGAATTATTGATGAGATTATCGCACTATAATGAACTAATAGGCGACTATAAAGGCCACACCATCCGAACGGAGAATGTGCTGGTTAAGACCACCGGCGGTGGCATAACATTCCCCGTAAAATTAGTAATGCAGCAATTTGAAAATCCCGAAACAATTGACAATAACGCATTAGTAAGTGTAGCGGCATTATTTAGAACTTCGTGCGCAAAGCAAAAAACCATTTCATGATATCATTGTTTTATACTTATAAAGCAATGGATGATGAAAGCGCAGGATAAACACTTTAAACTCATAAACAGCGCGACTGGTTATGTGATCTACTACCACACCTTGAGTAGTGAGCTTGAAAAAGATAGAATGAAAGAAGAGCTTGAAAAGGTAAAAGCACAGGTAGCTGTAAAATACAACATCTTTATTGAGACGATCTTTTGGCAGGAAATTAAAGACGATGCACCTGCCGATGCCCTTACCAGCTAAGCTATTTTGTTATTAGATAAACATGATCTAACGTGGTTTGCCTGGTCGCTTTGTTGATAAACTTTAGCGACATGTTTTCCTGTGGGAAATTGGGGAAGGACTGTATCACCCTAAAACTAACATGTGCCTGCAGCAGTTGATCCATTGATTGCTGGTTCACATAAAAAGCTGAACTATCCGTAGGCTTAAAAGTGCTGAATTGCTCCAGCGGCACATAATCAACCGGTCTTTTACAATAGAATTGAAAAATATTATTCTCCATTCGTAATGAGTACAAATGGTATTTAGCAAAACCTTCCTGATTAACATATTTGGCGGCGGTAATCTGGCCCTTATAAAGTGTTAGCTGCTCATAAAAAACCGTGTTTAGGTAAAAGTTAGCGAATAATATTACGGCACAGCTCAGCATAAATACCCGTTTATAATCTTCCGTGATCCGGGTAAAAATGAGATAAGTTAGTATTCCGAAGACAAAACAATCAAAGGCAAAATAAAACTGGTTTACCGGTCTCATAAAGCAATTGATGGCTATTATAGCTATCGGCAATAAAACAATGTATAGCCACTGACCTATCAACCTGAATTTTGTGCCAAATCTGCCTAATTGCACATAGCAGTAAGGTGCCGTTATAATAGCGAATAGCGGGAAAATACTGTTGGTATAGAAAGGAAGTTGAAAGCCTGAAACAGAGAATAGCAGCAACAATACTAATCCTCCACTTAAAGAATAATACTCAGCCAGTTTTCGTTTTAAAAAAACTTCTTTCAGATTTTTAAATACGGCATAGTAAAACAGCAGGCACCAGGGCGCGAATGCCCACAGCAGGGTATGCACGTAGAAGAATATATCGCCCGATTGCCGTTTAATTGGTCCGCTGTTGGCAAAGCGACCAAATTGACTATCCCAAAAAAACCATTTGATGCCTGATACATTATGCCTGCCGAAAACCAGCTTTTCGGGGTGAAGATCAAACTGTACATACAACGCGTACAATTCCGGCAGGATAAATATAGCTGTGAGTAATATCAGTGCTATCCATTTAAAACTAAACAGGTGCTTTAATTTATGCTGAAATAAAAGCTGCCCGAATAACGCGCCATAAATAGGCACTATTACAAATACGCCTTTGGTCATCATGGCGCAGGCGGTAAAGAGGGCAGCCAGTATCAGGTCTGTAATATTATAACGTTCTTCAAGGCGCGACAGGTGGTATATGCTGCCCATGATGAGGCCCATTAAGTAGGGCTCGGCCCTTACATCCACATTGCTCATGAGGGTGTTGAGCGCCGTCATTAAAATTAAAGCAGCAATTGCGGCAACTTCGAGCCCATAATGTTTTTTGGTGAACAGGAAAGTATAAATAACGCTGAGTGTAAAAAAAAACAATGCAGGCAAACGGTATGCCCATGAGCTTACACCAAATATTTTAAAACTGCACAGAACAGCCCAAAACGGGAAGTGTGGTTTATCGAGCCAATCCTGGTTATAGGAGAACAGGCCCAGCAGCTCTTTTTTGTAGATGAAGCTTTTAGCAATGGAGGCATATAAAGCAGGGTCATCGGTAAAAAACTTTACGCTGATACCTGCCAGGTTAACCACAATAGCTAAAACAAACAATAGAATATAGAACTGCCTGTTCCTTTCTTTCATTCAACAAAGTAAATGATATGCGCGGATATTTTTAATTTTATTGAAAGGATAATTCTGGGGCAATAAAAAAACCCTCGCCTCACGGCAAGGGCAAAAACTCACAACAATTGTTTAACCTTTCGGTCAATTCCTAACTGCAATGTGGGTTTCAAATAAATACATTCATATTTCATGCCAAATTTTAAATCTTTTGTAACAAAAACGGATATTGGTAGTCATTATAAAATACCAATTGAAATTTCATCATACCTTTATCCATTAATAAATTAATCCCATCCTATTATGAACAGATCATTTAAATTAAAGGCTGTATTGTTTTTTGCAATAGCCTGTATGTTTTCGGTACTAACAAGTAAAGCACAAGATGCTAAAAAACCGCCACTTAGTCCGCGCGATAGTGTTAGCGGAAAAGTAAACGGAGCAACCATTAGTATTAATTATGGCAGCCCATCAGTAAGGGGACGTGTAATATGGGGTAAATTAGAACCTTTTGACACCGTTTACAGGGCCGGTGCGAACGAAGCTACCAGGTTTACTACCGATAAGCCAATTAAGGTACAAGGTAAATTAATACCAGCTGGTACTTACGGATTTTTTGTTATACCAACCGAAAAAGGCGCGTGGACAGTTATTTTTAACAGCGTTGCCTACCAATGGGGAGCATTTAAATATGACAAAAGCAAAGATGTTTTGCGCGTAAAGGTAACTCCTGTGGCAGTTCCGTTGCATGAAAGAATGATTTACACTGTAACCGATAAAGGCTTTAGCATGATATGGGATAAATTAGAACTCCCGGTTAAAGTTAAGTAGTTATCAGTGATTAGAGATTTGCGGTTAGTGATTAGTTAAAACTATTTCCGATATTCAAATCTCCAGATCATTAAATAATGCGCAGTAAAACAAATAAAAATGTAGCGAAGGCAAGGGTTATTACCATAATAATTCTTGCCTTCGCTCTTTTTTTACTGGGCCTACTGGAGGGTCATCCCCAGTTTATTGAGCGTTATTACTCCAAAGGTGTATATCTTTTTATATGCCGGGTTTTTCACCCCGTTTTTAATTTGCTGCCCTTTAGCGTGGGCGATGTATTGTACCTGGTAGTTATCGGTTTTATTATTTATTACCTGGTAATGCTCGTCAGGCTGCTGTTTAAAAAACAGTTTAAACAAGCTGGTATTTTATGTTTGGGGATGATAATGGGTTTGCAGATAGGCATTCTGGCCTTTTACCTGCTTTGGGGTATTAACTATTTCAGGCCATCGGCTGCGGAACGACTAAAACTGGTGGATACCAGTTACAGTACCGAAGAACTCGCCTCACTTACCAAAATATTGATCGATAGCGCCAACGCCACCCGCGCACGTGTAACCGCTGTAGATCTGCAGCAAAGCAACGGTGCTATCCGCCAAACGGCAATAGATGCTATTCGTACTTTATCAGCCGGTTCGGTTGATTTTTATACTTATGCTCCGGATGTAAAGCTTTCTCTGTTTACACCACTTATTAACATGATGGGTACATCGGGCTACTATAATCCCTTTACCAGCGAGGCCCAGATGAACTACCAGATGCCGGTATTTGTGAGGCCGTTTGTGGCTTGCCACGAGATGTCGCACCAAATGGGATATGGCGCCGAGGATGAAGCCAATTTTGTAGGTTTCCTGGCGGGGATAAACTCTAAGGACAGGCTATTACGTTACTCCGCCTATCATGAAGCTGTAGATGAGTTTATGCACGATATCTACATGCGCGATACGGTACTGCACAAACAATTAAAGCTCCGTGTATCACCAATAGTACACAATGATTTTGTGATAGAGTTTAACTACTGGGTAGCCCACGAGAGCGCTATTAATGCAGTAAGCAGTATTTTTTATGATCAATTTTTGAAAGCGAACAATCAGCCGCAAGGATTGAAGACTTATAACCAAATGGTGAGACTGGTGATTTCGTGGTATAATCGAAAATTAGTTCATTAGTTCATTGGTTCATTGCATTGTGTTAAGTTGGAGTGAGTATGTTGTATTAAATCTTTAGCTTTGCAGAAAAACGATCATGGACGAATTTAACAAAGAGATACAGCAAATAGCTTTAAAAAATGCCAGTGAAATAAACGGCGATCTGCGGGATTATTTCTCGCTTTTTCAAAGGCCTGATGGCTCATACAAATTAATATGGGAGAAAAATGTATCAACCCATATCAGGCATAAAGTAGCCGCTGTGGTAAAAAAACATTACGTTACATCAACTAAATAGATAGAGGTTGTAAGTGAAACTAATCACTACTCACTAATCCCTACTCAAATTATTTTGAATAAAAAAAGAGGCACAAAACTGTGCCTCTTTTTTTATTCAAAATAATTTAAAATGTTTTTATTTCACAATCGTCTTTATCTTTAAATGCACAATACATTGGTAACAGCCGTAATGCCCGAGGATAAGAACAGCCACATCATACAAACAATTAAATCGTATGGTAAGAATTTGCTGGGCTTTATCCGCAGGCGTGTAAAAAGCGATGCCGATGCCGAAGACATTCTGCAGGATGTTTGGTACCAGTTTAGCTCGGTCATTAATTCGGAGCCGATAGAGCAAACAGGTGCCTGGCTGTACAAAGTTGCTAATAACAAGATTACCGACAAGCACCGCAAAAAATCGGAAACGTTGCTTGATGATATGCTGGTTAGCAGCGATGCCGATGAGGACGACACACCGGATTTTAAGGATATACTATTAACCGAGGCCAAAACCCCCGAAACGGAATACCTGCGCAACCTTTTTTGGGAGCAGCTGTTCTTCGCGCTGGATGAACTGCCCGAAAAACAACGCCAGGTTTTTATATGGAACGAGCTGGAAGATATGTCCTTTGCTGAAATGGCCGACCTTACCGGCGACAATGTACAAACCCTGGTATCGCGCAAGCGGTATGCGGTGCTGCACCTGCGCAAGCGGCTTAAACAATTGTATGATGAGATTACACAATATTAAAAATTAAAGAAAATGAAAAAGATGTTTTTTAGAGGACGATTTATATTTATACCACTGGCAGTAGCGGCTTTCGTCACGCTGATAAGTTATGTGGTAATGCAGTTATGGAATAACCTGATGCCTGTTATTTTTCACCTTGGTGTGATCACTTTCTGGCAGGCAGCGGGTTTATTTATCCTATGCAAAATTTTGTTTGGCTTTGGTAAAGGCGGCCACCGCGGTGGTTTTGGCGGCGGTGCCCCATGGATGCGCCACCGTATGGAAGACCGTTTTAAGAACATGAGCCCTGAAGAAAAGGAAAAGTTTAAACAAAAATGGAACGAACGCTGTGGTGGCTTTGGTGGCCGTCGCGGCGGAAGATTTGGTGGCGATTGGGATAATTATACCACCACCACCGAAGAAGCTCAAAAACCAACCGAATAAACAATTAAAATAAATTAACACATGATTATGGATGTAATGGTATTTGTAACGAGTGTTTATAACCGCAAGGCAGTTAATAAGGTGCAACCTTTATTAACTGCCGTACCGGCTATTGCGCAATGGAATTTCGACCTGGAAGATTGCGATCACATATTAAGGGTGGTTGCCAATAATTTGAGTCCGCGGAGTGTGGAGTCGTTATTGCAATCAGTTGGGTTTGATTGCAGGGAGTTGGAATACTGATGTAGGCGTAGCACAGAAAAGTAGCTTTGTTGTATGGCTCTTATTCTCTGCGCGTCATTGCGAGGAACGAAGCAATCCCTAACTATGCAGAGCGAACTTGCAGGTGTAAATATCGCATGAAGCCGCTCATAGCCGCGGAGGCTTAGTCCTTTTGTCTTCGCCACAAAAGGACCAAAAAGGCAAGTCAGTAGAAATGCTTCTTTGCCGCACAAGGCCTTCTCGCTGCAAATCAGGCAAAACCTGGGCTGCTATATTTTTACCCTGCTGTCGCTACACACTTAGCCTTTACGCTTCTGTAAAAATCTGCTATGCCCTGCCATTACGCGCAAGGCCACCATCGTTTTGCCAGCTTTCATCCGAAGCTGTTCTACTGATGGGGATAAGAAAGTATTACCTAAATAAAAAGCCTTTAAAATATAACTTTAATAAATATATGTTGTTTAGTATCCTTTTGTTTGCCGGTTGTTTTTTGGTGAAAGCGGCCTGCATTTTTTCAATAGTAAAATATAGTAAAGCGGCTTAATCTTTATATCTACAATTTGTATATTGTGGTATAATTTTAAACCTGCCTGATGTATTGTAAATCTGTTAACATAATTTTGTTCGCATTTCTTATTGTAATCAACTTAAGTTTTAATTCCTCAAAAAGAGGATATCAGCCATATACTTTAATTGCTAAGGAAGGGAAATACGCATGCGATGGTATGAGGCAATATTTATATGTTCCTGTTTTGTTAATTAATAATACCAACGATACCCTAAAATACATCGCTTGGACCTGTCCGCTAAATAAGGAATATACTGTTCAATGTGATGTGCTGACAAGAGATTATAATATTGTTTGCGATGCAACTTTTCCTACACAATTAACCATCCCTCCTCATCAAAGTAAAGAAACTGAAATGAAATTGATATTTAAAAATAGTTTTAGAGGTGGTGCGGTTGAATATAAAATGGTTTTTGATTTGTACAATGAACCATTAAAATACATGTACTGGTTTATGAATAAATCTCCAGTTAAACCTCATCCAAAAATACTTCAATCAAATGTTATTCAAATGCTTATAGTTTCAAGATGATTTGTAATTTAAAAATAATAAGTTGTAACAAAGCGGCTTAGCTTTAATCTTATACACATAATATTTATATTGTGGTATAAATTTAAACCTGCCGGTACATGACCAATACTGACTCACCGCCCTTAAAGCAACGCATAAATTCAATTGATACCCTGCGGGGTATGATCATGCTTATTATGGCTATCGATCATATTCGCGATTATATTTATTACAGCGGGCCCATGACCAATCCAACCAATATGGCTACCACTACGCCCATATTGTTTTTTACCCGGTGGATCACTCATTTTTGCGCCCCAACCTTTGTTTTTCTGAGCGGTGTATCTGCCTATCTTGCCGGTACGCGCCGCACCAAAAGCCAATTAAGCGGTTTCCTGGTTAAACGGGGGATCTGGCTTATTGTGGTTGAACTGGTACTCATCACCTTCGCTTTAACATTTAATCCATTTTATAACGTATTGGTATTGCAGGTGCTTTGGGCCATTGGCTTTAGCATGGTGATATTAGGCTTGCTGGTTCGCTTACCTTTAAAGTGGATAGCGGTTATTGGTGTGCTTATCTTTTTCGGGCACGATATTTTAGATTATGTACAAGCGCCTAAATCCATAATTGAAGCTGACTTTTTAAAGCTTTTCCTTACCGCGTTCGGAAGCTTGTTCACTATAAACAGCAATCACTTTATATTCGATTTGTATGCAGTTATCCCGTGGACTGGTATCATGCTGCTGGGTTATTGCTTTGGGTCGCTTTACCGGCCCGAATATGATCCGCAGAAAAGAAGAAAGATATTGCTCTATACCGGCCTGGCTGTATTAATCAATTTTATTGTTTTAAGGCTGATCAACAATTATGGTGATCCTACACCATGGGAAACGCAGCGCAATACGGTACATACTATAATATCATTCTTCAACGTAAGTAAATACCCGCCCTCGCTTTTGTATTCATGTATGACGGTTGGCACCGCTCTCATTATCCTTTCACTAACCGAAAAGCCCCTTAATAAATTTACATCCTTTTTAATAGTGTATGGTAATGTACCATTCTTTTACTACGTGCTGCATTTTTACCTCATCAGGCTTATAAATATCATCCTGTTTTTTGCCATGGGATATAACAGCAGTCAGATCGTTACACCGAATCAGACTTTCTTGTTTAAACCGCCGTCTTTCGGGTTTCCGTTGTGGGTAGTTTACCTGGTTTGGCTGGTGGTTATTGGTATATTGTATTTCCCCTGTAAATGGTTCAGTAATTATAAGAGAACACACCGCCAGTGGTGGCTGAGTTATTTGTAGGTTGTCGGTGGGGACACCGACAACGGGAATAAATAAAGCCATCGGTGGGGACACCGACGGCGGAGAAAATATCTTAATCTATTCTTACAATACTACCCCTGCTTCAGTAAATCGCAGATCGTTACCTGCCAATGCTGAGGTAGCGTAGCCTTCGTCATTAATAAAAAGCTTTTCGTTTTCTGCTGAAATGCGCAGGTCATGGGTTGTGAACTCGCCAAAAATGCGGATTACCGCTATCGGGGCATTTCGTTCCAGTTCGGCGGTGATATTAAGCTGCAGGCTCAGAGCGGCTTCATCATCAATTTGATGCACGTGAATGATCAATGCGCCATCTGCGCCAAATACTTTTACGCTATTTTGCTCTGTTTCAACTTTAAGTCCTGTGCCCAGAGCTGTGTTGTTGCTAACGATAACGCCATTCCCGTGCGTGTCTTTAATATCCAGATCGACGCTTAAAAAAGAGCCGGGCTCATTATCATGGTAAATAGAATTGATCTTTATGATCGGTTTTGATTGTTCATGATCGGCATAACTGATAACACCCTGCGGAACGATATAGGCACTGGTGCCCAAAACAAAAGCGTACTTCATAATATTTATAATGTTTAAGTGTATGTAGTAAAAACAACAAGCGGTTAAAATGTTTACGTAATTTAGCATTATATTTTCAATTGTAAACTACGTGTCATTGCGAGGAGGAACGACGAAGCAACCTCGTCACGTTCAATATGCAAGCGACGAGGTTGCCACGCTATCGCTCGCAATGACATAGATTTATCTTAGCTCATTTGTCAATCCTCATCCACCAAAAACTCATTATATTTGACATCACCTCAGGGGCAAATCTATATGGGCAAAACAGTTCCGGCTAATCAGTTAAAATGGTTTTATTTTTTTATCGCGATAGCAGTTGCGGTAAACTTTAGCGGTTTATTTGTTACACTCATAGCCCCCGATGCTACCCTATATGCCACCATTGCCAAAACCATGGTGCTGCACCATAATTATGCTGATATTATAGTAAATGGTAAGGATTGGCTGGATAAACCGCATTTCCCGTTTTGGATTACGGCTTTATTTTTTAATGTTTTTGGTATCTCAACGTGGGCCTATAAACTGCCGGGTATTTTGTTTTTGCTGATGGGTGCTGCGTATGCCTATCGCTTTGCCAAAGAGCTGTATAACGAGCAGGTGGCCCTATGGTCGGTATTAATATTGCTTACTGCCGAGCATATCATCATCTCCAACAACGATGTGCGTGCCGAGCCTTATTTAACCGGGCTCATCATCGCTTCGGTGTATCATTTTTATAAGGCCTATACCCGTAATAACTTTTGGCAGCTGCTTATCGGCAGCTTGTTTACTGCCTGCGCCATCATGACCAAGGGCATGTTTGCCATTGTACCCATAGGCGGGGCAATTGTAGGGCAGTTTATTATCACCAAACAATGGAAACAGCTTTTTGCATGGCGATGGCTGATCGCTATTGTACTGGTGCTGATATTTATCATTCCGGAACTATATTGCCTTTACAAACAGTTTGATATCCATCCCGAAAAAGTGATTTTTGGTGTGAAAAATGTTTCCGGCATTAAGTTCTTTTTCTGGGATAGCCAGTTCGGGCGTTTTTTTAACACGGGCCCCATCAAAGGCGGCGGCGATCCTTTCTTTTTTGTGCATACTACGCTATGGGCCTTTTTACCGTGGTCGCTATTGTTTTTTGTATCGATATTCCGGTTTATTAAAACGGGGATAAAGAATGTAAAAGGGCAGGAGTGGTATTGCATCAGCGGAGCTTTGCTTACTTTCCTGCTGTTCTCAGCATCAAAATTTCAGTTGCCTTATTACATGAATATCGTGTTTCCATTCTTTGCTATAATCACTGCGCAGTACCTATATAGCGTTGCAGGTTTGGAAAGTATAAAAGCTATTCGCATAACACAGGTAATAGTTATTGTGCTGATGCTGCTAATTATTTGCGCCCTGCAATACTTTTTTATGCCGGATAGCTTTACATGGCCTGTTATATTATTGATAGTGATTGTTTTTCTACTGATGCTGTTTTTACCAGGCAGGGTAAGCAACATTACCATGCAGAAGGTAATTATGCGTACTGTTTTAGCAGCGATTGTTGTAAACCTGTACATAAACCTCGCATTCTACCCATCGCTTATGAAATACCAGGCAGGTAGTCAGGCCGCGAGGTGGATAAACAATCACAATCCAGAAAAATACCCGGTAATACAATGTGATGAAAGTAACTGGCCTATGGAATTTTATCTGAATCAGCCTTTAATTGCTATTAATCCTGATACTGTAAAAACGCCACCTGCAAATACTTTTATGCTGTATGCCAAAACTGATATCATAAACGGTCTGGTCGCTAAGGGCTGGCACGTGCAGGTGATAGCTGGTTTTAAAACCTATTGGGTAAGCAGGCTGAAACCTAAGTTTTTGAATGTAAATACGAGGGGTAAGGAGTTAGTGGGTATGGAGGTGGTTGTGGTGAATGGGAAGTGATATTTCTAAGCGTCACGAAACAGTCACTGCCTATAGGTGAACTATATGGTTTAGACTTATCGCGTGGTATCGCTTTTCGCTAAGAAGTCACTTTTTGTCTTTGACACAAAAAGTAACCAAAAAAGTCAAGACAACAAGGATGCTTCCACGCTCCCTGCCGGTTCTTCACGCTTTTTTCGATGTGAGAATACTTTGTATTCTCGCATCACACAAAAAGCTAAACCGGCATTCCCGCCTCTACACTGGCCCACCCTTGTTGTCAAAGCCCACGCTTTTCTTGATCCATTGTTTAAAATAATTCTATCTTCTGCGTCAGCCGGGAAGCTTCGGGTGAAAACGGATAGAACGATGGTGGCCTTGTGTGGTTGCAGGGCATAAGGAAATTTTGCAGAAGCGTAAGGCTAAGAGCGTGCGAAGCAGGGCAAAAGATTCCAGCCCAGGTTCTGTCCGTTTTGCAGCGGTAAAGGCCATGAGCGCAAAGAAGCATTCCGGATGACTTGCCTTTTTGGTCCTTTTGTGGCGAAGACAAAAGGACTAAGCCTCCGCGGCAATGAGCGGCTGCGATCGATAAGTCTACGGCATGTAAATTCGTTTGTACAGTCGTGAAAGGCTGTTCTCGTAATGGTGTTTGGTTAGAGCTGCTGATCAATAGCCTCCACCATCTTCTCCACATTCCCCGGCTCTACCCATATAAACTCCTTATCCTTATTAAACCAGGTTAACTGCCTTTTTGCAAAATGACGGGTATTTTGTTTAATGAGTTCGATGGCTCTGTTCAAATCAATCGTTCCGTCAAAATAATCGAACAGCTCTCTATAGCCAACGGTGTTTAGCGCGTTTAAATGCCGGTAGGGTAGTAATGCTTTTACTTCATCTATTAATCCTTGTTCAACCATGATATCAACCCGCTGATTAATGCGTTGGTATAATATTTCACGAGGTAAATTCAATCCAAATTTAATGATATTGAACGGGCGTTTATTTATAGCCGATGTGCGGAAAGATGAAAATGACTTGCCTGTAGTTTCAAAAACCTCCAGCGCGCGGATGAGTCGCTGTGGATTGTTCAGATCAACCTGCGCGTAATAATCCGGGTCGGCGGCTTTGAGTTGTTCCTGTAAATAATGGATACCTTTTTCGGTAAAATCCTGGTTAAGGCGGTGTCGTATGCCGGGATCGGCAGTTGGCAGATCATCAAAACCTTCGCAAACAGCTTTAATATATAAGCCAGAACCTCCCGCCAAAATAACTACATCATGCTGTTTAAAAAGCTCATCCAGCAAAGCCAAGGCCTCTTTTTCAAAATCGCCAACGCTAAAGCTTTCTGTTATGGAATTGGAATCGATGAAGTAATGCTTAGCTGCAGCCAGTTCATCGGCACTGGGCTTTGCCGTACCTATAGACATCTCCCTGAAAAATTGCCGCGAATCAGCCGAAACCACAACCGTATGGTAATGATTAGCCAGCCGGATAGCCGTATCTGTTTTACCCACAGCGGTAGGCCCGGCAATAACGATAAGGGTTTTGTTTTTGGGCTGATAGTTCATAATCTTATCTTACTGTCATCCCGTCCGCTGTTAGCGGATCGGGATCTTACCCGACATTTGACCTATATGCAGTCGACTTAGCATGTGGGATGTTGAAACAAGTTCAACATGACGGGTTATTTAAGATTAATAATCATCATGCGATTTGCCATCATCCTCAAAGCCTTCATTATCTGAAAACTCACTGCCGAACTCATCTTCTTCCTCATCCTCGCCATGTGCAATTTCATCGCTGTCTACCACCTCTCCATCTTCAGTTACTTCGCTTAGGTCTTCTGCATCTTCAGGATTAAAACCCATTTCATCAAAAAGATCGAAATCTTCGTTTGCAGCAGGTGAGGCTGTGGGGTTAAATGAATTTCCAAATTGTTTTGGAGCTTCGCCAACCGATTTAATTACCGCTGGATAAGTAACGCCCGGCGCATCATCCAGGATGATCTTCATCAGTTCAACATGGAAATCAAAAGGGCGGTCGAAATTGAAAGTATAGTAAAATTTTTGATGCGGATCGTCAATAAAACTGCTCAGCTTCACTTTTTCCATCAGTGATACGCCACGGTCGGTACGCCTTTGATTTGGAAGATAAGTGATCTCTTCACCCTTTGTCCACTGGTCGTTGCTGATATAAAAAGAAGAAGGAAATTCGGAATTGTAGCCAGTTGACTGATGAATTGCACGATGGAGGTCCTCGAAAGTTTGATTTGATTTAACATCAATCTCTCTTATTACATCATCGTAGTCTTCAAAAGTAACCCTGAACCTGTATAGTGCCATTTTTTAAATTAGTGGAATTTTATGCAAAAATAATATTTTAATTTTTAATTCAACCCCATTTATGGGTATTGGATATTTGATCCGGGCTTTTTGTACAAAAAGCCGGTCATCAAAAAAATCTAAATCGTTGCCGCAACTTTTAAGCCAATTTGTTCGCCTTTTAAAATTGTGTATGCAATTGCTGCTTCGCGTTCGTTAGGAATTTCGCCTTCAAGTATGGCTTCCCGTATCTGATTTTTAATAATTCCCACCTCACGACCCTCTTTTATGCCAAAAAGCTGCATAATATCGGTGCCGGTAATGGGAGGTTGCCAGTTTCTTATATTATCGCGTTCTTCAACATCTTTTAATTTTTGAATAACGAGATCAAAATTCTGGCGGTATTTTTTTACTTTATATTCGTTTTTTGTCGTAATGTCTGCTTTACACAACAGCATCAATCCTTCAATATCATCGCCTGCCTCAAAAAGCAGACGGCGTACTGCCGAATCCGTAACGATAGATTGCGACAATACAATAGGGCGCAAATGCAGCTGCACCAGTTTCTGCACCAGCTTCATTTTTTCATTCAGCGGCAGTTTTAGTTGTGCAAAGATTTTGGGCACCATGCGAGCCCCTCGGTCTTCGTGACCGTGGAATGTCCATCCGTGGCCCTGTTCAAAGCGTTTGGTGGCGGGTTTGGCAATATCATGCAATATAGCGGCCCAGCGTAGCCAAAGATCATCGGTAGTGGTGCAAATGTTATCTAAAACCTGCAAGGTGTGGTAAAAATTATCCTTATGGCCTTTGCCATCAATATAATCAACGCCGTAAAGTGCTACCATTTGCGGGAATATTTTGTGCAGCAAGCCGGTATCAAACAAATAATTAAAGCCGATGGATGGCACTGGCGACAGGATGATCTTGTTCAGCTCATCAGTTATACGTTCCTGCGATACAATGCTGATCCGGTCGGTATTGCTTTTTATGGCTGCTACCGCGATATCGTCTATCCTGAAATTCAGTTGTGTTGCAAAACGAATGGCCCTCATCATGCGCAGGGGATCATCAGAAAAAGTTTCAACTGGGTTTAGCGGTGTGCGAATTAGCTGTTGCTCCAGGTCGGCCATGCCCTCAAATGGGTCAAGCAATTCCCCGAAAGTACCCGGGTGCAGGGAAATAGCCAGCGCGTTGATGGTAAAATCGCGGCGTTTCTGGTCATCCTCCAAGGTGCCGTTTTCAACCAGGGGTTTTCTTGAATCTAAACGATAGGATTCTTTACGCGCGCCAACAAATTCAACTTCCAGGTCCTTGTATTTTAATTGGGCGGTGCCGAAATTCTTAAATACAGCCAGTTTAACATTCAGCTTTTTGGCTACTTTTTCAGCAAAATCAATACCGTTGCCTATCACCACAATATCAATATCCTTTGATGGGCGGTTCAGGAAAATATCCCGCACAAAACCGCCGATGGCATAGGCCTGTAAGTTATGCTCGCCGGCAATTTTTGATATGGTATTGAATATAGAATGCTGAAGGTGTTGTTTCATGTAAAAGTAAATCCCTCAAAGGTTGCCAAAAGGAATATGCCGCAAAATTAAGGAAATTGGGGAGAATAGTTGAATTTAAATCCCTATCGTCATTGCGAGGAACGAAGCAATCCCTAACTGTACAGAGCAAGCATTGCAAGCCGACCTGCTAATCGGGGATTGCTTCGTTCCTCGCAATGACGATAGGAAAGGGTTTATCGTCTCAAAAACTCAAAACTCCCATTCGGGGCCAAACGCATAATGGTTGAGGGATTTTTGATTTCCATGCTGTGCTGATCGATATCAACCACATAATCAACGCCATCGATGATCTCCTGGTCAATCTGTGAAAAATATTGGGGTGATGGTTTGCCGCTGATATTGGCTGAGGTAGATACCAATGGTTTACGCATCCGCTGGATCAGTTGCTGACAAAACTCGTTGCTGGTTACCCGTACACCAACGCTGCCATCAACGGCTATTAACGCGGGGGAGATGTTTTTTGCGCCAGGCATAACCAGGGTTAAGGGGTTTTCGGCAAACTCAATCAGGTCGTAAGCTATTTCGGGTACTTCGGCTATATAGCTTTGCAGCTTGTTGTCGTTATCCAGCAAAATTATCATGCTTTTTGCTTCATCGCGTTGTTTAAGGCGATAGATCTTTTTCACGGCTTCGGTATTGGTAGCATCGCAGCCTATACCCCAAATGGTATCAGTAGGGTAGAGGATAATACCACCATCCTGTATTATTTTAAAAGCTTTGGCAACTTCGTCTCTGAGCATATCTTATAAATTTTTGTACAGCTGCATTAGCTGTGCCGATAGTTTATCTTCTGCAAAGTTAGCAGCATATTGCAAACCTTGCGCAATCATATTTTGCTTTAAGATATCATCGCCAAGTATAAGGCTGATCTTTTCGGCGAGGTCCTTATCATTATCAGGACTAACATACAGACTATTCGGCCCTCCGGCTTCCGCTAAACATGAACCTGTTGCCGCTATTACAGGCACACCGCAATTTAATGCCTCTAATACCGGCAAACCAAAACCCTCATATCTTGAAGGGTAAATAAATACCGATGCCAGCTGATAAATAGCGGGCAAATCGGCAAAGTCCACATCGTGCAAAAAAATAATACGATCGGTTAGGTTATTGGTGCTGAGATATTGCTTTACCTCATCCAAATATTTTGTAGGCCGCCCTACAACAACCAGCGGGATGTTATTAATATACTTTAAGGCCTTTGCAAGCAATAGCAGATTTTTGCGGAGCTCAATTGTACCTACGCTTAACAGGAATTGTTGAGGCAACTGATATTTTGCTGAAACAGCTTCTTTTTGCTCTGCGCTTTGTGTGATAGTAAATATCGGGTCGATACTTTGATAGATCACCTCTATTTTGGCGGCATCGGTGCCCAATAATTCTACAATATCGTCCTTGGTTTTTTGGCTGATGGCGACGATCTTATCAGCAACCTTACAGGCATATTTAACTTTGGCTTCGTAGATCCTCCGGCTTATAGCGCCGAAATTATCGGGCAGGCGCATAAATATCAGGTCGTGTATAGTAACTACCGATCTGATGCCACTTTTGTGGATACCCGAAGGTAACTCATGACTTAAACCATGATAAATCTCAATGCCATCCCGCTGCAAATCCTTAATAATTCCCTTACTGCGCCACCACGAGGTAAAGAATTTCCTTTCGGGAGTTATGGTGATCAGATTTTTGAATTGACTCAGGAAATCGAGCCGTGAATTGAGCTTTACACGGGGAGTATAAAGGAAATATTCGTTATCAGGATAATGCCCCGCCATGGCCTTTATTAACCAGCGACTGTAATTACCCAGCCCCGTGTTATTTAAGAAAGCCCGCTTGGCATCGTACCCTATTTTCATTTTGTGAGACATGAGATTACAGATATGAGATATGAGACAGATTTATAATCTCACATCTCATATCCCACATCTCAAATCTATCTATACTGCAACATTATTCACCCTTAACGCGTCGTTAAGCGATGTTTTTTTGTCGGTTGATTCCTTGCGCTGACCTATGATAAGGGCGCATGGTACGTGGTAAACGCCACCCGGGAATTCTTTTGGATAACTACCCGGTATAACTACCGAACGGGCAGGGACACGGCCCTTGTATTCAATAGGTTTTTCGTGGGTAACATCAATAATTTTTGTTGAGGCGGTTAAAACAACGTTAGCGCCTAAAACGGCTTCGCTTTCAACGTGTACACCTTCAACCACAATAGCGCGTGAGCCTAAAAAGCAGTTGTCCTCAATAATTACTGGTGATGCCTGTATTGGCTCCAATACACCGCCGATGCCTACACCACCACTCAGGTGGCAATGCTTGCCGATCTGCGCGCATGAGCCTACAGTTGCCCAGGTATCAACCATGGTGCCTTCATCAACATAAGCGCCAATATTTACATATGATGGCATCATGATAACGCCTTTTGCAAGGTAAGCGCCATAACGGGCCAAACCATGTGGCACTACACGAACACCGTTTTCTTTATAATCAGTTTTTAATGCCATTTTATCGTGGAAAACAAACGGGCCAACCTTAATTTCTTCCATCTTACGGATAGGGAAATAAAGTATCACGGCTTTCTTGATCCACTCGTTAGTATGCCAGCGGTTGCCTATAAGTTCTGCAACACGTATAGCGCCCTTATCAAGGCGTTCAATAACGGTTTCAACGGCGTTGCTGTAATCCTTATAGTCTAATAGCTTCCTGTCTTCCCAGGCATCTTCAATTAATTTCTTTAGGTCTTGCATCGTAAAAAATAAACTTTTGGCAAATTAAGCGATTTTTAAGGAAATAGTGAACCGTTGATTGTTTTGATTTTCGGATTGCGCTGATTGAAGCTGTCTGAACCGGAATTTATTGAATTAAAGAATTGATAGAATTCAGCAAATTACTTAATTCAATAAATTCGGGTTCAGACATTTTTGGGCGTTGCCTGCGGCCCGTGCTATTCGCTCATACTACACAAGGCTTTAGCCGCAAGGCCGGTACCCGTTACTATCACTAACGCGGAGCTTCGAAGCGCTCCGTTGACTCACCCGGACTTCGTTTTACTCGTCGACCCTCTCTGCGGCAGGCCGCAAAGAGGGTAGCTGCTAATTACTTTGTCAGGACCTGTTCTAATTTACCGTAAATTCCACTTCCCTTACGCCTTTAATTTTACGGAGGTCCTCAATAATTATCAGCAGATTGTCTTTGTTTATTGATAGCTTCTGCATCGTGATCTTTATCTCGTCCAGGTCCTCTTCCAATGAGGGCGACAGGCTGATCTGGGTGTATTTAATTTGATGGGTTTTAAATACTTCCTGAATATTTTCAAGGCTCACCTGCTTACGTTCCAGTATCATGCTGACGCCGTTAAATTTATTTTTATTGAAGAACTTTGTTTCCAGCGGTTTTAACGCTGCCAGTATAATAAATACGATAGCAGTAGTAATACATGCCGCAAAGTATAAGCCGCCGCCAACAGCCAGGCCAACGGCTGCTACCGTCCACAAACCGGCGGCGGTGGTTAAGCCGCGTACTACTTCGCGCCTTAGAAATAATATTGTGCCCGCACCCAAGAAGCCAATACCGCTGATCACCTGTGCCGCCACCCGCGATGGGTCGAGTACTATGCCCGGATGGTTCACTACATCATGGAAACCGAACATAGATACCAGCATAATAAGCGCCGACCCGACGCATACTACCATGTGGGTACGTAAACCCGCTGCCCACTCGTGCCGTTGCCGCTCGCTGCCTACTATAGCCCCTAAAATAGCAGCTATAGCCAGGCGAATGGCTATTTCCTGTAAACTAATCATATTACTATAACTAATGAGCTAAAGGCTGAATTTGTTTGTGTTTTGCAAACTACAGGCTTAGTGGTTCGAAGTCGGGAGACTTCGAACAGCGGGGGTTTATTTATTGTTTAACTTCTTGTTGAACTCATTTTGCAGATCATTGATCTCGTCATCGTATCCTTTTTTATCCATAAAAGCTGACGGATTGTAGGCACTTCCCGGTTTATGTTTGTCGATAAGATCAAACTGGCTGGCATGGGATGCGAGCCAGATATCGAATGTTAAATGCTTCATTGCATTTAAGGTGTAAGCATAATCTTTGGCAATATTGGGGTATGCAGGTATATCTGAGAAGTTTTTATCTGTAACTATAGTAGGCATATTTGCAATCAGTACCTTGTATTTTCGATTTTTGTCTTTCACATCAAATAAATAACTGCACGAACCTTTGGTATGCCCCGGATGATGGAGCATAACCAGTTGCATACCACCCAGTTTTACGGTATCGCCATTATGTAATACCCGGTCAACTTTTACAGGTTGATAAACGCTGACATCTCCTTTTGAGGTATAATCAGAACGGCCGCCATCGGCTGCCATTGCCGCGTCCCCTGCATCCATCATCAGTTTAGCACCGGTTACTTTTTTTATAGCAGCCATTGCGCCCATGTGGTCGAAATGCGCTTGCGTATTTAAAAGTATCTTGGTATCCGCAAGCTTAAATCCCAATATTTCAATACTCTTTTTAATGCTGGGTGCAGAGGATGCAAGCCCGGTATTAATAAGTATATTGCCCTTAGGCGTTACAATAAGATAACAGGCGAGATCATAAGTGCCAACATAGTAAAGGTTACCTGCAATTTGAAACGGAGGGTAGGGCTTCGACCATTCGGGATGCATTTTTGTAGATGGTTCGACTACTTTTTGAGCCCATACTAAACAGTTAATACATAATAGGCAGATAAGGAATAATGCTTTTTTCATTTGAAGAGAAAACTCGGATTTAATAGGGAGAACGAAGATAAATTTTTCTGGTAATGAGAGCAATTTTAATTAGGTTGCGGAGGGACTTTGAACAACAATAATGCTGAATACATAAATTTATTATATTTGATAATGCCTAACGATCAGCAAGCAGCTCCAGTAATTCAGCCGGAACCTGCAAAACAATATAAATTCCCCTTTTTGCATCTTATTACGGGTCTCATATTATCTTTTATCAGCCTTGTTGTTTTAGTTAGTATTTGGGCAAATATTATTTTAAGCATTGAAACGCATAGGACTTTAAATTTTTTACCCGGTGTTTTACAGGCATTTTTAATTCCTGAGCTTCTCATAATTGGCATATTGGCCTTGTTGGCGATTAGAACACATAGATCAGGTAAATTGGGTTATAGATCATCATATATCACTATGATCATTATTAATTTATTAGGCTTTTGCTTTATATGCTTTGTAATGGGTTCAATTCAATGTTAATTTGCTAAATTTTATTGATTTTCAATGTGATAGATGTGAGACAATCATATCCTGAAAACCAATAAAATCTAATAAATCCTGGTTCTTATTCCTTCGTTCTGCTCATCCATTTGTCACATTGTCATATTGGCAGGTTAATGATTGTGGCAAGCAATTTGAATAGTATATATTTGTATAACAAAATTTAAAAATAAAATATCATGGCTTTAGAAATAACAGATGCAAACTTTGAGGAGCTTGTTCTTAAATCAGATAAACCAGTACTAATTGATTTTTGGGCTGAATGGTGTGGTCCTTGTCGCATGGTTGGTCCTGTAGTTGAAGAAATTGCAAAGGAATATGAAGGCAAAGCTATTGTAGGCAAAGTTAATGTCGACAATAACCCCGGTATATCAATGAAATTTGGTATCCGTAATATCCCTGCTTTATTATACTTTAAAAACGGTGAAATTGTTGACAAACAAATCGGCGCTGTTCCAAAATCAATATTAGCCGGCAAATTATCTGCTCAGTTATAATTTAAGCTTACAAAAGCATAAAAAATAAATGAAAGCGTTACATATCCTGTAACGCTTTTTTTTATGCCTCACCCCCGCCTCTCCAAAGGAGAGGAGCTAAAACGGAATTTTAAACACTTCTTACTGATTAAATAAAGAATATCATACATTAGTATCATGTCACTTTTAAGCGATGATCAGGAAATAAGGCAGCTGGCCAATTTGGAGCTACTGGCCCGCCAGGTGGTTGAAGGCTTTATTACCGGCCTGCATCAAAGTCCGTTCCACGGTTTTTCAGTAGAGTTTGCTGAACACCGTTTGTATAATAATGGCGAATCGGTAAAAAATATCGACTGGAAATTACTGGCGCGCACCGATAAATTGTTTGTAAAACAATTTGAAGAGGAAACCAACCTGCGCTGTTACCTGCTGCTGGATACCTCTTCAAGCATGAACTTTCCCGAGAAAGGTACTAACAAGCTACAGTTCTCTATCTACGCAGTAGCATCGCTCATGTACCTGTTTAAAAAACAGCGCGACGCGTTTGGGTTGTGCCTGTTCTCGGATAAGATAGACTGGATCAGCGCGGCAAAATCAACCAATACACACTTGTTCTATTTATATGCCGAGCTGGAAAAGGTGTATAATCAGCCTAAGGTAAACACCAATACCAATATTACCGATGTGCTGCACCATATAGCGCAGGAAGTTCACCAGCGCTCCATGATCATTATTTTTAGTGATATGCTGGAGAATAACCTGAGCGATGATAAGCTGCAGGCGTTATTTGCGGCCATTCAGCATTTAAAATATAATAAGCACGAGGTGGTGATATTTAATGTGAACGACAAGCAAAAGGAGATAGATTTTAACTTTGATAACCGACCGCACCATTTTATTGATATGGAAAGCGGCGAACAAGTAAAGGTGCATCCCGGTAAGATCAGGGAGGCTTATCTATCATCGTTAGCGCATTATAAAAACCAATTGCAACTCAAATGCGCCCAATATAACATCGATCTGGTTGATGCCAATATTGAGGATGGATACAGCAATATTTTAAAGGCTTATCTTATTAAGAGGAATAAGATGATGTGAGGTTTTTTCCCACCCTCTTTGCCGCTTGCGGCAGAGAGGGTGGGCGAGCGAAGCAAAGACCGGGTGAGTCAAACGGAGCGCGTCGAAGTTTCGCGTTAAGGATGGGAGCGGATACCGGCCTCGCGCTTAATGCCTGCAGGCGTATGAGCGGATAGCCTGACCCGCAGGGAAACGCCCAAATTAGTGATTAGAGCGTAATTGACTAGTGATTAGTTGCCTAAGTAATGTATAACACACCCCTAACCCCTCTCAAGAGGGGAACTATGGCGTATATGCCTTTTTCAGCGCTTCGCAAACTCACCCCGACTACGCTTCGCTGGTCGACCCTCTCTACGCTGCGCGCAAAGAGGGTTGGGGAAAAAAATAATCAGCTAAACCTTTTCCATTTCTCCCGATCTAAAATAATAATCAAATGTTCAACCAACAATTAAAGTTTGTGCAAATAAACTTATCTTTATTATTAGTTAATAGGGAATGAATTTTGTGAAATTGAACAAATCAATTTTAAAATATTAGTGTTAAAGATGTATAGCGAATTTTTTTATATATGAGATTAGTAGTAGAACGTAAACCTTTAAGAGTTAATCCCGATCCTAAACGTGTAATTGCCAGGTTCTTCTTTAATGGGAACGATCGCGCTAAAGAGGTTATTGAGCGGGTAATGGAAATAAGCGAGGCGGCCGCCTTTAGCATTGTATCGCCGTTATTACAGGAATATTCAAGACGCCACCGTAACATTACCCGGGTTTTAAACCGCCATTGCAGCAGGTTAAAACCGCTTTTTGCTGAACTGGAAATTGATTATGATACCCTAACGGTATACCGTAAATTACTGGTCGGCTCGTATTTTACACATGAATATTCAATTGAGTCGGCGGCGTTTTTTAACCCGTCGATTGTTGAAGACCCTGATCAAAGCGAGTTACAGGAAGGGCAAAAACGGATGATCATCAGCTTCAGGGCTGTGGGCGAAGGGCACATATCATCTATCACTTTCCGCCGTGCTTTGGTTGATCAGAATAATAACATCACCGTTTTGCCAGCCGGCAGCTATATTGATGAAGCCGAAATTGTTCGCAACGCCGTTTACAATAAGAAGCTGTTTTTTGATAAGGCTGTTGCCACCCAGATAAATATTGATGTGCTGAAAGAGGTGGAAACAAAACTCGATCATCATTTTGAATATTCTAACCTGCGCAGCGCCATCCTCGATTCGCAAAAATTGCAGGAAAGCGATATGCAGAAACTGGAGTACGACAAGATCCTTTGGCTGGCCGATTCTTATTATGAGATCGTATTTTCATTGGACACCGATATCTCCGACCGTGTGATATTCCCGATATCCGAATATGAACGTAAAGGTATTGAGGATGCCAGGTTCGTACATTTTAAACACGATGACGACACCTCGGTATATTATGCCACCTACACTGCTTATGATGGCGCGCTGATAATGCCAAAGCTGCTGCAAACCACCGACTTTTATAATTTTAAGATAATGCCGCTTTACGGTGCCGGTGCGCAGAACAAGAACCTGGCACTGTTCCCACGTAAAATTAATGGTAAGTATGTAATGATATCGCGGATTGATGGGTGTAATAACTATATCATGTACTCCGATAAAATAAACATTTGGGAAAAGCCGGAGCTGCTGCAAAAACCAAAGTTCAACTGGGAATTTATACAGATAGGTAACTGTGGTTCGCCAATTGAAACACCGGATGGCTGGATCATGATAACCCACGGTGTTGGCCCTATGCGCAGGTATGTGCTGGGTGCAAGCTTGCTTAAACTGGATGATCCGGCAATTGAAATTGGCCGCCTGCGTGAGCCATTACTAATACCTAACAGCGAAGAGCGTGAAGGCTATGTGCCAAACGTATTATACTCTTGTGGTGCGATTGTGCACAATGGTAAATTGATCATTCCTTATGGGGTGTCAGATTCATCAACAGCGTTTGCCGAACTGGATCTGAGCGACCTGATCAACAAGCTGAAAGAGGATGGTGGTATATCAGCCCAAATTGATGCAGAGGCCGCTGAAAAGAAGAAAAAAGGGGAGAAGACCGCGGTAGCGGGATAAGGTATATAGAATTTGGTATATATAGCCACTGTGTCATTGCGAGGAGGAACGACGAAGCAACCTCGTCGCGTTTAGATATATAAGCGACGAGGTTGCCACGCTATCGCTCGCAATGACATGTTTATATTGATTCCTTCTCTAATTCCTCTCTTTTCCTCTTCTGCGGTTCAATAAACAAAAAGTAAACAGCTGCGCCGGTAAGTATAAAACACGTAGCCCCAACAATGTACTGCCAGTTATTGCTGAACAAAATAAAAAGCCATATGATTATCCCTATGATAGCTGGCAGTGGATACAGCCACATTTTATATGGCCTAACATCATCGGGCTTGGTTTTGTGCCAGTAGATAACGCCTATTGACTGCCCCACAAACTGTACTATAATGCGCATGGTGAGGATGGCTTTTATTACATCCGTTAATTTAAATAGCAGGCTGAATATAAAACCTATCCCACCTAAAAACAAAAGCGACACATACGGGAACTGTTTTTTTGGATGGAGCTTTCCAAATATTTTAAAAAAGTTCCCATCCAACGCAGCGGCGTAAGGTATTCGGGAATAACCAAGCATCACCGCCAACAATGATGCACTTGCAATAATCAATACCAATACTGTAGCTATCTTACCGGCAAGCGGCCCATATATCAGCTCAAAATAAGTACTTACTATAAAATTTGATTTAGCGATCTGCTGCCAGGGCATAGCACCCGAAACCATGATCTGCATGCCGAGATACAGTATAGCAATGCCACCTACCGAAATGAAGATACTGCGTGGGATATTTACCTCCGGGTTTTTAATATCACCGCCTAAATGGCATACGTTATAGTAGCCTAAATATGAATATACAGATTGTAACGACGCTTGTCCTAACCCCACCCAAAATACTGGTGTAAGATCAAATGCATCCTTACTAAAGCCAAAAGCCCATTTGGGATTAAAATTATGAAAGCCTGAACCGATGAGCCACAGGAATGTACCACCGGTGATGATCCATAACAATACCGATATTTTACCTATACTTTTAATGTTTCGATACAGCAAAATGGTAACTACAATAACCAAAGCGCCACTCACCATTTTTTGCTGTATGCCATTTAAACTTACCAGGTAGGTAAGGTATTTGGAGAAGCCTATTGCCGCACTGGCTACAACCAATGGTGCCTGTATAATGGTTTGCCATACCAGTAGGAACGACATCATTTTGCCGAACCTGTTTTCGCCATAAACTTTTTGCAGAAAAACATAGCTGCCACCTGCCATTGGCCATTTTGCTCCAAGTTCCGACCATACCGAACCATCTAAAAAAGCAAGCGCCGCACCTAATAGCCAGGCCAGTATGCATTGCGGGCCCCGCATATAACCAACTATAATGGGGATGGTTATAAACGGGCCTATCCCCACCATATCAATCATGTTGATGGCGGTAGCCTGTGTTAATGATAGCCCGCGCTCAAGATGAGTAGAAGTTTCTGCCATGCTTTGTTGTATCAGGATTTAAATATACAATCAAAAAGCGGTATGGCTAATGGTGGAGTGATTTATGACAAAAGGTACATCCTGAATAAGAATATGGATGATTATATTAGTAGGACATTAAACACACATATTTTGATAGAAAAAGACAGCTATTTATTACTTGAAGAAATGTGTAATGATCTGGGTATTGATTATGATCGTTACGATGCTCAAGACTGGGGAATAATTAATGCTGATGCTAAAAGAGTTGAAGAGTTTATAAACTACTTCATGGAAAATACACTGCATAGAACGCAACAATTTCAGGTTTTTGAACTTATTATGGCATCATACAACGAGGCCATGTTGGAAAGAATTGATACTGAGGTTTTGAAAAAAATATTTTTAGAGTTTGTAAGTATTTATAACAATGAAAAATTAGACATCATTGTTAAGTATTGGAAATCTATTTATGATGAAGAAATTTTTCCGTTAGGAAAAGTATTATAAAGCCACTGGTCTAAGTTTAGCGCAGCGAACTTAGACTCATAATTCACAAAGCATCCTGCTTGTGAATTATAATCAACCCAATATCTGCTGATACAACTTATAATAATCTTCAACCATTTTATCCCGCGAAAACTGCGAGTTGGCCCAATCAAAGCAATCTTTGCGAGTAATATTATTAAGCTGGGTAACCGCATCAACTGCCTCATCAATAGTGTTCACTAAAAAGCCGGTCTTTTTATCCTGTATCAGTTCCGGCATCGATCCTTTGTTAAAGGCAATTACTGGTGTGCCGCAAAGCATGGCTTCGGCTACACTCATGCCGAATGGTTCATTAAAGTTAATAGGGTGGAGCAGGGCGATGGCTTTGCCTAAAAGCTCCTTACGTTTATCAGGCCCGGCATGACCGACGTATATGATCTGGTCGTTCAGCTCCGGTTCTATTTTATCTTTATAATAACCTTCATCCTGTATAATGCCCGCTATCAGCAACTTCTTTTTACTTTTTTTGGCGATGGCGATGGCTTCGGCGGTGCCCTTATCGTGATGGATCCTGCCAAAATAGAGCAGGTAATCATCCGGCGTAGCCGTAAACTCAAAGTCGCGGGTATCTAAGCCATTATAAACTGTGGCCAGGTATTCCAGTTCAGGGCTACGGTCGGCATTGCTGATGGATATATAATGCCCTATGGAGTTATATTTTTTATAAACCGGTATGATTCTTGGCGATGAAAACCCATGAATAGTAGTAATCACCGGGGTTTTTATGAGGCCTGAATAAGTAAGCGGCAAAAAATCAAAATTGTTATGGATGATATCAAACTCACCTGCCTTTTCCATCAGGTTACTGATATGCAGGCATTCCAAAACCTTTGCATCCTGAGAACGGTCCTCTTCATATCCCTGCGCGCAAACGGCATCTAACTTTCCGGCGGTAATGGAATCGCCGGTTGCAAAAAGCGTTACTTCAACGCCCTTTGCAACCAGTCCTTCAGCAATATTTGAGGCTACCTGTTCCCACGGACCGTAATGCCGGGGCGGTGTGCGCCAGGCAACGGGTGATAAAACGGCTACCTTCATTAGCAGATCTCCAAACGCTGGCCCACCTTGTTGTATTCGTATTCCAGCTCAAAGGCTTTCAATACTGTTAAGTGCGATATCAGGTACGCTAAGGTACTTTCGGCACCCTGGTTACGGTTTATACCGGTTGGCAATAAGCCATCACAGCAGCCCTTGGTTTCGTGGTCATACAGTGGCGCACGTAAGGTATTTTCACCCAGGAACCATTTATAGCTCAGGAACATTTTCTCGATATACTCCGGCTCGCGGAAGATTTGGTACGCCTGGAAATGCATCAGCACCATAGCCATAGTTTCAATGGCCTGCTGATCGAAAATAGGAAATTCGCCACCTTTATGGTACCAGCCCTCATTACCCACCGGACTCAAATAGCCGTTTGATAAAGTTAACTTATCCAAAAATGCCATTGTTTTCATCGCTATTTGCTTGGCTTTTTCATTACCTGTTATCTCGGCTGAATGTAAGAGTGCCAGCGGCAATATGGCGTTATCATAGGTCATTTTCTCTTCAAACCATTGCCAATCTTCGTCCTGGTTCCTGTCGTAGGCATCTAATAATGGTTGCGTTAATACTGCCAGTTCTTTCACCATACCTTCATCGGTTGGGAAAACCTGCAGGTACAAACTCACGCCAATAATGGTATTGGCCATGCCCCTTAAATGCTTTAAAGCCTTAAAGTGAGGGAATGACTTTTGGAAAATCTCCAAGGCGAATTCACGGTAAGAGTTACTCGCCGCGCAGCTGATCAGATGGCCCAACGCCCAGATGGTACGTCCGAACGAATCCTCTGAACCCACTTCATCCAAATATTGCCTGTTAAAGCTCAGGAAATTGCGGAAATTACCGTCATCGGTTTGCATGTAGTGGATATAACTCAGGTATACCGGTAACAATTCAAATGCTTCCTTGCTTTTGTTACGCTGGTAAGCCATTAACGCCATAATCAGGGCGCGGGCATTATCGTCCAAACAATAACCCTCTTTTAAGTTAGGGATACCGTATTTGGCGTGTTGCACTATACCAGTATCATCTGTTAAGCGGATAACGTGTGTCAGGCTGAATTTTGGTAATATTTCAGGGTCGACAATACTGTTACGCAGTATCTTATCACTGAAATCGTGCGTGCGGCATGATTCCTGCGCCACTTTAATAAATTCGGCACCGGTAACAGGCCAGCGTAGGTGCAGGCCATACTCGTAGGCATTTTCTTTCAGTTCTTTTAACAGCCTGTCCTGGTCTAATAATTCATTAACTATATCGGCTAAGGCGTCAGTATCTTTAAAGTCGAATAAACGGCCACGGTTATGATCCAGCAGTTCCTGGGCATGCCAGTATGGGGTAGATACTACCGCTGCACCTGAACCTACGGCATATGACAATGTTCCGCTGGTGATCTGCGCTTCATTCAAATACGGGGTAACATAAATCTCGCAGGCGGTAAGGTAATCTACTAATTCTTCCTCAGCCACAAATTTGTTGATGAAGGAAAGGTTTTTGGCCACGCCCAGTTGAGCAGCTAATGATTTCAGGTGATCCCTGTATTCCTCGCCAGAGTTTTTGATAACGCCCGGGTGCGTGTTACCGAGTACCACGTACATCACATCCGGATGCTTTTCAACTATTTTAGGCAGCGCCTTTACAACAGTTTCGAGGCCCTTGTTACGGCTGATCAACCCAAAAGTTAATAATACCCTGTGGTTTTTAAATTGAGAAAGATTTTTTATCGGGTTGATCTCCGGTGCTTCCACATCAGGCACACCGTGTTCAATAATCTGGATCTTATCAGCAGGGATATCATAAATGGTGGTTAAAAATTCAACCGCCCTTTTGCTCATCACTATAATTTTTGATGATTGCTCCGCTATCTCGCGGATGATGATACGCTGCACATAGCTAGGTTCTTTTAATATGGTATGCAGAATAGATATCAGTGGTTTTTCCAGCCTATTAATTAATGGCAGGATATATATGCCACTTTCGCCACCGTAAATACCAAACTCATGCTCCATTATACACACATCAGCCGGGCTGGTATTGATATAATTGGCCGCGCGGATATAATCCTTCTGGTGATTTTGACGAATGATGTATTTTACTTCTTCAGGATATTCATATTCATGCAAATTTTCCGAATCATTCAGGGCCACCACAAAACCGCTTTCCAGCATACTTTTCCGTTTAGGGAAGTTAGCATGAATGGCACGCATTAGGTTTTGATTGAACGTGGCGATACCACATTCGCGGGGGGGATAGGTTGAGATGTATGCTATTTTCATATATAGTTAAGAAGTGTAATTTATTTAAATTAAAATTTTACGGACGGCGTTCATGTGTATACGGCACTGACTTAAAAAAAGTGCATTTTGACCATAAAAATACCGTTTTACTACACAATTAAGCTGAATTGCGCATTTTCGTGTAACTGGTGCATAAACTATACCAATTTAACCGATGGGAAAGAAGAGTGAACGCGTGTTTATGCCTGATGTAGCATAATATACTGATAATTAGACCAAAAATGAAATTTAAATGAATTAGCAATAATAATCAACAGCCTCTATGATGATTCCGCAGGCTTTTTTGATTTCATCGGGGGTGATGATAATGGGAGGGGCCAGGCGCATAGCATTGCTGCAATGCAAAAACCAGTCGGTAATTACGCCGTTGGCAATGCAGCGGTCGATGATCTTTTTATTAAGATCGAAGCTTTCCAACTCAAGGGCGAGCATTAAGCCTTTGCCGCGGATCTCTTTTATAGCCGAATGAACTAATGATGCTCTTAGCAGCGTTTCCTTTGCGGCAACCTGTTCGCAGAGCTTCTCATCCAGCAAAACCTCCAGCGCAGCCAAACCAGCCGCGCAGCATACCGGGTGACCGCCAAACGTGGTGATATGCCCCAGGATAGGGTTCTCTTTTAATGCCGACATGATAGCGTTTGATGAAATAAAAGCGCCAATAGGCATGCCACCGCCCAAGGCTTTTGCCAGCAGCAATATATCGGGTACAATACCAAAATGTTCGAAAGCGAAAAGTTTGCCTGTGCGCCCAAATGCAGCCTGGATCTCATCCAGAATCAGCAATGTGCCTGTTTCATCGCATCTTTTGCGTAAGGCCTGCATATACGCTATGTCGGGCACACGAATACCTGCTTCACCCTGTACTGTTTCAATAATGACGCATGCCGTTTGATCATCTATCAGACTCAGATCATTAGTATTATTAAAGTTGATGAACTTAACTCCCGGCAATAATGGGCGATAGGCTTGTTTAAATTCCTCATTACCCATAACGCTTAATGCGCCATGTGTGCTGCCGTGGTAGGAGTTATGGCAGGCGATGATATTTGTACGGCTCGTATATCTTTTAGCCAGTTTTAAAGCTCCCTCGACAGCTTCCGCTCCGGAGTTGGTGAAGTATACGGATTGCAGATTTTCAGGTAATATAGAAACTAGTTTCTCTGCAAACCGCACCTGTGGCGATTGTACATATTCGCCGTAAACCATCAGGTGCATGTATTTATCAACCTGATCTTTTATAGCATTAACTACACGCTGGTTGCTGTGCCCCAGGTTGCTTACACCGATGCCTGAAATCAGGTCGATATAAGGTTTGCCTTCGCTATCGTACATATAAATGCCTTCGGCCCGTTCAAATTCAAGCAGAAGCGGGAAGTTGGTGGTTTGAGCGTTATTGGCAAGGAAAAGCTGTCGCAGGGTTAGCATGGGGCAAAGGTAAATCAAAAACCTGTAGAGACGCAATATTTGCGGCTGAAATAGTCCTTAGCGCCCTTTGTGAAAATCTCAGTGTACTTTGTGGTTAGTTTTACCACAGAGTACACAAAGTTTTCACAGAGAATCACAGAATAATTTTATATAGGTTAAGCTCAGGAGACGCAAAATATTGCGTCTCTACGGTAAGTTGTATTAGGGCAGAAGACACTATTTAGCAACGCCAATATATTTAATATCCTTATTAGGGTTTCCTTGTGATACGAGTACCCTAACCTTTCCATCCGTTTTTAAACTATCAGCATTAGCTATATGAAAATTGTTATTCAAAACTTTACCCTGATAGTTATATTGAACATCAACTTTTACATATCCGTTGGTGTCTGTCAGCTTGTGCACTGTCGCAATTACTATAATATTTTTTGGTGAGGACGGTTTACCTACGTTTATAAAAAAAGACCAGATAATTAGCAAACCTCCAATTATTGCGCAGCCGACAAGCGTTGATCTTGTATTCTTATCCATTCGTTAATTATTAACGTTCCCGTTGCGTTCGGATAATGAGCGAACCAGTTCGTCGTTAAATTGCTTTTCGCTTTTGTATAGCTCGCTAACTTTTTCGGGCGGTAATATTTTCAGGAACGCGTCTTTAAAACGCATTTTAATGCTTACTATCTGCGATTCATAATACAGGTCCTTGTTGATCTGATCGGTACCATCAACCTGGGCGTTGGTATTATTGAGCCTTTTAAGCCTCAGCATATTAAAAAGCTCATGCTGATATTCGCGGTACAGCGGGAAAAATTTTTGCGACTGCTCTGGCGTAAGGTTAAGCTGCTGCTTTAAAAATTTGATCTTTATATTCTCAATACGAACCTGTGGATTTTGATGGTTATTCGGCTCCTGTACTACTACCACGCGTTCATGATAAGCCGGTCGGCGCTCAAAATGCGGCGAAGGCGGTACCTGGGCATAAGCTGCACTACCAACACTTAAAATGAATGCTAAAGCAAAAGTATATTTGAGCAGATTAGTCATTACTGGGTAGATTCCTTTAGATCTTGTAAAGCATTGTTTAAACCGTTGTCATTAACAGGTGCGCCTTCATCAATAACGGCATGTTGTGTATCATTGGCATCTACATCCTGTTGTAAATAGCTTTGGATATCACTAACCGGCAAGGTTGAGATCTGTTGATGTAAAAAAGAGCTGTTATGCTCGGCAATGGGGTCGGTTACCTGTTTAACAAAAATAGCCGTACCAATAACAAGGGCAAAACATGCAGCGGCAGCGTATTTGAACGATCCCGATGCCAGCATTTTTCTGACAATGCCTTTACGCCTTACCATGTCCTGGTTAACGGTACTATTAAGGATTTTTTTATTCAGTTGGTTAAAGTAATCAGCCGGTACAGTAAATGCTTCCTGTGTTTCGCCCAGCGTTTGTTCAACCAGTATACGTGCAGTAATTTGATCCTGCAGCTCATCAAAATAATTTTCGGGTACGGTAAATCCATGCTCTTCGGCATTAACCAGCTCATCCAAAGCAATTTTGCTTTGGATGTTGGCGCTCATTTCATCAAAATAATTTTCTGGGATAGCAAAACCGTGTTCTTCAGTATTTGCCAGTTCATCAATAGCTATCCTGCTTTGGATATTGGCACTTAATTCGTCAAAATAATTTTCGGGTACAGTAAAGTCTGGCTTATCTGCACTTACCAGTTCATCCATCGCAATCCTGCTTTGAATGTTAGCGCTTAATTCATCAAAATAATTTTCCGGGACACTAAAACTTTCGGGCGCGCCCGTTTTTAATTCATCTAACTGAATATACGATGTAATCCTCCGCTCCAATTCATCAAAATAGCCGGCAGGCACTGTAAACGGGTTATTTGGGTTAACCTGTTTAAGTGACATGCTATCATCCAGCCATTCTTTATCTTCCATATCGCCTTTCATATCTGTGTATAGATGAAATTTTGATGAAAAGGTTTAATTGTTTTTTTAAATTAATCTTTTGACAATAAATAGGTCTCAATTTTTTTCACCGCGAGGTGAAAAGATGCCTTTAAAGCGCCTACGCTCGTGCCCAGTACTTCCGATATTTCTTCGTATTTCATATCATCGTAGTACTTCATGTTAAATACCAGTTTTTGTTTTTCGGGCAGGGTAAGCAGGGCTTCCTGTAATTTTCGTTGCGCTTTGTCGCCATCAAAGTAGCTTGAATCCGTTAGCGTATCGGCTAGTGAATAGTCTACTTCATCAAGTGAAATGTTATTTTTTGCTTTCTTTTTATTTAAGAAGGTAATGCACTCGTTGGTGGCTATGCGGTACATCCAGGTGTAGAGTTGGGCATCATTTCGGAAGCCAAGCAGGTTTTTCCAAACCTTGATAAATACATCCTGCGCAATATCATCGGCATCATCATGGTCAATAACCATGCGGCGGATATGCCAGTAAATTTTTTGCTGGTATTTCTTTAGCAGCAGGTTAAAAGCCTCGTTCCGGGTTTTTTCATCCTGAAACTTGCTTAGTATCTCTGCATCATCAACCTGTACCGACATATATAAATATTAGTGAATCGTGTATTAAATAAATAGGTATTAAGCTTTTTTGTTTGCTATAATTAACTTAATATAAATGCAACCGGGCTAAAATAAATAATATTGGCAATGATATACAAATTTATTGGGGTATATATATTGCATATCAAAAATCAATTACTTCTCCACACCGTCATTGCGGGTACGAAGCAATCTCTACGTAGGGAGGTCGGCTTTGCAGGTTATATGCCTTTATTGCCGCTCTGTATAGTATAGAGATTGCTTCGTACCTCGCAATTGTAAAGGTCAACTAATTCGGTAACAGAATTAGCTTTAAATAAATAAAGCTAAGAGTTATGCGGAACATTAATAACGACCTGACATTAAAGCGGAATTATCTGAACAAATATCGTTTC
>Ga0302309_10000164_pt1 | contig 90059 bp, 72 predicted proteins | sample III_Palsa_N1_1_FD_200453 | JGI IMG/M metagenome (GOLD analysis project Ga0302309, IMG submission 200453) | Peat permafrost microbial communities from Stordalen Mire near Abisko, Sweden - III_Palsa_N1_1 | ecosystem: Environmental > Terrestrial > Soil > Palsa > Peat permafrost | place: Sweden...
TCGGTGAGGCTCAGTTGAATCTTGCTGCCAGGCGAGAGATCCATCTTCACGATCCGTTTGTTCTTCAGTTTCGAGCCGAAGCCTTCAACCTGCTCAACCATCCAAACTTTGGGTACATTGACCCGACTTATACCGATGCGACATTCGGACAGGCGACCCAGATGTTGAATTCGAGCCTGGGGACTGTCGCTTCCCAATACCAGCAAGGCGGTGCGCGGTCCATGCAGTTCGCCCTCAAACTGCTCTTCTAGATCGGTACCCGCCTTGGGGTTCAGATAGAGCCTTACTGTCAGCACTTCTTAACATCTCTCGAAGGGGTGAATATGAACTCGCGCCTTGCTTCAGTTATCGTATTGTCGTCATTTGTCCTCAACGCCCTGGCGCAATCTGAAAGTCACAACTTTTCCGTCAAAGATGACATTGCGAGGGTGCACTTCAGCGATCCGTCCGACGCGCAGGAAGACTTCAACTCCAATCAGATCAAGTACTCACCTGACGGCCAGAGGGTCGCAATCGTTACGACAAGGGGGTTGCTCGAATCGGATCAAGCGGAGTCGAGCGTTCGCGTGTTCGATCTCACAGAAATTGAAAGTGTTCTTGGCGATCCATCTCGCCGGCTACCCCAGCCGCATGTCGTCGCCGTCGTCAGGGCCCGCCTACATGGAGTCCAGATGAGCGCAAATGCTCCCACGATTCGAGACATTCATTGGTCGAGTGGCTCCAAGCGACTCTACTTTCGTGCACTGAACGCTCTCGGTGCAATGGAACTCGAAGAAGTCTCGGCGCACGGCGGCGATGTTCGCAGGTTGACTCCGGCGGACTATAGCGTCGATCGTTTCGATGTCGCGAACGACACCATCGTGTATACGGCAGCTCGCTTGGGCCAACCTGCGCCCGCGCAGGGCGACCGTATCAATCGAGATGCGCTGGCGGTCACGGGTTACCAACTGGGTGACATTCTGTTTTCTGGACAGGTTCCTTCGTGGTATCCCCAGACGTTTATATTGGGCATCGTCCGCCCCGGCGATGACAGCGACAGTGTGCATCGGGTCCCGGGCTACGAAGTGTCGGACATACCACTTCTTTTGTCTATCTTCCCATTCCGGATTTCGCCGGATGGGCATCAGCTCGCGACCGCAATGCCCGTTTTGAAACTCCCTGAAGCGTGGAAGAAATATGATCCGGAAGATGGCGCGGAGCATTTCCGTCTGAATCCTGCTGATCCTGCGCTGACCAAATCAGACAACGGTCCGCGACCGCGTCAGTATGCGTTGATCAATCTCGACACGGGAGAGACGGTTCCCATGATCAACGGCCCGAGCGCTCGCACGCTTGGCTATGATTTGGATGCCAGCACACTGGCTTGGTCCCAAGACCTAAGCCGAGTGCTGGTGACGAATGTGTTTCTTCCATTCGATGCGAAGGCAGACTCATCCCCTCCGGTCACCAAGCCATGCAGGGTCGCAGCGGTCGATCTGCCGTCCATGCGTGTTCGTTGCCTCTTCTATCGCGGGCCAGGATCAGACCCAGACGTCGCCCACGTCGCAGCCGTGAAGTTTGGTAGTAGCGCGGATGAAGTATTGGTATCGATGAGGTCAAACCAACGAGCGTCATCCACCGATAGGTTTGAGTTCGAAGGCGGGATTTGGCGGCCACGCAGTTCCACCCCGGCTCCTCAGGAGAGTCTCGAAGCCGCCGCCACGCAGAGTCTGGAGTTCAATGGACCCATAAAGGTCAACATATTCGTCAGGCAAACCCTCAATGATCCTCCCACATTATGGGCATCTGACTTGGTCACGGGGGTTTCTCGTCCAATCTGGAACCCGAATCCACAGCTAAAAGAAGTCCGTTTCGGCGAGGCCTCCGTGTATCGCTGGAAAGACAGCTCCGGAGAGGACTGGGTAGGAGGATTGGTGAAGCCGGTCGGATACATCCCGGGCAATCGCTATCCGCTTGTTGTCCAGATGTATGCGTTTCACCAGGACGAGTTCCTGACCGACGGAACCGAGCCGACGGCATTCGCTGCGAGGGAACTGGCGAGCGTCGGATTTATGGTTCTACAGATCCGTAAGAAGCCTACCCTTTATTCGGAAGCGGACGCACAGACAGCCCTCGAAGGATATCGAAGTGCCGTTCAGAGTCTGTCGGTCGCTGGCCTGATCAACCCTCAGCGGGTGGGTGTAGTGGGTTTCAGTTGGACCTGTTGGTACGTGATCAATGCGCTCATCAAGGCGCCGAAGCTCTTCGCAGCAGCTACCATCGCCGATGGCCTAGACAACAGCTATATGCAATACATCTTGTTCGCGCCTGGGCCGCCCAACACGCATGAGCAGATGGATCGCATCCGGGGCGGGAGCCCGTTTGGCTCTACCCAAGCGCATTGGTTCACAGACTCTCCCGGTTTCCACCTCGACCAAGTCGAAGCGCCCGTTAGAATTGAAGCCATCAATCCCGAGTCGGTCTTGCAGGAGTGGGAGCTTTATTCTTCCTTATATCTGCAACATAAGCCTGTAGATCTGATCTACTTTCCCGAAGGGACCCACGTTCATGAGCGCCCGATGGAAAGATTCGAGTCGCAACAAGGCAATATTGACTGGCTTCGCTTTTGGCTGCAGGGTTACGAAGATCCCGATCCCGCCAAACGCGCGCAATACCTTCGCTGGCAAAAAATGAAGACCAGCAGAACTACAACGTCTACGCCCGCCGAACAACAATGACCTGATCCGCGGCCCGGTCTCTCTCGACGATTGAGAGTGACCGGGCCCGGAGCTTCATGGACCTGTTGAGTTGTGAGATTACTCGTCGGCCTGGTAGGCCGCGCCGACGGTCCACTGGGTTGGGTTAAGAATTTCCGAAGGCCTCATACCTTTCTCGCTCTTGATGGTGGAGACAGCCGGAAGGGTGGCGATGATCTGTGGACGTGTGTAACGCATAAGGTAGTTCCTCTCATTGGTTCGAATTTCCGTGCAGTATCGGCCGGGTGGCAAATCTGCACGGAGCTTGTCGGCTACTTGCTTGAGGCCAAACTCAGGCGGAGAACGCAAAACTGGCCGTGCTGGACGGCGTCTGTTCCCGGGACGGTAGGGCTCTTAGCCATAATTCAAACGCGATGGCCCTGAAGAGCGGTTGAAACCATTCCGGCTCTCCGTCGGCACAACGCTTCAGCTCACGACGTAGTACGTCCACTTCGACGAAACCTAGATCTGCCAGTCGTGAGTCATCCCAAAGCCGATCCAGACGGCCGTAGGCCTGCTGAAGCGAATGCAAAGGTGCCCGCAGCTGAAATGCCTTTCGCCGGCGTTCCAGGATTTCGTCAGGCACAATACCCCGGAGAGCGCGGCGCATCATGAATCGCCGTCGGCCCGGCTTCACAAGTTGCTCCCGCGGAATGCTGAATAGGAACTCGACCAAATCTTTGTCCAGCATGGGATACCTGTATTCCGAGCGGAAGAGAAGTTGTGGATTAAGGTGTGGGAGGGTCTCCATGATGCACCACCACGCGAGCGCGTTGCTCAAGCGGTGCGGCGCAATCCCCAGACGTCGAACATTCCCGAGAGATGCGCACACCTCGCAGGAGTTCTTCAACTTTGAAGAAATCCATGGGGGAACTTTCTCCTTCCGGCTTGTCCCCTTGGCGTAAAGCTGGAACGCATAGTGCCCTGTGGAGTACAAGGACGAGATCAGCGGGGTGCGGTCCACCAGACACCATGCCACAGACCTTCGAAATAGCCCTGAGACATCTCCGGTCACGAGAGAATCGGCGAGTTCAGGAAGACCCGTTGGAACACCCCCTAGGACTTCGTCTCCACCAATGCCCGATAAGATGACGCGGTAGCCTTTCTGCCAAATGAGTTGTACTAGCCGCTCCTCCTCCTGCACAGAAAAGCCATCTGCCCCAGGTGCATGGTACAAGCCCTTATCGGTCGTCGGCGGATCGAATGTTCGCTGTGACATCGCTGTGTTGAGGTGAATCCCTCTTTTGCCCCGCTGTGCTTCCGTAATCGTGAAATAGGAACGCTCGTCGAGCGATGCCTCGGAGTCGTCGTAGTAGGAGATCGTATCCAATAAAGGAGTTTCTGGATCCTGGCGTCGCCGAAGATGATCGGACATGCAAACGATAGAAGTTGAGTCCATGCCTCCACTCAACTGGGCCAAGACCTTGGTTCCCGGGCCTGCGCGCCGATCGACAGACTGCCCGAACAACGTAAGGAAATGTTCGTCATACTCCTGATCTCGGCTGTACCGCACAGTGTTTCTAACGAGTGGCGACCAATGCACGCGTTCCCTGACGATCCCATCCTGGATGGTCAGGTAGTGTCCGGGTCGAACGCCGCGAATGTCCTCGTACGGTGTGTGGGTGCCAATGGTAGAACAAGACAAATACGCCGCAGCGTAGGATTCCGAGAAGCTGAGCTCTGCTCTCGAGCCCATGAACGTGTCGGTGTAGGTCGACCAAGCAATTCGATTGTGACCACGGTACAGGTATAGGGTCCTGGTTCCAGCGTGGTCTCGTGCGAGAATCAGGCGGTCGTTCATGGCGCTCCATAAGGAGATCGCCCAGTCGCCGGTGAATCGGGCAAAGCAATCCTCACCCCACCGCAAGAAAGCTGAGAGAACAATCTTGGAATCGGAGGCCGTCAGATACTCAAGCTCAAGCAGTTCAGAGACCTCTCGACCGTTGTCAAGGCGGCCATCAAAGGAAACGACGTTGCCCGCAGCGTCCGAAACAGGGCCCTGGTCCATACCCGAGCGCGCGTGGGTCCAATTCATTTGGGTTCCCATTCCTATCCGACCTTGTGCGTAAACCTCAGTCGAGCCCATAGCAAATCTCTCGGTGTGAGCCCCGAGTTGCCGAACCTCCGACCTGCACGCGATACTGTTGCGCTCTTTCAATACACCCCAGATGATGCTCATCGTCGGCCTCGCTTAGCAGCGTTCTAACACTTGAAATATCTCCCCAACGTAGGGCTTGTCGTTGATCGCACCACCGCCTACTTCTACCCAGGCGTGGGCCAGGAAAGGGAGCAGTTGGGCACCGATGACCATTTCCGCTTCGATCCCGTGCCGACGCAAGAGAAAGGCTAAGGCAGCGGATCGCTGAAGGCACAGAACCGGTTTGAAATAGAAGACGCAGGCCAGATCGACCGCGTGGGATAGTTCTCTGTCGCGGTCAGGCGAGTTTGCTTTGAGAATCACTTTCTCTCGTCGAACAGCTTCGTGGACGCGCGCAAATCCGCCCAAGCGCATCAAGCAATCGAAGTAGAAGAGCAGTAACCAGCTTGCGAGAATGGTCTGCAACGTAGATCTCTTCATCGTGCCCCCTCTCCGCTGTCGCTTCGAACTGCAGTCAACCGAAGGAGCTAGCCGCATAGTGCCTCCTGGAAGGTCGGCTCGCGGGCATAGCGTTCCATGTGTCGCGCGACACAGCGTACATACCCAAGGTGCCGTGAATCTCTTTGCGGGTCACCGTCGCGCCAATTGCCGCGGCCGTACAGCGTCGAAGCTGCGGCGAGGAAGGCCATGCATGCGAACCCTTGAGTCAAGAGCGCGGGATCGCATACCGCGCTCATGATCGCCCGGTAGTTTTCCTTCAGAGCATCATCTACCCGACCTTTGACCGCAGAGTTTTCTATCGGATTCAGGAGTAAGAGATGTTGCAGGGTCACAAGCGGATGTCCCACATAACCCTCCGACCAGTCGATGAACTGACAGCGGTCTTCGGTAAAGACCAAGTTGCCCAGATTCATATCTCCGTGGAGGATTGTCGGCGGGATGCCTAGGCGCTCGACTTGGTCACATGTCTTCAGAAGCATCTGCCGCAACTCATCGAGCCTGACGGCTCCGATTTGAGGTGCTTTCGTCGAGGTTTGCAGGGACATCACTTCAGCTATGTAGGCAAAGAGTCCGTCCGCATTCCTTCGTATGACCTCCAGACGTTGATCGAGTGCGCCTGCGTCGAATAGCAAGGATTCTCGTCCAAACGTCTTAAGCTGGAGCTCTGCCAGCGACTGCACGGCGTGTCCTAGTAATTTCATAAGAGCGTCCGAATCCGTGGGCAGGGAAGTCAAACCTCGCGCAGCTCCCGTCATTAGCCACGCATTCCATTCCCGCTTTTCTGCGACGATATGTGGAAGACAGTGGGGACATAGCATGGACAATAGCCGCGTTATCTGTCGCTCGTGCGAGTTCGGTGCGCCGGTTGCCTTCAGCCAGTACTCCGATCCATCTGCCATCAAGAAATGCAACAGTGTGAAAGTTCCGCCCGCATTATGCTGCTCAATACCCACCTTGGGACACAACCTTCGGCTTGTCTTGCTCTCTACCCAAGCGATTGCTTCATCCATCCACCCGATGCGAGAGAAAGGATCAGTTACTTGGCCTTGAAGCACCCGTTGCAAATTTGTGCGTTCTGTTTTCGAGAGATCGGCGTCCGGAATCTCATCGGCACGTGCGGAAGAGAGGTGGACCGGAGTATCGGTTTTCAGGAGTTCCGCAACGACACATGGGGTGCTATGTTCCGTGATCGGTAAGAAATCCAGAATCGCTGCCCCGATACCCCACTTACGAAGTAACTCGGCTCGCATCTGTCGCGCGACGCGCGTTCGTATCGGAATAGACACTCGTAAGAGGCGGAATACAGACCCTTCCGTGTGTCCCAGAAATCGCCGCGATTCCGGATCGATCAATACGACGCGATACTCTACAACATCACAATCCGCTTCTATCGTTGACACGGCTCTCTCTCGATCCTCAAGGCGCTATCATCTTGTGTTGATTCAATGCCCTAATGAAGTCATTCATGTCTTGTCGAATGACCTCCGGGGATTCGCTGGTTTCGCGAGCGAGTCCATCAACAATTTCTTCTCCACTCTGGCCTCGCTCTAACGCTTGCCATATGTAAGCACCGGTTGTGTTCAACGTGGAGATCGTCCCCCTCTCGGTATCTAGGACAGCTGCTCCGTCTTGATTCACGAGCGTGCGAAAATGAGTCTTCTTATGAGCCATGGACACACTCCTCGCGGCACCGAGCCATAAGGTTGTGACGGCTGGTGGAAGTGAGCTTCGCTCTATTTGGGTGGACTTGCAAGGTTGGAGTGCACTCTTGGCCAAAAATACTTCGCGCTCTGTTCACAGCAGTTCACAGGGGCGAAACTGCCGCTCTGGACTGGCACTTAATATTCTGGAGTGGCTAAATCTACTTCAGCAGAAATCGAATACTGTGATCTTCAAAGGGGAACGATCACGCCGGAGATGCGCCGGAGATTTGGTAGCTCGCTCTCATCGAATACAACCTTCGTGATTTTAGAGCCGCTCTGATTGAGCAACGCGAAACTGCTTCCGTCGCGTTCGAGATGCCCGAAGAACGTTTCTAATCCTCTACCCAGGGCGTAGAGAGGCCGTGACCAACCATGCTTGTTCGCATCGCTTCTAGTGTCCGGACTGGACGAGGGCGTTTCCAATAGCATCCAGGATCCGGGACGGATTGGCGGGTCAACGTTGTTAATCAAAGCTTCTGGTCCAACCCGCATGACACGATGACTCAATGCACTGGGCTTAGGGAAGTTGAACGACAAAAGCGCCGGCCATTCGACGATCTCTTTCCGACGTGCCTCCCATACGTCGATAGGAGTAGGACACGCCGGCTCGAGGCGCTTTGCAATCAGATCCTCGAAGCGCTTGGCTCGAAGCATCGTTTCAAGGGAATAGCGACCCATGTCACGCAACGGATATCCACCCATCCGCAATGAGTCGCTGAATCGCGCGTAGTGTTCGATCGACATTTGCATCAATGCTGCAATATGTGGTTCTGAGTCCGTCTCGCGGCGATAACGTCGCCTCGATCGATCACTGAGTGTCGATTGCAACCTGGCCTGGAGCAGATCCTGCACATGCTGCATCTCTTCGCGCGATCGGATAAACCGTCTGTGCTTTGCGGCGAACAACCCGCGACGTGTTTTGTGCTCCCAGGGCAGGATGAGGTCTGCACTCCCGTCATACTGGGAGAAGGGCCGTAGTACCGGAGTCTCACGGAACGGTAATTCAAGCGCAAATACCGCAATGCGCCCAACGATGCGCACCGATAAGGGATAGGCGTATATTTGCGGACCGACGTAGGATCGGTCAGATGTTAGAAGTTGGAGTTTTCCTCCGGTGACCACGCATCGACTAACCCGATACCCGCTAGGAAACTGGAGGAGATAGATCGCGCGAGGATTGGGGCGCTGCATCTCTTCGTGATCAATAGGTTCGACAAGCGCCGTCGCTCCCGGCGGAAGGTTCGATCCCAGACTGTCTTCAGTACCTACACGCACATAGAATGTCCCGGGACGGCGCCAAACGGGGCGATTCAGGACACGGATAGGGAAGTCTCCCTGCCAACGGAGCACGAGAGAGTCGAGCATTGCGCTGCGCCGGAATGCGTCCGCTGGTGCAAGCTCAAGGGGAAGCTCCACCATAAGGTCACGGTGGAAAACATATGATTCAACCACCCGTGTACGCCCGCCATTGAGGTCGAGGTCGAGTTCTCTGAGACCGTCCAGTTCATAGCCGAAGAGGCGGTAGGCTCCCTCGGTCGTGAGTGAGCAAGCTTCCGCTAGGTCTCGCACCATGTTAGCCATGGGGCGCGTTTCTGTTCGTCGCAGGTTGGAGATGAAGTCTTTCAGTTTGCGCTCGTGTTGCGTATTCGCAACAAATACCCGATCGTTTGTTGCTTGAATATGTCGAAGCAACTCCCGAATGTGTTCGACCCGCTCAATAATTTCACTCGAACTGACGGATTTATACATGGCGAAGGCTTCTCCTCTAAGTTTTCGACATGGAAGCTACAAAATCGCAAGAGATCGAAACGAGGGGTGATGTGGAGGATCGTTCGGTCCTATCGGCCTCCTACTGTACTAAAGAAGAGCGCCCGTCCCAAGCAACTCTGCTTCACCTACGGCACTGATCTGCAAACGTTCGGCGGCCCTGCCTGGACTGAATCTGAGGCCTTCGACGTGGAAGCAAAGGAAAACGAGGCGAACGAGCGCTGGGCTCGATGGCCGCACCGTGATCGACAAAACTGGACTAACGGGAAAGTATGACTTCACCGTCAAGCGGAAGCCGCGGCCGCTCAGAAGATTCGCTACTGCGAGCTGCAGACGCTGCCTTCTGAGCCACGTCCCATCGGTCCCATGTCGTCCACGGAGCAGAACATCAAAATCTATAAGCGTCTGGTCCCCACCCAGATCCGCCAGAGGTGCGGGGAACTGCGAATCACGAAAAAATCGGCGGCTCCTCGCGCTCTCCCTCGACAGGCCACCTCCATCGTATTAGCAAATCCCGGCCCCATTCGGCTGCCGCCAAAACCAAACCCCAATATAAGCGAGATCAACGGAATAACCTTAGTAACCCTCAGTGGAACCACCTTTTGCCGGATGTCATCGCATCCCGAAGACCGGCTTCGCCGATCAGACCAATCCGAGTGTTCGGGCATGCTCCTTCTTGGCGTAGGAACGTCTTCAGGTACAGAAACATCGAAAATTTCTTTCTCCGCGACGCGGTTCGGTCGCGGCTGCATCACTTTGGAGTCGTCTGTGGACCAGGTCTGCCAGCCCCCAACATCGCGTCAGATCGGTCGAGGACGCCGGACAACGTTCTCAGGCTCTGTCGCAACCTTGACGCATATGACCTAGGGAATTCCCCAGGAGGCTGTGTGCCATAAGCCAGATAGCTTATTGTTGAGTTCTTCAAGACGGTAAGGAGCGCGGTGGAATTCAAAGTCACTGTTTTGAATCGACTTCCAACCTTTGTCAATAAGTATCTGGACTGGTCGTCCGTGCCGTCTGTTTTCAGTAAGTTCCCGCACAGCAACCTAAGGTTGCTCTACAGCTCCCATTCGGGGGTGAGCCTATGAAAGCGCGACTGCGCCTCATGGAGCTCCCCATGCCCGCAACCATTGGATGCGACGCACACAAGCAGTTCTCGGTCTTCGTGACCATAGACGGCAAGGGCAAGACCGCGCCGGCAGTCAGAGTCGAGCACCAGCGTCAGGAGTACGTTGCCTTCCTCCGTAGCCTACCGCCGGGTAGCGAGATCGCGCTCGAAGCCACCGGCCATTGGTACTGGATGGTCGAGGAGATGGAAAAGGCTGGACATCATCCGCACCTTGCGAATCCGACCGAAGCCAAGAAGCGCATGGGCAAGACCAACAAGACCGATGCGCTCGACGCCAAGGGGTTCGCCATCCTGCTGCACAACGGAACGCTTCCAGAGAGCTGGATTCCTCCGGGTGAGCTGCGCGATCGCCGCGAGCTACTGCGCACCCGGATGGTCCTGCGCGATCTGCGATCCTCCCTCAAGCATCGCATCCACGCGGCCATCGACCGATATGGATTGCAGGCCACAGGCATCAGCGACCTCTTCGGCGTCAAGGGCCGCGTCTACATCGACGCCGTGCTCGACCGGCTGCCATGGGACGCGGCAGCCATGATCCAAGTACAGCTTACTTCGCTTGACCAACTCGAAGTGCAGATCGAAGAGATTGAAGACCGCATCGCCGTCGCCCTGAAGCCGTCCCCGGAGGTGCGCCTGTTGAGGACCATTCCGGGCGTCGGAGAGATCCTAGCACCGCTCGTCTGGCTGGAGATCGGCGACATAGGCCGCTTCCCAAGAGCCGAGAACCTGGCCGGTTATGCGGGCCTCGTACCCAAGATCATTGCCAGCGGTGGACGCATCCGGCATGGAGGCACCTGCCGCAACGTCAACCACTATCTCAAGTGGGGCTTCGTCGAGGCCGCAACCTGCGCGGTCCGGCTCAAGGCCTACCGCGACAGCCACGTCGGTCTGCTCTATCACCGACTCGCTCCAGGCAAGGGGCACAGACGCGCCATCGTCGCCGTTGCCCGCCATCTTGCCGAAGCAAGCTACTGGGTGCTGCGCAAGCGCCAGCCCTACAAGTCTCCAGCCCCGCGACCCATCGAGATTGACGCGGCCTGACCAAGTTCGTCCAGGTTCGGCTAAACGCGAGACACGTCTGACCGGCAACACAGGTCTCGGGGTGAATGCGGCAGCCGATCAGCACAGGCTCATGCCGGATGCCACGGCGAATACATGATTCACGACGAAAGGACATCACGAGCTAATCCAGGACGGAAGACGAAAAACAAAGGCGCTGAGAAAGGAAATGCAAGAACTCGATTCTCCACGCAGCCGTGCCCGCCACGGTCTCGCAAAAACGCGGCTAAGAGAAAAACATAGAGCAAAAACGCGCCCCACTTGACAACATGCGCTTTCATACATGACGTGTCACCCTTAACCCGATGCCGTAGGCAGCGCGTCTTTGCTTCGGGCGGGGCAAGGCTGCGGAAGACGACCACCGGCGCGTCTACGGCCCGCCCAGACGCAGCAAGGCCGCCCCCAGAGGGAGGCCAAGTACAGAAGGCTCAAGCTAAACTCCGGTTCATCGGAGCCTATCGGGACTGGAACGGTCGTTTGTAAAACACACGGCCTCCCCAACTAGATTCGATGGGGATCGTGAAGAAAAAACCGAACCTTTTCACCACTTCACCATCGACCTGCCCGTCGGTTCGGGAAGACTCCCCGTTTTCCCTCAGGAACTCTTTCGAAAAAACGACTCTCCCTTCACCATTACGTCTCCATGTCCCTTGTGCATGTAGCCTTTCACCTCCCCGAACTGTGTCTTGCTCGAAGGTTCGGTCGGCATTCAGGCGAAGGGTCGAAGTTGTGCCTTCGCTGCTCGCCTTGTAGACTCCCGACACCGCTCGATAGCTGTAATCTGCCATTGCGGAGTACAGCACCCAACCCAGGGCCAGAAGAAGAACAACCGCGCCCAACGCACCAAGAACACGATGGATAAAAATCTCCTTCATGTGAGCATGATTTGCTGCGAGTCGCGCCGTCATACGCAGTTACCCGTCTCCCTACTCTTCAGGCAGGGCGGAGCAGTGTTCTTCTTTGGCGTTCCGTCGATGGGATCATCCTTCCAATTTTGCTGAATTTGGAACCAGAAAGCACCAAACATATCTCTGCGTGGTGCCCCATAATCTACGCCGCCTGACGGCTTCGCAGGCGCGTTGGGATTGTATTGCTGCTTCAGGGCAATCCAGAGAAGCTTTGGACGCTTCCCTTTATCGCGTGACATCTCAAGCTTGAACTTCTGCAAAATCTTCGAGCATTGGGTGCTGCAATTTGGCCCGAATGCCATCCAGTTGTCGGGATCGGGATTAGCCCGGATATAGTCAATCACCTGTTGAGCGAGCTCCGGTGCTGGCCGGGGGATGCGGAAGAACCACCGAAGGCGGCGCTCCACAGTCGTTGCAGGTCGGCTTGACCGGACGCGCAGTGATATTTACGTCGAGAGACGGCAGCACTTCGACTTTGGGATTGGTTGGGCCATCCGTGGGTTCCCCAGAGATTTGATAAGTGTAGGTGACGGTGAACTGATCGTTCACCGTGTCGTCGAACCGCCAGGTCTTGAGATTTGAAACTGTCGGCACCTGCAATTCGGTTTCACCCGACTTCACCTCGGTTTCAACAACTCGCCCGTTCTTGACCGTTACAAGTACTGTCACCTTGCCCCGGATGTGCGCCAGACGCCATATAGGTGGATACATCGGCAGATCGGCACTCCGCAGGATCGGAGCCACCGGAACGTATGCCGCTGAAGTATTCTGCCCGCACATTGGGACCACCAGGAGCAGTCCCAACACCACTTGACTCCATCTGCTCATGACATCTCCTTACTGCGGCGCTGGGGCTTGAGGCACGGGGTTTGGCGGCAAGTTTCCGAATTGCCTTTGTCCTGGATTAGCTTCTGTAACTCCATAGCCATTCGCTGGATTTGCAAGTAACTGTTTAATCGTGGAATTGGGATTTGTAACCCCGAAACCAAGCACGCAAGGCCCATCGCCACAGGTACCGGAATTGGCCGTCACCCCCTCGTCCGAAAGAACTGAATTTGTAATTCCATATGCGTTCATTTCTGTCTGAAACTGGGTGAGATTTTTAGAGAGGTCATAATATCCCTGCGGCGTGACCGTGGCTGCAAAGCCCTGAGCGTCCTCTACATGTTGCCCCTCATGTCCAACAGTGCTATCCAACTCCGCGCCGGATTGCCCGGGCAGAATCGTAACTGTTGAGTCCGCGCCGTACGAGCCATCCGCATTTTTTTTGTAAGCCTGTCACAGTTGTTATCCCATCCCTACCTTTGCCCGGATCGCCGAAGCCCACTGTGACCCCATTCTTTTGGCCCGGATCACCATAGGCCCCCGCCGCTGCCCGGGTGCCAGCATTTTTGCTCTTCAAATCGTGCTGTCGAGACTTTTCGAATGCCGAGGCGTTCTTTGCGCACGCCTTGTCTCCACTCGCACAGTTTGTAACGTACATTCCTGTCGGATCGATGAAGCGCAAAGGATTGTTGAACGCGTAAGCGTACCTGTTCAGCGATTGCGGGTTTACGAGGCTCCCACCCAGCGGATCGGGCGAAAGGAAACGGCCCATTGAACTTCCGAAGTAGCGGGCATTGAAGTAATCATTGCCGCTCTCCGCATCCCGTTCTTTGCCGGTGAAATGAGATGTACAAATAGTTTGCTGCATCGTACGTGTACACCTCATCTAATGGCCTAATAATGGAGGATTTCGCGGCTCGTTTCCTGTCGCATTCCACCGTCGTAATGCTATGGTGCCGACGAGTGTGCAGGCCAATACGATACAGGCACCGGCCACTCGCACACGAAGCCTTGTAGACGGCTCAAATGCACCACGCACTCCCAGGTCCATTATCTCGAAATGGATGAAAAAGAGGACTAAGGCGACGGCAGGGTACAACCATGATCGCCTGCCTTTCCAAACAGCTCGAACGATTACCGTGGTCAAAAGATAACCGGTGCTGAAAAACAGCAGGCATATTCCCGAAGAGTAAATCAACACATCTTTCAAGAACGCGTGTTGGTCATGACCTAACAAAAGGGTCAGAACCAAGCCAAGCAGCAATACCTCTGAGGCTGTCTCGATAAACCATACCGTTATTCGCTTCATCATTGGCAACCTGCTTGTTTGCTTCCATTCACGTCGCAACCGCCAGTTTGCCTAACGTGTTGGATGAGCGCATTTCCAATTGCCTCTCGATCACCTTGCTTTGAGAAGTCGATATCGCGTCCGAGGCTTGTGCGAACTCCGGCCAAAACTCCGGCATACGCTCTGTCAGTACCGGTGAGCTGTTCAAGTCCCTTCGTGACCATCCCATTCAGTGATCCATTGATCTCACCGATGGCCTTCGTATAGCCTGTCGGATCGGATTGCTGGAAGCTATTTAGTTGGTCTTGTACTGAACTCTGCTCGTTATGCACCAGTTGCTGATCTAGATTTGGCCCGCTTAGCGAACCGTTTTGTATTGCATTTGCTTCCGATTCGTTCAGCTTCTGGAGATTTTGGCCGACACCTTCCAAGAAGGATGAAGTCTTGCTCGACACGAATAAGCCGCTGATTGGAGTGGCGACATCGGCGAGCGCCTGCGAAACCGCATTTGCCGCAGCAAAAAATCGCGTCTGTGACTGAATTCCCGATCTCGCATCAATTTGACCGTACTCAGTCGCTCTCGTGCAGAATCCGCTGCCGGTGTTGAAGTACAGGGATTCACACGCGTGGCCATCCGCATCCACATTGCTGAGCGGGTTGTTCAGAACATAGCTGTACAGGTTGAGCGTTTGCGGGTTGTCGAGTTTGGAGTACGGAACGGGTTCCTGTTTCGCGCTCCAGTCCGGCGACATCCATCGGCCCATGTTTGAGGCGTAGTATCTGGCCCCGAAATAATCGTTGCCTGATTCGGCATCTCGTTCTTTGCCGGTGAACCGGCATTGCCAAAACACATGCGAGTTGCACAAAAGCCGGAACGCGTCATAAATGTATTCCCAATTGTCGTAGATGTGTGCCACTCGCCCAACCCGCATCTCAGAAGCGAGATGTGTGACCCCCGCCTCATCTGTCGGCAGGCAGTATAAGCAGTAGAGACTCTAATCCCTTCTTGTAGTCTGTTTCCGTTTTGGAATCGCCATAGGGTTGGGATAGCAGCCCTGATCGAAGCTCTCCCGACAGTATTTTCCTTGCGACCACCTTTAGCATTTCTACGGCTCGGACAGACATCTCAGGTGGCAAGTCATATACCGAGAGCGAATCATAGGTCTTCGCTATGTCGAATTTCTTCGCCAGTTCCAAGTCATCTGGATAACACATCAGCACATCATCAATGATCTGCCTGAATGCCCACCCTGCCACCTGCCAGACTTTTTCTGGCGAATTCGAGATACTGATAACGCCCATGGCTCCTCATTTCACATACTTAATTCGGTCTTGCGCGGCTTTGGCGAGTCCCCCAACATACTTCGTGATCGTTCCAATCTGCTCTTTCGACGCGCCCTTCAAATCTATAGCTACGTAATCAACGGCTTTGTTCAGGTGATTATCAATCGACTTCGTGAATGCGCCAGCATCCCAGTTCGCATAGGCCTTTGGCTGACCCATTGCGTCGTAAGTCTTTCCGGCCTGATCGACAAACTCTTCTCCAATATGGGCACTTTCAGTCAGGTGTATCCCCCCCTGCGCCGCCAGCCTTTCTCCGGTATCTACCTCAGCCTCTGAGAGACGGCTTGATGCCATTGTGGTAAAACTTCCGCAATTGAATACGCACCAACTCGTCGCAGCCGTCAATGCCGCTCGACCCCACGACGCTAACGCCGCGAAACCACCAGCCTCGGCAGCTACTCCGGCTGTCACAATGGTCGCAACAGCCCCACCAAATGCCACCTTCTCTCCGGTAGTCATCGGGCGCCCTTGAGTTTGCCTTTCTGGATCGTGTTTAGGGTCCCAGCCGTCTCCAGGATGCAGTGTCTCGTGACCATCATCATCCATCTGAGATAGTGGATTGTTTTGAACATAGCTATAAAGGTTCAGCGTTTGCGGATTGCCGAGCTTTGCGTATGGAACCGGCTCTTCTTTGGCGCTCCAGTCCGGCGACATCCATCTTCCCATATTGCTGGCGTAGTACCTGGCCCCGAAGTAATCCAACCCTGATTCAGCATCTCTTTCTTTGCCGGTGAAGTGTTGTTCCGCTGCATCTGCTGTTGTAGTTGAGGAAGGCGCCGGCGGTGTAAGGTCATCGCCAAACGGCAGGCTCGCATATGTCTGCAGGGATCCCGCTGCGGACAACTGCGCTCGCTTTGATCCGAGCCAGTCAGCGAATGCGAAGTAGGTATTTGAATCGCGGTAGGTCGCCAGGAGACGCCCATCGGCGTAGACATTGCTGTGGTCCCAGGCTCCGTTAGCGCCCATCTCTGTCAGCAACTCCCCCTTCGCCCCGTAGATGTAACTCTTCGAGAGGGTAAACGCGTTGCTGGAAAGATTGCAAGTCAGGCCGTTAATTGAACCCTTAGCTACGCGATTGCCCTCTGCATCGTAGATGTACTGCGTGTAGCCACCGATTCTGCTGAAGACTGCGCAGACTCTTCCTTCAGCATCGTAAATGTAGTTATTCACTCCATCGTACGTTACGTTCCCCGCGTTATCGTAAATAACGCTTGATACCTGACTGGTTGAAGTGAGCCGATTGTTCGATGGGGAGTAGTTGGCCGTGTAACTCGTCAGGTTAGCCGAACTGGAGTTCTGCAGAAGCCGGTTGCCGAAGGAATCGTACGTCCATCCGAGAGTGATGCCGGATACGCCAATTGTCCCGTTGTAGCTCCCGGAGGCACCATTTGCCGACGTCAGCCGGTTCAGATTGTCGTAAGTATATATCCACCCGCCTATGACCGAATCGGTCGCATTCAATAGATTGCCGTTCCCAGCATAGCCGCCACTCGACGGAATGGAATAGCTATACGCCGTTTCAGCACTCGTGCCAGCGTTGGTGCCACCGGTGAGACCGGCACAAGTGGAAGAGAACGATGGTGATGAGAATTGTGGAACGCTGCTCGTGACCGAGCATGAGAGCGAGACATTTGCAGCGGTGCCCGCCTGAATGCTGGTGAGGCTGATGCCAGAACCTGACTGGGACACTGTTACGACCCCACCATCCGCACTTTGCAGAGCTGTCGTCAGGGCCGATGCAAGAGATTGCGGTGTACTTGCAGAATTGTAGGCGATAGAGGCCAATGTTCCGTTCAACGTGACATTGATGCTTCCAGCGTCATAGATTACTGGCCCAGCAGTCCCTCCGAGTAGCGTTGAACCCGAATCGGTGCCAGCGAAATCAGTGCCGTTCGAGACGGAGAACGGATAGTTTGAGCCTGGCCCAGCAGCAACACTCGTCATTGTGACGACATTGTTCGTGGAGGACGCCACTACAGGAGAGCCAGATGCGTTGAGGGCGGTAGCGAGCGCGGCGGCAAGATTTGAGTCCGTGGTACCAGTGCCGTAGGCGCTCTGGGCAACAAATCCGTTGATAGTCACCGCCAAAGTGCCGGTATCGGCAACCGAATTGCAGACCTGGATGATCTTGCCGGAGACGCGGATATTGGTACAAACCTGGTGCGACCCCTCTGCGCCCGTGATTGTGATGGTACCGGTAGCTTGTGTCGGAGTTCCATTAGTTTGTTGTTCAGTGCCTGCTAAGGAGATGCTTCCATAGCTCTGTGTTGCCTGGTGCGTCAGCACCGCGGAGGCCGTATCCGTTTCGGCCACGGGGCGCAAGCGATTGTCGTACGCTCGAACCATAATGGCTGTACTCGATGATGTCTGTGCATTGATTCCTACCACGGCGTTTTCGAGACCACCGGCCGGACTGTACGCCGGAGCAGAGGGATTCGTGGAGTTTGCCTGGAAGAGCGTTGCCGGATGTGCAAGCGCATCGGACCACGAACTGGTTATCCCATTGAGCCTTCCCGCCTCGTCATAGCCCATCGCCAGCGAGACGCTCGGCACGGACACTCCATTGAAGGTCGCGCTTGGCAGACCGTTCGTGGAGTATATTTCATTGCCGGCAACGTCATATACGGATGAAACCTGATAGGGGGTCGTGGTGCAGTTGGCCGGCGTACATTCGCTGAGTTGCGTAAGATGCCCCAGCGGGTCGTAGCCCATCACTCGCTGCGCGATCAACGTCGAGCCATTCATAACAATGTCGGATGTGAGACGCCCAATTCCGTATGGCACTGAGGTTGAGTCATAGGTGAAGGTAGCGGGTAACGTCAGAGGATCGGAATAGGCCTTTGTCACAACGCGATTGAGTCCATCGTAGGTGTACGAGGTCGAGGTTCCACGAGCATCGATCTTCTGCGTGACGTTGCCATTGGGATCGTAGGCGTAGCTCATGACATTCGCCGGTATCCCTGTAGCCGCGCTTGACGGACAAGCGTTCTCAGCATTTTCCGGGTTCGACGCGCAGAGTAGCCGTGACAACGAGTCGTAGGTGAAGGAACGCACGTGCGGCGTTTCCGTCGAGATTCCGATTTGATTGACACTTACAAGATCGTCGAGCGTGTTGTAGGTATAGTCCGTCTGGAGCGAAAGGGCGTTGCTCGCAGGTCCGGGCTCCATCACGGCTGTCAGACGTCCCAGAGAGTCGCTCACATGCTGCCAATGCCGACCCGTCTCGTCCGTGGAGTCCAGCCAAGTTGCTTTCGAGTTGGAACTGGCGTTCGGTGCACAATTTGCCTGACCGCCCGTGGTGGAAATGCCGTCATAGCATGAGATAAGAACCGTGCCATCGGGTTGCGTCTGCACCGTCTTCCGATTGAGTGCGTCATAGGTGTAACTCGTTATGCCGTATGTAGAATCGCCAGTCGAACGATAGGGATTGGAGACGGAGGCTACCCTCCCGTCCGAATCGTAGGTAGTGTCAATAGTGTCATTTCCAGCTCCATCATAAGTGGCTCGATGGATTTCGCGGCCGAAGCCATCGAAGATGACATTCAGCGTCTGAGTTGGATCAGGACTTGCCGCAATCGTACGAGATACGGTGTTCGCAGAGTCGAGGTAAGTAAAGGTCGTTTGAGGGGTTCCAACGCTTGGTATCGAAGGATACGTGATTCCCGACAACCGCTTCATCAAATCCCACGCCACACCAGTCGTCTGGCCATTTGCATCAGTGAAGCTAGATAAGAGACCGTCAGCGCATGTATACAGGCCCGATACTTGTTGGTTCAAAGCGTTGATTGTGCTTGTCACAAGCGATCCGTTACACGAATTTAAGCTGTAGCCGTAATCAATTGAGTGGCCGTTCGCATTTACGTGCCCTGCTATCCCGGCGTTTGCGTCCGCATCGATCACGTAGCTCTTCATGCCGGACGAATTCCAGCCCGTATGTGTCGTGGGAGATATTCCAGTTGTCGTAAGTGTGCGGGTCGCCGTTGTGTTGTGGCCTCGCGTTCCGCCGGGAGAATAAGCGGACTCGTCATAGGTATAACTTGTCTGCGACGTTATATTGCCTGAGCCATCTAAGATTTTGGTTGTCGCGGGGATATTGAGAAAATTCGCAGCGAGATACGCAGAGTTTCCCTGCCACTGATATGTAGTCGACTCTTGCTTGAGAGCCGCGCCGTTGAAATCAATGTAGGTCTGACTCGTCGGGGTACCAATTGGGACTGACGAAGAACTTACATTTCCGCAGTTAAGCCCTTGATAATTGCACGCAATAGAAGAGAAAGCCATGCTGTTGGAGTAGGCAGTTTGCACTGAGGATGTCATTCCACTCGCGAGTGTCGTCGTGGTGACTGTCTCTTGGGGGTATGAAGCATACGGCAGGCCCCCGTAGAAAATAAACGAGAGTGTCTTTACCACGGACTTTAGGAGTGGGCCTGATGTAGTGGGTCCTTCATAGTAGGACTGCCCGGCGTCGAAGGTTGGACACTGATACGGTGCATTTGGATCTGAGGCGAAGTTCGTGACGGTCAAATTCCCATCCGGGGAAAGTATGGTGCCTCCCCCATAGGTCCATGTTCCCAAAACATTTCCTTGGGCGTCGGTCATCGTTCGCGTGGCAATCTGCGGCGTGTATGCGAGGAGAGCGGCACCTGCCGGATTGAGTCCGTTTGGCCGTCCCGAATTACATGCACCAGGACCAATGGCATACGTGTAATTGACCCTTCCGCCGGTCGGGTAAATGAGCGTCATGAGTTGCCCGGTGCCTACGTTGTAGTTACTGGTCGTTGGAGCCGGATTGCTGCTTGGATTATTCGAGTCATATACGAAGCCCCAAAACGTATTGTTCGGCAGAACAATCGACTGCAGCATGGTGACCGTGCGGATAAGCTCGGAGTTCCCGCTACTAGTGGGACCGACTACAAAGTGAGTATAGATATTGACGCTCGCGAAACAGAACAAGTACGAAACTTGTTGGCCCGGACCGTGTCCGGGCACGGTCCACAAACTGGCACTCGTCAAGGTTTGATATTGGGCCTCTGATATAGGAGGGCATGACGACAAACTCCCAGGTGTGACGTTCGGAATTATGCGGTTTGCGGAGTCCGTTGCTGGAAGTCCGGACGAGAAATTCGATGAATATGCGGCATTTGGAAGACTAATCGAATTTCCATCCGGATCAGTAATGGATGTTGAGGTGTATACAATTCCGTTCGGATCGGTAATAGTTCCGGGAGCCGGACTCATCGTTGTTGCGGTATCACCTGAGTATGCGTTCTCTGGTTCACCGAGATTCAAGTTCGCGACACTTGGAGCGCTGGTAGGAACAAAAAGGTATCCCGCCTGATCTGCAGACCGGTAACCTCCGCTAGCCGGTGCGAGCGGATGTTCCGAATTATCGGGTCCGATGATGTAGAATCTGCCAAAAATTGGGGGAGGCGGACCGGCATTGGTTTCAGGCTCACTGTTTCCACCTGCCGAAAGTTCTTGATCAGCGATTAGACGAGGTCCTAGGGGATAGCCGCTTCCGACACCCGTAGGAGTCAGTCGAATGTTGTTTGTACATCCCGCCCTAACGGGAATCGTATCAATTGGTCCCGTGGGGTCGGGAGTGGCTTGGCAAATTGATACGTCTTGGAAGCTGAAAGAATTAAAAAGCACGGAATAGCTCAGCGAGAGTGAGCCCTTTTGAGGATAGGAAACGAGTGGGATTCTTACTGTCAGGCCACCGTTGATGGTGTTGACCTGATCCAGCTCGCCACCGTGGTACGCCACGTACGGTTGTAACCCCTGAGCAACATCCGGTAGATCCTGTGCTTGAACTGCGCTTGTGAAAAGATTTAACGAAAAACAGACGGTCAGCAGGCAGAGCGTTCTCATCGTGACATTGCCTCAAGGGTCAGCAGAGATTGTGTAAATCAATCTATTGGTTGAGTACTTGTAGTGGAATAGTGCGAATTCCGCAACAGTACGAAAGGCTGTATACCATTGATCCGATTGGGCCTAACTAGTTGGAAAACAGGCTGGAAGTTCTACAGGTCGACGCCGGTCGTGGCACACAAATTATTTATGACCACGCCTATTTACGGCGTACAGGGCAGCTACTGCCCAGTGGACGTCCGTAGTCAGACCCACGGTGCGGCTGCGCAGCTCTGGAACTTGGATGGTGAAGCTCCCTGCAACACACCTGCTCGTACCGTTCAGGGACAGAAATTAGGGCTCATCTCAATTTAGGTCTATTCAGCTTGACGCTCGCACTACAATAAACTACATTGCAGTAATAATGGCTCGACCACCCTCGCTCGGTGAATTCGAACAAGTCGTCCTGCTGGCCATTCTGCGCCTTGACCAGGATGCCTATGGCGTTACGATCCGGGCCGAGATTGCAGCCTGTACTGGACGCGAACCCGCTCCCGGCGCACTCTACACCACCGTGGATCGTATGCAGGAAAAGGGAATTGTGCGCTCATGGCTGGGGGACGCCACGCCTCAGAGAGGCGGGCGCCCAAAGCGCTACTTTGCTGTGACCAAAGCCGGCCGCTCGGCCCTCATCAGCGCACAACAGGCGTATCAGAGCTTGCTCGAAGGATTGAATCTGCTCGGAGGGGACCATGCATAGATCTTCGTTTGCCGAATGGATTATCGGGACGACAAGACCGATACCGACAAGATTGCCGACTGGCTTCGTCGCGATTTCCTTCCCGAGTGCATATGTTCTCGACTGAGATCCGGAACCGGGTGTCGTTCTGGAATGGCGATAAATCGCCTCGGCGCGTTTCCACAGACGGCTCCTTCGAAACGAACTTCGCGCTGTTATCGTCATTCGAGCGTCCGCAAAGTGTTCCGCTTCTTGACAACCGATAGTCGAGCGTCTACCATCGTCGTCAAATTGAGGGTAGAGGGTCTTCTATGGCAAAACAAGTGCAGCAACGGGTCGGGCTCCTGCAAGGTACCCTTGACATGCTCATCCTGAGGACGCTCCTCTATAGACCTGCTCACGGCCATCAGATTGGGAAGCACATTCAGAGGACCACGAATGAATTCCTGCAAATGCAGCACGGCTCGCTCTATCCCGCGCTGCATCGCCTGGAGCAAAGAGGATGGGTTAGCGCCAAATGGGAGACCGCGCCGGACCGGAACCGCGAGTTCAAATATTACCGGTTGACGAAAAAGGGCAGGAAGCAACTCGTGGTCGAGGAGTCCCAGTGGAAGCAGATGGCTGAAGCTGTGGGACGCGTGATGTGGCCCGCCGCTGAGGAGAGCTGAAATGAAATGGTGGCAGATCAGGAAACGGGATGCAGACCTAGAGCGGGAACTAAACTCTGACCTCGAACTAGAGGCGGAAGAGCAGCGGGAACGCGGCTTGCCTCCAGAAGAAGCCCGCCACGCCGCCCTGCGTGCCTTCGGCAATCCCACACTCATTCGCGAGCAAAGTCATCTGGCCTGGGGTTGGGAATGGCTCGAAAGCTTCCTCAAAGATGTTGCTTACGGCCTGCGCTCCCTGCTCCGCAGTCCCGCCCTCACCGCCGTCGCTCTACTCTCACTCGCCCTCGGCATCGGCGCTAACACCGCCATCTTCAGCTTCCTCGATGCAGTCCTGCTACGCAATCTTCCTGTGCAGCAACCTTCGCAGCTTGTCGTGCTCGGTGACGGCATCGATAGCGGCGTCTCCGACAACTGGGCAGACGCCAATCTCTATTCCTATCCTTTCTATCGCGATCTGCAGAAAAATAACTCCGTCTTCAGCAGCACCGCTTCCATCTTCAGCGGCACCAATCCGGTCTACGGTATCGTCTCCGGTCGCGACCATACCGAGCCGATGAATGTTCAGCTGGTCTCTGGCACCTACTTCCCCACCCTCGGCGTTCGTGCTCTCATCGGCCGCACCCTCACCGACGACGACGACCGCACCGAAGGCAAAAATCCCGTCGCCGTCGTTAGCTACGCCTGGTGGAACCGCAGCCTCGCCCGGGACCCCGAAGTCCTCTCCCGCAAACTAAAACTCGGCGACACTACCTTCGACATCGTCGGCGTTGCCCCGCAGGAATTCTTCGGCACCACCGTCGGCCAGTCGCCGGACATCTGGGTCCCGATGTCCATGATCGCTGTGGTCCCGCCCAAGTTGGGCGGCTACTCTGACAAGTTCACTGAGCCGCTCTACATCCTCGGCCGGCTCAAGCCCGGCGTCTCTCCTGCGCAGGCAACCTCCAACATCGATCTTCTCTTCCACCAAATATGGCTCAGCTATCGTAACGAGCATGTCACCCAGAAAGACCTCGCCGATCTGCAAAAAACTCACGTCCCGCTCACACCCATCGCCACCGGCCTCTCTGCACTGCGCGGCAATTACTCTCAGCCGTTGAAGATGCTCATGGCCCTCACCGGGATCGTTCTTTTGATCGCCTGCGCCAACATCGCCAATCTCCTGCTCGCCCGTTCCACCGCCCGCTCCCGCGAGTTCGCCGTCCGTCAGGCCCTCGGCGCCCGCCGCTCGCGACTGGTTCGCCAGCTTCTTTCAGAAAGTTTGCTGCTCGCAACCATCGGCGGCGCGCTGGGCATCGCCCTCGCCGCCCTTGCAGACCGTCTCCTGCTTCACTTAGTCTCCAGCGGCCCAGACACCATTCCCCTCGATGTCTCCATCCACCTGCGCCTCATGCTTTTCACCCTTGCCGTCACCATCTTCAGCGCGCTTCTCTTCGGCACCATCCCCGCCTTCCGTTCTGCCAATCTCGAGCTGACTGATGCGCTTAAAGACGGCCGCTCGCCCAACAGCGGGTCCTCAAAATCCCCGCTCGCCAAAGGCCTCATTATCACCCAGGTTGCTTTCTCGCTTGTCCTTCTGGTCGGCGCCGTCCTCTTTGTCCAAAGCCTCATCAATCTCGACAATGTCAATACCGGCTTCAATCGGCAAAATACCCTCGTCATCAATCTCGACCCCAGCTCCATCGGCTACATGGACAATGAACCCCGGCTGACCGCCCTCTATCAGCAGATCGAGCAGCGCGTCGCCGCTGTACATTCCGTCATCTCCGCCAGCTTCGCCTCCTTCACCTTCGGTCAGGGGTCCTGGAATGGGGGCGTCTTCGTTCCCGGCGGCGACACCACTGGCGCACTTGACGTCAAACACAACGTCATCGGCAGCGACTATTTCAAAGCCATGGACATTCCGCTCATCGCCGGCCGTAACTTCGGACCGCAGGATACATTTACGTCGCAGTTGGTCGCCATCGTCAGCGAGCGCTTCGCCAAAATCTATTTTCCCAACTCCAATCCCATCGGTCGCGACTACAACATCGGCGATCCAAACAGTCGCTGGAAGATGCAGATCATCGGCATCGCCAGGGACGTCAAATTCCAGAACCTCGACGAATCCGCCGAAACGCTCGACTACGTTTTCTACCCGCAGCACCGCCAGTACCTCCGTAATCTCGTTGTCCGCTACACCGGCGATTCCACCGCCGTCTCCGCTGCCGTCCAAAGCACTATCCGCTCCATCGACCCCAACCTCCCCATCACCAACGTCACTACGCTCAACGAGCAGGTCTCCGGCTCCATCGCCCGGCAGCGCCTCGTCGCGCAGCTCTCCACCTTCTTCGGCCTGCTCGCCGTCTTCCTCTCCTGCATCGGGATTTACGGTTTGATGTCTTATATGGTCTCCCGCCGCACCAATGAGATCGGCATCCGCATGGCCCTCGGCGCGCGTCCTTCCAGTGTCAGCTGGCTCGTCATGCGCGAGATTCTTCTCCTCATCAGCGTCGGCGTCGCTATCGGCGTCCCTGTCACCCTCGCCGGCTCGCGCCTCATTTCCAATATGCTCTTTGGTGTCCCCGCCACAGACTCAACCAGCCTCATCGTCTCCGTCGTCGTGCTGCTCCTCGTCGGCCTTATCTCCGGCTATCTACCTGCCCACCGCGCCTCGAAAGTAGATCCCACGATTGCCCTGCGCTACGAATGACACACTGTCTTACGCTGACCGCTGTCGGTCTGTATCAAGGGATGAATCTTATGTTCCGATTCATTTCTCACATCGTGGTTCCTGTTGGCGTGGTATCTGTTTGCGTCTTGGTGTCTGTGGCCAACGCCCCGATCTCGCCGAACTTTCCCAATCCGACCGGAGCGACGATCGATGGCAGGGCCGCCAGGAACCGTTTGCGCGAACGACGCGATGGGGAGGTAGAGAGAAGTCATAAGTACAACCAAAGACTGAACAGCCTTTACCCTCGTCTTCATGGAGTTCTCTCCCAGACGCCGCCACTGCGAGATTGGTCTCCATAAACCCTCTTTTGCCAGGCCGCAAGCAAATGCGGCGTCGGGACGTTGCGCGGCGTGTGTAGCGCGTCCGTATACGATCAACCACAGATGCTATCGAAATGCTCTGCGGCAGCTTTTCCCCTCTCCCTCTGTGAGGTGCATAAGTCACTGAAACGCAGTGTGGACTTACCGAGCTTGACTTTTCCAATGGCGAAAAGTCTCGGAAGCGAACGCACAGTAAGATGAAATCGAGGTGACTAGATGAGGTGGAAGAATTGGGGATCTCTTAGTCTGGTTCTTGTGATGTGTACCGCGGTTTGGGCTCAGACGACCGTTGCTTCTACGATGCCGCGGCTGATCGAAAAGGACGGTCGTTGGGCGCTACTGGTCGATGGGGCGCCATATTTAATCCTGGGTGCGCAGGTGAACAACTCCAGCGCGTGGACAACAAGCATGCCGAAGGTGTGGCCGGTGGTGGACAAACTCGGCATCAACACGCTCGAGGCACCGATTTACTGGGAGCAATTTGAACCTGAACCGGGCAAGTATGACCCATCCATGGTAAAGATGCTACTGGCGCAGGCGCGGGAGCATCATGTGCATTTGGTATTGCTCTGGTTCGGTCTCTACAAGAACGGTAGCGGCCACTACACGCCTGAATGGATCAAGCGAGATGAAGCAAGGGTGCCGCATGAGACCACGGCCGAAGAGCTAAAGGTGGATTCATTGGCCCCATACACAAAAGTTGGACTCGATGGTGACCGCGCCGCCTTTGTTGCACTGATGCACGTACTGAAAGACAACGATCCAGAGCACACTGTGTTGTTGGTCCAGGTAGAGAATGAAGCCGGAACGTATGGCACCGTGAGAGACCATTCGCCGGAGAGCAATAGGAAGTTCGCAGGTCAAGTGCCGGCAGAATTGGTGCAGGCGATGCACAAACAGCCTGGAACGTGGAGCGAGGTCTTCGGCAAAGATGCGGAAGAGAGCTTTCAGACGTGGGGAATCGCGCACTATATCAATCAGGTAGCCGCGGCCGGAAAGGCCGTTTATCCATTACCCATGTACTGCAATGTGGCGACGCGGAATCCGATCCATCCTTCTCCAGGTAGCTGGCCAAGCGGGAGTGCCACAGATGCGATGCTGCCTTTGTGGAAGGCCGCCGCCCCTGCGATCGATGTTCTGGCGCCGGATTTGTACACACCGGGTTACGAGGTCTATACGAAAACGTTGGACGTCTATCACCGACCGGATAATGCGATGCTCGTGCCGGAGACCGGAAACAAGCCGGAATATGCGCGCTACTTCTTTGAGGTGTTGGGGCGGCAGGGGATTGGGTTTTCGGTCTTCGGGATGGACGCGACCGGGTACCAAAATGCGCCGCTAGGGGCGGACCGGATCGACGACGAGACGCTGGTACCGTTTGAGCAGATTTACCGCATCTTCGGCCCGATAAACCGTGTCGTCGCCAAGCTAAATTTTGAGGGTAGGGTCCAAGCGACGTCAGAAGACCCTGCACATCACTCGAGTACGCTCAAATTTGCGAATTGGATAGCGAGGGTATCTTATGGTCTTCCGCAGTTTGGGGGATTCCAAGAGGCTAACGGTAACAAGACGCCTGAGGGCGGTGCAATCGTTGCCGAGCTTGGCCCCAACGAGTTTCTCGTCACCGGAGTGCATGCGAGGATAGACTTTGAGCCCACAGCAACTGGAACGCAGCGGCAGTTTCTTCGGGTCGAAGAAGGAAATTATCGTGACGGGGTTTGGCACTTTGAGCGTCTATGGAACGGGGACCAGACGGACTACGGACTGAACTTTACATCACTTCCGCAGCTGCTCCGCGTTACCCTCTCAACGTATTGAGACTTTACCAGATAGTTTCTCCCCCGCTTTCGCCATCTTCGCCGCTCGAAGCTAGCGAAATTTGTCAGAACTGTCGCTTCCTGAAGTTTTGTCCTTAGGTTGTTTTCTGCATCCATTGCCTTTTCATGCTCCGGTGACTCTTACCGGAAAATTCAGACCTTAGCGGCTTGAGTGCGCGAATCAAAAATCTTGGTTAGACGGAAACTGCGATATAGCGACGCGAGGCCAGACCTACCGGCCGACGCAGCGAGATGACGAAGATACGCTCACCCAGACCATCGTGACGTTGGCCGGTATGGCTACCGCGGATTAACGGCGTTGCTGAAGCGGGCAGGCTGGCAAATCGGCAAGGACCGCGTAGAACGGATCTGGCGTCGTGAAGGGCTTAAGGTTTCTCAAAGTCAGAAACCAAGAGGGAGAGACGACCGCCGCGTCACGGTTATGGACCTGTCACCGGTTGAGATCTTTCAGTTCAGTAGTGGTAAATGGTTGCGCGTTCGATATGTACCTGTCGCTGATCAAACCGCCATGCATTCCCTTGATCGTCTTCGTCTCCGTTAAGGTGTCTCCCCGCGACCCACACACCAAGCTCGAAATGACCCTCGACGACCGAGGCGAGACCGATTCTGGACACATCGCTGTCCCGCGGCGTAAAGGAAACGCGAAAGCCTTTGCCCGCGCCTAGGAATGTGTTCAACTGCTCCTCAAGGATCAGCCCATATCCATTCTCCGCCTGATGGCCAAAGATCTCATCCAGACGAATATGGACGCTAACTCCATCCAGCACGAAATCTGCCGCCGGATGGCCCTTATCGAGGACGAATCCATGAACCTTCCCTTGAACCTGAGCTGAGGCAAGTTCGGGCATCAACTCCGCAAGGATCTCGTAGCTGCTGCCGAGTTCCGCACGGCTCCTCGCTGCTATCTGGGCATTTGGAGAATCGTCCCCACGCAGCCCAGAATCGATGCCGAAGGGAGAAAAGCCCAGCGCCGACTGCTCGCCCACAGCATAGAACACATTGGCCGCGCCGGCACTACCGCTATTCGTCTCCGGGATAAACAGAGGATTGTCTGGTCGGTTATAACGGCTGCACCAATCTCCGAAATCTGCTGCATACAGATCGGGTGATTGCATATCCAGAGCGGTTCCTGCGGCTTTCCACACATCCAGCACACGGGGCTGTGGTCCACCACTGGGGTAATTACCAGGGGGAGTATCTCCCCCGCCTAACCACGCATTCGCATACATGGGAATCGCGTATGCACGCTTGCCCGCGGCCGCTACTGCCTGCACATAGCGTGCGTACTGCCATGCCATGAATATCTCATCCGCGCGGGCGCTGTCTCCAAAGACCTCTGTCCATGTCCCTTCGCTTTTCGCACCATTCAGCTCCCACAACACCCTTAACTCCTGGTTGAGAGATTCCCGATGGTCTACGAGATACCGCATGAGCTCCGTCGGTACATGGCTCGCGAACGCCTGATCTGCAACCTGTGAGTGATCGCGCGAGGCGCCGAGCACGCCTACTTCATTTTCGACCTGCATCATTAAGACCGTGTGGTCTTGTGCATCGACAATGCGAATGTGCTCCATCAAGGCATTGAAGGCTCTGCTATCCTCCTCGCGAAGAGCGGGTGAGAAACTGCTTAGGATGGGGGTAGGGTTACCATCCTCCATCGCCCGCGGGAATCGGCGAAGATCCTCCTTCACCCACACAGGAGGATACCCGGACATGCCGTTCTTCCAGGCCGCAAGCCACAGAAATACGATATGCAGGTGCTGCTCTCGCGCCTGCGCCAGCAGACCGTCCACAAGCGAAAAATCGTACTTGCCCTCTGTCGGCTCAACAAGCTCCCAGGAGATCGGGGTAAGCACCGTGTTCAACCCCATCTTTGCGAGTTCCCTCCACTCAGGCTTCATATACTCCAGGCTCGAGGAGCTGGAATTGTGCAGCTCGCCAGCCAGCATCAGGAATGGCCTGTGGTCCACGATTAGCTGCGTCACATACCCACGTCTCTCCAAATGTGGGATGTCTTCTTTCTCGGTTTGCTTCTGTGCTGAGAGAGACAGGGAAGCGAGGATCGCAAGGCAACATGTGATGGATCGACGTAGACCATTCATATTCGGCTAATTTACAGGTGCATCCTCAGAGTGTAAAGATCGCCTGCGTTTTCTCGCCTGGCTGCATTCCCGCAGTTCGATTTTCGAGACAATGTATCGGATGTTCGCTACTTCGAAGATGTTCGGAATGCCTTCCCGTTTGCACAAACAGTTGCGCCACTGCGTCGCGGGTGAGCACCGATCGTTGTCGTCGTGAAGGACTCTGAGGACCTCACCTCCTCGCGGGTTGAGCAATGCCGCCTTCTAAAACGAACATTGAAGAACTTCGAACCGGGAATACCCCGTCATACCCGAAGCCGGAACATGCGGGCGATTTCTGATTTGACAATTGATTCGCAAGAAGCCAGAAGCTGTCATTGATTGTTGATTCAACGCCCAATTCCCACATTCCTACGAACGGAAAACCGATATCAACAGGGCGTCAGCACTGGTGAGGCTCCAATCCTGAAATTCGAGCGAACAGCCACTTCCACGGAGTTAGCGCCTCTGTCAGTTTGCTTACTTCCTATGATTGGGCTCATTGTTTTTATTCGGTCTTCAGACTATTTCCGGCTGGAGTAACTGGTGAGAATGCCGTGGGCCTCCTGGATCGTATAGATACGATCCACGTGCTGTAATTGCAGCTTTTCCACCTGGCCGTCGGGCCAATGTATCTCCACGGCACCTACTTGATCGAATCCACCCGCGGTAATGGGCCGATTGAGCGTCATGAACTGGAGCAAAGGTTCCCGCCGTACTGCTTCCACTTGCCATTGGGGCTTGCGAGCTTTCCTGGGCCCAAGTTGCAGATAAAGAAAGCAACATAGAGCTAGTAAGACCTACAGCTAAAACAGTACGCAGGCGCAATGCGAATCTCCATTAGGGTATGCGGGAAATTACGAGCCCCGAAGAGTGAAGAATAGCGCGCCAAACACGTGATGGTGCTGACGATCAGATGGCGAAGTGGAATAGCCCATACCAAATCACGAACACGAGAAGACCCAGGCCCAGTCCAAGCGCACCAAAAAACGCCTTGACGCTTAGTGCCCCACTCTGAAGAGTTGCCTTCGCAATGCTGAGCGAAATCGGCAAATAGAACACGGAAGCGGTGATCAGACCGGGAGAATATCGATCAAATTGCGCCGTTGCCAGCACGTGGAACAATCCATCCCAGAAAATGTTTCCGCTTGCCCATGCTATGAGAAGGAAAATGGCAAGCCGGGAAGTAGACCTGCCGGCCCAAACGGTGAGACCCACCATAATGAAGAAAAAGAGGGCGTTATTGAGAGCAAATGCGAAATTGTTGAACGAGCCGCCGAGCACGTGGGTAACCCACGCTGGGAAACCGCCTATGTATTCCTCCACGATGTGAAGAGCAAAGGCGGCAGGCATAATCCAGATGATGCGACGAAGTTTCTGTTCCCTAAGGGTATCTGTGCTCATGTCGTGGGCTCAATTGAGTGCGAAGCTGGAACCGTCAATCGATTCAATTTAGCCATTTTGTCACGACTCGGCAACTTTAATTGAATTGAGCGACCACGCTAGAAATTAGACTGCAATTGGGAATTCCGCGTTTCGCGGGTTATAGGACGATCCGGATTGATGTCGGATTCTTTCTTGACCTGGATCAAGAGTCCGGGCCCCGGATTGGTCTCCATTACACACTCCCCTCGACCGTTCGGCCCCGGTCAAGTTCTTAATTCGCGCTTTGGAATGAACGTGGCGGAAAGGTTGTTCCCATGGAATTACCGGTCCATTGGCAAAATCACCACCGACAACGGGAATGAGAGCTACGAATCCAGCGCGAATTTGTAAAGCTGCGTTGTTGTGACCGCGCCATATGCGTTGAGAGGGAAATCTGCTAACAAGGCGGTCCGGCGCAGTGATGGCAGGTCGTGCATTCGGTACACACTGATCGGCCGGATCGCTAATGGGGTACAAGATCAACGGCGCTTAAGGCGCGAGCAGCATGTGCAGTTGCCGTTGCATCTTAGGCTGCTTCATGATGGTGAACGCTTGTGAGACCGCTCTTATTGCCTCAGTCGGGGTGGAAACCTGCGACTCGTTCATGCTACATTGCGCGCTGTCAGTCTGGCATATCTAAGTTGTGCCGGCATTCACACATCGCCGTGCAGAACGAATTCTGCTTCAGTGCTCAATCCAGCCCTAGTTGCGCTTGTATTTGTTCCAAAGAGCGTTCCTTGGTTTCCGGATAGAAGACCATCACGACGACAAACTGCAGCAGCATCATTATGGCAAAGAACACAAATGGAGCCGCCTGTGACCGGGCCGCGACCAGTGGAAATGTTAAGGCGATCAACGCATTCATGATCCAGTGGGAGGAGGAACCGACACTCTGCCCCTTCGACCGGACCCGAGACGGGAACACTTCGGCAATGTACACCCAGATGACCGACCCCTGCGAAATTGCAAAGAAGAGGATGAACATTACTAGCAGCCACACCAACAGGATCTGGTGCCTATGCGTGTAGAAGATCGCCGCAACGCCCACTAGCGCCACCATCATGCCCAGCGACCCGATCAACAACAGTGTCTTGCGCCCGAGCTTGTCGATTAGACTCATGCCCAAAAAGGTAGCGAGCAGGTTCACCAGTCCGACGCCGACAGTCTGCAACGCTGCCGAGTTTGAGGCGAACCCCGCCGATCCGAAGATGTAATTGGAATAGTAGAGGATAGCGTTGATTCCCGAGAGCTGATTGAACAACCCTACCGTTATCGCCAAAAAGATTGGTTTAGTGTACTTCCTGGTGAAGAGCGGTTCTTGCTCGGCGCCCCGTTCCACGTGAATCGAGTCGATAATTTCCTGCAGCTCGGCCTCCGAATTGGGTGATCCCATCAGCTCCAACACCTGCCGCGCCTCGTCCGTCTGATTCGTGGTCACCAGCCATCGAGAGCTGCGCGGGATGCCGTACAGCATCACCAGGAAAAGGATGGATGGCACAATTGCCACGCCGAACTCCCACCGCCACTGCAGTGCACCCAGGTTCCGAGTGGTAATGACGTAGTTAGACAGATACGCCGCGAGAATGCCGATCACGATATTAATCTGGAACATGCCGACCATGCGTCCGCGCCACTTCGCGGGCGCCAGCTCAGCGATGTAAACCGGTCCCAGGACCGATGATCCGCCGATACCCAGGCCGCCAATGAACCGGGCAACCATCAGTGCATCCCAGCTCCATGCGAAGGCGCAGCCGATCGCCGAAAGCGTGTACAGCATGGCCATGATCCGCAAAGCCTCGCGGCCACCGATCTTCTGGCCAAGCACCCCCGAGCACAGCGCTCCAATTACCGTCCCGACCAGTCCAATGAAGACCGTGAGGCCGAGCGTGAACGGCGTCAGTTGAAATACCGCTGTGAGCTGCTGGGTCGTGCCCGCGATCACCGCCGTATCGAAGCCGAACAACAGGCCGCCGAGGGCTCCCACCGTCGTTGCCTTTAGTAAGTATTTGTTCAAGAGAACTCCAGTCGGAAGGCTATACAGTTGCTGCAGGAGTCGTAAGACGGTTAGTGGAGATAGGGCGGATTTGCCAAGCGTCCAACATCCCCGCGCCGTCAGAGTCCACGAGCAGGGCCCGCACGTTCGGTGCGGTCTTGTCGGAGAAATAAAAACGTTTGGTATAGCCAATTCTTTGACCGATAATGAGCTCGATTACCGAGCCGTCTACAAACGCGTGGAGCGTCGGCTCATCCTCAGCCTTAAGCACAATTTCCTTGCCATCGGCGCTGAATGTGTGAGTAGACGCCAAGTAGCTGACGCGCAACAGCTCCTCAGTGTCTGTAGTAAGGGTGAACGTAAAGTCTCGCCGGCCGGGAACTTCACACTGGACCTCCCCGCAAGCACCGCTCAGGATCCTCAATGCACCCGCGCGCGACCTGGCAGCAGGAACAAGTCCAGCTCGCAGCGTCGCAGTCTGAGGCAGAATCTGCATCCGCAACGTACCATCACGATCAAGACTCAATTTCCGCGGCAGGCTCATCATTCCTGACCAGCCAGCTCGCCGCATTGCGGCGTCTGACCGTCGCTCCGGTATCCATCCCCAGAGAACGCGCTGGCCAGGCTCATCGACCTGCGTCTTCGGCGCATAAAACGCATCCAAATCGAGCAAACCTTTCTTTTGTGAAGTAAACTTCATCGTCGCCTGATCCAGAACGCCGGACTCCCAGAACACCTTCCCCAGCGTCGAGTAAATGAGTACATGCCGACCATCTAGTGCGAAGAACTCCGGACATTCCCACATCTGGCCATCGTCGCAAGGATTTGGAGTCGCCGCCCCATTCCACTCGCCGCCAATCAGCTCGTGCAGATACTCCCAGTTCTTCAGATCCTTTGATCGGTATAGCAGAACGCAGCCCCCGACCTTCGCTACACCAGAGCCGACTGTCAGGTAATACCAATCTCCGTGCTTCCATGCTGAAGGATCGCGAAAGCCCGTGATATCGAGGGCAGCCGGGGGCGCTGCAATGACCGGATTCGCCGGGTCCTTGGTCCAGTGAACCAGCTGCGGATCATCCGACCATGCCAGGCACTGCGATTCCTGAATATTGTTGGTGCCGTCGCGGATCGTCGCCTTGTCCGCACTGCTATGGCGCGTTCCCGTATAGATGGCGAAGACGCGCTGGCCCACTGCAATCGCCGAACCAGAAAAGCAGCCAAACGAATCCGGGCTATCCGGTGTAGGAGTAAACGCCAGAGGAAGATGCTTCCAGTGCAACATGTCGGGGCTGATCGCGTGGTTCCAGCTCATGTTGCCCCATACTGGCGCGACTGGGTTGTACTGGAAGAACATGTGATACATGCCGTTGAAATAGATGGGTCCGTTGGGATCGTTCATCCAGTTCCTTGCAGGCAATAAATGAAACTGCGGCCGCTCGGGATCCGCTGCGAGGTTCGCCTCAAGGTTAGTGCCGTCGCCAGTCTGCGATAGCAACCGCCGTGTCCAAATGCAGGAAGCCGCGGCCACCGCGAATGTCGCCAGAAACTCCCTTCGATTTACGGAGTTCATTTCCTTCAGCATGACAGTCTCCTCGGCCTCACTCCTTTCAGCGCAAGTGATCATGACAACTCCTTCTTTTCCGATTCGGTAACGCGGCCGATATGATTCTTCGTCGATTTCATTAAAACGGATGACTTCAGACGCGCGACGGTCAGCCTCTCTACCCTGGCACCTGTACTCGCCGCTAGAAATCCTACCCCTAAGCTCCCGGGGAGCGTTGGGTAGATTCGAGCTGCGAAGGCTGCACGCCCGTCAACGAATACTTCGAGAACCGAACGATCGACGAAGACATCGAGATGCAGAGAATTCTTCTCGGCTGAGGCATAGCTCGTCACCTGACGGTTGCGCCTCACCATGGGATCAAGGCTCGATCTGGTTCTGTCCAGAGTGAGCCGCTCCTGGTCCCATTCATAAAGAATTTCCGTTTGTTCCTCCCCTTTCGGCGAGCGCCTGAGCAGAAGAGAGACGGAGCTGGATTGCCCTCGCGTGATGGTGGCGCGGATGCGAAGACTGGTCTCCGTAAGGCCGGGCAGGTCATGCACCGATCCGGGTGCGAGCTCGACTGCGGGAATAGATTGAAGTGGCGTGCACAACGCCTCGAGACTGGGGTGTGGCTTCTGTATGACCACGCCGCTTTCATCGATCGAAAGTACCCTTGGAAACGAATAGAGGTGGGCCCAGCCCGCGCGCCAAAGTCGTTTGGGAGACCGCTCGTCGGGAATAATTCCCATCACGACGATCTGGCCATCCTTTTCGATCCATGGCGTGGGGCTGAGCAGATGATTGAATAACTCGAGATGTCGAGGCATGGAAGAGACGGGAGTAAATTTTTCGTTCTGCCAGGCTCCGACCCAGTACGACGCTCGTCCGGGCAGCTCGCTCACCACCAGTGCGTAACGGTCTCCGTCCCTCACAACAATGGGCATCTCCCAGAATGGACCGGAGGTCTTTTGGTCTCCGGAGTAGATCTGCCGGAGAAATTCCCAGCCGACCAGATCCTTCGAACGGTAAAGCAGTGCCGTGCCGCCCACGTCGGGGACTCCCGAGCCGACGATAAGATAGTAGACCTCACCTTCGCGCCACACGAAGGGATCGCGGAAGTCCAGATAATTGCCAGATTCCGGCGCTGATGGGATGACGGGATTGCCTGGATACTTGATGAAGTTAATTCCGTCTTCGCTGAAGGCGAGCGAGATGCCCGCTTTGACCTCGTCGACACCAGTGTAGATGAGGGTTAGCTTGCCCGCATGTTCGATTACACTACCGGACCAGCAGCCTTTGCTCTCGTATGGTAGTTCGGGACTGATTGCGACAGGCAATTCGGTCCATTGCAACAGATCCGGGCTTGTCATGTGGCCCCAGTTTAGGCGGCTCCAATACGGGCCGTCCGGATTCTTCTGATAGAAGAGGTGATATTGGCCTCGCCAATGAATGAGGCCGTGGGGCTCGTTCGTCCAGGCGCGCGGCGGTTGTGCGTGGCAGATGGGCCGGTGCGGATCGTCGATGCACCACGGTCCGTTGATCTGCAGATCGGGTGGGCCCTTCGGTCTCGACACTTCGAGGATCTCCTTCAGCGCAGCTGGCGAGAGCGCTCTATCAAACAGCTGCAACTCACGCAACAAGCCGTTGAGTACTCCGGTTGGAAAGACATCTGCAATCACTGTGCAGTCGGAAGATTTTCCAATCACAAAGTTGATGCCGTCCAAGTCCTTGACTGAGGCGACGGCATTCGGCTGATGGCCGAAGGGCACACCATCGCGATAAAGAGTGAGGCCATCTCTGCTCAAACTGGCGGCAAGATGAATCCACGTCGCCTTTGCGATAGGTTCGGAGGACCTGCAGAGACTCTTCGCATTGATGTGTTGCCCGCCGCACTGCAAATGCCCGAAGCGATCAATTGAGAATCGGAAAAGGGTTCCCGACTTCGTAGCTATCTCCAGGAGGGCCGCTTCGCTTACGGGGTATGCCTCGAGCGCAATCCACGCCATCACGGTGATCGCATCTCCGACCCCGACGCCGGGTTTCGAAGCATGCTGAAGCCAGACCGAATAGCCGTCGAGCCGCAGAGCGCGGTTACGCCCCCGGCCGACCCAAATTGCGTGTCCCGTGCGCGAGGCGATCTCGTCGCGAATCCCGCTGATGTACTCCACGGCAAAGTCGCCACCGTCGTCGAGCTTCCAACGAAGAACCGGAGATGACAGGGAGGCGGCACACAGCCAGCGCGGAAGCATCGTGGCTGCGGTAGCCGAGAGCAGAGTTCTTCGCGAAAAGGCCATGTTGCCGTTTCTCATCACCGTTACGCCTGTCTAGCTTGCGAGGCTTCAAAGGTGCCGCTGGTATTCGCATTGCTCGCCATTGCACGAATCTGTGCGAGGATCGTTCCAGGCAGCAGGGGAGTGGCCGAAACTTGCATCACCACAAAACTGGAGAGGATATTGGCAAGTTCCATGCTCTGTTCCGGCGTCCAATCCTGCATCAAACCGAAGAGCAAGCCCGCGGCAAACGCATCGCCGGCGCCGACCGGGTGCACTAGCGCCTGATCGAATGTAGAATCCGGCAGTGCCAGATGTCTGCCCTCAGTCAACAGGCGAGCACCCTTCGCGCCGCGCGTGATGGCGACCGCATGAAGAGAGAACTCCTTGGAGAGCCACTCCATGCGGAGCTGCATCCGCTCATGCGAATCAGTCGAAGAAGGTTGCGCGCCGAGCAATTCGGTCACCTCTTCAAGCTCCGTTTCATTCATCTTGACCAGGGTTGCCAGCTTGAGACTGTTGGCGATGATGTCCGTGCTATAGCCGGTTGAGCCGCTCTTAGTGTTGCGGCGCAGGTTCACGTCAAAGAGACGGTGGCCTTTTACCTGAGCGACGAAGTGCTGAATACTTGCGCGAGAAACCTCAGATCGTTGTGCAAGACTGCCGAATACAATTGCGTCGCACCGGGCCGCAAGATCCGAAGTAGAAGGCTGCAACTGGATAAAGTCCCAAGCAACATTTGATTGAATTTCAAAGCCCGCGCCGCCGCCATGCTCAAAAACGAATGCCGTCCCCGTCGGATGGTCAACGTCCGCAAGATAACGAAGCGAGATGCCCGAAGCTGCAATGCTGGAGCGGATCTTGCGCCCCCATTCGTCGCGGCCAACCGCGGAAATGAAGAACGCCTGACCACCTGAAATAGCTTGGATCAGCTGGTTCACGTGGAAGACAACGTTGAACGGTGCACCGCCCACAGTCGCTTCCCCATGATCGAAGAGATCGATCAAAACTTCTCCGATTCCAGCTACACAGTGCTTTGATGACATTGCAAGACTCCGTTTTCCAGTTCGCTGACAGCACCATCATGAATGGATAATTTCTGCTTGATAGATTTTCGTACGGCAATTAATACAGAATCGCGTTTTTAGATTCTTTTCGATTAGCCAATATTTAACTTAAATCTTCGGAGATCGGCTGCAAGACTGGAAGGCGAGAAGCACCGGACGACTCCGGTGCCCTCATCCCCCTCTTAAGGTCTGGAACGTTGAAAATGACTCACAGTCGCGCAACTAAAAGCGCAGTTGAACTTGAAGCTGCAAAGTCCTTGCCTGGCCCTGGCCACTTACCTTGCCGAACGTGCCGGTAATTGCTCCGGTGCTCGGATCGATCGATCCGTCGGCGAGATTGGTGTCCCAGCCTTGTAGGTTTTCGTGGTTGAAGATGTTGTACATGTCCACCCGGAACTGTAGCTTCGCTTGCTGCGATTGAAACCACGGAATTGTGGTGTTCTTCACCAGAGCGGCATCCACCTGGACGAAGCCTGGTCCCTCCACTGTGTTGCGTCCGCCGTTTCCTTCTACGCCCGTCGGCACGCCTTGTTGATTAACCGGGAGCGGAAAATTCGTAAATGGCCAACTCGGTCCCGTCGTACTGTAGGTGGCATTTTGGTTAAAGGTTCCGTTCAGGAGTTCCTGATGGGTGTAATTCTTCAATTTTGTTCCGGGAATCGGCCGGTTTGGGAAGTCGTAGAACTGCCCGTCGAGGTTGAAGTCGTCCTGCTGCCTGGTGCTGTAAATAGAAGTCGGAATGCCTTTCATCCATGCACTCAACCCACTAATCTGCCATCCACCAACGATGTTCTTTGTCCTTCCATTGTGCAGAAAGGGTGTGGGAAGTTCCCAGACGCCGTTTGCCGAAACCTGCTGCGGGATATTCTGGCTCGATAACCCTCTCTGTGCGTTGATGTTGTAAGCATCCACTACTACGGAGTATTCAGCCCCCTTCTGTACACCAGGCGCCGTGCTTATGTTGTCGATCGTCTTTTGCCATGTGTATGCCACTTGAAACGAATAACCTTTGGAATATGTCTTGCGAAGAAGAGCAACGAGGCCATCGTATTGGGACCAGCCCGCATTGGTTGTGTAGGTGATGGTGCTGAAATAAGGGTTGGGAGCGTCGGCATAGTTCACGTAAGAAGCGTTGCTGTTGAATGAACCGTATGGGACGCCGGGCCCGGTGTTGAAGCTCAAAATATTCATTCCGTCTAGCCGGTTCAGATTGGTAATGCTGTACTCATGGATGGCTGCGGCGTGAGTTCCGTCCACCTCGGCCATCCAGTGAGACTTGAACGAATGCTGCACACCTAGAAACACGTTCTCTAGGTAAGCCATCTTCAGATGCGGGTCGGTGCCGCCGATGGCCTCGGTTGTACCGTAACCGCCGCGCCCATTTGGCTGTGCCAGCTCGGTCAGTATGTCTGGTGGAATGGGGCACCCGTAGGGAAAGGTGTTGCTCGTGCACAGCTGGAACGTAGTTGGGGGTTGCGGACCTGGCGTGTGAATACTGGTACTTACCGAATAGATGCCGGGCGGATTGTTGGATTCCGTGTCACTCCAATTCGTGTTGCCACCGCGGTCAAAGAAGATACCAAAGCCGCCACGTATAGACCACTGGGGACGAACTTCATACGCAAAGCCAATACGTGGCGCAAAGTAAGTCATCTTGTGATCGATGAAAGGATGATGGATGCCAGGCGTAACGTTGACCGCCGCACCCGCGATCTGTTGTTCCAGCGAAACTCCTTGGGGGACGATCAAAGGGTTTAGGTTTCCGTGCGCCTCAGTTGGGTTCGAAGTCGCGTCCCACCGCAGTCCGAGATTGAGGGAGAAGTTGCGGAGGACTTTCCAATCGTCCTGCACGTAAGCACCATAAGTGCTGTCCCGGAAGTAGTGGGCCCCGTTGGCAACGCCGCCAGTAATGGGGTTGACCAACACCGCCCCATACTCATCAACTTTTGCCACGGCGAAGTCCCACGGATTATCAAACCCCCAACCTTGATTGCGATTGTCGTTAGGTGTAAACGGCGCCTGATCCTGGTTGTGGAACCACTCAAAGCCCGTCTTAAAGGCGTGACGACCCACCACCAACGAAACCATGTCGCGGAAATGAAAGTCATTCTGTGCAAAATTTACCGGACTTCCGGGATCTCCGAAATTCTGTGCATCCGGGGTACCCACATAGAGGAGGTCGCACAAGTTGCAGGGTTGACTGAATCCGATTCGGCTGAACCCAAATGCCGCCTCGTTCACAATGGATGCGGAGAAAATGTGGGTATAGTTGATCGCGCCGTACCACTGAGATTGCACGCCAGTCGTCTGAAACGCTTTGCGTGGGTTGGTGTCGCCTGCGCTCGTCAGCTTTCCCGCAAACATGTTGCCATAGATGCGATCCTTCTGATTGGGGAAGTCTTCATCTACCCGAGCATGATACTGATACCCGTTGTGCGGGAAGATCGTTGTAGTGTTCGAAATGTCGAACATGTTCATCGTGCACGGCATGTTTAGGGGCCCAACGTTGCTGGTGTCCGCTGCATTTCCGCAGGTCTGCTGCGGTGAAGGGAAGTATTGATACTGTTGCTGCACCGAGGCCACCGTCAGGACGCTGGTTGGCGTCGGATTAGCATTGGTCACAGGATAATCCTTCATCAGCGTATAGGAGAGCGTATTCGGATAGTTCGCGCCCTCGAACGTGGTGAATGCCGGATCTTCAAATTGAGTCTGTCCATCATTGGAGTACTGCGAGATCACCTGGTCGTAGGTCAAAAAGAAGAAGGTCCTATTCTTGATTATGGGGCCCCCCACCGACCCGCCGAACTCGTTTCGGCTCAGCGGCGGAAGATACCCACCCCCAAATGCCGGATTTTTGTAATTGTCCGTAAAGCGGCGGGCGGTGAGACCGCTGCTCTGGTAAGCCTCGAATGCAGAACCATGGAAGATATTGGTGCCGGCCTTGGTTGTCATTTGCATGACGAGGCTGGCGGCTTTTCCGAATTGGGCAGAATAATCAGTAGTGGAGATCACGACGGATTGGAGAGCATCCGGGCTTGGCACGAGCTTTGAGTCGCCTCCGGAAGGCGAGTCGTCAAGGGAGATACCGTCTAGAAGATAGGTATTGCTGTGATTTGGAGCGCCGTTCGCAACAACCGCCGGGGTTGTGGTGTCCTGGAAGATGTCTTGATTCTGTGCTGGGGTCCCCATCAGCCCGGTTCCGGTAACACCCGGAGCTTGGTTCGCCACGTTGAAGACATCTCTTCCCTGCAAAGGCAGTTCTTCGATCTCTTTTTCAGTGACGACTGCGCCAATCTTCGACTCGTCGGTATCAACCGTCAACTGAGAAGCCTGGACGGTGACCGTCGAGCTCGCGGATGCGGGTCGTAGCGTGATTCCGATCCCCCGCGTCTGCTCTGCGATCACGGTAATTTGATCGACCGTCTCAGACCCGAACCCCGGAGCCGTTGCAGTTACTCGGTAGGTTCCAGGCCCTAGAGCGGGGAACTTGTAAAAGCCGGAGGCATTCGATTTGCTCGTGTGTTCAACCCCGGTTGCAATTTGGGTCAAGACTACCCGTGCACCAGGAACGACGGCGCCTGTCTGATCGGTCACGGTGCCTTCGATGGAACTGCTGAATTGGCCGAATGCAACGGCGGAGGAGAGAAATATTCCGCAAATTATTGAAATACAGATTCTTATGAGCCGATACATTAACTGCCTCCTAGGATGACTGCGCCTCGGCGAACCAAGCGGATTGCGAAATTTGAGAACTTGTCAATCAGTCCCATCGTTATCGAACGCCAATCCTAGACATGCAAAAGGCTAGTTGTCAAGATAATAATCGCTATTTGTTAATTACATATTTAGCAAACTTGTAATTACAATCTATTATTGTATTCAAAAATAATGACTTACATCTAATTCATTTGGATCTCCGTGTGGGAGCGTTGAGTTTTGCATTGTAGAACTCCCGATCCAGTTCGAAGGTTGACAATAATATTATTCGAATTGGTCTAGACAAATGCAATACCGCCAGCCATACTTCAGAAGTGATCGGGATCGCACATGACTGAATCAACTCCAGCCCGCTTGGACGCAGGTCCAAAGTACAAATTCATCTACACCACTCTCCTCGAATCCCTCAGGAACGGGAAGTATGAGGCAGGAAGCAGGTTGCCGAGCGAGAACGAGCTCGTAGAGCAATTTGGCGCGAGCCGCCCAACCGTGGGACGCGCTTTGGCACAGCTCGAGACAGAAGGTCTCGTAGAGAGACGGGCTGGCTCCGGAACCTTTGCACGCATTCGTGAGAGACGGGAAGGGTTTATCTTCGGCCTGCTCATCCCGGAACTTGGGGCAACAGAGATTTTCGAGCCGATCTGCCGCGGCATTTCAATGGCACGCGTCGGAGGTCAACACGATCTTCTCTGGGGGCCCACATTCTCTCCGGGCGCGTCAGAGGAGGCACAGGCGGAAGATCTGTGCCGGTATTACATCGAGAGGGGTGTTACCGGGGTCTTCTTTGCTCCTATGGAACTCACCAAGGAGAAGGATGAAGTGAATCGGCGCATCACCTCAGCATTGGATGGCGCGCACATTCCCATCGTCCTTTTAGACCGGGATATCTGTGACTTTCCCGACCGGAGCGGCTATGACCTGGTCGGAATTGATAACCGCCGCGCGGGCTTTGTGATCACTGAACACCTTATTGAGACTGGAGCGAGGCGCATCGTTTTCTTTGGCCGGCCCAACTCGGCTCCAACCGTGAATGCGAGGGCGATGGGATATGGGGACGCCATTCGCAGGTACCACACCCTCAATCTGGAAGAGTCCGTAGTGATTGCGGATCCGACCGATATCTCGGCAATCAGCGACATGGTGGATCGCCTCAGACCTGACGGCATAGTCTGTGCCAACGACTTTACCGCGGGCCAGCTGATGACGTCCTTGAATTCGCTTGGACTCCGTGTCCCTTCACAGATCAAAGTGGCGGGGATGGATGACATCAAGTACGCAACAATCCTGCAAACACCGCTCACGACAATTCATCAGCCCTGCCTTGATCTTGGAGCGGCTGCTTTGGGTGCCATGCTGGACAGGGCTTCTCATCCGCAGATGCCCGCGCGTGACCTCACGGTTAATTTCCGTCTTGTCGTCCGGGAATCTACACGCTAATTCGCGAAAAGTGGCTCTTCCCGGAGACATCGCGAAGGGTCCGAAACCCGGAAGGAATCTGCTGCGGTGCCTAGCGGTAGGCCGAATCCGGAACCAAATCAGGAAAGAGTGGCGCATGAAGGGTTCTATCACAACCAGCGCAAAAAAAGCGGCGATCTCCTTGTTGCTGTTTTCAGACCTCCAGGCGGTTCCCGCAAGAGTCTACAGTCAGTCACCCAATAGCGGTCAGAAGGCCTACTCTCGCGCGGAGGAGCTTGTTCGGAGCCACCACTGGGATGAAGGCCTGCAGATCCTCAACCGCCTGCTTACAACGGACCCGCGCAATCTCAAAGCGCTTAACCTTGCAGGGATCGCCTCCTCCAGCAGGGGCGACAGCCAGCAAGCTGACCGCTACTTCGAACGAGCCTTGAAAGTGGATCCGCGCTTTCTGCCAGCACTCAAGAATCTATCGATCAGCGAGTTCAATGCTCATCATTATTCTCTTGCGGAAAAGCATCTTTCGGTCGCGCAGCAACAGCTTCCCGACGACGTTACGATCAATCTGTATCTTGGGGAGATTGCTTACAACGACCAAAAATTTAGTTTAGCTGCAGAGCGCCTGAGCCGGGCTTCGCAGTTTGTGAAGCAAGACCCAAAGCTGAACGCTCAGCTCGCCGTTAGCCTCTTGCGCAGTGGCCAAAAGCAGCAAGCCCTTGACCTCCTGGATCAGATCGAACCTTCAGAAATCGATGCGCAATCGCAACTCGCTTTGGGACTCGCCTTAGCAGACTCGGACAGCAATGATCAGGCGGTACCTTATTTCACAGCGGCGTTCGCTACCGCCCCGGAATCCTATGACGCGGGCTTCGATCTCGCTCTCGCGTGCGTTCGTGCGAAGCAATACTCGACCGCCATTGCGACAATGCAAGAACTCATCGGACGCTCTCACGACTCCTCTGAACTGGAGAACCTGCTTGGTGAGGCGTATGCAGCCAGCGGGCTGACAAGCAAGGCTCTCGACGCATATCGCAAAGCGATTGCGCTTGATCCTTCGGACGAAAACAACTACCTCGACTTAGCATCCCTCTGCATGGACCATCATGCCTTCGGAGATGGATTGAAGGTGATCGCGGTGGGTCTTGATGTACATCCTGAGTCGAGTCGCCTGATCTTCATGCGCGGCGTCATCGAGGCGTCGCAAGACAACTTTGATTTGGCTGAAAACGACTTCCAGCGGTCTTCCAAGCTCAACCCTCAGCATGACTTTGGCACCGTCGGTCTTGGCGCTCTTTACCTAGAACGCGGAAACTCCGAGCAGGCGCTCAAGGTCACACGTTCGCAACTTCGGCAGAAGCCGGACGACCCAAGTCTCCTCTATCTGCTCGGTGAAGGCTTGCTTTCATCGGGAGCAGCTCCCGGGCAACCCGCTTATGCCGAAGCTCAGGAATCACTCGAGAAATCAGTCAAAATTAACCCCTCTCTCTGCCTTCCTCATGTCTCTCTGGGTTCCATCTACCTCCGCGAGGAACGCTATTCGAATGCAGCCGCTCAATTCGAGGCCGCCCGCGCTATCGACCCTACCGAGAACTCTGCGTACTCCCATCTTGCCGTTGCCTACCGACACCTCGGACAGCAGGAGAAGACGAAGGAAGTGCTTTCTGCTTTGAAGGCACTGCTCGAACGGGAACGGTCCGGCGCGTGGAGCCAAGTCAAAGTTCCAGTCGCTGGTGAATCTCAGTAACGCATCGACAAAAGGAAAAGGCTGAGTTTACAATCTCGGCAAAAATCGCACGATAGATCACACAAGGATGATTCGGTCGCGGACTTCCTGCATAGCTTGGTGAGGATGTCTTGTTTCATGTGGAATGGAGGGCTCGTGAAAATCGGTGTAAGTGCGTTTGCCTGGACATCTGCGATGCGTGTCTCAAACCTCAACCTCGTGCAGAAGGTTGGTGATTATGGTTTCGACGCCTTCGAAATACCGATGGCAGATCCCATGGACCTTCCAGTCGCAGCTCTTCGCGGAGCATTCGAGGCGAATGCCCTCGATTGCACTATATGTGCGCTCCTTCCAGAGGGAATCAACCCCATCAGTCCGGACAGCGGGATGCGCAGACGTTCGCTTGTCCACCTTTCCGACTGCGTCAAGATAGCAAGGGACATTGGTGCACATCTCTTGGGGGGGCCTTTGCTTTCGCCAATCGGTTTCCTTCCACAACATCGGCCTACAGCGCACGAGTGGGAATGGGCCGTTGAGGCGTTGCAATCGATAAGCGATCTTCTCGACGAAGCTGACCTCACTCTGTCGATCGAGCCAGTCAATCGCTCTGAAACATTCCTTATCAGAACCGCAGCCGACGCAAGGAAGCTGTGCGACAAAGTCGCCCATCCCAGGGTGGGAGTGACAATCGACACCTTCCATGCCAACATCGAGGAAAAAAGCATACCGGCAGCCTTGGAGACCTTAGGCTCGCAATTAAAACACTTGCACCTCAGCGAAAACGACAGAGGGCTCCTCGGAACCGGGCATATAGACTTCCCCGAAATCCTGAGGGCTGCGATAAGAATGCAATATGACGGGTACCTGATGCTTGAGGGCTTCGGATTTTCTCAGGATGAGCCGAGTGCACCAGGAGCATTGTGGGCGGACGAAAGCCTGTCCCCCGAGGAATTCGCTTTGCAAGGGCTTGTTTACATAAGGGACTTGATCCATTGATCAGGAACGCTAGGGTGGCAGCGACCACGGTCAGACGTGAGAGTTCTGGCAAGAGGTATGGGTGCAAGCTAGTCTCTGCCTCATTGACTACAGAAAGGGTCGATGAGTGCGGGTGCGAGTAAGAAGGTGAGATAGTCCAAGATGGACAATCGAACCGAGCAGAAGGCAGCCTTCTGTCCGATTCATGCAGGAGGAACTTGGGAGCATCCTGGGCATCTCTCGCGAGACCATCAGCCGTTCTCTTACCCGCTTCCGCCAGGAAGGCCTGGTCGATCAAACAAACGAACGCATGACTCTCTATAACCCCGAGCGGTTACAGACTCGATATTGCTAGCACATTCGCACAATTCAATCGATCTGGCAGGAGAGCCTGAAGAGGCGTTTCCCTAACTTAACCCGTTGTCTGCGTTGCAAATCGAACCGGTCGAAACCGCTCTTTCCGGGAAGGATCAGTCGCTTGACGAGGCCAAGTGGTGACCCATTTTGCTCAGATAATTCGCGTGGCTGAGTCTACTTTAGGGAACGATAGTCTATTGGATATCCCCGCGAAGGAAGCAGGTTTTCGCATTCCGAGGCCAGTCATGGCTAAGTACACACATCGCAAGAGACTTGATGGATCGTGGGACTCCATTTGTATGACCTGTTATCAAACCGCTGCCAAATCGCATACAGAACCAGAACTCATAGAAACCGAACTGATTCATAACTGTGAAGGTCCGCCGCAATCACATCCAGCTGTTGATGTGTACCGCTTTCAACGGAAGCCTGCTGACTAGTCAGTTTGCAGTTCTGTGGGTGGAACACCTTCAGCGGAGCAGTGGCCCCTCGTACCGCAGACCGGTAGAGGGCTGCGGAGGTCGCTCCCTATAAACGGTTTCATTTTACGTCTCGGTAGATTTTCGTCATTTCTATGATTACGGTGAGACTAGTTGATCTCATCGAAAACTCAAAACTGCATCCTCCGACTAAGCTTCCAGGCGTTATGCTCCTGGGAGAGATATCTCCCCCCATGAAACGTATTGCCATTTCGCTGACTTTGCTGACCGCAATAATCTGTCAGGCGCAGACTTCGCCTGCTACGATGTTGAAGTCGAGTGATCTGCTTTCGGACACCGTCATTCTGCGCAATGCATATGAATAGCTCCATCCGGGGCTGTACCGCTACAACAGCAAATCACAGATGGATCGGATAACGCACCAATCGGCAGGAGCGCCGTCCTCCGCCTCGAACTGCTTGCAAAACCAGCCTATCGGAAGCTCTGAGTGAAGTCGAGGGATCGAGCGTCTCCACCGAAACCTGCTCGGTATGACAATAGGTGTGCGAACAGGTATACCTTTCTGATTAGCAGGATTGTGCTTAAGGGTATGTAAAACAGGTCGTCATTATAGTTGCTAGACCTAGATGCTGAGTCGAGCATCTAGTTTGCAAAGACGTTCTGAGCTTAAACGAGTCCAGATGTGGATTCCAGTTCGAGATCGCTTCCTTACTAAGACGCGACGTTGGAAGGTTATGGTCAAAAGGCAGTAAGCCGCCCCATCAGGAGGGCAGCCTCACCGTCTGCGTTTTACGAGCGTCGATTTGAAGCCATCACCAGTCCAGCCAGCGACGCCGCATCAAACGTCATCATCTTCCGCCGGCTCGTCGTGATGATCTCATCCAGAAGTTGTGTCTCTTGATTTGCCATGAAATTGTCCCGACCTTTGGGTACTGGATATTGCGTGCCGAATCGGCGGTTCGTGAGCAAAGTTGGCTTAGGCCGTGGTGATAGCAAAGATGCTGTTCGTTCCATTCGGAGCAAACCCGCCCTCCGCAACGCCCAACCGTCGGTGAACCGTACGCGATGTGGTGTACCTGGCTTACCGTGCGCGCAAACCCACAGCATGAGTCGGATCGGCAGCAACAATCGCGCAAATCTTTATACCCTGTGTTGAGAGCTGTGTTCCGTCAAGGTTGTCACCTCCATGCAAGGGATTAGTTGGCAGGCACCTACGCCTTTGTGGCAAACGTGGGAGCCAACGGCAACGGGACACGGCTGAGGCGAGTACTCAGTGTTCGTATCACTGCTTGAGCAGATTCCTATTGCGCATAATTTCTCCGTTGTTATTCCAGATTTAGTCAAACGCACAACATGCTCTGATAAATCGATTAACGTTAACGCCCATAAGGAGCTCGTATTTACGCGCGTCCAATCTACGCTCGCGCCGTCTCAGTGTCAAATTCTCTTTGGGAATTCTCCTCACCATATAGAATGAGCTGATCCTGAATGAGGGCGCGGCCATCTATGATTATTGTCGAAGCCCTCCTACGGCAAGGAGATCTCTAAGAACTAATGGCTGCCCCTAAGCTTTCAGATATTGCAAAGAGAGTAGGTGTGTCGGCGGCTGCCGTTTCTCTTGCGCTCAACAAGGGTGAGACGACCCGCGTAAGCGCAAAGAAGCGGGCGGAGATACTACGCGTCGCGGAAGATATGGGCTACTACCCTAACGAACTGGCAAAAGCTCTTGCTGAAAGAAGAACACGGTTGCTTGGACTTGTTGTTCCGTTGAGAGATCCCATTTTCTTCAACCAATTCATCGCGCAGGCGCTCTCAGGTATCCAGAACACGCTAATGCGTCGAGGATACAACCTTCTCGTGTTCTCGCCTTCGGGGAAGCCAGGGCGGGTTACACGTGATCAGATCATGGAAAGCAGTTTCACGGACGGACTCATTCTGATCAACACTCGCTCCTGCACAGCCCAGGACGTCAACGAGACGATCAAGGAGTTGAACGCCGCGCACATTCCTTTTTCTATGATCAACTCTTACTATGACCGCGCACCCATCAATTACGTCGGCGTCGACGATGCCAAGCTCGGAAAAGCGGCTGCGGACTATCTGGTGTCCAGAGGACATCGCAAGATTGCTTTTTTGAGTGGAGCTGCGACACTGCCGGCGCACGTCCAACTGGTAAAAGGCTTGCAACGAGGTTTGGCTACACACGGCATAAAACTACCGCCTGATCGGATTGGTTGCACGCAGTACGAGCGGGATAGGGCCTTCAGGATATTGGATGGATGGTTTGGGAACCGCCGGAGCCGACCAACAGCTATCTTCACCGCTGACGAGCAATTGCTGTTGCATCTTTACGATTATGTGGAAGAGCGCGGGATGAGTGTTCCGGAAGACGTGTCCGTGCTTGCGAGAGGAAACGTCGGGTCCGGCGACCGATTGAGGCCTCGACCCACATCGCTTGTGATTCCAACGTTTCGCATGGGAGAGCTCGCCGCGGAAATGCTTATCGATACCATTGAGAAGCCCAAAGTCAAACCTCAGCGAGTTCTCCTCCCGTTCGAACTCGTGCCGGGAACGACAGCCTAAGTCTGTTTCGAAGGTACCTTCGGAAATATGGTTATACATTGAGTTAATCGATTAACATAAATCCATTGACAGCTAAGCGCCCCTCTGGCGCTGGAGGCACTCCATGTGGCAGAACAGTTCAAGGGTCTTTGGGTTCAAGCTTGCGCTCCTGTTAGTGCTTTTGAGCACGAGCCGAAGTCTGCGTGCGGCAACGGCGATTTCACTGGATGGGAGCGGGTGGAGCTTTCATGGGACGCTGGATGAGACGCATCATCCGGTATCAGTGCCGCATTGCTGGATGGTAATGAACGGATACGAGAATTACATAGGTGACGCGATCTATGAGAGAAACTTCGACGCTCCGGTGGTTGCTTCGGGGCAGATAGTGCGTCTTCACTTTGATGCTGTCTACTACAAGGCGCGTATCTGGCTCAACGGCCAAGACCTAGGGAGCCATGAGGGCGGCTATACGCCGTTTGAGTTCGACATAACAAAATTGCTGAGAACCGGGACAAATCACCTGGTGGTAGAAGTCGATAACACGCCTACGCTCACGACAATTCCTGCGATCGCTACCGCTGGGCATGGCGGTGCAAACCCTACACCGTTTGGAACGTTGAATGGCGAGGGCATCGTCGGATGGATGCCTTACGGCGGCATCGTACGTCCGGTATCCCTGCTAGTGACTCGAAGTGTTTATTTGAAGAACTTCAAGGTTGAGGCCAAGCCAGATTTTGCAGCCCATACGGCTGTCATAACGGTCCGAGCCACCGTTGGCAACGCCGGGGAAACCGACGCCAAAATTGATGTTACGGGTGAGATCGCTAATCTCGCTGTCCGCACTCCGCGCCTGAAGATAGGGCACCAGGGCGAAACTGAGTTCACCTGGACAGGCACTCTGCGGGAACCTCGATTATGGAGTCTACGTGATCCATTTCTCTACAACGTCTTGCTTGGTGTCGGTGAGGAAAGGCTCAGCGGGAAGTTCGGAGTGCGCGAAGTTCGTGTGCAGGGAACAGATTTGTTGTTAAACGGGAAGCCTGTCCATTTATTTGGCGGAAATCGTGTCAGTGAAGATCCTGCGGAAGGTTTACGTGAGTCCGATCAGAGTGTGAATCGGGACATGAGCGACATGCTCGCCGAAAACATGCGGATGATGCGAATCGCCCATTACCCGCAAGCCCCGACTTTGCTTGACTACGCGGATTCACACGGTATGTTGATCATCGCGGAAGCGGGGAATTGGAATCTAGGTGCATGGCAGATGGCGGATCCCGAGGTGCGGAAGGTTTGGCAGGCGCAAATGAAAGAGATGATGGAACAGGACTGGAATCATCCCTCCGTAATCGCGTGGAGTATCGGAAATGAGTTTGAATCGGCGACCCCACAGGGCATTGCATGGGTTCGCGATATGCGCGCGTACACACTGGGTATTGATTCCACCAGACTCATCACATTTGCGAGCCGCTTCACCGGATACCCGGAGGTGAAAACGGGCCAGGATGAAGCAAGCCAGTACTCGGACTTTGTGTCGGTAAACATCTACGGTAATTACGCAGCACGGTTGGATCGTGTTCACGAACTGTGGCCCAACAAGCCAGTGTTCGTGACGGAGTTTGGGCGCATGGGAGAACCCGGCCTCCACGACCCCTTGAGAATTGCTGATATTACGGAGGCTGTCACAGCGATGAAGGCCAGGCCTTGGGTGATTGGCGGATCCCTGTGGACATGGGCTGATTACCGATCGCTGCACAACGGCACCCCTGCGGATGGGATTCGTCGCTGGGGGACGGTCACGTTCGACAGACAGCATCGCGATAGCTGGCGGACTGTGCAACAACTCTTCGCCACCCAGCTACCGTGACAGTTGACAATGATCATGCAGTGGCCGAGGGCTCGGGCGTATCTTTGAACGCCTTCCAAAGGATCACCAGTGCCAAGGGATGAAGAACAGCCATGATGAAGAAAACCGGAAGATATCCCTGGTGCATGACAAAGTAGCCGATGATCTCGCTGGAAATCATTCCGCCAAACCCGCTGCCGGCGGCCACGAGTCCCGCCGCTTTGCCAACCTGGTTGGGAGGAAACAGCTCGACGATTGTCGAAGTGAGATTCACCAGCCATGCCATGTGCGCCAGCGCGATCACGGACGCGATCGCAACGGCAAGACCCGCAGCGGGCACCAGAGCAGCCAGAGGACTGAGCGGAATCAGTAATGCGGCCATTAGCATCGCGCGTCGATACGCTAATCCCGCAGGCATTCCCCTCCGGATCAATCGACCTGAAATATATCCTCCCAGGAGGGTCCCCATGCCAGCTGCAAAATAGACGATCCAGCCCAGTCTGGCGAGTTGGCTCAGCGATAAGTGCCGGCTTGTAAGCAGATACTTCGGAAACCAGAACAGGTAGAAGTACCAGACAGGGTCGGTAAGCCCGCGAGCAATCATGAGCTTCCAGGTTTTCGTGCGCGCCAAAACCTCCCGCATTGCACCCGTGTTCGCGGCAGTTTCGGTTTTTGCGTTGCTTCGAAAGCCGAAGAACCAAAACGGCAGCCACAGAAGGCCAGCTGCGCCGTCAATGAGGAATACAGATCGCCAAGGAAAATGGAGAACGATCGTAGCGATGATGGGGATCGCTACGACGGCGCCAACGGTCGCGCCCAGCGTATAGATCCCAATCGCCGACCCGCGCCGCGACCGATCGAAGATCTCACCCACAGCCTTGGGTGCGGCTACCCAAAGGCCAGGTTCCCCGAGACCCAAACAAAATCGCGCGAGGGAGAGCTGAAAAGTTGACGTGGCGAAGGCAGTCGCTGCCTCAGCGACAGACCATACGCTAACAAAGAGCGCCATACTGCGCCGCGTGCCCAGGGCGTCGCTTACGAAGCCGGAGATTCCATAGGCAAAAGCCGATGCCAGGAGAAATAGGCTGATGACATGGGCATAGCCCCGGTCGGAAAGGTGCAGCTCGCTTTGGAAATGAGGCGCGACAACGGAAAGACTTTGCCGGTCGAAATAGTTGATCAATGCAATGACGAAAAGCAGACCCACCACGAGCCAAGGCCGCCGCGAACTAGCCGGAGCGGCATAGGACTGGCTCTCTTGCTCAACGTCATTCGACAAAATCGTTCCTCAAAACCATCGAGATCAGTAGCACCGGACCTCAAATATAGCTGGCGGAGCATCACCGTGTGCCAGAACTTCAATGGAAAGTCGAGACAAGGTGACCGGCTTTTCAAGATACACTGTGCGACGAGTTTGATGATTCCCTGCGATCTGAGCGAGGGTTTGTCCATCGTCCGCGAACAAACGAAGGGCAGTGATACAGCCGGGCATGACCCGTTCGGGATGTGAAAGTAAAACAGATTCCATTGGATGATCTGTGTCCGTGTCGAAGACAATCTCGACTTGCTGGATCGTCGCCGGTTCATTCCAAGAGAGGTGAAGGGTGGGCTGCGGATCGGCAGGGTCGGACACCCAGGCGTTCGCCCCCTGCCAAGGCCGCGCGAACCCGTTAGTGACGTTGCTCGACAGGTAAGGCTCGAGTGGGGGCGTGAAGCGAACCGCCAGATTACGTGCTGCCGGCCGGCGGTCAGGCAGCCAGAAGGCAAAGGTGTCGACTCCCGAGTCCGGCGGCGGAGTCTGAATAGCACTCTTAGCGACGGCGGAATTCATCTTTTGAGACAGGGAGAGAATGCCCGGAAACTGGGCTTTGCTTTGACAGAGCGCAACATCAGGATTGACTGGCAGTATGAGGAAGACATGAAGGGACTCTTCAAGCGAGACATCGAAATCGAAGGTAACCTGTTGTGATTTTCCTTCGTGTACCGGCAGCTCGAGCGAGGCCAAAAGGGTGTCGGGTGTTGTGTTTCCCGGCCGCGACGAGCGCCATAGCTCACCGCGCTGCACAGTTGGAGCCTTTGCGTCGAGAAGCAACGTAAAACTGGGAACACGTCCTGCAGCAAGCGGAACCAGCAGCGCATGGGGAACGTCCGGGTTCGCGAGCTCGCCACTAGCAGGAAGATCAGATACACGCAGTGTGGACGAGGCAGTGACATGAGCGCTCTTTGCCAGATCCGACTCATCATCTCCCGCGATACCAGGTATGTGTTGGCCTGTGCGCAGCAATCGTTGCTGCAGTCGGTGCACCTGAGCAGGTTCGGCGAGATCCCGTGGATAGAGGCCCTGTTCTTTGCATAACGCCGCGGCAACCGCTACCGCCTGTCCGTTATGCGCGCACGTTGCCATGACGCGAGTCGATCCGAAGGCAATGTGCGAAGAACTGATCAGACGTCCTGTGAGAAACAGATTCGGAACGTTTCGGCTGTACATCGTGCGGTAAGGAATTTGGTAGACACCCTTGGAGTGCCATTGTGTGCAGGCCGGTTGAGCACTGAACACTCCATCGGCGGGATGGAGATCGATGGCCCAGCCCCCGAACGAAACAGCGTCCGGATAGATCGTCTGATTCACTACGTCGTTCTGCGTAAGAATTAGGTCGCCAACAAAGCGGCGGCTCTCTCGCTTGCCCGGAATCATACCCATCCACTCCAACGTCAAGTTTTCGGAATCGGGAAATTCTCCAGAGTTCTTAATGTAGTCCCAAACGCCATAAGCGACTCGCCAAAGCTCCCACTTGATCTCTTCGGTTTCGTAAACCGTATCCATGTTTCCACCGTATTCGAGCCACCAGAGGCGACAGCCGGTATCCGATACACGCAGTTCTCGGAACCTCGGGATCGTTGTAATATCCTGCAGTGCAAAAGCAGGGGAAACATACTTGACGGGTCGACCGGTATCGCGCGTGTAGAAGTACAACGAGTGTCCGAGCAACTCTTGCGTCGGCTCTGCGCCGGCGAGTTTCTCGTTGAACTCGGCCGCGGATTCAGCGCCCATGCGGAACTCAGCTCCGGACAGAAACCCGACGATGCCGTCTCCTGACGCATCGACAAACAGGGGCGCTTCGAGCGTATAAAGAGTCTGATTCTGGCTGCAGAAGGCTTTCGCGCTTCGTATCTCCGAATTCTCCGATGTCTCCAGCTCATGAACTGCCGTATTGAGCAAGAGCCTGATGTTCGGCTGCTGCGTCACCAACTCAAGCAATATGGAGTCGAAGAGAACCGGATTTCCTTCTGGGTTGCGCCACATATTTTCCACGAGAATCTCGTCGATTACTCCGCCTTCGCGCGCCCATCTGTTGTTATTGCCCATGTGAGAGGTCGCGCCCAAGATCCAAAGCCTCACCTCACTGGAAGCATTTCCCCCAAGCACAGGACGATCCTGCACAAGCACAACGCGAAGACCCTGCCGGGCCGCGGTGACTGCACAGCAGACACCGGCCAACCCGCCGCCAACGACCACTACGTCTGCAACCTGATGCTCTTGCTTTAGATATCTCAATCTCGATGCTCCGCCTATAACGTCCAAAAAATACTCGGAAAAATGACTAGGATCCACGCTTTCAAACGTTCACCTGCAGCAACTCCGATCCTTGAGACCGCGATCGGTCCGGTAGTGATCAAGAGCCTATATGTTAAGCGATAAACTTGTCTACCCGAATGGGCGACCGGCCGGACGCGGCTCTCGATTATGGAAGCCAGCAGCAGATTGAGAAATTTTCAAACATTAAGCGCTTGACAAGAGGCTTTCTTGCTTCGTAGTATTCTCTCGCTTCTAGTTTTTTACAAATGCAACAAACTTTTGCCACCGTAAGTTAAGCGTTTGACTTGGAGATTAGCAAATAATGTATAGCATGACCACCCGTTACAGTTCACACGCAACCATTCGCGAGAAGAGTTTCCTCTTCCGGGTTCGCCTCCTTCTGGTGCTATCACTTCTATGCCTCTCTCCTTTCATCGCCACTGCTCAACAGGACGCTGGATTCTTGACGGGCACTGTCACAGATCCAACCGGCGGGACGGTAGCCGGCGCGAAGGTGCATATCGTCAACAGCAGCACCGGTATCGCACAGGACGTGCTAACCAATGAGAGCGGTTTCTATCGGTCGCAGCCTCTGCAGCCGGGTACCTACTCCGCAATCGTGCAGGTCAATGGCTACTCAACGGCAACTATCAACGGTCTGGTGGTGGACGCCGCCGCCAATGTCCCCGCAAATGTGAAGCTACAATTAGCAAGTGTCACCTCCAATGTTACGGTGGAAGCCGCGCCGCCATCTCTAAACGCCAGCGACGCGCAAATAGCCAATACAGTAGATAAGCGTGCCGCGGAGCAGTTGCCGGTGAACGGCCGCAGTGTTCTGGCCCTCGCAACGCTGAACCCAGGCGTAGAGTCTGCTGTAGGTGCCACCAGCGAAGGCTTTACCAATCGTGGCACGCAGGCCTCGGCAATTCGCATCTCGGGAGGAGTACCCGGAGGGAACAACAACCTTCTGGATGGTGTAAGCAATCTGCAAAACTATCTTGGCGAAGTCGCCATCAATGTCAAGTCGGATGCGATCCAGGAGTTCCGCATCATGAGCGGTGTGATCCCGGCCCAGTTCGGCTATACCTCAGGCGGGGTCATTAATATCATTACGCGCTCCGGAGGCAGCAACTTTCATGGGTCTCTTTATGAGTTCTTCCGCAATGACGCTCTCGATGCGGTGGTTGCATTTCCGAAGCCCGCTTTTGGCAAGCCGGAGACGCGTTTCAACAACTACGGCGGAGCATTCGGCGGCCCAATCAAGAAGGACAAAGCCTTCTTCTTTGTAAATTATGAAGAGTATCGGTATGTAAGCGACGCTCCGTTCTATTCCAGCGTGCCCACTCTGCAGGAGCGAGGCGGAAACTTCAACGACCTCGGACAGGTGGTGAGCGGTGTTTGCACAGCGGTCCCCATCTACGATCCCAGCACCGGATCGTCGACGACGCCACGTGCCCAATTCCCCGGCAACATCATCGACTCGACGCGAATTGATCAGGTAGCGCTCGCTGCGCAAAACATCTTTTACCCGGAACCGAACAACACAACTGGGTCGTATAACCCATGCACGCACGCGAATAACTACATCGCAGTACCCAAGATCGTCTCTACGGAGCGTTCCGGGCTGGGTCGCGTCGATTATCTGCTCACGCCCCAGGACAGCATATTTGCTCGTTTTGCCTACTACTACAACTACACCAACAATGGCGCCGGCTATAGTCCTCTGTACAACCGTAACGACTCCCTTCAAAACTACGATGGCGTAATCTCCGAAACCCACACCTTTACGCCGTCTCTTGTCAATGACCTGCGTGCGGCCGTCCTTCGTTCAGACTTTCCATTTGTTAGCGCAACGGCGAACCAGGACTACGCTGGCCAATTGGGTTTCGCCAACGACACACCGATCGTGGCGCCGATTTTCACGAATGGGCTTTCAACGATCAACGGTGTCGTGGGATTCCGTGCTTCGACGACGATCGAGTTGCTCGACAACGTTATTAAGACGTTCGGATCCCACACCGTCGGCTTCGGGTTCGACGGCCGTTATAGCCAGGGATACAACAATCAATCAAACGGAGGAAGCGGGAACATCTCTTTCAGTGCGAACCAGACGGCGGAAGGAACAAATTCCACTGTGGTCTCCGGCACCGGCAATCAGTATGCGAGCTTTCTCGCTGGAGCTCCGAGCAGCGCTTTTGTTCAGCTATCCTCCGGCATAGCTTACATAAGGTGGCAGTACGCTGGTTATATCCAGGACGATTGGCATGCCACGCAACGTCTAACGTTGAACGCCGGCCTTCGCTACGACTTTCAAAAACAGCCGACCGAAAAGCACAATGGAATTGACGACTTCGACATAACCCAGACCAATCCTGTGAATGGCTACCTGGGAGCAATACGCTACGCTGGGGTGGATGGCCAAGGAACAAATTTCGTCCACGAAAACTTTGGGGATTTCGGACCTCGTCTTGGGTTTGCGCTCGTGCTGACCGGCGATAACAAAACGGTGCTGCGGGGTGGATTTGCCATCTACTATCCCACCACGGCGCAGGCGTCCTACGACGCCTCTGCCGGAAATACCAATGGATTTGGAACACTTACGACCACCTATGGATCGACAACGACGGATGGACCGGCCTTCACCTTGCAAAATGGCCTGCCTTTTGTTCCATCGCCTCCGTTAGGGGTGGCCGGCGGGCAAAATGCGTTCCTCGGCCAGAGTGGCTACTATGTCGAGCCAAGCGCCAAAGACCCACAGTCACAGCAGTCAACACTCACTCTTTCGCGGGAATTGCCCGATAGTGTCGTTGTCGACGTTTCATATCTGGGCAACCACGGGACGCATTTCTTGTTGCCCGCCTATAACATCGACACCCTCGACCCTCAGTATTTCGGTCTAGGCACACCGTATCTAAACGCATCGGTACCCAACCCCTATTACGGCATCGTTCCGGGATCGTTGGGGGCGGCGACGATTACACGGGCCAACCTGCTCAAGCCATATCCGTACATGCAGAACGTCTACGTTAGCTATCCCAGAGGGGCTCACTTTGACGGTAATTACTTGTATGTATCGGTGCAAAGACGTGCGGTCCGTGGCCTGCAGGTGCTCGGCGCCTACACTTATGGCAAGTTGATGAGCCTGCCGATCTATACCGATCTCGCGACGACCGCAGGGATTACGCAGACCGGCACCACGATTCAGAATCCGCACAATCTTGACGGGGATTACAGCGTAGATGCCATCGATGTGACACACCGCGGGACGATATCTGCGCTCTATGATCTGCCGTTCGGTCGCGGTGAGCGTTTTCTCTCGCAATCGAATGTGTGGGATAAGTTAGTTGGTGGGTTCCAATATAACGTCATTATGACAGCGGAGAGTGGTCGTCCGTTGGGATTCACCGGCGCCACAAATCAAGGAATTGCGATACGTCCGAATCTGGCGCCTGGAGTGAATGTGGCTGTGCCGCATCCGAGTCGCACCGAGTGGTTCAACACGGCAGCTTTTGTTGATCCGCCAGACTATAGCTTCGGCAATGTTCCAAGATATTACTCAAAGGTTCGCGGTCCCGGAACGTTCAATTTTGACATGTCCATCATCAAGACGACGCATATTACAGAGCGTGTCGCTCTGGAACTACGGCTCGAGGCCTTCAACGCCTTGAATCACGTCAACCTCCTCCAGCCGAACACGACGTTTGTTGCGGGACCGCCCGCGAACCCGTCGGACCCCGAGGCTGAGGGTGGTGGTAATAGCCCTTCTAACTCGAACTTCGGCCAAGTACTCGGTTCGCAGAACGCTCGACAGGTTCAGCTTGGCGCAAAACTCACCTTTTAGAATGCGTGCTTGAGGCGCGACCCACGACGGATCGCGCCTCTATTCCGTCCATATCCGTGAGGGTCAGGGGAAACGCAATGTCGAATCTCTACAACCTATTGTCCTACAAAGCGTTAGTTGTTGGCGTCTCCATCTGGTGCCCTACGCAGGCATTTACACAACACGCTTCGATTCGAGTAAGAGCAGAAACGCTTCGGTCGACGATCAAAATCGCCTTCGATACAGGCGCCCTCTATAGTCGTCAGCAGATATCGAACGGCTTCGCAATGCCGCCGAAAAAGACCCCTCCGATCGCCGGCGGCTCGAGTGGTCTTCTTGAAGATATCGATGGGAGGGTCAATGTGTGCGTCTATCCTGTAGCGCAGAGTGCCATCGTGTCGATGACCCTCCCGAATTACCAAGAAGCCATGTCTGTCCGGGTAAAAGATATTCTCTTGGAAACTGGTTGGACAGGAATCCGTGTTCGAAATGCCGAAGGCAAACTTGTAGACATTGCGGCGGCAGGTAGGGGATTCGCTCTCGTCCCGAACGCAGGAGAGCATTCCACCGTTGAGGCAGGTGGTTGAGACTCATGTCGTTCCTACACTCCATGAAATCCCGAGCGCCCTCTCTCGTCAGGGTTTTAGCCTGTATCGCGGCAATCGGAGGAATCGTAATGCGGACGCCTGCGGCTGTGCTGGATCCGTCAACCCCAGTCGCAGGCCACACGAACCTCATTGTGATTAAGAGCCCGGACGGATCTGTCGAAGGCGAGATCTATCAAGACCCGTCGGGCGGTTTGACTTACCGCGTTCTATGGCGTGGAAAGGTCGTCGGAGGTCCAGGTCATATTGGCCTTCGTTTAGCGGATGTATCGGGTGATTCGACCCGCGAGATTGGTATGCATCCACACTTTGGGCTGGCGGTGCGGGGATCGATCGATGAGCAATACTCATTTTTTGGCGCCAAAGACATCGCCATCAACAAAGCCAATGCAGTTTCGATCCCAATGCGCGAACCCGAGGGCCCACCGTACGCTGTCGAAGCGCGTGCCTACGATAATGGTTTTGCCTGGAGAGTGCTCCTGAGTAATGCAGCTACTCCCTTGAAAGTGCTCAAAGAGACGTCGACGTGGGTTCTTCCGGAAGGCGAAGTGTGGTTCGGCGAGCGGAACAACGATTGGAAGCTGAAAAGCTATGCCGGCGAGTTTCGCCATACGACGGTAGACCGGCTGGCGACGATTTCCAGCCAGGGTCCACTTCAAACGGCTCCACTTGTGATCGAGTTGCCGGAATCCCGCGGTTACGAACTGCTCACCGAAGCGGCTCTCGCGAACTACAGTGGAATGCGATTTCGCGCGGTAGGTAACCGCACGCTGCGCGTCGACTTCACCGAAGGCCCTGCCGGGTTTGTCGTAACCAGAACAGTCATCACGCCGTGGCGAGTCAGCTTGCTTTGTCCAGACCTCAACTGCGTCGTGAATAACACTCTCACTGAGAATCTGAATCCACCTCCAGACCCATCCCTCTTCGGCGATACACGCTACATTCGACCAGGCCGTTTCGTATGGCGTTATATGAGTCGGGAGACGGGTACACCCCAACAGGAAGCTGAGTTCGTCGACTTTGCCGCTGAGCTCGGTTACGAGTACACCCTGGTCGACGATGGCTGGAAAGACTGGGCTACACCATGGGTCTCCATGAAAGAGCTTGCAAGCTACGCTCGAAGCAAAGGAGTCGGTGTCTTCGCCTGGAAAAACTCCAACGAGATCGATGATTCTAAGGAAGACTATGCTGCGGCACGCGCCTTTCTCGATCGCGCAGCTGAAAGCGGTCTCGTCGGTGTGAAGATCGACTTCATCAACGGCGAGAGCAAAACGAAAATCGACTTCGAACGACGCGTCTTACAGTTAGGCGCTGAGCGAAAGCTGATGATCGACTTTCATGGATTGCAGAAGCCTACAGGCGAAGAGCGGACGTTCCCGAACGGCATGTCGCGCGAAGCGGTGCGCGGGATCGAGTTGAACCGAATGAAAGAAGGCCCCATCACTGCCAGTCACAATGCCGCGCTGCCCTTCACCCGCTTCGCTGTAGGACCTGCCGACTATACGCCCGTCAATCTTCAATGGCCGGGTGCGACAACCTGGACCCACCAGTTGGCCACCGCCATATTGCTAGGATCGCCTTGGCTGGTCATAGCAGAAGACCCAGAATTCCTCTTGAAAAATCCCGATGCAGCGCCTGCACTCGAGGTCTTCAAGAAGCTACCGACTACTTGGGACGAAACCGTGGTCCTCCAGGGCTCAGCAATCGGCGGGATGACCGGGATGGCGAGACGCAAAGGAACCACATGGTTCATTGCCGTCATCAATGGCTCAGCGATGCCGGCTAACCCACTTCCACTGCCTTCCCGCATTCCCCTGCACAGCTACGAGGCAACCGTCATCTCCAGCCCGGAGAAACGTTCGTTCAAGCGAACAACATATGCGGACGCTGAGGATTGGTCTAACGATCAGAACCTGCAGCCGGGCGGTGGAACTGTCGCGGTTCTCACTGAAAGGACCAAGGTTGTCCAAAAAGCAAAGTAACGGCGCCTCGGTGAGCGCTTCGCGAGCCACCTTCGCCGCGCCCGGCAGGGTCAATCTCCTCGGCGAGCACGTCGACTACACCGGCGGCCTCGTTTTGCCCATGGCTATCCCTTTCGCAACCACCGCTGAACTGCGGCCAGCCGCGTCCACCGCCGACTACACCTTCGCAAGCGACAACTACCCCGAGATTCGCAGTCTCAGCCGCTCCGACCGTTCGCCCGGGAATGGCTCGTGGAGTGATTACCCCGTCGGCGTCCTCCGCGAGATGCAAAGGCTCGGCATCGAGCCTCCTCCGTTCACCCTGTACTTTCACGGCAACGTCCCTCAGGGTGCCGGTCTTAGCTCTTCGGCCTCGGTCGAGGTTGCCGCCGCGATGGCTCTGCTCGCGTGGGCCGACATTACCCTCACCCCCGAAGAAATCGCCATCCTCTGCCAACGTGCAGAGAATCTCTACGTCGGCTCGCCCTGCGGCATCATGGACCAGTTCGTCGTCACCGCTGCCATACGGGGCCACGCGCTGCTGCTCAACACGCGCGACCTCACTTATGAGCATCTGCCTCTCGATCAGGACACCTTTGCCGACTGCGTCTTCGTCGTAAGCAACTCCGGCGTCCGTCACTCCGTCGCCACCGGTGACTACGGCCTGCGCCGCCGCCAGCTCGAAGCTGGGCAGGCTATCCTATGCGAGCGTTTCCACCTCCGCGATCTCGGCGACGCCTCCCTCGATCAGCTCAATCAGTGCGCAGGCGTCCTCTCCCTGGAAAGCCTCCGCCGCTGCCGCCATGTCATCAGTGAAAACCAGCGTGTGCGCGACGCGCGCTCCGCCCTGCGTACCGGTGACCCCGAAAGCCTCGGCTTGGCCATGACTGCGTCACACATCAGCCAGCGCGAAGACTTCCAGTGCAGTGTTGAAGAGATCGATTTCCTCGTCGAAATGGCGCTTCGGCTCGACGGTTGCCTCGGTTCACGCCTGACCGGCGGCGGCTTCGGCGGATGCACCGTCAGCCTCGTTCGCACAAGCTCTGCCAAAGCCTTCAGTCAACAACTCGCCCAGGCCTATCAAAAGCGCTTCCAACGCAGGCTCGAGACCTACATCTGCGCGGCCTGTGACGGAGCCCTCGCCCTCGCGCAAGGAGTCTAAATGCAAGACGCTTTTCTCCAGACATCCCATCGCCGATGGAACCCGCTCAAGCGCGAGTGGGTCCTTGTTTCACCCCATCGCACCCAGCGCCCCTGGCAGGGGCAGACCGAAACCCCTGCGCAGCCCGCGGCCATCCCTTACGATCCTGCATGCTACCTATGCCCGGGTAACCTGCGGGCCAGCGGAGAGCGCACACCCGACTACAACGCGACCTTCGTCTTCGAGAACGACTACGCCGCCCTCAAGCCCGATCTGCCGGCGCTAACTTTGGACCTTGGAGGCACTGGCCTCATGCAGGCTGCCACCGAACAAGGCATTTGCCGCGTCCTCTGCTTCGATCCCCGCCACGATCTCACCCTGGCCACCATGGAGCTCGCCTCCATTCGCCGCGTCGTCGACGTCTGAGCCGCGCAGGAATGCGAGCTCGGTGCCCGCCCAGGCATCCGCTATGTCCAGATATTCGAGAATCGGGGAGCCATGATGGGCGCGAGCAATCCCCACCCTGACGGCCAAATCTGGGCCACCGAACACATCCCCAACGAGCCCGCAGCAGAGTGCGCTGCGCAGTCCGGTTACTTCGATCAGCACGGCCGCACCCTCCTCGCGGACTACCTTGCCCTCGAGCTGATCCAGCGCGAACGCATTGTCGCCGCGAACGGCCATTGGATTGCCCTCGTCCCTTTCTGGGCCGTCTGGCCCTTTGAGCTCCTCTTGCTCCCGCGCGACCCTGTCGCAAACCTCCGGCACCTCGCCGAGTCCGCGCGCGATGGACTCGCCGCCATCCTCCAGCTCGTCACAGCCGGTTACAACAAAGTCTTCGAAACGCTCTTCCCCTACTCCATGGGCTTCCACGGCGCACCCACCGGCGAGAATCATCCTGAGAGAGCCCACCCCGAGTGGCTCCTCCACACGCACTTCTATCCGCCACTGCTTCGCTCTGCTACCGCACGCAAGTTTATGGTCGGCTTCGAACTGCTGGGGTTGCCGCAACGCGACATCACGCCCGAGACCGCGGTCGCGTCACTACGCACCGCCATCGCGGCAGTCCGGACTTAGCCGAGGCTGACGGATGCGCTGCTGCGCAAAACTATGGGAGCATTCTTGGTCGGTACCGCGCCCTGACTGGTATGGAAAGTTGATAGCCCAGTCTCACAAAATGAGAGGAGAGCCGGCGCAGTGAGGTATCGGCAGTCGCGAAGCGCGATCAATGCTAAGGACGAGTGTCACGGAAAGCTACGTCGCGCTGATGGAATTCCCATGCCACTCTAGGGGATATACCGCAGAGCGGTTGGATGTGACTGTTCTCAAAGGATACTGCAGATGGATAACAGCTATCGCTGCGCGCGCATCGGAGCAACGCATAGCGACGATTCATCGGAGGAGGGATGACCCAAAGACAGTAGTATCCGTTGAAGGGAATCACAAGTTGGATTGCCTCTGCGGCATGTTGTGGATCTCGATGGGATGGCGGATGTTGAGCGGAATGATCCGGCTGAGGTCAGAGTCGTAACGAACAAGATCAGCGTAATGGCGTTTACGCGAACAGGATCATGTTGTAATCCTCTGCCGCCATTCAGTTTCTCTAAGAGAGCTTCACCAAACCTTCCCATGGGCTACCGATCAACTAGACTGATGATCTTTACAGGTCCGAGCAAGCCAGAAGGTAACAGCCGGGAATCGGAGCGGTAAGGCGTGACATCAGTGTAGGTGTACTTGATGGCATTCGGTTGCTGGTCGCCTATTAGGCGATTAACCCACAAATTCGTGACGGTGATGACGAGAGGGTTTTTGCCAGGTTTGAGCACCGAAGTCAGGTCCACTCGGTAAGGGGCATGCCAGGTACGTCCAACATCCTTACCATCGACCGACACAGATGCGAGATCCTTCACGGCGCCCAAATCAAGCCAAAGGTGTGAACCGGTTACAAACCACTCGGCGGGAGCGTCGATCGTGTTCGTGTAGGTGGCGACACCCGAATAGTACTTCACCCCCGGCGAGGAGCTAGTCGACCACGACATGAGTTGCGGAATGGTTATCGAATCGGGTGCTCCACGATTTGGCTGGAAGCTGACTGTCCACGGACCTTCAATAGTCGCAAGTCTCGTTTCGACCTTTATCGGTTCGGAGAATGAGGGCGTAGAGGCGGGATGGCGAAAGACGACGAACTCTGAGCCCCAAGCCTCGAGGCTAAGTGGGATCTGTGTATGTCCCTCCGCGATCTGATAGGATACAGGTTCCACCGTACCGCCTTCGGCACGCCAAAGCTCGGGTCTTCTGCCTGCGACGCGAAAGGTGGCGTTGAAAGTATTGGCATAGTCACTGCGGTTATCTATGAAGTAAATGTCGGCTTCGGATGTGATCCGGTGAACGAAGTCAATATGACTATCGTTTCGCATACCGGAGCATTCAAAATCAGGAGAGATGTTAAGGCCACGCAGAACGGTAACAGCATCGAAGCCCGCGTAAACCCTTCCCTTGCCGACGATGTGAACGCCGGTGCCATCTCCAAATAGTTGGACGGCGAGTCGTCCAAACTCCGCAGGATCATCGGCCTGACTGGGCGTATCGATTGGTTTAGGTCCTGCAATCACCGCGCCGGCTTGTACAAGCGAGTGAAGAGCGCGCAAGACCGGCAGAGACATATGGCGCGAGGATGGATCGAGCACGATGAGCCTGTAGCTCATTCCACTTCTGGTAGTGACCCTGTTATCTGTCACAGTCACTTCGTGAATAAGCGCGTCGGCATTGATGTAGTCGAAGCCATAGCCGGCGGGAAGATCAGGGGCTTTGTTAGCAAAGAGATAAGTTAGGTTAGAATCTTCGCCGTAGAAATATACAATGTCGGCCGCAAAACGCCCTTGCTGCAGCATGTAGCTGCTGCGAGCCAGATAGTCAATCCATGGCTTAGCCTGTTCGGCCCATGTCTCGTTTCGGTTGAACCACTGCCCGAATGGCCCGAGGGTCAGCCCAGGTGCCTTACCTATCATTGGCTGATGCGCCGATTCATGAATCACAAATCGATTGATGCCATTCAGCATCTCCTGATCTGCAGTCGGCTTCAGCGTCGCGGGCGACCAACCCCAAGGAGCGGCGGCTGCGGTAAACGACTCCGCCGCCGCAATGTTCTGCCCATAGATGTGAGCCACTGAAGCTGATTCACGGTCGTCCGCGTCGTATCCATGTTGCTGACGGTCAGAATTCGGCGTCTGCGCCCACATCGCGCCCATCGGGACCTCCGCAAACTTCTTGACCTCCATGCCGTCGCCTATGAACGCGCGCCCGCTCTCGTGAGATTCGGCATAAAGCCCCATCCCTCGCTCCTTCAGCGAAGCATGTATTTGGCGATAATGCTCATCAGCAATGAGGTCCGCGATCGTCTTGCGAAAGTCCCACAAAAACTTGTCGCTGGCTGCTGAGCTTTCGACGATTCTTCCCGTCAATACAGGCAACCACGAGATAGGGTCATACCCGCGCCTCCTTCTGAACTGAACAATCATGTCATCAGTCCAATTTTGGGAGCCGGCTTCCCAGCTGTCCGCGATCATAGCGCGAATACCCCTCTTGCCCATCATCTCCCCGCCTACAGTATCTTTGTACGAGTCCAGATAAGCATTCATATAGTTCTTCACAAATTTGCCATTCAGCTTGTCGACCTCGAGACCAGTCGCCTCCGCTGATGCTGGATGATTTGTTATCCCTAGCAGCGAATAACCGAATCGCAGCACCACCCATTCTCCAGCGGGCGGAGTCCAGTCCAACGTCCCATCCGGTCTCATCTTTGTCGTCAGATCGATGATCTCGCTCTGCGGTATCGATTGATTCCGTGGCACGCACGGCGTAGCAAACTCATACAAATCTCCGACAGGAGAAAACGCAGCCTTATCCTCGAAATGGTTCACGCGAGCTTCCTCGTGCAGTACAAGTTCGGCGACTTCATAGTTCTTCGGAATAGGCGGAATCGTACTTCGAAACGAGCGTAGATCGAGTCCCGACGCCCAGGTCGGCGGCTGGGGAAGGGATACCCGCTTGAAAACGACCCGAAAATATCTGGCCGTTACAGGCGAAAATGAAACTGTAAGTTGGGGAGCCCCTCCACCTGACAGTTTCGCTACCTGCCTGAAGTTGCGCCCGTCATCGCTCACCTGCAGCGATCTCTCTGGATTTCCGATGCCTGTAATCAAAGCCTCGAACAAGCCAACTTCTCTTGTGACGATAGTGACGGACCGGATCGTGGAAGGCCCTGGAAACTCATATTGGATCCAAACGCTCTGCCCTTCCGCTGGAATCGGCAGCGAAGCTGCCTTTTCCAGCTCTCCATCTGCCAGCGACATTAAATCGGATGAACCTGGACTGCCGGAGATCTTCGCATCCAGGGACGGCGCCCGTTGATTCCCATCAGGCTTTCGATATGCCACAACAGCCGCGTCCGCATAATACTGCGGCAACGCCACTGCGCCATCAGGAGCAGGCAGTATGTCATGCACGCCTATGTTCTGAAATGCCCCCGTGTTCGAAGGCGGATGTTTCAGCCTACCCGCGAACGGTTTTCCGCCCTCCACCAGCGTTTCACTCCAGACATACTTTTTCATCCCCTGGGCGGGTGGGACCCATGGCCCTCCAGTTTCACTCCAACCAGGTGATCCCGCTATCGCCTCTTCCATGCCAAACTGATTTGCGAGATACGTGGCGGAACGGAATGCAGCCTTCCATTCTGGAGTCATATAGGGGAGGCGATGATCAACTACCTGCGGCGTCGCACGAGCGACATCAAAGGTCTGAAAACCAGCCAGCCCTATTCGGTGCATCCATTCGATATCAAGGCGTATACCCTCCTGGGTGATGTTTCCATTCATCCAATGCCACCAAACCAGCGGGCGCGCGCTCTGAGGGGGATGCCGGAAGCCCTCAAGCAACACGTCGCCGGCGCTGGAGGCGACTGACTGCGCAACAGCTGTAGCGCTTGCGAGGGCAAGCGCTACAGCTCTCAGAACTACTCGGACGGTTATCTTTGACCGCAGACTCGCACTCCTCTACTTCCTTCATGCAAGCTGTCACAGCACAGCTTTTGGCACTCTCTTGTGCGCCGATGGGAGCGCCTACGCAAATTTGCTCCCTCCCATTGTGGTGCAGCTGCAATCCTCAAATCAACAACGAGATAATTCGCTATTGTCGAACGAATTTCACCATGCTGGTTCGCAAACAATTGTTCCCATTAGTGAAAGAGACATTCGCAGCGTTTCCCGCCGCGAACGCGTACGTTCCCAGATCGACCCAACCACTGCTTCCAGTCGTTGGCAGGGTACCCGCGGGTAGATTGACGGGCCCCGAAGCGGTGGTGAGTGTCACCGTTGTCGCAGTATCCATGGGACTTGCGATGATCTGATATAGCTGTACGTCGTAGTTCCCAGCTGCCAGCAAATTGGGTGTATATGAGGCATATTGTCCCGCGGTACAGGTATACCGGACGGGTTGCGAAGAGAAACCGGCCGTACCGCTGTTACTCCAGTTGCTCCCATACTCGGCATATCCAGTATCTTCAGCATTGATGTAGTAGTCCCTGATGTAGTACTGGGGCGAAGAAAACACGGCCTGCGCCCCGGGGGTCGGCGTACCCGTCGCTCCGTAGGGGATTGACGTGAGCCAGATATTTACCGGAGACTCCGCGTGCAGTGTCGCCGTATAGCCTTGGGTGCAGTAGCTAGAGCCATCGATGTAATACGTGATGGCCGTCTCAGTCCATTCAATGCCATACGTATGGCTGGCCGCTGAAGTGTCGAATCCGGGCTGATAGGTTGCATTACACCGTGAACTTCCAGTGTTCGTTGCGCCGTAGCCTGACCAGCTGAGCCAACCCGTTGAAACGGTTGAGGAAGTTGTCGTATCGATCTCGAATCCATCGATCTCCAGGAAGTTCGCGGACGGTGCAGGATTCCAACTTGTTACATCGGCTCCAGTGGGCCCGAGAGCGGAGAGCCAGAAGGCCGTATGGTACTTAGAAGAATTCGCGGGCGTTTGCGCCGCCACTTGATAGTAGCCGTAGCGGAATGTCTGGTGACTGATCAATCCGCCGCCAGAGTAATAAGTAGTTCCGGAAACCACCTTCGATGTGTTGGCTATTTCCATGTTGCCGGCACCGTCGAGAGTCACGTTTACAGGCAGTTGGGAACCGTTCGACGAATAGTTCATCCGCCACCACCACCTCGTAGTATCGACGGCAGGAGTCCCCGAAGAAGTTGGAATTCCCGCAAAGTCGTCGCTCCACATCAATGAATAATTAGCCGGCGCTTGCGCTCCTGAAGGCTTCACTCCCACCAGCAGAAGCGCCATCAGACCGCAGCCAGTATAGAAAGGAAAACACATAGCTTTCTTTTCCCGTCTCACCATGTTCCTTTATCTCCCATAAGATTGGTCTGATTAACCGCTAAACCTCTTTCCCGCCAAGCTGAGAGCAACAAAGGCACATCGAGATCTAGCAATGATGGCGTTTGCAGCGTTATTGGCGGCGTCAGACACCATAGACTGTACACTCTCCAGATGTCAAGCGTTTAACTTAAAGCTCGCGATTTCCCCTCCGAATCAGAGAGTGATACATCGACCCGTTGAGACGGCCCGGGTTTTCGGCAACTTCGGTTGTTTCGGGTTGGAATCGAACCAACTTGCCGACAACACAGTTTCAGGGAGGGACAACGAGCAACGAACGCTTGGATTAGGTGAGCCAGAGTGAAACGATGGCCTCCACAACCCCTGTCGCGACTGGAGTGGTTCCATGCAACGTTTGGCAGCTGTTCCCCAAAGTCGGATTCGCGGCAATCTCGGAGTTCCCGACGGCCTCGATGGGGCCAAGTTGCCCATACACATTTGTCGAGAAGTTCTATTGAATTCAGTTGACGCTTCGCGCCCCTTTCTTCGCCGCGCACTGCGCTGTGAGCATGGCGCGAATCTCCGCTTTGGTCATCGGCTTTTCCTTCAACATGCGAGTTAGAACTGCATCGGGTTCGTCTTTGGGCATAGGGCACTCCTAGCACCTCAATTTGGATCTAAAATATCAGCCCAAGAAATATCCGGACGGCGGGTCCTGAGAACCCGGTCTAACGACCGGCCCGGAAACGGGTATCGGCAATCCTAGGATTGCGATCCGTCCGGAACAATACTTGCTATGCCTGCCGCCTAGTGGAGCAATCTAGCTCAGACACTCCATTCAACGAGGACTAGCGTAGCCATCACATGCTAGTTCTGTCCCAATAGCCCTCGATTAGGCGGCTGCTTTTCATCCGCGAGGCCGCACAATGGCTGACTACACACACCGTAAGAGAACTGACGGTACCTGGAATTCTATCTACATGACCTGCTACCATACCGCCGCCAAATCGGGCACGGAGCCGGAACTTAGGGAAATCGAATCGATGCACAGGTGCTATGACTCTCCCCAATTACAGGTAACCATTCAGATGGCTGACCTTCTCCAGAGGAAGGCCGTCTAGTCAGTTTGTGATCCAGATTTTCTGACCCGTCTACCATTCCGATGTGCCCGCAACCCTTGCACTTGCCTTTTTCTCGTCCATATTTTGATTGAGGCGGCCAAGTAAGATCCCTAACAGCCTGTTAGATCGATCTCCGATGGAGTGCGAGTTCCTGAGCAAGACATCGGACGCAATACCGGAAGCCTCGATGGCTGTCTAAACCTGCCGAAAGACGTTGGCGGATTGTCATTGACTCTGACACCCCATTCAGTAATGGACATTGAGATGCGTCATCTGGTTTGTATGGTTTCAAGGGTATATCCAAGCTCGAGTAGTGCCTGACAAGTCGGGCTTTGAGAAAGTGCGGGCGGTCCGGCTTCGACTACTGAGACGAGCTTGGTCAAAACACCGTTTTTCGTGCAGCAGAAGCATGTATCCTGCTCTTTTACCAAGGGGTGTTCCTTGCACGGTCAGAAGAAACGACGTAGGCGGACTATTGAAGGCAAGATCGAGATCGGAGAAGTGGTCTTAGACTGGGGTCTTTTGAGTGAACCGCTTTGGTCCAGTGAGCATGGGTACAAGGGGCTCTGTATCTCCGTTTAGGCTGAAGGAGAAGCGGCCCGTGGCCTCGTTCTGCAATATCCTTATCCAACGAATGAGAGCGGCAGCCCGTTGCCCCTTCCACAACGCCCAAAATTCACGGTCAAGTCCCTTGAAGATGATGTTCGACTAGCGATTGAAGGAAGGTTGGAACCCTCTTGCACGCGGTAAGGTCTTGGTCTACTGCATCTCTTGAGCCAAGTTTCCCAAAACCCCGTATTTCGGGAGCCAGCTCACTGGATCCGGGTCGCGGGCCTCAACTAGTCTCTAGCCAACGATGTGTCCACCAGGCTGCGCCGCAGGCTTCAACGGATTATTTGGTCAATAGGGGTCAAAGACCACCAATTTTTGATCCGCCCTGTGAAAGAGACCCTCCCGTGCACGGCCCGCGCGAAACACCCACTCATATCCTTCAAATGCCAGTTAGCTAGCTGTACCGATCACACGACCCTGCCGATCGAGAGACTGCTTTTGGGAAAAACCACCCGCGATGACCGCCCTCAATATCCAGTTCAGATCTTCTTGCCAAGTGAAGGTCGGGGCGATCGTTCCGCCTCTAGCGAAGTCAATATACTCTTGTTCGACGGGACCAATTCCTAGATACAGATCATTATTAACTGCACAGCCGCTCAGTTCAGCAGCATCCGGATTTGTCGGCACAATTCTGAAGCACGGTTGCGGTAGCTCCGGATGTCCAGGAAAACGTCCCACATGGAATGCGATTTTGTTGAGAGGCATCTGGCTAACGAACTGTGTTACGTTATGCAACACTTCGGTTTCAAAACCACTTTTCGGAGTCGGCGGAATAGCATCAAGGCTCACATTTCTCATGGTACTGGAGGTCCTCACCACCACGACGGCAGCCAAAGCGTTATGTGGCCTGGGTCAGCTGCCCACGTTGCGGCTACGGCTCCTCCAATACGAAAAGTCCACGTTGCAACACCCGTAGCTTTCCTCAGAGACCAGCCAAGTCGAATCGTATTGCTTCGATTGAGGAGAGCATATCCGCGGCGAGTACCAAAGAGCACACCATCTTTTGCTCCGGCCACGTAAAATCCAACTGCAGCGCCCGTCACAGCACCCACCTTATATTGCGCAGAACTTTGGTCAATCTGGGAATCAAGGCCCATTGCTTTCCGCGCAATTTTTGCGGTGCTCAGGGAGAACGCGTCAGCATAACCCGCCAGCGCATCTTCCGTTTTATAGGCAGGATCACTGACCACGGCCTGTCTCAAAATATCTTTAATCTTATCTGCGTCGTCAGGGGGGGCAGGTGACGGAGTTGGAGGCGGAGTTGGTGCTGGAGCAGGGTTTTGAAAGCACGGGACCACGATAGGAATGCCGTTCTTGTCTTTTCGTGAGTAACACGGGTCGTCAGCTAGTCCATCAGGATCAACCGAGCCCAACGGATTATTCAACACATAAGCGTATTGATTCAAGGTTTGCGGATTGCCAAGGTCTGCTTGCAGAAACCAGCCTGGATCAGGAGTCATGAATTGGCCCATCGAAGAGCCATAGTATCTGGCCTCGAAGTAGTCGAGCCCTGATTCAGTATCCCGTTCTTTGCCGGTATAACGTGATGCTGCCAACGCACCCAAATGCACAAAACTTGAAGTGGAATCGTAGATTGACTCGATTCGCATCGTAGTGATGTCCCTCCTATGGAGAGACATATTCATAGGTCCCTACAAGAACTCCGCTTGCATCGTACTGGAAAGACCAGTACTCCGATATTGCAGGGGCCAACGGATGTCGGTAAATGAGTTCCTGAGCGCAGGCCTTGGGGAAGGTTCCTCCGAAGGCTTGACCGCAACCGGATCGCCGCCATGGATTCCCGAGGCGGGCGAGTACGACCTGTTCCCGATCACCGTTGTGGGCGGTTTGGTAAGCCTGTCGAATATGGCTACTGCGAAGGGCAACCAGTGCAGTCCCGGAAACAACGGCGATTAGAAGAACTGCAAGCGCTATCAGAATTTTCATCTTCATGACGATGACCCCGTCGGCTTCTTGTTTTCCGGAACAGGCTGTTGATTCGGCGCAGGATTGAATTGGTTTGTGTTTGCCGGTAGCGTCGTCGAGTTCTTGGGGATAACCGTCGTCTGACTTCCCGACGTTTGCTGTGCTCTTTCCCCACCCGATCCCGGAATCGATTGATCGTGCATAATTACGGTGCCATTGCTGGGATTCACGACTGGAGCAATTGCGGGAACCCCCGCTGCATCCAGAGCAGCATTTGAGCGAGCTGCGCAGTTGTCCGGATAGAGATTAATGCCGCCCTTATCATTCTGCTGGGTTAGGGCGTTTACCGCAGCTTGATCCTGCTCTGGCGTCGTTTTGATGATGGTTATCGTTTGGTCTCGTCGCGGGGTCTCCATTTTGAGAAAGTCCGTCGTGCTTGACCCCAGCGGCGTGTTCGTTCCGAAACTGTACACGCCGTGACCGGTAACGGCTATTGCGGTATGTCCTATCGGATTCCCAGCAGTGGGCCCATCTTCGATCACCATGATGTCTGGTGGTGCATGTCCATCAGGGTCTGCCTTGCCCAGCGGATTGTTTCCTACATACCCATAGAGATTAAGCGTCTGAGGATCATCCAATTTGCTGTAAGGAACGGGCTCGGCTTTGGCGCTTCAGTCGGGCGACATCCACCGGCCCATATTCGATCCGTAGTACCTGGCCCCGAAGTAGTCGAGCCCGGATTCCGTATCCCGTTCTTTGCCGGTATAACGGTATGCACAAACAGAGAGCAGCGTCATACTCATAAACGCTTACCTAAGCCATCAGCGCTTTGAAAAACCATAACGCTACGACGAGGCATATTCCGCTGACTAAAAACCACCATTTCGAACTCCGAATCACGGCAATGGCAGGCAAGACTATCGAAGCCGCAAGGGCACCAAGCCAGACAAATAAGCCATACGGCCTCAGAAGGCTATCGGACTGCGTCGGGAAAAATCTACCCGCCAGCCAGAGGATAAGAAGAAGAAAAGGACCGAGCACTCCAAATAACAAATCTGTACGAGACCGCTTCATTGTCTTGCCTCCCCGAAAATATGTAGTGCAGGGGAGAAGAGAGGATTGTGCTCACCAAAATGCATGTTTCCTGTGACCTGCGGCACGCCGTTTATCGGTATTGTTTTGTAGCGATCGATATTGAAATGCCCCGAGTTTGCACCATCTGGTCTAGTCCCGTCTGACCTGTATTCATCAAAGCCGAAATTTCCTCCGACAGGAAAGTAGCTGAACCCCGCTTTCCCCATTGCCGACCGCGCGTCATCAAGACTGCCGTTATACGTGAACGTGCCAGCCGCAGTCTGGCTCGCCTGCATCTTGCTGTTGGTGAACGTGAAATTGAAGCCTGATAGAGCACCGCTTCCCTGAATAGTTGTGTCTACGCTAGTGGAATTAGCATCGTGGTTTACGAACACTCCTCCGACTGAGGTCTTTCCCCCATCCTGTGAGAACTGGACTCCGCTACCACTAACATTTGCGCTGTATGAGCCCGTTCCGGTGGTTTTGTCAACGAGTCCCCCATTGGCATCGTTTCCGATTTGGGTCGCTGTGAAGCTCTTATCGGAGTTCGTTACTCCTTGAACTAACGCTGTCTGTGCAACGCCATTCTTATCGAAGCCAACCGTTTGCGATTGGCAACTGGTGGAAGTCGTTTGACATTGAAGATAGAAATCAAGACCTGTTGGATCGGAGAAACTCAGTGGATTGTTTCCGGCGTATACGTACCGGTTCAAGGTCTGTCGATTTTCAAGATGCCCACCTAGCGGATCAGGGCTCATGAACCGCCCCATCGAACTGCCGTAGTAGGTGTAACGGGATTGCCTTAAACCATTGGAGTACACAAAAGGTAGAGAGCTGTCGTAGATGAAGTCGGTTTGCATCGTAGCGGTTGGTCGACCCTCAATAGGACAGACCTATCAGACACTCGCTCCCAAGGCGGCGAGGTACCAGAAGACGGCAGTGAGAAGACCACTGCCAATCAGAAGCAATCGTGAGACCCGCGTACCAACAGTTGCCAGCCCCGACGCTGCTACTCCGAGACCGAGCATTGTGAGTACCGGATATATTCTGTCCAGATCAACCGATGTAGTTCCGCGCGATGCGATATAGGCACGAAGCAGGAACGTGACCAACACCGCTGCACTCACCAAGTTTGCACAGAAACCGGCGAGGAAGACGATCTTCCTCCAGCGAAGGAGAGTGCCGCTCTCCTTCGCATAGAAGCGCCACGTCATCACGAGCACGATCAGCGGCACCACCGCCATGATTATCAGTAGCATCCCTTACCTATAGTCGCGCACGTCACATGCGACGGCCCAGTACCGTTGTCAACGTGGAAGTTGGGGACCGAAGTACCAGCGCCAGGCACCGGGAAGTGCGGAGACGGCCCGTAGTTCATCAGCTCTGGGTAATCGCCCGGCGTGAACCGATCATTTGTTGCTCCCGGATGATAGGGATTGAAGCGGTCAGTGATGTAGCTAAAAGGCCCGGTGTTGTCCCCGGACATCATGCCATTGATGGTGTTGAGCATCCCTTGATGACCACCCGGACCAAGGTAATTAGCTGTCCCTGAAGTCAGCACACCATGCGCCACGTCGTTGCTGTCGATATGGAATGAGAACTGATTCCAGCCATTCCCAGAACCTTGGATATCAGCAGCCTGCGTACCCGCGATGAAGATGCCTTGTCCCGTTTGCTGGCTATCCGTGCCGGTTCCAGTTGTGATGTGGACACCCGTTCCATCTACAGAAGCAGTGTTCCCGCTCCCCGCTTGCCCCAGCGAAGCGCTTGTAACAACGGTTGCAGTGAAATTGCCGTTGGAGTCAGTCGTGCCTGAGACAAGCTGGTTGATAGGCTTCCCATCTGTGCCCGTGCCGATCTGTTGATTGCCGCAGGTTGCCGATTGCTGCTGACAACTCTGCCAGAAGTCGTGCCCGCTTGGATCGGTGAATCGTAGAGGATTGTTCCCGGCGTAGGCATACTTGTTCAGTGTCTGCGGATCTTCAAGATGTCCACCGAAATCATCCGGCGACATGAAGCGCCCCATCGAACTGCCATAGTACCTTGCCCCGAAGTAATCGAGTCCCGATTCGGCGTCTCTTTCTTTGCCGGTAAAGTGCAGTTCGGTAGCGTCTGTTCCGTTACAACTTAGGCTATCGCCAAAAGGCAAGCTCAAACAAGTTTCGTCCACCACCCCCGTCGTTGCGTTTACCTGCACTCTGCGGGTACCGAGCCAGTCCGAAAACTGAAAGTGGAGACCCACGCTGTCGTAGGTGGCCAGGAGTCTACCCGAGACAAAGGCATTCGTGTGTAGCCAGTTGCCCTGCGCGTTCAGCTCCGACACCTGGGAGCCATCCAGTGCCAGCAGGTATTGGTTCGTGAGCGTTCCGCCGTTCAGCTTGGCAACTCTCCGACCTTCTGCGTCATAGAGGTATTGGGTCGTTCCGTCAGCTGAGGCAACTCGGCTCTCCGCGTCGTAGAGATAGCTGGTCACTTTGTCGCTGAGGAGGTTGCCCGATGCGTCGTAGTTGAAACCGTCCATCTGGTTTGTTATGGTGCCGTTGTAGGACACTCCGTTTAGGAGGCTGTAACCCGTGTAAGTGTAGGCAGCCTGATTGACCATGGCCGACGTATTGCCGCTGAGCGTATGACCTTTATAGTTCCCAAAAGAGTCATAGGTCCAAGTCAAAAGCGCCGTACCGTAGGGATCCAAACCGGTCCCCGGATTCGCGCTTGCTTGGGCTGTGAGCAGGCGGTTCACGCCATCATAGCTGTACGCCCAGCTTCCGATCGCTGAATCAGTTACCGATAGTAGGTTCCCATTCGCGGCGTATCCGACTTTTGGAGCCGGAGCCGGGATCGAATAGGAATAGACCGTTGCAGGGCCTACAACTTCGTTGGCTCCTCCCGTTAGGCCGTTGCACGTGGTGACCTGGTAAGAAGGTGTTGAAAATTGGGTGCTGTTGTGGGTCAGCGAACAGGACAGCGATACGTTTCCGCTTGTGCCGGTCTGTTTGCTAACAACGGTGATCGTTCCTCCTGAATACGTCGCCTGAAAGGAGCTGTCGGCGGAGTTGATTGCGGCTGCCAAACCGTTGGCGATTGATGTGAAATTATCACTGCTACCCCACGCGTAGCTTGCAACTGCTCCGTTGATTGTTGCGGTGATGATCCCGGAGTCATATACCGTCCCTCCCGCAGCCCCCCCTGTCAAAGTGGCTCCCGAGTCCGATCCGCTGAAATTCGCAGCGCTTGTGACCGAATAAGGATAATCACTCGTCGCGCTCATCGCGATACTGGTCAGCGTAACCACGTTGTTACTCGCCGCGGCGGTGACTGGGCTACCGGATCCGCTGTTGATTGCCGCCGCGACTGCGGACGCTACCTGAGGGTCGGTCGAAACCCCGGAGCCGTATGTAGCGGTGGCGCTAAAACTGCCGATAGTCACGACGAACGTTCCTGTGTCTGGATCATTAACGCACGTTATGATGGGTGGTTTACCAGGCAGAGGGTTAGGCTTTGACGTACATACCTGATATGTTCCGTCTGCCCCCGTGATGGTGATCTGTCCGGTCGCGTGAGCGGCAGGTATTGTCACCGATTGTTCATTGCCGGCTACGATGATGCTACCTGAGCTCGCTTGCGCCGGATTGAGCACCAGCGATGAGCCTGTGTTCGTCTCTGAGACCACGCGCAGACGGTCATCGTACGCACGTTGCAGCGTGAAAGCCGGTTGTGATGAACTCGTCGAGCCTAGCCCAGCTCCGATCAAGCCAACAGCGCTATACTGCGTGCCCGATGTTGGCGGTCCGAACAGCGTCGTAGGATACGTCGTCAAGCTGCTGGTTAGCGTCTCGATACGAGCTGCGCCATCGTAGCCGTAGGTCAAGGTAATGGGCACAGATGACGACCCATTGGTTGAGGACGTTACGTTCCCGGCGACATCGTAGCTGTAGGAGAAAGAGTTCGGCGTTGTTGTGCATCCAGCGCTTATACATTGGGTTTCTTGTTTCACCCGTCCCATGGCATCGTAGGCAGCAATAGAGCGCTGGGTCGTAGGAGCACCCGATGCGCCGGTGAACTCCGTTATCAAGCGTTCGATTCCATTCGTGACGTTCGTGCTCGCGCCGCCGTATGAATATGCACTCGGCAACGTGTTGGCTGCGATGGTCCCAGCGTTACCAGTCCCGCTATAGGTCTTCGAGACGAGATGATTCAGCGAGTCATAGCTGTAATTTGTCGTGACGCCTCGGGCGTCAGTCTTGTAAATGAGATTTCCGTTGGATGCATATCCATTAGCCTGACAGCCACTGACTGTTCCATTCCCTTGTCCGTAGCAGACTAACCCCGATTCCGGATTTTGGGACCATAAGAGCCGCGATAGCGAGTCATAGTTGAAGGTGCGGGCGCGTGGCTGATCTCCGGATACGCCGGTTTGTTGGACTGTGAGGAGATCACCCAAGGCACTATAAACGTACGCTGTCTGGATACCTCCGGGTTCACTAACCTGAGTTAGCCGTCCCAGCCCATCCGTTGTGCGGATCCAGGCGTTTCCGACCTCGTCCGTCTCGGTGGTCGAGTTTCCGTTGTATGCCCAACCGATTGTGGATAAGTCTGGATGGGTTTGTACTGTTGGCCTATTCAGAGCGTCGTAGCTGTACGTATTCAAACCGTAAGTTGAATCGCTCGTCGAGCGGTACACATTACTCTTGGAGGCCGGTCTTCCAACTGCGTCATAGACAGTATCGACGTAGTCGATTCCCCCCGAATCGCTAAGAGTTCTCTGCTTGATCTCTCTTCCTAGTCCATCTACATCCAATTCGATTTGAACTTCGGGATTCGGAGTTTGCGATTTGGTTAGCAGTACCGAAGGGGCGGCGACCGCACCTGGGCATTGCGACGGCGAGGTGTCGCTGTAGCAGTAGGTAGTCGATCCTGTATCTGGATAAGTGACACTGCTAAGTCGCCAGGAACTATCGTAGCCATAGCTTGTCGTCTGCAAATTAGGATCTTTTGAGCTTGTCTTGAGGCCAGTGTTGAAATCATAAGAATATGTACTGCTCAGGCCCATCGGGTCAGTGATCGTTGTCGGTAGTGCCGCTTGATAAGTTTGTGAATATGCGTAGGTTGTGGTGTTGCCGCATGGATCAACCGAGGCATCCGTCAACCCGGTATTGAAGAATGTTTGGCGGCTCAAAATGGAACTGGAGCCGCTTGAGTATCCATTCGGACAATTAGGGGTGCCTATGTTCAGCCAGCGCAGGACCGAGGTATTGTTTCCCCGATAGGATCCTGTCGTGGGGGCCGTGTCAAACGATGGAGACGCGGACAGTCCAGAGGACGCCACGGCCGTTTCATCGTAGTTCAATTGTGTGAGGGAAACTTGAGTGCCAGCACCATTCAGTACTTCCTCCGTGTACGGGAGGGCGAGCAGGTTGTTGGCATAGTACGCAGAAGCATTCGGGCCACTGATGGCCATGTATTTCGTGATGATCTGGCGTAGAAGTAAACCTGGACCAGCGCTGCCAAAGTCGTAGTCATTCTGCCCCGTCACGTCTCCGAAGATGATATTTGGCATGGGGCTGCTGAGGGTTACATAGGGTCCACCGCCTGAGTAGACGGGGACACCAAGATCGTAAGACTTTGTCGTTTGCGTAACCTTTCCCGACGGAACGTCTGTGGTCTTAACCAATTGCGGCATTACGTCCATTACGCACCCTGGGGAGGTCGAAATGCCACAAGCATAGGGGTCAGGTGCAGAGTTATATGTCGTTTTCGTCGTCTGGAGCAGTGTTCCACCCGAGTGACTGCCTGCCCACTTGTCTAATTCTGTCTCATAGAGATTTGCTTCAACGGTGCCAAGGTCCGTTATGGTGTGTACCGTATCATTTCCAAGCGGATCGGTAACGATGGTTTGGTTGGTCGGGCTGCCAGAGTAGGTGTAGGTCCAGGTATGACTTCCGGTATTGTCTGTGACTGTCCGCGAAGCTACCGAATAGTGATAAGTGGGATATTCGGACATGTATCCGCTGAGGATCTGAATACCTGTCGTAGCCCCATTCCAGGTGTAAGAGATTGACCCTCCGGTTGGAAGTGTCATCTGCTCCAACAGACCTGCGCTGTTATAAACAAAGGTCCAGGTTGTAAGGTTGGGAAGCACGATGCTTTGGATCTGGCTTCCGACTCCATTGGCGCCGGCGCATTGAGGTCGGGTATTGGCACAAGCGGTTGGATCAGCTGTATAGGACATACTCGCGTAGCAGATTTTGTATTGCGAAGTTCCTCCATTAGGCCCTGGTACATTCCACTCGTATGCGGCCGTTGTCGGAAGGCTGCCCGTGCATCCCGAGTAATTCGAAGTGAGTGCTGTAGAACCACTGCCATTTGGCAGAGGTGGCGGCAGTGGAATCGTTCGCCCCATGGTATCGGTCCAGCTCACCAAATAAGTGGTTCCAGGTGTGTCCTGTGGGTTGGTGCTGGGAACATAATTTCCGCTCACGCGATTTCCATTAGGGTCCTCCATACCGGTGATGCTCATGCAACATTGCACAGGGCCATAGGGAACACCATTGAAGGTCGTTTGAGGGTCTGCAGTGCCCAAGTACCGAATGCCATTGCGGTCAGTGAGGGTCAGTGTATTGATATTTAGCGCGTACCCAGTGCCATCCCTTGCCAACCAATTTGTGTAGCCACCATTTCCTATTTGGCCAAGATGGTGATTGGCTCCGTCTGGATCTACCACCATGAAGTCGATGAATATGGGCTCAGTCACCCCAGGCATTACATGAGCGTTAGAATTGACGGCCGGTATGAAGTCTTGCAGGATCACAACGCCCGGATTGAAATTATTGGGCGTGGAGTTTGGGGTCGGAGCAACGTTTTCTAGAATGTAACTGACGTTTGTAGCAGTACAAATAGGGTTTGTCTCTCCATTGCTCGGGCAGTACTCATTTCCGATTGGGGCCAAAGATGGTGAGTTATATCCAATCGAGAAGCTGACATTCAGTTTTCCACCTCTCTGAGGATATGAGACCAACGGAATCTGAAGACTGAGCCCTCCATTCACCATGCTCACCGAGTCAAGGTTCCCGCCATCATATGATCCGTATGGCTTCAGACCTTGCTCGAGACCTGCAACATCCTGAGCATGCGCGGTGGCACCCTGCAGCTGGGCCATAGTGAGCAGGCAGCCCATGGTTGCGATAGCTGGCAGAAAGGATTTTCGCCACTTTTCTTGAGTTTTGGGTGAGTTTAATCGATGCGAAATGGGGCTCGCGACGCGGGGTTTGCCTATGAACACACGAGATCTATCCAACTCAAATACCCTTTCAAATCGAACACCGGGAAGAGGTCAGAAGATACGTGCGGTTCGTCGACCGCTGATTTCGTGAATGTCGGTTCTGCAAAAGTTACTGGACACATTCCCGGATGTCAACCCCTTTTGTCAGGTACAGGACGAGTGAACTATTGGTTGTCAGAATTCCCGAAGCAAACTTGCATCGATATAGACATAGGCCCAGATAGATTCAACCTGTTGGCTTTTTAGTCGGGTTCCGACCGGCCAGACAAACGTCGATGCCGACTGGGTTGCTTCTGGAATGGTGCCATATCGCCTATGCACTCATTGAGGTTCGTTAGAATCTCAACACTTACGCGCTGCCTAAACTAATGGGCAATTCGAACACGATCCGCGAACTGCCGCTAAAGTCGGGTTTTGAGCAACTACGGGTCGCTGGTCCAAGTTGGTCGAACTTGCATGAAACACCGTTTTAGGGAAACATGTCTGTCGACTTCTATACTGGCACCGTGGAGATGTTACGGACCGACCTGAAGTGCGGGATTTCCAGCGAGACTATGTTGCAAAGTGTCGCTAGGAGGAATATGAAAGACCTCTTGAAATTAGCGTTGGTGCTTGCGCCGTTGCTTTGCGCTGCATCCCTTGCTCAACAATCCGTTGAGCACCCGGTGCAAGTCAGTATGTTGCAACTCATAGCAACTCCCGAGAAATTCAACGGAACGATCGTTGCTGTCCAAGGCCCTTCGGCATCCCGCCGCCAACCGTCCAGCGCCGATAGTGTTTGTCAATGATGCAAGATCGCTTTAACGATTGGTCGATAGAACAGTTGAGTGCACCTCTGCTATGTAACCGCCCGGGAACTGAACCATTGCGGATATGCGGTCACCAGCACGATTGGGAGGTACTAGTGTTTTCACTCCGAGATTTGCTGCTTTCGCGAGTGTCGCAGTGAGATCTTCAACTTCATAACCTGTTGTCTCGCGACCATAGGGATAAGGGAGATGACCGTCTGTGACGAAGATCAAAAGCTTTCCGAATCCGGACTCTAAACTAATTCGACGAATCGAAGCATGCGGTAAGCCCAATTCACTACCCGAGACAGCCGATTGATCACTCACAATCCTTCCATCGGAGAATGAGAGAAAGCTTTGAACAAACACATCTGCACGGTCAGCCGACACGTACACGCGGTTTTCCGGAATTGTTGCAAACGGAGCGTAAGAAGGCTTGACTGTATGCCAGTAAATCTGTGTCATCATTCCGCCCGGCCATTGGATAATCGCATCTACCCCGATAGGGTCCGGAAATGGACTCACGACGACGTCTGCTCCGCTTGCTCTTGCTGCTTTGATTGCAGCGCCCATATCCGTGACCAAGTAGCCCGTACGTTCGCCGCCAAACGGGAAGGGAATCGGCGTTTTGAATCCGAACAGGGAGATAGTTCCAACCGGCGTTTGAAGGAGTTGCGAAATCGTAACGCTTGGAGTCGGCGTTACTGTTACAGACACTTGTTTCGTGGTCGTTCCGCCAAATGTACCGAGGAAACTAGTGACGAACGCTTCTACTTCCGGGGGGCTCACATACACATGGGTCGAGTCGTATTGCGGAGAAACTGCGACGGAGGACGAGGGCGGAGCGCCCTTTCTGCTTTGCGAAAAGACAGAATGCGATGGTCTGATGAGCGCTGAAGAGACTAGAACGATCGCGTAAGTAGGTTTGGCACTAAGCATGAGTTGAACCTCGCTCCAATGTAAGGCGATATATTGCCGCCAGCGTTGCCGACTTAAGTTTTACTCCGATGCAGCATGTGCGGATCTCGCCATGCTAGTCCCTTCAGAGGGCCACGATAGCCGTTCACAAGGGTCATAAGGCCGCTCTCAGCTCATGGCTAAATCTCACCACATAGTGCGCATGTTTGCACATGGTCCGCGAACGCGTCCCACTCAGGAATGCCCACGAACGCGGAATTGCGCAGATCGCTGAAATCCTTCGGCTGGAGGAAGGTACCGTGCTCGAGGCTCGGGTTGAAACAGCCCATCCTTAACCCTCGTTGTGCCACGCTGAGGTACCGTCCGTGCCGCGTTGAGTCAGTTTTTTTCGGGAAGTACCGTCGCAGCAAGCCGTTGGTGTTTTCGTTGGAGCCGCGATGCCATGGGCTCTGCGGATCGCAGAAGTAGACGTCGACCTTGGTGGTGACCGTGAAGTTCTTGTGACTGGCCAACTCTAATCCTCGATTCCACGTCAACGACCGCCGCAGCGAGGCGGGGAGTTTACGAACCTGCCGGCTCAATGGGGCGACGACGGTCGCCGTATCCTTGCTGGGCACCTTAACCAGGATGACGAAACGCGAATGCCGTTCGACCAGGGTTGCGATGTGAGTGTTCTTGCTGCCTGCCAGCAGATCGCCCTCCCAGTGGCCGGGGATGGCGCGGTCTTCAATCTCTGCTGGCCGCTCGCGGATAGAGATGGCATCGACGATCTGACCCTGGGAATGCCCTGTAGCTCGAGCGTGCACCGAGCGACGGATGAATCGCTTCGACAGCTTTAGAAGGCGCATGCGCTGATTAAACACCATATGGTCCCCGACGGGGCGACGCTTATTTGAGGCTTCCGGCAACTTCGAAGTTCCCCATTCGCCGGATCGGCCAAGTTCCCCCCAACACCGTTTTGGACAGTCTTCGATCTCAATGCCAATTTTCAGTTAGAGCAACTATTCAGCTGGTTGCTTCGTCATTTCACCTAATCCATTCACGACGACACAGGCTGGGTCGTCCGCGGGTGATCCAATGTTGAGGTTCGCTCGTAGAATATTGATCCTCGTGCTGTTGGCGCCCGTGCTTTGCGCGGGCGTGCTGACGATGTTTGTCCCTGCTGTGTGCGACTTCACAGCGTTGCGATTAAAGGGCCGCCTTTTGTCATAGCAACATCACAGAGTCATGAAAAGTTAAGCCGGGACAGTGGCCAAAGTCTGCTGATAAGAAACTGGAGATGGTCCCAACCGATAAGTTGCCGATAAAGCCCCCTCGTTTTCGGAAAGTTCGCCCTGTTGCCGAAACCGCTATTACCGCGAAGTTGCTAACCGAGATGGCCACTTGTCGTATGGACGCGGTGTCAACAAGCGCGTTGACGATTTCGCGCCAGCCCAGATGGTTCCTGGCGACACGAGCATTTTCGTTGTCTATTCTGTGTCCAGCGAGCCGCTCGTAGATGAGTGAAGTATTGGCACAGATTGCTTTATAGTGCCATGGAGGTATCTTGGCGAAATTGGTTGCGGTACATGTTCGGACTCAGCTTCACCCTCATTCGGAAATGGTGCCGCAGCACTGCAGCCGACCCAAACCCGGATTCTTCGGCGATCTCTTCCACGGAGAGTGTCGCTGTCTCCAGCAGGTCCTTTGCACGCCGAACCCGCAAGCCAGAGACCCAATCGAGCGGGCTTGTTCCGGTCGTTTCGGCAAAGCGACGGGAAAGCGTTCGCTTGCTGACGTGAGCTGCTGAAGCAAGTCGTTCAACGGTGATTTGCTTGTGTATTCTTGCCAGAGTCCATTCGAGCAGCTGGGTGAGCCACGGGTGGGCTTCCTCGCCGACAGGCTTATCAATGAACTGTGCCTGGCCGCCTTCTCTATGAGGCGGGACTACCAATCTTCTCGCCACTTGATTCGCCACAACAGCCCCAAAATCCTTGCGAATGATATGAAGGCATAGGTCGATTCCAGCGGCGCTGCCGGCAGAGGACAGAATGTCTCCTTCATCAACATAAAGTACATCCGGCTGCAGTTGGATGAGCGGAAACTTGCGGGTCAGCTTCTCGATGTATCTCCAATGGGTCGTCGCGTGCCTGCCGTTTAGAAGACCCGTTGCCCCAAGAACGAAGACTCCGGAGCAGACGGAAACCAGCCGGGCGCCGCGTTCATGAGCCTTGATGAGTGCTCGAATCAGAGTCTGGGGCGGCAACTCGTCCGGATCACGCCAGCCGGGAATGATAATTGTGTCCGCCTGCTGTAGGCCGGTCAGACCTTTTTTCGGGGTTACACAAATGCCTCCCGTGGCGCGAAGTGGCCGATTTTCCAATCCGCAGACCGTGAAGGTATACCACCGGTCGAACTCGGGGCGAGGGAGGCCGAACATTTCGACGGCGATCCCGAACTCGAAAGTGCACAGGCCTTCATAGGCAAGCACCGTAACGTGATGTTGCGCGGTGTGAGTTCTTTGTGAGAGACGTTTGGTTGGCATGATTTTTACGATAATCGGCTTTTGGGCCACTCGCAAGGTTCGGCGGCCTCGGGGACGCTTGATGACAAGGAGGAATTTACACTATGTCAACGCTTACAAGTGCGCAGTCCGAACTCGCTCCAGGCGCGTGTGGATGCGATGAAGAGGATGTCTGCACCCTCGAGGATGTTGCAGGGCAGACGAGCCGCTGCCAAACACCCTTTGCTGAGGCAAGTTCCAGGAGCCGCGTACTCGAGGTCGCTGCAGCACCGTCGCGATATGCTTTTGAACACTTCTCTCGGAAGCTCGAATTTGAGACAGACTGTTCCGATGTGAACTCGGCCTTTGTGTCGGGAGCGGTCGACTTTGTACTTCTTGACGTCCGCAGCGCTCAGCTTTACCGGAACGGCCACCTCCCAGGAGCCGTTAGCGTGCCGGTTTTATCCATCTCTGAAGAACGAATGATGGAGTTTCCTCTGCACACCCACTTCGTTGTTTACTGCGCAGGCCCTCATTGCAATGGGGCAAACAAGGCGGCGATACGGCTGGCGAGGCTCGGGCGGCCTGTCAAAGAGATGATTGGTGGAGTGACCGGATGGTTGGATGAAGGGCTGACCCTGGAAAAGTGATGCAGGGTCAAAGAGCCATCACGATCAGCGTGGCGCGGAGGGAGGATGGAGCATCGATCCTGTCGATGCTGCATGAATTGGCGGCCTCAGAGGGCGCGCCTCACCCTCCGCGTCTTAGTCCATTGGCGCTGGAAAGAGATGTTTTCGCTGCGGACACGAAACTGCACATTCTCGTCGCCAAGAACGCTTTCGGTGAGAATGTGGGCTTCGTCTCGTACCACGTGAACTACTCAAGCTGGGAGGGCGCAGCCGGCATCCATATCGGTGACTTATGGGTGTCGCCGGTGTGGCGAAATCAGGGTATAGGCGGCGCACTCCTCGAGCATGTCATCGACGCAAATCGGCATCGCCGCATAGATGTCTTCGTTGTTACGGACAACGATGCGCATTTCTTCTATGAACGGCTTGGCTTCAAGGAACAGACGCAATGGAAGCTCTATCGCAGTGAGTGAGGGGTTTAAGGAGTGTGAAAACACTGCAGCGGGAGCGGCTCGTGACTCATCCATCCCCGACGAGGAGGGTATATGACTGCTGACGTTTTACTGCCGAACCGCGAAGAGCGAGCCGCGTTGTGGGCTGAGGCGATCGGGCAGGCGGAGTCGTACTTCGAGGGGGTGGGGTCGCTGCCCGTTGCGCCGGCTCTGAATCAGGATGAGCTGCACGCGCTGCTCGATGGATTCTCATTCGACGAGCCGGGTTCGCGTCTCGACGTGCTCCACCGCTTTACGGAGGAGTTGAAGAGGCATCAGGTCCACACGCCGCATCATTGCTATTTTGGGTTGTTCAATCCGGCTCCCGCATTCATGGGAATTCTCGGTGAGTCGATTGCGGCAACTTTGAATCCTCAGCTTGCCGCGTGGAGTCATAGTCCGCTGGCGGTCGAGACGGAACGGCGATTGATTGAGGCGTTTGCGCGAAAGTTTGGGTTCAGCGAAGGGAGCGCCGATGGATGCCTAACGAGCGGCGGCGCAGAGGCCAATCTGACCGCTCTGCTTTGCGCACTGGCCGAGCGATGGCCGGGAGTCCTCGACAGCGGGCTACCGGTTGTTTCCGCGAGACCAGTTTTTTACGTTTCGGCGGAAAGCTACCATTCGTTTCTGAAAGCGGCGCGAACGGCGGGGCTGGGCCGCGGATCCCATCGAACCGTGCCGGTTACCGATACGCTGCAGATGGACTGCGACGCTTTGCGGCGGCTGATAGAAGAGGATCGCAGACTTGGATATGAGCCGTTTCTGATCGTTGGAACCGCGGGGACGACCGGGGCCGGGATCGTGGACTCGCTTACTACGATAGGGGACGTGGCGCGAGCGAATGGACTGTGGTTTCATGTCGATGCTGCGTGGGGTGGAGCGGCGGTGCTGGTGCCGGAGTTGCGCACCGCTTTGGAAGGGATTGAAAAGGCCGATTCGATTACCTTCGATCCTCACAAGCTGCTCTCGATGCCCATGGGAGCGGGGATGTTCCTGACACGCCATCGCGAGATTCTGAGCAAAATATTCTCAGTAAGCGCTGCCTACATGCCCAAGGAGGGCGAAGGTCTTGCTGTCGTCGATCCCTACATTCACTCCCTTCAGTGGTCAAGACGATTCATCGGGCTCAAATTATTCTTGACCCTCGCGACCACCGGGTGGAGTGGCTATGCAGACGTCCTTCGACACCAATCTGAAATGGCAAATTTCTTGCGAGAACGACTGGAGAAGAGTGGTTGGAGCGTAGTCAACCGAACCAGGCTTCCTGTCGTTTGTTTCACGCCCTCGGAAGAGGAGTGGGATATCGCGACGCACCAATGTGCCGCAGATGCAGTGGTCCAATCCGGAAGTGCCTGGATCTCGACGATCATTTTGCGCGGCAAGAAGCCAGCTCTACGTGCGTGTATCACGAACTACAGAACGGAACAGCAGCATATCGAGACTCTTCTCGCCATTCTGTCGAAGATTCGGCACGATCTTTCCCTCAGAAAGTGAATGACAATAAGCGGTTGGGAAGACTAGGGCTCCGCATCGCTCTTCTGTCTGTCTATTGACGTTTACATATCGGTTGCGTCACCGGGAAGTTGCGGGCACAATTTAGCTTCCATCGTGAAAATCGGCTGCGTTCTTACGTCCAGACCGTTTCAAGGAGCAAGCTCATGAGCAGTACCCCGATTGTCGCTGCCACCCCGGCTGTTGTGCTACCTACCGCTCCCGCTGCTCCCGGACATACTGGTATGGGGGCGATTCCGTACATCGGAGGGGTAACGTTCCGAGTGTGGTCGATGTTCGCCGATTCTGTATCGGTGTCAGGCGCGTTCAACGGATGGACGACGACCCCCATGGCGCCCGACGCGCCGGGCTGCAACTTCTGGTCGGTCGATGTGCCGGGCGCGGCGGCGGGTCAGCCTTATAAGTTCGTGCTGCCGTACGCGGCCAATCCGTCCCGGAATGCTTATCGCATGGACCCGTATGTGACATCCCTCGCGCCCGATAGCAGCGGCAACGTGAACGCGGTCGTCACAAGCACCGACGTAGTCTATGAGGGGAACGCCTACAGCACGCCTGGATGGAACGAGGCGGTGCTCTACGAGTTGCACATTCCGACGTTCAACTCCGACCCAGCACTCCCGGCGGCAGGCACCTTCGATAGTGCGATGGTGCGGCTACCAGAGCTGGCCCAACTAGGGGTGAATGCGATCGAGATCATGCCCCTGGGGCAGTTCCCGGGGAACGCGGGTACTGGTTACAACCCGGGTTACATCTTCGCGGTTGATCCCGACTTCGGCGGCCCAGATGGGTTGCGCACATACGTAAACGCAACCCATTCGCAGGGGATCGCGTTGATTCTGGATGTGGTCTACAACCACGTGAACGGCCTCGATTTGTGGCAGTTCGACGGATGGTCGATCGAAGGGATTTGCCCCTGGTGCGCGGGGCATGTGAGTCCGCCCAACTATACGAACGGAGGGATCTACTTCTTTGAGGATGGGCGCGCGCACACTCCGTATTCCCATGCGCGCTTCGACCTCGGCCGGCCGGAAGTGTGCCAATACTTGTTCGACAACGTGACGCGCTGGCTGGAGGACCGGTTTCTGGATGGTCTGCGCTTCGATTCGACGGTGAGTATACGCGACATCCAGGATCAGTTCGACAACTGGAAGCTGGAGCAAGCGGTTCCGGAGGGTATAGCCCTGCTGCAGCGCATGAATCAGCATGTCCAGAGCACTCAGGGCTGGAAGATCATGATCGCAGAAGACTTGCAGGGCGACGGCTTGATCACAACGCCAGTGAGCGACGGCGGATACGGCTTCACCGCGCAATGGGACAACAGCTTCTGCGGCAAGCTGCGCTGGGCTGCGACGGCGCCGATGGACAACCAGCGCAATATCGGCGCCCTGGCGGAGTGCATCGCGGGAATGAACGGGTGGAACGCGTTTAAGTCGATCCTTTACAGCGAGAACCACGACCAAGACGATCCGCAGAATGCAGGTGGCGGGCGGCTGCCGGAGCTCATCGGTGACGGGGTGGCAGACAGTTGGTTTGCTATGAAGCAGTCGACCTTGGCCGCTTGCGTGGTGCTGAGCGCGCCAGGAATTCCCATGCTTTTTATGGGCCAGGAGTTCCTCGAGTATAGGCCGTTTCCGAACTATGGAGGGCCTCCCCGGAACTTCGGCGATCCACAGCCGATCGACTGGAGCCGAAAGGACACCTACAACGGGATTTGGACGCTCTATCGCGACATGATCCAGTTGCGCCGCGACTGGTACAACAACACGCGGGGACTCCGCGGGCCGAACGTACATGTGCTGCCGGTTTTCGTCGACAATGTGCTGGTCTATCACCGGTGGGAACAGGGCGGAAGCGGAGACGATGTCGTGGTGGTGTGCAACTTCGCCGATCAGTCCTATGCCAACTACCAGATCGGCATGCCAAGACCCGGCATGTGGCGAGTACGCCTCAACAGTGATTCCAACTACTACGGCTTCGGTAACTGGCCGACCTACGATACCCAAGCGACCGTCCCAGCGATGAACGGGATGCCATATAGCGCAAGTGTGGGCCTTGGGGCCTATACGTGCCTGGTGCTGTCGCAGGATTGACCGGTCTTCGCAACGAACGGAGGAGGTAATCGAGGGCCGAGAAAATGGATGGTTGCGAGCGTGCCGGGCCTGGTGGAGAGCCTCTCCTAGCGCTGAGCCGGGGTAGGGCGCATCCCTGTAGGACTAGCTGAACGGTTGCGCATCTGCCCGTCGCTATGTAGGAGTGTGCACCAATAACGTATGTCTCGGGTCCTCAGCTTAATGCATGTCCCGGTGCACTCACCCTTAGCGAGGCTTGTCTCCCGAATTCGTGTGCTTCATCGCAGAGGATACTGCTGGGTCGGCGTTCGGGGCGGGAACAGATGGGACGACAAGACCCCGGTAATTGAAAGGAGGGGCTTCAACTACATCACGGATTCAGCAAACCTCGCTAGTTACCTTTTTGACACGTCGAGTTCGCTTCTTACGATCAAGTCGTTTACTGAGACGATTGAGCATGCGTCTCCCACGCTCTACATCACCTGTGATCAGATAAGCCAGAACTGCCCCTTGGAATGATTGCGGAACGTCTTCCACCAGGTCCTTCTCGGGCAGATAGTTCAACAGCAGTTCCACCCACAATCGCTGTTGTTCGACATAGAACTCATAAGCTCGACCAGATCCATTCCACGCACGTCTCGAAACTTCCATTATGAGCAGCAACACGCCCTTTGATGCAGGATCGGTTGTTCTCGTCCAGAGTTCCGACAAGACCTGTTGTAAGGAGATATCTGAGGGCAAGC
>Ga0302309_10000167_pt1 | contig 89444 bp, 78 predicted proteins | sample III_Palsa_N1_1_FD_200453 | JGI IMG/M metagenome (GOLD analysis project Ga0302309, IMG submission 200453) | Peat permafrost microbial communities from Stordalen Mire near Abisko, Sweden - III_Palsa_N1_1 | ecosystem: Environmental > Terrestrial > Soil > Palsa > Peat permafrost | place: Sweden...
AAGGACCATGTTAAGCGCGAAATCGAAGAGGGAATGAAACAGCCTCCCCAGGCTCCTCCTCCCCCCGCATATAACCCTTATAACCAGGCTGCCGCTCCTTATAACCAAGGACAACCTTATAACCAGGGCCAGCCTTACAATAACCAGGGGCAGCCTTATAATAACCAGGGACAACCCTACAATAACCAGGGCCAGCCTTACAGCAACCAGGCGCAACCCTATAATAATCAGGGTCAACCTTATAATAACCAGGGCCAGCCTTATAACAACAATCAGGCAACCACTCCTCCCGTTGGACCGGAACAGCCTTTTAAACAAGCGGAGCCCTATACTCCCAGTCAGCCTTAGTAATAGACGTTAGAGCTCACCCGTATCCGGTGTAAGTCTCCTTACGATTTTTGTTCACAAAAACCGATTGGGATTTGTTCATATATACCTCTCTAGAAAAATATCATACGGACTTATTGAACGGCTCCACCACATGTGTGGACGCCGTTCAATACTTTTTAGGCCGTATCCATTCTCATCGCCATCTGAATGCATTCACTTCCGTTTATGCAGAAGAGGCACTGGCGGCAGCCAGACGCCTGGATAACCGCAGGGCTGCGGGGTATGCCCCCGGCCCCCTGCATGGCCTGGTGATCGGCATCAAGGACGTCCTTTGCTATAAGGACCATCCCGTAACTGCCGCATCGGGAATCCTGAAGGATTTTCACTCTCTTTATAACGCCACCGCAGTAGGACGCCTTTTAGAAGCGGAGGCCATTGTCATAGGTCATCTCAACTGTGACGAATTCGCCATGGGTTCCACGAATGAAAATTCGATCTACGGCCCTGTCCTCAATGCCCTGGACGAGTCAAAAGTCCCGGGCGGCTCATCAGGAGGATCTGCTGTAGCAGTCCAGGCCGATCTCTGTATGGTTAGCCTGGGAAGCGATACAGGGGGGTCCGTCCGGCAACCTGCCGATTTTTGTGGGATCATCGGCTATAAACCAACCTATGGCGCCATTTCCAGGTATGGCCTCCTGGCCTATGCTTCCAGCTTTGACCAGATAGGCATTTTTGGCAAGGTTATTGGGGACTTGGTGAAGGTTTTGGAAACGATTGGAGGGCCCGATGAGTACGATAGTACTGCCCTTCCTAAAAGACTGGAATTCAACACTTTAAGTATAAATCCATCCAATACCCGTCCTACCAGGGTGGCTTATTTTAAGGAAGCCATTGAGCATCCGAGCCTGGACCCGGAAATCCGATATACCTTTTTGAAGTTCATTGACACATTGCAGCAAGATGGTGCTGTGGTGGAAGCGGTTCCTTTTGAATACCTGGACTATATTGTCCCGGCTTATTATGTTTTAACGACGGCAGAGGCTTCTTCAAACCTTTCCCGGTATGATGGGGTTAAATACGGCTACAGCGCCCAGTCCACCCCGGATTACTCGTTGGAGGCATTTTATAAAAAGAACAGAACCGACGGTTTTGGTAAAGAAGTGCAACGGCGCATCCTTCTGGGGACTTTTGTACTCAGTGCAGGACATTACGATGCCTATTTTACTAAGGCTCAGCAGGTAAGGCAATTATTGGTAGAGAAGACCAATGCCGTTTTTGAGCAATATGACGCCCTTATCCTGCCTACCGTTCCTACCACCGCTTTCCCGCTGGGTTCGACAATGGATGATCCCATTGCCGTCTACCTGGCTGACATTTACACCGTTTTTGCGAATCTGACGGGGATACCGGGGATTTCCCTTCCCTTGTTCAGACATAGCAACGGGATGCCCTTCGGGCTCCAGGTAATGTCTGATCGGAACCAGGATCCGCTTTTGTTGCAATTGTCCCTCAATTGGTTAACCCAATATCAAGGTTTTACTTGCGCAAATAATTAATTATTTGTATATTTAAAGACTTGTTATGGAATTATATGGCTAAAAATTTGTAAATGGTATTAATTAATGCATCGCTATTGGTGAGTGGTTTGCTTTGGTGTTCTATCTGTGCGGCTGGCCCGGTAAATACCCAACAACATCAGGCCCCTTTGGCTACTCAAGGAGTGAAGGATACCCTGATTGCAGGAAATGCTCTTTCTACTCCCTCCCCTGATCCGTATGGTTTTAGACCCCTGCTGGCAGATAATGCCCCCGCTCTAAGAAACGAACGTTCGGAGAACAGTGCGAATACTGTCCACACCCTGACGTATAACGCAGAAGCACATTCCATGGTAAATAGCCTGGAAAAAGAATATTTGAAATCCGACAAGCAAATGCTAACCCACATGAAATCATGGGGTGTTCCTTATTTTCAGCGGATTGACAAGATCATGAGCGATCATGGCCTGCCCAAAGAACTGAAATACCTGGCCGTCATTGAGTCTGAGCTGAAACATTCCGCCACTTCCAGAGTGGGCGCCAAGGGCCTCTGGCAATTTATGCCTGAAACGGCGAGATTGTACGGGCTGACGGTCAATAAGCACACGGACCAACGCACAGACCTGGACAAAAGCACAAGGGCTGCCGCCAGGTACCTTCAAGACCTTTATGAAGAGTTACATGACTGGTTGCTGGTGATTGCCGCCTACGACGGGGGAACCAACCGGATCCATTCAGCCATCCGCAAGGCCGGAAGCCGTAATTTCTGGGATCTGCAGTATTACCTGCCCGCAGAGTGCCGCAACCACGTCAAGCGTTTTATTGCCACTAATTTCTATATGGAGGATGTCCCTCAGCAATCTTTCTTCCTGCCAGCTGACCAAAGCGACCTGGAAGTGGCGCTAAGCCAGGAAGAATTGGCCAATACATCGGTAAAAACCATTTCGGGACACTTTACCGCCTATGCCATTGCGAAGCATCTGTCTATGTCCCTGCCCGAATTTATCCGGCTCAATCCTAATTTTGACGGACAAGTATCCAGTTCAACCGAGTGCTACAACCTTCGGTTACCTAAGGACAAAATGGATATTTTCGATGCCGACCAGGCCTCTATCCTCAATGAATCCGTCAGAGGTTTATTGAATGATGATGAGGAAGAGGAGAAATAGCGCCGCCTCACAGGCCTCCCCATATTTCACAAGCCCTCGCCTTCGAGGGCTTTTTTCATGGCCGTAGCCTTCAGCAGGCATTCCGTATATTCCTTTATGGGATCTGACGCTACCGTGATGGCGGATCCTGTCGGGAAAGACAGGTAGCGGCTGGCCTTATTATATAAAATGCTCCTGATTACCACGTTGAAGTCAAAATTGCCATCGGGGTCAATATAGCCTACGGCCCCTGAATAGAGTCCCCGTTTCGTCAATTCATAGCGCTCTATGAGTTCCATCACCCTCCTTTTGGGAGCCCCGGTCATAGATCCCATGGGGAAGGTCGCCTTGATGGCGTCCAGCCAGGAGTGAGAAGGCTCCAGGATGCCGGTAACTGATGAAATCATCTGAAATACCTGGGGAAACGCGTATATGCCCCATAACTCCTCCACCTGAACACTGCCTTCCCTACAGACCTTAGAGAGGTCATTGCGCACAAGATCCACTATCATCACGTTTTCACTTCGCTCCTTGGCACTTGCATGCAGGGTCTCTTTTTCGTGCCGGTCCCTCACCGGGTCATCCGGCCATCTCCTGGCAGTACCCTTAATGGGTTGTGAGAGCAATTTCCCCCCTTGGTTTTGCAAATATCTTTCCGGGCTGGCACAAAGAAGATAATGGTCATCGAATGCGTAATAGGCACAGGAGGGATTGGGAGAGAGTACCGCTAATTGCTTGTATACGGACAAGGGGTCTACTTCAATATCTTCCATGAAGAACTCCTGACAGAAAGTTATTTCATAACAGTCCCCCCTTAGTATGTGTTCCTGTAAATGACGTATTGCCTCTAGGTACGCGCTCCTTGTAAAGCGGGCGGTGGGGACCGGTAACGCCTCCCTGCCAGGCCTGGCGGTATTCTCCGGGGGAGCATGCATTATTTCCTCCCATATCTCTTCTGCCCGCTTCCCAAGCGTCCCTATAACGAGTTCCCCGGGTTTAAGCATGACCAGATACAGCGGCACGAAGAAGTGCAGGTCCGGAAACCCCGCAGGGTCAGGCAACCTGGACTCAAGCGGCTCCAATTCGTTCTTCAGGTCATAACCCAGGTGTCCGAATATCCAGTCCCGGTGACGGGCGTGAAAGTCGGAAAGAGTTGAAAAGGCCTCGCCGGCCATGGCGCGGATCGTTTCGTACTCGCCCACACCTGCCAGACATTCGAGCCGGGTTCCCGGCATCTGGTAGTTATTATTATCTAAAAAGCAACAACTGCTAAACCGGCTTGCCCAGTTCAACAGTTGTTGCTTACATAAATCGGTATTGCCTACGGGAAACGCAGTAAAGGTTCGCTTAGAAGTCATCCTCTTCTTCCTCAAAGCCCGAATCATTGAATAGATCCATGTCCTTGAAGTCGTCATCGAGCTTGAAGTCATCCTCTTCTTCCCCGCCTTTGGCCTTACGGCTACTCGTTCCCGTGCCTCCGGCAGGAGGCCCTTTCTTGGTTTTGGACTTGGGTAAGTCGAATTCTTCGAAATCAGGATCGTAATCTTCTTCTTCTTCTCCCTTTTCCCATTCATCCTCCTCTTCCTCTAAATCTTCTTCATCATCATCTTCACTGGAGGATTTGGAGGACTTAGACGCGGATTTCTTCTTGGGGGCGCTATCCGCTACCTCCAGGTCTTCATCATCGTCATCATCGTCGTCTTCCTGTTTTTTGCTTTTCGGTGATGCTTTTTTGGACGGTTCCTGAGCACGGTTTGTGTCTTTTTTTTCAGGGCTTTTTTTGTCCTTATCAGATTTTGCAGCCATAGTCTAATAGGATTGTCTTTGTGAAATTTCTACTAAGTTTTTTAATTAGACAAATTTATTTCTCTTTTCACCTATTCCCTTCATTTTCAAGGGACCAAAACGATCTGATCCCGGCCCGGTCCATTGGAAATATATTTTACTTTTGCCCCCACTGCCTGATCAATATACTGAATATACGAATGCAATGCTGAAGGCAAAGATGTAAAATCTTTGCAATTTTCAATGGATGAATTCCAGCCTTTAATTTTTTTATACACCGGATCGATCTTTAACCGCGTCATCTGAAAGGGAATACGGTCGCATTCCTGCCCCCCAATCATGTATTTTTCACAGGCATAAATATCTTCAAAGGGGTCCAGCACGTCCGTTTTGGTCATCACCAGTTGGGTGACTCCATTGATCATACAGGCAAACCGGAGGGCTACCAGGTCAACCCAGCCGCAACGACGGGGCCTCCCGGTGGTGGCGCCAAACTCATTCCCGATCTTCCGGAGCTTTTCTCCCGTTTCGTCATTCAATTCGGTGGGAAACGGGCCGCCGCCCACCCGGGTGCAATAGGCCTTCGTCACTCCTATGACTTCTTTGATCAACTGAGGAGCTATCCCCAAACCATTGCAGACCCCTGCGGAAATTGTGCTGGAGGAAGTAACAAACGGGAAAGTCCCGAAATCGACGTCCAGCATGCTTCCTTGCGCGCCTTCGGCTAATACCCGCTGGCCCTGACGGATGCGCTCGTTGATAAAATATTCCCCATTGACAATGTTGAGCTGCTTGAGAAATTCCACCGCATCAAAGAACTCTTCTTCCCATTCCGTGATGTCTTCCGTAAAATTAAAACTATCCAGTATTTTCTGGTGCTTCAACCGCAATTTAATATACTGAGTGGTAAACGACTTATCCAGGAGGTCCCCTACCCTCAGTCCGTTCCTTCCGGTCTTGTCCATGTAGGCGGGCCCGATCCCCTTCAGGGTAGACCCGATCTTGTCGTTTCCTTTCGAAATTTCACTGGCCTTGTCCAGGGCCCTGTGTGTAGGCAAAATGAGGTGTGTCCTTTCGCTGATGAACAGGTTCTTGCGAACATCCACTCCAAATTCAGCCACTTTCTCGCATTCCTTTCTGAGCGTGACCGGATCGAGTACTACCCCATTACCAATGAGGTTTACCGTTTTTTCATGAAATACACCGGAGGGAATCTGGTGCAGGACGACCTTCTTGTCACCCACATACAAAGTATGCCCTGCATTCGGCCCCCCCTGAAAGCGGGCTATCACATCATAGCGAGGTGCAAAATAATCTACTATCTTCCCCTTTCCTTCATCGCCCCACTGGAGGCCCAGAATAACATCTACCATGATTAAATAACTTTTATCTCCGTCAAAAAGAATCGCAAAACTCGCGCGAACCGGACAACGGCCCAAATTTATTTTGGCGGGGGCCAATAAAGCACAAATTATTGGCCCCCGCCAAAATCGCCAATGATAGCCCTTCAGGCAGGCCGGCTGTGCCGGCCTTTGTTCGGGGGAGCCGTTATGGATGAAATTAACGGCTCCCCCGAAAATCGCTAATGATGGCCCTTCGGGCAGGCCGGCTGTGCCGGCCTTTTGTTGGCGGGAGCGCCTTCGGAGGAGCCACCCATCACCCATTCTCGGTGTCGTACCGGTCCACGGATTGGATTCCGGAAAGGCCTTTAACCCGCTTGACCAGTTCCTCCAGTTCTTCCTTATCGTGTACATAGAGCCTGATATTGCCATGGAACAGGCCTTCCTTGGCCTCAATGGTCAGGGCATTTATATTGATCCGTAATTCTCCTGAAATCAGGTTGGTGATCTTATTGATGACGCCTACATCGTCCAATCCAACGATCCGGATACCTGTAAGGAAAGAGATTTCTTTATTCTTGGCCCACTTGGTCTTGACTACCTTATGACCATAATGGGAGAGCAACCGGGCAGCATTCGGACAATTGGTCCGATGGATCTTCAGGCCTTCCGTCGCTGTAATGAAGCCAAATACGTCGTCTCCGGGAATCGGTTTACAACAATTAGCCAGCGTGTAAAGAATTTTGTCACTACTCTCTCCGAAAATGATCAATTCCGAATCTTTCTGGTTCTGCTTATTGTCCGCTTCAGACTTGCCCGGTTCAGCCACCACGGGCTTGATGGGGCGGGGAGGTTCGAGGCGGTCTCCCAATACCTGGAATTCCTTTAATTCTTTCAGGTCAATGTTTTTGATCGCTATCCTATAAAACAGTTCCAATTGGGAATTGGTCTTATAATAGCTGACCAGCTCATCCACATTATGCACATTAAAAGCGACACTCATCTGTTCCAACTTCCGCTGGAGCACATATTTTCCTTCATCGGCAATCTTGCGCTTTTCTTCTTTGAGGCCATCCTTGATCTTGCTTTTCGCCTTGGCCGTGACTACAATGTTCAGCCAATCCTCGTTTGGTTTCTGCTTCCCCGAAGTGATGATCTCAATCTGGTCTCCACTTCTCAGCTTGTGCCCGATGGGCACCAATTTGTGGTTCACTTTAGCGCCAATGCACTTACTCCCAATATCGGAGTGAACGGAGAAAGCAAAATCCAACGCGGTTGCCCCTTTCGGAAGCATTTTCACATCGCCTTTCGGGGTGTACACGTAAATCTCTTCCGTCAGGAAGGAGGTTTTGAACTCCTGCAGAAAGTCGATCGAGTTCGTATCCTGGTTGCTCAGTACTTCCCGTATCTGGGTAAACCACTGCTCAAAACGGCTTTCATCGGAAGCCCCTTCTTTATACTTATAATGGGCCGCGAGCCCCTTTTCTGCAATTTCATTCATCCGCTTGGTGCGGATCTGTACCTCTACCCACTTACCCTGGGGGCCCATGACCGTTGTATGCAGGGCCTCGTAGCCGTTGCTTTTGGGGTTGCTCAACCAATCTCTCAGCCGCTCGGGCGAAGGCGTGTACATATCCGTGACAAGGGAATAGGCCTTCCAGCATTCCTCCTTTTCACGCTCATAAGGCAAATTCAGGATAATACGTATGGCAAAAAGGTCATAGACTTCATCAAAGGAGACATCTTTCTTCCTCATCTTATTCCAGATGGAGTGAATAGATTTGGGCCTCCCATGGATTTCAAAATCAGTGAACCCTACCTGCTCCAGCTTTTCCCGGATCGGCCGGATGAATTCGTTGATGTATCGGGTCCTTTCCCTTTTTGTCTCAGATAATTTCTTGGCAATCTCCCGGTATGTTTCAGGCTCCAGGTACTTCATGGACAGGTCTTCCATCTCCGTCTTGATCGCATATAATCCCATCCTGTGGGCCAGGGGTGCATATACATATACGGTCTCGGACGCGATCTTGAGTTGCTTTTCCCTTTTCATACTATCAAGGGTCCGCATATTATGCAGCCGATCGGCCAATTTGATCAGAATCACGCGGGGGTCATCCGTCAGGGTCAACAGGATCTTCTTAAAATTTTCCGCCTGTTGGGTCGTATTATTATCGACGACATTGGCAATTTTCGTCAATCCATCAATGATACGGGCGATTTCATTCCCAAATTCGCGCTCAATATCTTCCAGCGTTACATCCGTGTCTTCTACCGTATCGTGGAGCAAAGCGCAGATCGAGGAACGAACCCCCAGGCCGATTTCCTCAACACAGATCATCGAAACCGCCAGGGGATGGGTGATATAAGGTTCCCCGCTCTTCCTCCGCATCGTCTTGTGTGCCTCAGCCGCTATTTCAAAGGCTTGCCGGACCAATTCCTTGTCCCCTTTCTTCAGTTTGGTTTTCAGGGCCCGGAGGAGGGCCCTGTATTGACGGACAATTTCTTTCCTTTCCTGTTCTTCCGTCAGGTTGTATTTCGGTATCGCAGCAACTATATCCATACACCTGCGAATTTACTAAATGTTTGGGTGTTGTCACGGAGAGACCTGGGCAGTCTGGTGGGGGGAAGGTTCAATTTGGGGTAATTGGACGGGATTTCACTACAATACCTGGGATGGATGATGTTTTTTGCAGGGGATATGTTACCTTTGCACCCCTGATAAGAAAAATTAAATACGCGGATGTGGCGAAATTGGTAGACGCATTAGACTTAGGATCTAACGCCGCAAGGCATGGGGGTTCGAGTCCCTCCATCCGCACTTTTGATTCAAATTGATATATGGCAACAGTTACCAGAGAAAGCATCGGTTTGCTCAATGACAAACTGACCGTCAAAGTGGGGAAGGAAGATTACCTTTCCTCGTTTGAAAAAGCCCTGAAGCAATATAGCAAATCCGCTAGCATTCCGGGATTCCGCAAAGGAATGGTTCCCGCGGGCATCATTAAGAAAATGCACGGACCTGCTATTTTCACGGATGAAGTCGTAAAAAGTGTAGAAAAAGAACTGGGTCGCTATATGAGCGAAGAAAAGCCGGACATTTTCGCCCAGCCTCTTCCCCTGGAAAGTGACGCCCGTAACCTGGATATGAATCAGGCTTCGGACTACTTTTTTCAGTTTGAGATAGGCCTGAAACCCAATCCCGGCATCGATATGAAAACCTTCAGCGCCACCCGGTACCAGATCCAGGTGACGCCTGAAATGATTCAGGAAGAAATAGAGCGACTGAGGAACCGTTTCGGGAAAGTGGTGGACAAGGAAAGCGTGGATTCGGAAGAAGATATCCTTACGGTCACCTTTCAGGAGGTAGATGCCACCGGTACGCCCGTGGAAGGCGCCGCTTCTAAAGAAAATTCCCTGCTGGTTAAATATTTTAAGGAAGGTCAGCGCGCCGAACTCATGGGCAAGAAGCCCGGAGACTCCATCGTGTTGCAACTCGGAGTAGCCTTTGAAGACAAGGAGCGCGAATTCCTCCTGAAAGACCTGCAATTGAATGCCGAGGACCCCGCGGAACTGGATAAATTCTTTAACGTAACCCTCTCTAAAGTGGGCCTCCTGGAAAAACGAGACCTTGGAGAGGAGCTGTATAAAGAAGTATACCCGGGCCAGGAGATCACTACCGAATCAGCCTTCAGGGATAAGATCAAATCTGAGATCGAACTTTACTGGGACAGGCAGACCAGGGATTTCCTGCACCATGAATTATATCATCAGCTGCTGGAGAACGCTTCTTTCGAACTACCGGAAGCCTTCCTGAAAAGGTGGCTGCAGATAGGCGGAGAAAAGCCCAAAAGCCCGGATGAAGTAGAAGCGGAATTTCCGGTATTCAAGTCCCAGTTGCGTTGGACCCTGATCAGCGATCAACTGATCCGCGAAAACCATTTGGACGTTACTCCTGAAGAACTCCGTGAGCACTTGCGTCAGCAGGTCCTTGGATACTTCGGACAAATGAACCTGGAAGGCGGCAACGCAGAATGGGTCGATGGGTATGTGGACCGCATGATCAAGGACGAGCAGCAGGTCGAAAGTGCCTACAGGCGGATTGTAACGGAAAAAATGTTCAATTGGGCAGAAGGCCAGATCAAGGTGATCCCCCAAAGCATAGACATTGCCACATTCTCCGAGATGCAGCACGCACACAATCATGAACACTAAGATTTTTTTAATAATCAGTGAAAAAGGCAGCATTACGCTGCCTTTTTTCGTACATATGAATGAGCATTACTGGCATTTTGTCTGGTTTTCGCTTTAGCACAGATTTTGGGCACAACACCCTATATTTGACCAATATAATTGATATCGTATGGACTTAGGCAAAGAATTCGACAAATATGCCGTTAAGCACAGAGGAGTATCCAGTGCTTCACTGCACAACTATCGCACGCATTTCCCCACCAACCTTACCCCTTATATCATAGAGGAAAGGCCATTGAATGTAGCCTCCATGGACGTATTTTCCAGACTGATGATGGACCGCATCATCTTCCTGGGAGAACCCATTAATGACTATGTCGCCAATATCGTTACAGCCCAGTTGCTGTTCCTTGATTCCACAGACCGGAGCAGGGATATACAGATGTATGTGAACAGCCCCGGGGGCGGCGTTTATGCCGGGCTAGGCATTTATGATACGATGCAGTTCGTTACGCCGGATGTAGCCACCATTTGTACGGGCATTGCCGCCAGTATGGGCGCCGTGCTTATGTGTGCAGGGGTGCAGGGTAAACGTTCGGCCCTCAAGCATTCCCGCATCATGCTCCATCAACCCTCCGCAGGGGCGGGTGGCCAGGCTTCTGATATCGAAATCACGGTGAATGAAGTGCGCAAGATCAAGCAGGAATTGTATGAAGTGATCGCTTCCCATTCCAATCAGCCCATAGATAAGGTGGCAAAGGATTGCGACAGGGATTACTGGATGAGCGCCCAGGAAGCAAAAGAATATGGATTGGTGGATGAAGTGCTCCTCATCAACCCAAAGAAACAAAAGAAAGAAGATTCAAAACTCTAATCAGACCAGATTATGCATAGGACATTTTTTTATAAAAATCCCTTCCGCCTGGAGGATGAAGAAGAAACGCCGAAAGAGACTGATAATCCGATGGAAAAAATGGTCAGCTCCTGGCAATTCGATAAAAAATTCATTGAGCAGCGCAAGATCTTTTTGTGGGGCGTGGTAGATGACAAAAGCGCCAAGGATATTACTGCAAGGTTATTATACCTGGACGCATTGGACAACAAAAAGGAGATCTCGTTTTATATCAACAGCCCTGGCGGAGTGGTAACCAGTGGAATGGTCATCTACGACACCATGCAGATGATCCAATCCCCTGTAAGCACTATCTGTATGGGTATGGCAGCCTCCATGGGGTCCATCCTGCTCAGCGGCGGCAAGAAAGGGAAACGTTTCATTTTTCCCCATGGGGAAGTGATGATCCATCAACCCAGCGGCGGTGGTCAGGGTACTTCGGCAGACCTGGAGATCATGGCTGAACAAATGAAGAAAACCAAAGAGATGGGAGCGGCTTTACTGGCCAAAAACTGCGGTAAAACCACTGAACAGATCATGAACGATTTCGACAGGGACCACTGGCTGGATGCCAAAGAGTCTGTCCAGTACGGTATTGTGGACGCTGTCATTGAAAAAATATAGGAATATATGGACATTCACATGTCCTTTGCATAAATAAACCGCCTCTTAACAGCGGTTTATTTATTTTTGTAGGCTAATTATTTTGTCACATATCCCGGAGGAAAACATTTTATGGCTAAGCAATCCACACTCCATTGTTCATTTTGTGGTCGCAGCAGGGACGAGGTTAAGATACTGATCGCCGGACAGGAGGCACATATTTGCGAAAATTGCGTTGATCACGCCCAAGAGATCATTTCCCAGGAATTATTGGTTCGTAATGATCAATACCCTTCTAATTACAAGCTTTCGGTGAAGAAACCGGTGGAATTGAAAAAATTCCTGGATGAATATGTCATTGGCCAGGACGAAGCCAAAAAAGTATTGTCCGTCGCTGTATACAACCACTATAAACGCCTGAACCAAACGGGTCAGAAGTCGGAAAACGACGTAGAGATTGAAAAGAGCAATATCATCATGGTAGGTGAAACCGGTACCGGTAAGACCCTCCTTGCCAAGACCATTGCCAAGTTGCTAAACGTTCCTTTTGCCATTGTGGATGCCACGGTATTCACTGAAGCAGGATACGTGGGGGAAGACGTGGAAAGCATCTTAACCCGCCTGTTGCAGGTTTGTAACTATGACGTTCCGGCAGCGGAAAAAGGCATCGTGTACATTGATGAAATAGACAAGATCGCCCGCAAAGGAGACAATCCTTCCATCACCAGGGACGTCAGTGGAGAAGGCGTTCAGCAAGGCTTGCTGAAATTATTGGAAGGAACGGAAGTACTGGTTCCCCCGCAAGGCGGACGCAAACATCCGGAACAGAAGCTGATCAAGGTAAATACGCAGAACATCCTGTTTATCTGCGGAGGGGCGTTTGACGGTATTGACAAAGTCATTGCCCGCCGTATCAATACCCACGCGATCGGTTTCAGCACCAATAAAGATCAGCAGGAATACCAAAAGCGCAACTTATTACAATATATCAATGCCCAGGATCTGAAAGGATTCGGGTTGATCCCCGAACTCCTGGGCCGCCTTCCTGTCGTGTCTTACCTGAATCCCCTGGATGCGTCCACCCTGAAGTCGATCCTCACGGAGCCAAAGAATGCCCTCATCAAGCAATATCAAAAATTGTTCGAAATGGAAGGCATCGAGCTCAAGGTAGACGAGGATGTGATGGACTTCCTCGTTACCAAGGCAATGGAATTCAAACTGGGGGCGAGAGGATTACGAAGTATTTGTGAAGGTATACTGATAGATGCCATGTTCGACCTCCCTGGTTCGGGGGAAACGGAGTTCCACCTCACCCTGGATTACGCCCGGCATAAATTCGAGAAGAACCGCATAAACCTCTTGAAAGTAGCCTGAGGAAGGTATGAGCAGTCAATAAAACCTATTATATTTACTTTACAAACACCATCTATGCAGGAACTGATTGATCGTTTACAAGAAAAAGCCGGAATCACCACCGAGCAGGCCCAACACGTTATTGAGGCCGTTAAGGACTTTGTAAAGGAGAAATTTCCTATGCTCGAAGGAGCCGTGGAAAGCATTTTCAGCGAAGCGTCTTCCAAGGGGGAAGACCTGCTGGGAGGCCTGGAAAGTAAATTGGGCGGTTTCTTTAAGTAAACAGGCACAAAAGAAATTGAAGGGGCTCCTCATTTGAGAAGCCCCTTTTTTCATATACCCTAGCTGTCATGCTTTCCGGATTTCCCGGGCTATGACTATTTTTTGAATTTCCGAGGTCCCTTCCCCTATGGTGCACAACTTGCTGTCCCTATAAAATTTTTCCACGGGGAAATCTTTGGTATACCCATATCCCCCGAATATCTGTACCGCCTCCGTAGCTACTTTCACCGCCACTTCACTTGCATAATATTTTGCCATGGCTGCTTCCTTGGTGACGGGTAGCCCCCGGGTCTTTAAATCCGCTGCCTGCAGTGTCAACAACTCGGCGGCAGCAATTTCGGTGGCCATATCCGCCAGCTTGAAGGATATCCCCTGAAAATGTGCAATAGGCTTTTCGAATTGCTTGCGTTCCTGCGCATATTTCAGCGCCGCCTCGTAAGCTCCCTTGGCAATTCCAAGGGACAAGGCCGCTATGGAGATCCTACCTCCGTCTAATATTTTCATAGCCTGATAGAAACCAGCGCCGACTTTACCTAACCGGTTGGCATCCGGGATACGACAGCCGTCAAAGATCATTTCCGCCGTCTCAGAGGCCCGCATTCCTAATTTATTTTCTTTCTTTCCTCCTGAAAAACCAGGAGTCCCACGCTCTACAATAAAAGCTGTGCTATTTTCCGACTGCCGGGGTTCACCCGTTCTGGCAATAACCACAGCGACTTCAGCACTGATCCCATGAGTGATCCAGCACTTGGTTCCGTTCAATACCCATTCGTCTCCTTCCTTCACTGCCGCACATTGCATATTGCCCGCATCACTCCCCGTCCCGGGCTCCGTTAAGCCCCAGGCCCCGAGCCACTGCCCGGACGCCAGCTTGGGTAAGTACCTGGCCTTCTGCTGATCATCCCCAAAGAGCAGCATATGACCCGTACAGAGCGAGTTGTGTGCGGCCAGGCTGAGCCCGATAGACCCGCAAACTTTGGAAATCTCCCGGATCACCGCCACATATTCCAGGTAGGATAGGCCGGCGCCTCCATACTGTTCAGGCACTAACACGCCCATCAGGCCTAATTTCCCCATCTCCCGAAACAAATCACCGGGAAAGGTTTGCGCTTCATCCCATTCCATTACATGTGGTAGTATATGCTGACGTGCAAAATCCCTTGCACTATGAGCCACTTGCTCAGTCAATTCAGGTATCGAAAAGTCCATGGGATAAAAATACTAACAATTGTTAGCATTTCGCATATGCCATCGAAGAATCTTATAGGGTAATTGTCAATCCATCATACGCCAGGGCAATTCCGGGGGGTAATTCCCGGCTGATTTCGGCATGGAGGCCCAGTTGATGGCTGATATGGGTAAAGTAAGTCTGTTCAGCCTCCAGTTCCCGGGAAAGGGCGATCGCCTCCGATAGCGTAAAGTGAGAGATATGACTTTCCTTGCGGAGTGCGTTTAAAACCAACACTTTACTTCCCCTGATCTTCTCCTTTTCCGCATCGTCGATGCGGTTGGCGTCCGTGATATAGGAAAAGTTCCCTACCCTGTATCCGTAAACGGGCATTTTATGGTGCCATACAAGGATGGGAATAAAGGTCAATTCCCTTACCTGGAAGGATTGATCGTCAATACTATGAAGATGGATATCCGGTACGCCCGGATATTTCTTATCCGAAAACGCGTACCCGAACTCCCGCTTAAGCGCTTCCTCTGTCAGCGCGTTGGCGTAGACGTTCATGGGGGTCCGCATAAAAAAGTTATATGCCCGGACATCGTCCAGGCCTGCGATATGGTCCTTGTGCGGATGAGTGAAGACAATGGCGTCCAGCGTGTTCACTTCTGATCTCAGCATCTGGTAACGAAAGTCAGGGGTACTATCCACCACCACTGTCGTCTTGTCCGTCCTGATCATGACACTGCTGCGCAGGCGCTTATCTTTGGGATCCGCAGAATGGCAAACTTCACAAGGGCAACCGATCATGGGCACACCGGTTGATGTGCCGGTTCCCAGGAATTCTATGGTCATGGTGAAAGGGTTCATGCTATTCTCCATTGATGGAACCTTAGTCTTTAGATTCATCTTCCGCAGCGGCCATCTTGTTTTCGTTTCTAAGCATCACTTCATCAAACATCTTTTGGGTGTCTTTCGTGAGCAATTCATAGGTGACCGAAAGTTGCGGGATCAATTCCATCAGCGTATTGATCTTTCCTTCCGTATCCAGGAACTTGTTCAGCACGACAACTTTCTTTGACTCCAGGATACAATATCCGCTTTGAAAGGTCCCCCGTTCGTAACGCACGATGTAAGAAGCCTCTTCGAGGATCTTTTCAATCTTATTCAGGGTGATTTGGTTGTACCTCATGGTTGTCCCTTTTAGTGTGCCCGGGCGTAACTGATGCAAATTTACGCCCTGCCAGGGGATAGGCGGCCAGGCATTTACCCAAGTTTTCCACAAAGTAATCAGTTGACACCACGGCCGGCCATCCGGATGACCGGAACGATCATTTCTTCCAGGCTTATACCCCCGTGTTGAAAAGTATTCCGGTAATAATTCGCATAGTGGTTGAAATTATTGGGATAACAGAGAAAGCGATCCTCTTTGGCAAAAATGTAAGATGAATTGAGATTAGGGCTGGGTAATCCGGCCTCCTTAGGGTCTTTGATGGCCAGTACGTCCCTGGCATCGTAATTCAGGTTGCGACCATGCTTATACCGGAGATTCGATGTGGTTTGTCTGTCCCCCACCACTTTGGTAGGCGTTTTCACCCTTACGCTTCCATGATCCGTTGCCAGGATCAGGTTGTATTTGCGATCGGATATCTTTTTGAGGGCCTGGCAGAGCGGTGAGTGTTCAAACCAACTGGCGGTAATGGAGCGATAAGATACTTCATCGGCAGCCAGTTCTTTGAGCACTTCCATTTCCGTACGGGCATGGCTCAGCATATCCACAAAATTATAGATCACAATACTCAGTTCGTACTGCAACAAATTATGTACGTTCTCCACCAGCCGCTGCCCATCATTGTAATGCAGGACCTTGGTGTAGCTGAACCGGATATCGTCCTTTTTCAACTGTTTGAGCTGAGCCCTGAACAGCTCTTCCTCATACATGTTCTTACTCCCTTCTTCATCATCGTTCTTCCACCAGGCCGGGAATTTCTTCTCGATCTCGGCGGGCAACAACCCGGAGAAAATGGCATTCCTGCAATATTGTGTGGCGGTAGGGAGGATGGAATAAAAAGTATCTTCTTCCACTAACCGGAACATCTCCGTAAAAATGGGCTGTAATACTTTCCATTGGTCAAACCGGAGATTGTCAATCAGTAAAAAAATGGTGGGGGTCTCCTTGTCCAGGTAAGGCAGTACTTTTTGCCTGATCAGCGTATGGCTCATGACGGGTGCATTTCCATCCTTTGCCTTGAGCCAGGGAAGGTAATGCCTAGAAATAAATTTGAAAAATTCAGTGTTGGCCTCCTGCTTTTGTGTCTGAAAAACTTCCAGCATTTCCGGGGAATCGCTCTTCTTCATTTCCAGCTCCCAATAGGTCAGCTTCTTATATATCTCCATCCACTCGTTGTAATCAGGATTACTATTGAGGGCAATAAACAGGTTCCGGAATTGCTGCTGGTAAGCGGAGGTCGTTTTTTCGGCCACCAGCCTCTTGTTGTCCAGGATCTTCTTCAGGCTCAGTAATACCTGGTTAGGGTTGATCGGCTTGATCAGGTAGTCGCTGATCTGCGAACCAATGGCTTCATCCATCAGGTTTTCGGTCTCGTTCTTGGTGATCATGACCACCGGAATGTGGCGGTTCACTTCCTTGATCTTTGCAAGTGTTTCCAGGCCTGTAATGCCGGGCATACTTTCATCCAGCAATACAACGTCCGGTGTATTGCTTTTTACAAAATCAATGGCATCAAACCCGTTCGTTAAAGTATAAACCTGATAACCTTTATTTTCCAGAAATAACTTTTGAGACTGCAGACTTTCAATTTCATCATCCACCCAAAGTATGGTTGCTATGCTCATATTACAAGCTACAATTTAAAATCTTCAACGGAAAATATAATTCCATTTACCTTTGCCGGGCATTGTTTACACATTTAACAATCTTTTACGAATGCCCGTCCGTAAGATCATCAATGACCCCGTTTACGGCTTTATTACCATTGATCACCCGTTGATCTATTCCATCATTAATCATCCCTGGTACCAAAGACTCAGGCGGATACAACAAATGGCCCTGGCCAGCCTGGTGTATCCAGGAGCTGTCCATACCCGGTTCCACCATTCGCTGGGAGCTTATCACCTGATGGGTTGCGCCCTCGGAGAACTGAAAAATAAAGGAATTGATATCACCCCTGAAGAAGCCGTGGCCGCCAAAGCAGCTATATTGCTACACGATATCGGACACGGGCCGTTTTCCCATGCCCTGGAACACATACTCATTGAGGGCGCCGGTCACGAATCTATTTCCCGGCTGTTCATGGAAGGCCTTAACAAAGAATTTAACGGAGCGTTGGATTTAACCATTGCCATTTTTAACGGTCAATATGAGAAGCCTTTTTTGCATCAATTGATTTCAGGACAATTAGACGTGGACCGGATGGACTACCTGACAAGGGATAGTTTTTTTACCGGCGTTTCAGAGGGGGTGATCGGATATGACCGGATTCTAAAGATGCTGACCGTAAATGAAGGCGAACTCATGGTGGAAGAAAAAGGCATCTATTCGATTGAAAAATTCCTGGTGGCCAGGCGCCTCATGTACTGGCAGGTATACCTGCACAAAACGGTCCTGAGTGCCGAGCAAATGCTGGTCCGGATTATTACCAGGGCAAAAGAACTGGCGGCCGGGGGAGAACTGGGAGAAGGACCGGGGGCTCCGCTGTCTTTTTTCCTACACCGGCCCGACGGAGTGCCCTTTGCAGTAACAGACCTTGACCGGTTTTGCCTGTTGGACGATCATGATATCATGGCCGCCATTAAAGGTTGGGTGAGGCATCCCGATAAGACCCTATCAACCTTGTCGTCCTGGTTGATTGACAGGCGTTTGCTAAAAATCCGATTACAGGCTGACCCTTTCCCGGAAGGGGCGGTGGAAGAGAAGGCCAGGCAAATATCAGCCCAGATGAATCTTTCCCAAAAGGAGGCGCGGTATTTTGTATTTGACGGAACCGCCACAAACAGTATGTACAATGCAAAAGACGAAAGAATTCATATTTTATTTAAAAACGGGCAGATCAGGGACATTTCAGCCGTGGATGACGCCCTGATTCATCAAACTTTGGCAACCCCTGTAAAAAAATTCTACTTTTGCTATCCGGAGCTGAGTAAGGACGCCCAATCACGTTAGCCGGGAACCTCAAGAATCCGCTTAAAAAGCGCTATTTTAGATATATAAAAGTCCTCCCAGTGAGGATAAACAAGGAACTATGCGACTTTCAGCTGCGCAGATTGCGCTTATCATACAAGGGAAGATTGAAGGCAACCCGGATGCCTCTGTGGAAACATTTGGAAAGATCGAAGAGGCCCGTGAGGGCCAGTTGACTTTCCTGGCTAACCCTAAATATGAAGACCATCTATATACCACTGAAGCATCGGTAGTCATCGTCAATGCCTCCCAGGAACTAAGGCAATCCGTTAAGACAACCCTCATCCGGGTGCCTGATGCTTATTCTGCCTTTGCCACGCTGCTCGCAAAATACCAGGAGATACAAAACCAGCAAATGGTCGGCATACAGCAACCCAGCTATATCTCTGACAAAGCTAAAATGGGCAACCATGTTTTCATCGGCGCCTTCTCCTACATATCGGAAAACGTACACATTGGAAATAATGTAAAGATATTCCCTCATGTATACCTGGGGCCTTCTGTGATCATTGGGGATAATACCATTCTTTATCCCGGCGTACGGATCTACCACAGTTGTAAGATCGGAGCCAATGTGGCCATTCATGCAGGCACGGTGATCGGTGGGGACGGATTCGGGTTTGCTCCCCAGTCCGACGGAACCTTCAAAAAGGTGCCCCAGATAGGAAATGTAGTAGTGGAAGACAATGTCGAGATCGGTTCCAACGCTACGATTGACCGTGCTACGATTGGATCCACCATCATAAAAAAAGGCGCAAAGCTTGACAACCTTATCCAGATCGCCCATAACGCCGAAATTGGAGAGAATACAGTCATTGCCGCTCAATCGGGTATTTCGGGAAGCACCAAGATCGGAAATAACGTAATGATGGGCGGTCAGGCCGGTATTGTAGGCCATATCTCCATTGCAGACGGGACGAGGATCAATGCCCAAAGCGGAGTCACCAAATCTGTCAAAACCCCCAATGCAGCCCTTTCCGGCTCCCCTGCATTCGACTATACCAGCACACTCCGCAGCCAGGCCATATTCAGGAACCTGCCTGAGTTGGAAAAAAGGATCTCAGATCTTGAACAGGTAATCAAGCAACTACTGGCCGAAAAAGAAAGTATCTCCTGATTTCTCGGGGATTAGACAGTTTTTCCTACTTTCGTGCCCATGGAAAGCACGAACGGGGCAAGCCAGCATTTTCAACATACAATTAAGGACAGAATCACCATTTCAGGCGTCGGGATACATACGGGGAAATTTGTTAATATGACCCTTGTCCCAGCAGACCCTCATCATGGAGTTGTTTTTAAGCGGACAGATCTTCCCGGAACACCGACCGTAAAGGCAGATTGTGATTATGTGGTGGATACGACAAGGTGTACGGCACTTGAACACAACGGGGCCCGGGTCTCCACGGTAGAACACCTGATGGCGGCTTTGTTTGGCACCCAGGTGGATAATGTACTGGTGGAACTGGACGGCCCGGAGATTCCCATTCTGGACGGAAGCGCCAAACCATTTGTAGATGCGCTGGAACTCGTAGGTTTGGCTAAGCAGAACGCACCCAAGATCTATTATTCCATTGAAAATAATATCTCTTTTGTCGATGACCAGAAAAAGGTGGAAATGGTCGCTATGCCTTACCCGGAATTCAGGGTAAACGCACTCATAGACTTCAATTCTCCCGTCCTCGGTACTCAGCATGCTGCTCTGAAGCACGTGGCGGACTTCAACTCTGAAATAGCCCCCAGCCGGACTTTTTCCTTCTTCCATGAATTAGAGTTTTTGTTGGAGAACAACCTTATCAAAGGGGGCGATATCAATAACGCCATCGTGGTTGTAGACAGGCCCGTAACGCCGGTTCAGTTGGAAAAACTGGCCAAGGCATTTCAACGGGATAGCATTTCCGTGAACAGCGGGGGCTACCTGAATAACCTGGAATTGCGCTTCCCTACCGAACCCGCCAGGCACAAGTTGCTGGATGTTGTAGGAGATCTCGCCCTCGTGGGATATCCCTTTAAGGCGCATATCATTGCCAATCGCCCCGGTCATTCTTCTAACGTGGCCTTTGCAAAGAAGATCAAGGAGCACATCAAAAAGAATAAGTTTAAAGCTTCCATACCGGCTTATGATCCGAATAAGCCGCCGGTTTTTGACATCCACCAGATAGAAAAAATATTACCCCACCGCTACCCTTTTCTGCTGATTGATAAAGTCATAGAGATGACGTCACAGCACGTGATCGCCATTAAGAACGTTACCTACAATGAAGCTTTCTTCCAGGGCCATTTCCCGGGGAACTGCGTAGTACCCGGTGTACTGCAGGTGGAAGCTCTTGCGCAGGCAGGCGGTATTCTGGCCATCCCAAAAGACAATCCGAACGATCATTATGAAACCTACTTTCTGAAGATCGACAATTGCCGCTTTAAACAAAAAGTTGTTCCCGGAGATACCATGGTCCTGAAAATGGAATTGGCTAACCCGATACGGCGCGGCATTTGCGAAATGAAAGGAACTATTTACGTGGGCAACAAAGTGGTCACCGAAGCAGACCTGGTAGCTCAAATTGTAAAAAGCACAAAGTAACATGATTAGCCCATTAGCCCAAGTACACCCCAATGCCAAAATAGGACCCAATGTAACCATTGACGCGTTTGCTGTCATAGAAGAGAATGTGGAGATCGGAGAAGGATCTCATATCATGTCTCATGTGTCCATTTTGAACGGGGCCCGCATTGGAAAAAGCTGCAACATATTTCCGGGGGCGGTCATCAGCGCTGTGCCCCAGGATTTAAAATTTATCGGTGAAGATACGCTTGCTGTCATTGGCGACCATACGACCATCCGGGAATGTGTCACTGTCAACCGGGGAACGGTGGACAAGTGGAAGACAGTGGTAGGAAATCATTGCCTGCTCATGGCCTACGTCCACGTCGCTCATGATTGTGTGATCGGAAACCATGTCATATTGGTAAATGGTGTAACACTGGCCGGGCATATTACGGTAGATGACTACGCCATTATCAACGGCCTGACCGGGATTCAGCAATTCATACACATAGGCGCACATGCTTACATCGGTGGGCAAAGCTCTGTTCGCAAAGACGTCCCTCCTTTCGTAAAGGCTGCCCGGGAACCCCTGAGTTATGCGGGTATCAATAAGGTGGGACTGATCCGGAGAGGATTCAGCAAAGAGGCGCTGGAAGAAATATCCAATATTTATCATATCCTGTTCATTCAGGGGCATACTACCTCATCCGCATTGAAAATCATAAAGGAAAAAGTACCTGAATCCCCCATCCGGGAGCAGATCCTTTCCTTTATAGAAGGCTCAAAAGCCGGTATCATCAAGCGTTTCATTAAAGAAAGCGCAGATGAAGATATCACTCTCTGATATCGGAAAGCGTTTTAATCGTGACTGGATCTTCCGGCACTGTTCCTATACTTTTGAACAGGGTGTAGCCTATGCCATCACCGGGCCTAATGGGTCTGGAAAATCTACCCTCCTGCAAATTATCGGGGGCTCGCTGATACCCAGCGAAGGCGCTCTTTCGTGGCAGGAAAGCATGGGCAACGGGCCAGCGGCGGCCGCTGGCCCGTTGCCCATTGAGCCAGATAAGGTATACGCATATATGTCGATTGCCGCCCCCTACCTGGAAGTGATCGAAGAAATGACCCTTCCGGAATTCCTGTCTTTTCATGCGGGGTTCAAAACCTGGGTGCCGGGTGTATCAACCCGGGATATCATAGCCCAAATAGGCCTCGGCGCTTATCCCGATAAACAGATCCGGTATTTCTCCAGCGGCATGAAACAAAGGGTCAAACTGGCACAGGCCATTTTTTCCGATACGCCTTTATTGCTGCTGGACGAGCCCTGCACAAATCTGGACAAAGAGGGGTATGAACTTTATCACCGGCTGATCGCCACTTACGCGAAAGACCGCCTGGTCATCGTGAGCAGCAATGATCCCGATGAGTATGACTTTTGCGGGAAGGTGTTGGCGGTGAGCGACTTTAAATCGCACGGCAACGGATAATGCGATGCCGGATTAGCGCTGTGATGCTATGAGGAGATTCAGGTCCGTATACTTAATATCAAAGCGCTGACTCAGATGGAAATTGGTAAGGGATCCTTTAAAGAGATAGATGCCGCTCCGGATACCGACCTTATGCCATACCAGGCTCTCAAACCCCCCGCTCTCCGCAGCCTCCAGCAACAACGGCATGAGTACGTTGCTAATCGCCTGTGAAGCGGTCCGGGCGAAGCCGGACGGTATATTCGGCACACAATAATGAATGACCCCGTGTTTAAGAAAGAAGGGGCTTTCCAGTGAAGTAATTTCTGAAGTTTCAAAGCAACCTCCCCGGTCAATACTCACGTCCACAATGACACTACCCGGACGCATCTGAGCTACCATCTCTTCAGTCACTATGATCGGGGTGCGGCCACCGCTCGAAGAAAGGGCGCCCACGGCCACGTCGCAGGTCTTTAGCTGTTTAGCCAGTATCTTAGGTTCGATAACCGAAGTAAACAACCTGGACCCTATATTATTCTGTAAGCGTTTCAGCCGGTAAATACTATTATCGAAAATCTTTACGCTGCTACCCATTGCCATCGCCGTCCGGGCTGCAAATTCTCCCACGATTCCCGCACCGAGGATGATAACCTTGGTGGGCGGAATGCCCGATATGCCTCCCAGAAGAATCCCCTTTCCATTATTGGCGTTGCTAAGGTATTGACCGGCAATCAGCATGACGGCGCTACCGGCAATCTCGCTCATACTCCTGACAATAGGATAATTGCCGGAATCGTCCTTGAGGTTCTCGAAGGACAAGGCAGTGATGCGTTTAGCCATCATTTTTTCCAGGATCTCCGATTTCATTACCGCCAGATGAATGGGGGAAATGATCACCTGGCCGGGCTTCAAATGCTCCAACTCATCCTCCGCCACGGGGGCGCTTTTGATGAGCACGTCACATTGATATACCGCCTTTCGCTCGTAGGCGATCTGAGCCCCTGCGTCACTGTACTCCATATCCGAATAATGGGCGCCTTCGGCAGCCTTGTATTCCATAACCACCCGGTGTCCGTTGCTTACAAGGACACTAACAGCCTCCGGCGTAAGGGGGATGCGGTTCTCATTAAACCATGCTTCCTTGGGGATACCGATATGAAGAGAAGTACCCTTGGGTTTAACGTCCAGGGTCTCTTCCAGCGTTTCGTAGGTAAATGAAGTTGCCAGAAAGGGCTTTTTGACAGACATACAATTGCTTAATATTAAATCGGAAGGTAAATGTACAAAATCGGAACGGCATCACCGTATTAACACTCAGGACATCTGGGCAAAAAGCCGCCGGGTGTGCGGATCCACCACTTCCAGGTAAGCGTGGACCGTGTCTTCCGGCAGGATTCCCGGCGCCCGTTCAGGCCATTCGATCAGGCAGGTCATCCCGGAATAGAGATATTCCTCCAAACCCGCCTGTACTAATTCGGATTCGTCTTTAAGCCGATACCAGTCCATATGACATATCTTTTCCCCATCCCTGGTCTGGTATTCGTTCACCAGGGAGAACGTTGGGCTGTGGACAGTCGATCCTACGCCCAGGATCTTGCAGAACGCACTGATAAAGGTGGTTTTTCCCGCACCCATATCTCCATGTACGGCAATGACCCTGTGCCCCTTGACGGTTTTCTGGAAAAGCGCAGCTACTTCAGGAAGCTCGGGGAGCGTAAAAACGACGTTCATGTCGCAAAGATATTTTCAGGAATGGTAAATACGCGCATTGCGGGTAACTTTACTGATCAAATGAGCTGGATTTATGGAATTAAAGCCCCCGTCCGTCACCGCATACATGATTGCCTTTGACGACCAGTACCAGGAGCATATCTTTCCGGTAGACGGCAAAGACCTGAAGGCCGGAGACCTCCTCCTGCTGAAAGCCGGGGATCAGGTTCCCGCTGACTGCAAAATCCTGCATGGAGAGGTATGGATCACCGGGATCGCCTATGGCGCTCCCCAGATAATTCCTGCCCTTGGCCGGGTGGAAAGCGGTACCGCCAAAGTGTACGTCACTCCAACGGATTCCAATATATAACTGATGCCTACACCCGCTGAATTACTGAAGGAGTATTGGGGCTTCGATGCCTTCCGCCCCTTACAGGAAGAGATCATCCGGGAGTTGCTGGGAGGCAGGGACGTGCTGGCGCTCCTGCCTACAGGCGGCGGAAAGTCCGTCTGCTATCAGATCCCCGCTTTGTGCAAGGCAGGGTTCTGCCTCGTTATAAGCCCACTCATCGCACTCATGAAGGACCAGGTGGAGGGGCTCCGAAAAAAAGGGATTTCCGCCGCCTTCATCCATACCGGGATGACGTATCCTGAAATGACCATTATACTACAGCATGCTTTAAACGGGCGGCTCAAACTGTTATTTGTTTCTCCCGAGAGAATAGAGACTACCTTATTTCAGGAATACCTGCCCGGGTTTGACATTAGCCTGATCGCAGTGGATGAAGCCCATTGTATATCCGCCTGGGGACACGACTTCAGACCGGCCTACCGCCGTATCGCCGCCCTGAGGGAAACCCTTCCGGATGTTCCTGTATTGGCATTGACCGCTACGGCGACTCCTGCCGTTCAGTCGGATATCAAAAAACAACTCAGGCTGGTTCCTCCTGCCGTCTTCCAGGGGCCGTTACTCCGCCCCAACCTGGCTTTCAGCATAGTTTCGGACGGGACTAAGCAGGAGCGGCTGTTGGGCATCCTGGACCGGGTTCCCGGCAGCAGTATCGTTTATTGTAACAGCAGGAAGGGAACGGAAAATATCGCCCGCCTGCTGAATGAACGCGGGATCACAGCGGACTATTATCACGGGAGGCTCCCTGCCGGTAGTCGTCATAAAAAGCAGGCGTCCTGGATTGAGGACAGAGTCCGGACAATGGTCTGCACCAGCGCCTTCGGGATGGGGATTGACAAATCGGATGTCAGACTCGTTGTCCATTATGATGTCCCCGACTCCCTGGAAAACTATTACCAGGAAGCAGGCAGGGCAGGTAGGGATGCCAACCTGTCGCAGGCAGTATTGTTGCACGACGCTGGCGCCGCTCGGTACTTGTCGCAGTTACCAAACCTCCGCTACCCGGAAGAACAGGTGATCCGGGAGGTCTACAGGGATCTGGTTCACTTCCTTCAGATCCCTGCAGAAAGCGGAGATATGGAATGGTTCGATTTTCCTTTGGACACCTTTTTAAGCCGTTTTAACAAAAACACGACCACAACGCTGTATGCCCTTAAGGCATTGGAGCAGGAAGAGATCCTGCTCTATACGGAACAATCCTATCAACCGGCGAGGGTAACTTTTATTGTTAATAAAGATCGGTTATACCTGTTCCAGAAAAGCAACCCGGCCCTCGTGCCCCTTATAGAAGCCTTGCTGAGGAACTATCCGGGCGTTTTCGACTACCCGACCGTCATTTATGAAAGACAACTGGCCAGCCTCATCAGAATGGATGAAGCACAGGTGGCCGTGCTGCTTCAACAAATGGACCGCTCGGCGCTGATCTCTTATCAACCCCAGGCCAGCTTGCCACAGGTCCGGTTGCTACAGCCCCGCGTGCGAATGGAGAACCTTCGTATCGACTACCGTAACCTGCTACTCAGAAAAGAGGAATGCATAAAAAGGGTCACCCAAATGATCACCTACCTGGAACAAACGACCGAATGCCGGAGCCAGTTCATCAACCGTTATTTCGGAGACGTACAGGCGCTCCCCTGCGGCATCTGCGACGTTTGTACGGCGCGCCAAAGGAGCACCACGGGCGCTCCGCCCGAAGGGCCATCATAAGCGGTGATTGGCGGACCTTATAGATTCCAGGATTATATGGTCCGCCAATCACATCTCGCGCTCTAGCATAAGTATGGCGCTTTGCGGAACAATAAAATACTTCTCCTCTTCGTAGATGACTTCGGTGGCGCCACTCATGAGGAATATGGCCAGATCCCCCTCTTTTGCCTGCAAAGGCACGTATTTCACCTGGTCTTCCTCTCCCTTCCAGGACTCATTCTCGATCGGCAGCGGTATGGCATATCCCGGACCCGTTTTGATCACATATCCCTGCTGCACTTTTTCCTTTTCCTGTACCCCGGGAGGCAGGTAGAGTCCGCTCTCCGTGCGTTCATCTGGTTTTGCGGGACGTATCAATATCCGGTCTCCGATGACGATCAATTTTTTAAACTTATTATCAGATGTGAGGTGCATAGTAAAGTGCCGTTTATCGGACAAAGGTACGAACGGGTGGAAAAACTCTCGAAAGGTGCGTGTTTTATCAGAAAAACGGAATAATTTTAGTCTACTCTAAATTTGAAGTATATGGATGCGACAAGACCTAAGATCTTATTGGTGGAAGATGATAACAATCTCGGAATGGTATTGAAAAATTACCTGGAGTTGAATGATTACGATGTTACACTGGAAAGAGATGGCATTCTGGGCCTGGCGGCTTTTCGCCGTGAGAAGTTCGAGCTTTGCCTGCTGGATGTGATGATGCCCAATATGGACGGCTTTACACTTGCCGAAGAGATCAGGGATGTGGACCCTGATATTCCGCTTTTCTTTTTGTCTGCTAAAACCATGAAAGAGGACATTATCCAGGGATACAAACTGGGTGCGGATGATTACATCACCAAGCCGTTTGATAGTGAAGTGCTGATGCTGAAGATCAAAGCCATTCTGAAAAGGAATGATGAAATGAACAAGCCCAATGAAGTCACGGAGTACGATCTGGGCAGGTATCATTTCAATCCTAAGCTAAGGGAGCTTACCATCAATGCAAAAACGCAAACCCTTTCGCCAAAGGAAAACGAACTGCTGAAAATGCTGGCTGAATTCAAAAACGACCTATTGCCCAGGGAACAGGCCCTCAAACGCATCTGGGGTAGCGACACCTATTTCAACGGGAGAAGCATGGATGTATACATTGCTAAATTGCGCAAGTACCTCAAGGAGGATGAGACCATTGAGATCGTGAATATTCACGGCAATGGTTTCCGGCTGGTCGTACCGGCAGTCTGAGTTCCAAACGCTTGTTTATACAACTGATTGCATTCTGCGATATATTCCAACAGGGCCTTGCGCCCTGTTTTTTTTATGGCTGAAGTCATAAAATGCACGGGCAATGTTTCCCATTGTTCCGAGAGGGCCTGCATGAACAGGCGGATATTCGCCGCTACCTCCCGCTGTGTGCTTTTGTCCGTTTTGGTAAATACTAAGGCAAAGGGTATCTCCCACTCCCCCAACTGCTGCACAAAATGCAGATCGGGCTGCTGGGGTTCGTGGCGGCTATCGATGAGCACAAATACCGCTCCCAGATTTTCCCGTTTGCGGATGTAATCCTCAATCATCTTTTCCCATTTCTTGCGTTGATTCTGGGACACCTTCGCAAAACCGTAGCCGGGAAGATCTACCATATACCACTGCGATGTATTGGCCTTTGTTACCGGCTCCCCTTCCTTTCGAATAGCACTCTCTATGGCAAAATGGTTAATAAGCTGTGTCTTTCCGGGACTTCCGCTGGTCTTTGCCAGCTTTTCCATGTTGCAAAGCATGTTCAGCAGGGAGGATTTGCCTACGTTGCTCCGTCCAATAAAGGCATATTCCGGCCTGTCTGCTTTTGGACACGCTGTATATTCCGGGCTGCTGATGACATAAGACGCTTTCACTATTTCCATATTACCCAATTGTCCTGCAATTTAAGCCCATTGTTCAACTTATCCATCGATCGACTATTTTTGCGCCATGACAGCCTATCAGCATGACCGGGTCGTTCCTTTCGATGATTCCCGGCTGAGTAAGAAAGAACAGGTAGCATCCATGTTTGACGACATCGCATCCCGGTACGATTTCCTGAACCGGTTTCTGTCCGGGGGAATCGACCTTTGGTGGAGAAAGAAGGCCATCGGTCAGTTGAAGGGCGTAGACGCCAGGGAAATACTGGACGTGGCCACCGGGACGGGGGACATGGCCCTGATGACCTACCGGCGCCTGCACCCCCTGAAAGTGACAGGCATCGATATTTCAGAAGGCATGCTGGACCTGGGAAGGCAAAAGATACAAGACCAGGCGCTGGATTCATTCATCGAACTCAAAACGGGAGACAGTGAAAATATCCCCTTTCCCGACCATTCATTTGATGCCGTAACGGTTGCTTTTGGCGTCCGCAATTTCGAACACCTGGAAAAAGGCCTGCAGGAGATCAGACGGGTACTACGGCCTGGAGGCAAGTTGGTGGTCCTCGAGTTTTCAAAACCTTCCGGGGCTACCGGCAAGCTGTATCAATGGTATATGAACCGGGTGACGCCCGCCCTGGTCGGCCTGTTTTCCAAGAACAGGAAGGCCTATACCTATCTGAACAAGTCCATTCAGGCCTTTCCGGAAGGTGTTCGGTTTACCGCCGTGCTGGATAAACTGGGGTACCGGGAAACGTCAGCCCATGCCCTTACATTAGGGATTTGCAGCATCTATTGCGGGGTAAAATAAGTGGTGTGGTATTGGAAATATTGCGTAATACAATAAAAAGGAGCCTTTTTCGTTTGATGGAGATGTATTTTTCATGGCGCAAAACCATACTGATAGGGCTGGTGTGTGTGTTAACCTTGGGCAAAGCAAGCGCCCAGCTTTTCGAACCCAATATGCCCGAACACGATACCAAACCCTATTATTTCGGGATTACTTTATCGTACAATTCAGCACACTTCAAAGCCTCCCCTTCCCCCCGGATGATGCAATATGACAGCGTACTCCTTGCCAATACCAAAAGTGTCGGAGGATTCGGGCTGGGGTTGGTGGCTACAGCCCGGCTTTCTACGCACTTTGAGCTGCGTTTCAACCCTCAACTGATTTTTGCAGAGCGCGACATCCTCTACGACCTGAAATATCCCATTTATCCCGAGGATTCTACGGAACTGAAACAAGTCCAATCTTCCATATTGTCCTTTCCCCTGCACCTGAAGTTTCTCTCTGACAGGATCAACAATTTCCGGGTGTATACTTTTACAGGCCTGAGCTTTAATTATGACTTAGCGAGCAATTCCGCTAACAGGAAGGCAGAAAACCTCGTAAAGGTGAAAGCAACCGACTACAGCCTGGATTTCGGAGCAGGCTTGAACTTCTACTTTCCGAGCTTCATTTTTTCGCCGGAAATCCGGTTCAGCAACGGGTTACAAAATGTACTAACGCCGGATGCCTCCAATAAGTACTCCAACGTGATCGGAGAATTGAAGTCGCGCATGATCCAGTTCTGCATTCACCTGGAAGGGTGAGTTGCGCGCGGACGCTATTAGTAAATTTAGCTCCCGCCGGCAACTCCGCTAATGATGGCCCTTCGGGCTGGCGCCTCCGGCGCCTTTGTTCCGCCCCGCGGGCGCCTTCCCTGCGCCATCGCTCCGCCCCGCGGGCACACTTTTGTCCCCCCGGCTTTTGCATTATCTTGCAGGCATGGAAAAATTCCTCATCAAGGACATACATGTCGTAAACGAAGGTCGGATTATCAACGCCGACGTATTACTTGAAGACGGGCGTATTGCTAAGATCGCCCCCGTCATTTCCACCCCCTCAAAGGTCACAGAACTGGACGGGAGTGGAAAGCACTTATTGCCGGGAGTAATAGACGACCAGGTTCATTTCAGGGAGCCTGGACTCACCCACAAAGCCACGATCTATTCTGAATCAAAAGCGGGAGTAGCCGGAGGGGTTACCAGTTTCATGGAGATGCCCAATACCATCCCCAACGCGTTGACGCAAGAACTGCTGGAAGCCAAATATGCATTGGGCGCTGCCCATTCGATGGCCAACTATTCCTTCTTTATGGGAACCAGCAATGACAATGCCGATGAAGTCCTCCGGACCAATGACAAACGAAAGGACGTCTGCGGAATTAAAATATTCATGGGATCCAGCACCGGCAATATGCTCGTGGACAATTACCTTACCCTGGACAGGATTTTCAGGGAGAGTGAAGTGCTGATTTCCACCCATTGCGAGGATGAAAAGATCATACGGGCCAACTATGAGCGCATATCCGCTTTAAGGAATGGGGTATTGACCCCGGAAGACCATCCTCTGATACGGGATGAAGCCGCCTGTTTCTCTTCCTCCATTACGGCTGTTCAGTTTGCCCAAAAGTACAATAGCCGCCTGCATATTTTACATATCAGCACGGAAAAGGAATTGCAGATTTTTACGAACATGCTTCCCCTGGAGGACAAGCGGATCACGGCCGAAGTATGCGTGCACCACCTGCATTTCAGCAGCGATGACTACGCCGCGCTGGGATACGGGATTAAATGCAACCCCGCTATCAAAGCTCCCCACAACAGGGAAGCTTTATGGAAGGCACTTCTGGATGATCGCCTGGATGTGATCGCCACGGACCATGCGCCCCATACCTGGGATGAAAAGCAACCCCCTTATGAAAAGGCCCATTCAGGTCTTCCCCTCGTACAACATTCCCTGCCCCTGATGTTGGATTACCATCTACAGGGAAAAATCAGCCTGGAAACAATCGCGCGGAAAATGAGCCATGCCGTGGCCACCTGTTTTCAGATTGCTGACAGGGGTTATATCCGGGAAGGTTACAAGGCCGACCTGGTCATCGTAGACCTGCACGGGAATACCCCCGTCCGTAAGGACAATATCCTCTACAAATGCGGATGGAGCCCATTAGAAGGGAAAACCATGAAGGGTGCCATTACACATTCTTTTATAAATGGACACCTGGTTTATGGAAATGGGACCTTTTTGGAATCTTATAGAGGAGAGCGGCTTCAATTCCGCAGGTAAAACCCGACGCTGATGGAAATCGACAAAACGACCTACTATGACCTTTCCGTGTTCAACGCAGGGGAGGAGGAATCCGTCTTCAGAAAAATAAATTTCACCCGCACTTCCGGGGGAAGGGATGATCTGGAGTTCCTCCTCCGCAACCCCTATCATGACTTCACAAAAATCCTTTCCACCCAACAGTCCCTGCAATGGATCCAGGACCAGGAGTCCCGCTGGCCCCCTGAAATTACCAATGGCACCATCATGGTCATCGAAAAATATTACACCTATAATTTCGATCCCATCCCAGGTAGCACCTCTCCATTTGATGTGATCATGTATAAATTATTGAAAGGCCCGGATTTTTCCATGCTTAAATACTCGGTGGGGCATTTTTTTGATTTTATCAAGGGATTGGACAAAATTATTTCGATCCTGCTAAAAGAAAATACTCCCTTCATATTAAAGGGATTGTTGGTAGACGCCCGGAGCAAACTTCAGTCCGATACCGTCCAAAAGATCATACAATCCGGCAAGGCGTCCGAATTACCAAAGAACCAGGTGGTGAACATCGGGCATTTTCTCCTTTACCGGTTCAAGACCGCCATGATAGATCTGATCCGGATTTATCATCGCCTGGATGCTTACTATGGCATGGCAAAGGCCACCCACGAACTCGGTCTGCATTTTCCGCTCATACGGGAACAGGCGACACCGGTAGTCAAAGTAAAAGGCTTATTCCACCTGTTGTTAAAAGAGCCTATTCCCTATAACCTTCAACTGGATTATCAGAATAATTTCCTTTTCCTTACCGGAGCCAATATGGCGGGTAAGAGTACATTCATTAAAGCCGTAGGCATCAGTGTCTTCCTGGCTCATGTCGGCATGGGTGTGCCCGCCGCCGAAATGGAGCTTTCTCTTTTTGACGGACTGCTGAGCAATATCCAGGTCCAGGATAATATCCTGAAAGGAGAGAGTTATTTCTTCAATGAGGTGCAACGTATAAAAAGTACGGTGCTCAAGGTGGTGGACGGAAAGAAATGGCTGATCCTCATCGACGAACTCTTCAAAGGAACCAATATAGAGGATGCCATGAACTGTTCTACGGTCGTCATCAAAGGATTATTGAAAGTAAAAAGCTCTCTGTTCATTCTCTCCACCCACCTGTACGAAATCGGAGAAGACCTGAAAGTATACCCCAATATTGCTTTTCGTTATTTTGAAACGGCCACCGAAGGAGACCAGCTCCTGTTCAGCTATCAGCTAAAAGAAGGCATTAGCAATGATCGCCTGGGCTATCTCATTCTGAAGCGGGAAAAAGTGGTGGAGATGCTGGAGCAAATTCCGGAAAACCCCCTTCAATCACCTGTCAAATAAATCTATGTTCAGTTTTCTATTAATTGCGACCACCTTTGTAACCGCGGGTTATGCCTTTGCCGCTCTCCTGATGACGATTGGCTATTTCTCTTTCACCGAAAAGGGGCATATTGTTTCCCTGGCAAGGCTTTCCACTATCATGCTGGCATTTTATTCATTGTGTTATTTGATACTAAGGTTGGTTGCATTATGGAAGATGCTTACAAAAAATTATCCCGTCTCCAACGGGTCCGTATGGGTTCATTTTAGTCCATTGTTCTTTGTCGGCATATTGACCCTGCTCATTTCTGTGGCGACCCTCGTTATTCCTTTTTGCAAGAAACATCCTGTACTTATCCTCTTGCCTATGAGCATCATTATCAACCTGGACAATATCATATACCCATTTATCCCCCATACGGATACGGCCGCCTTCACCAAATCCTTGGTGGATAATCAGCCTGCCACCCTATTATTATTTGGCGTATTGTATTGCCTTGTATTGTTCCTGCTATACCTCGTGGAGTTATGGATCAAACGGATCATGGCGGAAGAATAGCGCTGTTTAAACCCTATGTATCATGCTTGTCAAAACATATGGAAGCGCCTTATACGGCATTAACGCCCGGACGATCACCGTGGAAGTGAACGTGACCAACGGCCTCCATTATTTTATCGTCGGCCTCCCTGACAGCGCCGTCAAAGAAAGCCTGCGCCGCATTGAGGCCGCTATCCGAACGAACGGACTCCATATGCCCCGCACCAAACTGGTCATCAACCTCGCCCCGGCAGACATTCGCAAGTCCGGAACGGCCTTTGATCTCCCTATCTCGCTGGGGGTATTGGGAGCCAGTGAACAATTGGACTATCCAGAACGCCTGGAAGAATATGTATTCATGGGGGAACTGTCTCTGGACGGGACGGTACGACCCATACGCGGAGTATTGGCGATCGCCCAGCAAGCGGCCAGTGATGGCTTCAAGGGATTAGTCGTTCCCCGGGAAAATGCAAAGGAAGCCGCCCTGGTCGACGCCCTTCCCATTTACGGGGTGCATCATATCACTGAAGTGATCCGGTTTTTAAGGGACCCGGAAAGCCTTCACCCTGAAACGGCAGAAATCCCGGGGAAGGTGGTTGAGCCGGAAAGCGATGCCGTTGATTTCTCACACGTAAAAGGCCAGGAAAACATTAAGCGGGCCCTTGAAATCGCCGCAGCCGGAAGTCACAACATGCTGCTGATAGGCCCTCCCGGATCAGGGAAAACTATGCTGGCCAGATTGTTACCCACCATATTACCTGCCATGACCCTACCCGAAACCATTGAAACGACAAAAATCCACAGCATAGCGGGTAAATTACCCCTTCATGTCCCACTCGTCGGCCACAGACCTTTCCGGTCTCCCCATCATACCATCAGCAATATCGCCATGGTGGGCGGGGGCATCGGTCCCCAGCCAGGTGAAATATCCCTGGCCCATAACGGCGTCCTGTTCCTGGATGAGCTGCCTGAATTTGGCAAAAGAGTGTTGGAGGTATTAAGACAGCCTATGGAGGAACGTTTGGTAACGATATCCCGGGCATCGGGCTCCCTGGATTTCCCCGCCAGGTTTATGCTGGTCGCCTCTATGAACCCTTGTCCGTGTGGCTATTATACCCATCCCGAAAAAATATGCACGTGTCCTTCGGGGCTCATCAGGAGCTACCTGCACCGGGTATCCGGCCCGTTGCTGGATCGTATAGATATACAGGTCGAAGTTAATCCATTGACTTACAGTGACCTTTCACAACAGTATGAAGCGGAGGATTCCAGGACCGTACAGAGCAGGGTCTTTGCCGCCCGGAGCCTTCAGACAGAGCGGTTCACGGGTTATCCGGGGATTTATGGCAATGCGCACATGGATGCAGCCCTTATGCAAAAGATCTGTCCTGTGCCTGCCGGAAGCCGGGCCCTACTGAAGACCGCCATAGAGCGATTGCACCTGTCCGCCCGGGCATTTGACCGCATTTGCAAAGTAGCGAGGACCATTGCAGACCTGGCCGGGAGTGCTGACATCAGGGAGGAACATATCGCAGAAGCCTTGCAGTACCGCAGCCTGGACCGGGCAGGTTGGGCCGCATAATTTTTAGTACTTTGCATCCTATACCCAGCCTTTACTCGTATGCAAGTCAGTGGTTTCACTTTTGTCCGGAATGCAGTTAAATTCGGTTACCCCATCACCCAATCCATCATGTCCATCCTCCCCATAGTAGATGAATTTGTCGTGTGCGTGGGGGATTCTGAAGACGATACCCTCGGGCTGATCAAATCGATCGGTTCTCCCAAGATCCGGATCGTCCATTCTGTCTGGGATGACTCCCTGAGACAAGGCGGACGCATACTGGCGGTAGAGACAGACAAAGCATTTGCCGCCGTTTCTCCCGGTAGCGATTGGTGTTTTTATCTGCAAGGGGATGAACTAGTCCATGAAAAATACCTGGATAATATCCAAAAAGCAATGCGTCAGTACAAAGATGACCCGTCGGTAGAAGGCCTCTTATTCAAGTATGAGCATTTTTATGGCAGTTACAGGTATGTGGGGGACAGCAGGAAATGGTATAGCAGAGAAGTCCGGATCATCCGCAATGACAAACGCATCCATTCGTATAAGGACGCCCAGGGCTTTCGCATAGAGGATCGGAAACTACGGGTAAAACTGATTGACGCTTACATCTATCACTACGGTTGGGTCAAGGCGCCCCAGGAACACCAAAAAAAGCTCAGCTATTTTCCTACCCTATGGCACGACGAAGGTTGGATGGCTTCGTGGAAGAAGAAACTGGAAAGTTCCGGGGATCAATTTCTTCAGCACGACATCGATTCATTGTCTGCATTCAAGGGTACTCACCCAAAGGTTATGCAGGAGCTGGTGGCGAAAGAAGACTGGGTCTTCGACTTTGATACCAGCAAGAAAAATTTTAAAAAACCAAAAGACAGGCTCCTTTACTGGATTGAAAAGCAAACCGGGAAACGGTTGTTTGAATACCGGAATTACGAACTGGTCTGATTGAACTGATTATTACATTATGAAGCTATTATTATTTTATTTAAAGCCTTATAAGTGGCTGGTCCTGCTAGCCCTGGCGCTGGCCGCCATCAATCAGGCATTTTCCATGCTGGACCCGCTTTTCTTCGGACAAATGCTGGATCGGTATGCCAACCATCCTCATTTTACAAATAAGAATGGTACCGACTATACCAAGTATGTTCAGGGTGACAGGCGTGTCCTGTCAGACTATATCTGGGGCGTTTTGGGATTTCTGGGCAAGCTCGTGGGTGTAGCCATGGTCTCCAGGATCGCCAAGGCTTTCCAGGATTATTACAGCCAGGTGATCGTTCAGAAATTCGGGGCTACTATTTTTACCGACGGACTTAAACACTCAATGGGACTGCCCTTTAGCGAGTTTGAAGACCAACGTAGCGGGGAGACTCTGTCAACCCTGGCGAAAGTGAGGACCGACACGGAAAAATTTATTTTGTCTTTTATCAATGTGCTTTTCGGCATCATCGTAGGCGTTGTGTTCGTATCGGTATATTCCTTTACCCTCCACTGGTCGATTATGCCCATCTATGTGGGCGGAATGCTGGTCCTTTCCTGGCTCACCAGTGTACTTAGCAAAAAAATCAAAGTCATTCAGAAAAAGATCGTCAAGGAAACAAATGCACTCGCAGGAAGCACGACGGAGTCCTTACGAAATATCGAGCTCGTCAAAAGCCTGGGGTTGACCAACCAGGAGATCAAACGTCTTAACCTTAATACCTTTAAAATATTAGGGTTAGAACTCAGGAAGGTTAAGAGTATCCGGCCCCTGAGCTTTATCCAGGGCACCTTCGTCAATTTCCTGAGGCAGTCGATTATGTTTATGCTGTTATGGCTGGTTTTCAAGGACCAGATTACGTCCGGCCAGGTGCTGACGATGCTTTTCTATTCCTTTTTCATTTTCGGACCTTTGCAGGACTTGGGAAATATTATCCTTTCTTTCAGGGAAGCAGAAGCCTCCCTCCAAAACTTCCATGACCTGATGCAAAAGCCGCTGGAAGTCCAGCCTCCCCACCCTGTTCATTTAGGACCTATCCATACCCTGACTTTTAATCACGTAGCGTTCAAGCATCAAACAGCCCAGCAGAAGGCTGTTGACAAAATCAGCTTCCAGGCCACCAAGGGAGAAACGATCGCTTTTGTGGGGCCTTCAGGCTCCGGCAAGACAACCCTCATGAAACTGGTCGTGGGTCTTTATCAACCCCAGGAGGGAAAGATACTCTACAACCAGATCGATAGCAAAGATATCCTGCTGGACGATCTGCGCAATCAGATCGGCTTTGTGACGCAGGATACTCAATTGTTTTCCGGCAGTATCAGGGAAAACCTTTTATTCGTCAAACCGGACGCCACTGACAAGGACTTATTGGAAGCCTTGCACAAGGCCTCTTGCGATCGCCTTCTGGCCAGGGCGGAAAAAGGGATAGAGACGGTGATAGGGGAAGGGGGAATGAAGGTCTCAGGCGGGGAAAAACAACGACTATCCATAGCCAGGGCCTTGCTCCGTAAACCGGCGCTGCTGATCTTCGATGAGGCCACGTCATCCCTGGACTCCATCACGGAAGAATCCATCACAGGTACCATACGGGAGATCTCTGCTGCAGGCAGCCAGATTTGCGTGTTGATTGCCCATCGCCTATCCACCATTATGCACGCTGATCGTATTTATGTATTGGAACAGGGGGATGTAGTAGAAACAGGGACACACGAAGGGCTTTTGGGTCTCAAAGGACTGTATTACGCCATGTGGAGGCAGCAGATCGGGGAAAGAAAGAAACCGGTGGCGGAACAGGTCCAGGGATAGTTTGTACCTTTGAGGCAAGGCCCCGGTGAAGGGCCTTCACCACAACCTATCTGATATGCCATTATCCAACCGTCCCAATTATCTCTGGAGCATGTTGTCAATGAAATGTCCCCGCTGCCGCAGGGGGAAACTTTTCAAAGACTACAGCGCCTACAATCTCAAGCACACTTTTGACATGCATGAAAAGTGTACCGTATGCGGTCAGCCTACGGAACTGGAGCCGGGGTTCTGGTATGGAACGGCTTACGTAAGTTATGCCTTGTCCATAGCGCTTATTGTCGCCTGGTGGATTGCCTGGTGGGTAATTCTCGGCTTCTCTTCAGAAGATAACCGGATATTTTGGTGCCTTGGGTTGTGCATCGGCTTTTTAATTGTCCTTCAACCGTGGCTGATCCGTCTCTCAAGGACGGTTTACCTTTATTTCTTTGTAAGGTATGACGACGATTACCAGAACCAGCCGGTCAAAAAATATGGTTAGGGGTTCCATGACGAGGGCGGCCGGCTAAGCTCCGCCTTAACCCAGGTATTCTATGACACCCGCGATACCCTGTCCGCCTCCAACGCAAGCGGTGACCATACCGAATTTCTTATGCAGGCGGCTCAACTCGTGCATCATCTGAATAGTCAGTTTTGTCCCTGTGCATCCGAGCGGATGTCCGAGTGCAATGGCGCCTCCGTTGATATTCACGATCTCCGGATTCATATCCAACTTGCGAATGACAGCCAGGGCCTGGCTGGCAAAAGCTTCATTTAATTCGACCAGGTCGATCTGCCCGAGTGACATTCCCGCTTGTTTAAGCGCCTTGGGCACCGCAGCCACTGGCCCGATTCCCATGATACGGGGATGCACGCCTGCAGACGCGCAACTCACCAGGCGAGCCAAAGGCGTAATCCCCAGCTCCTTCACCATCCTCTCTCCCATGACCACCACAAAGGCTGCCCCGTCGCTGGTCTGGGAAGAATTTCCCGCGGTGACGGATCCACCTGCCGCAAACACCGGCTTGAGCCGGGCGAGGGCCTCCAGGGAGGTATCCGCTCTCACTCCTTCGTCCGTGTCTACCACGTATGTCTTTTTCTGCCGTTTCCCCTTTTCATCAACATATGTTTGTTCAACGGAAATAGGTAATATCCCCGGCTTGAAGTATCCGTTCTGAATCGCCTCATGGGCCTTCTGATGAGACCGCAAGGCAAACTGGTCCTGGTCTTCTCTGGAAACGTCAAATTCCTTAGCCACCGCCTCTGCGGTCAACCCCATGCCCAGGTAATAATCAGGAGTGGTGGATGCTACAGAATAGGCTGGAGCTACTTTCCAGCCGGAAGTAGGGACCATGCTCATACTCTCTGTTCCACCCGCAATGATGCAGTCCGCCTGTCCGCTGCGGATCTTGGCCGTAGCAATGGCAATGGTTTCCAGACCCGAAGCGCAATAGCGGTTTACGGTCATTCCAGGAATGTCTATCCCCAGCGCCCTCACGGAGATCATCCTGCCGATCTGCAGCCCCTGCTCCGCTTCCGGAACAGCATTCCCAACGATCAGGTCATCCACCCGGCTGGCTTCCAGCTGGGGTATCGAAGCCAGGACGCCCTTAATGACTTCTACCGCCAGGTCATCCGGCCTGTAAAATCTGAATCCTCCCCTCTTTGACTTGCCAACGGCAGTCCTATACCCCGCTACAATAAATGCGTCCTGCATAAGTGCTTTTTTTGTCTAAGTAAACCTACACCAAAATGCCAAAGGCGCCAAAAAAGCGGGCCGGATCAAGCGCGCCACCGGCCGGATCAAGCGGGCCGGAGCCCGCGGTCCGAAGGGCCATCATTAGCGGTGATCCGGCCATAAGCTAAATTCCAAACATAGCTTATGGCCGGATCACTATCTTTGCGTACCAATTATGTACGCACTTCTTCGCCGGTTATTATTCAATTTCCCTGCTGAATCGGTCCACCATTTTGCCATGGACGCCCTTCGGATAGCGAACCGCACTCCCCCTTTTCAATACTGGATGGCCAAATCCTTTACGCCATTGGGTGAGCACCTCACCAGGACTGCCTGGGGACTTCCTTTTCGCAATCCCATAGGCCTTGCCGCCGGGTTCGACAAAAATGCCCTTTACCTCACCGAGTTGGATATGCTGGGATTTGGGTTCGTGGAAATCGGAACGGTGACGCCAAAGCCGCAGCCGGGTAATGACCTGCCCCGACTATTCAGGCTCCCCCAGGACCAGGCGTTGATCAACCGGATGGGCTTTAACAATGATGGGGCGGCCGCAGCGGCCGACAGGATACAGCATTGGAGAGAAAAAAACAGGCCCGGCGCCCCGGGCGGTTTCCCGCTGATTATCGGGGGGAATATCGGCAAGAACAAAGACACTCCCAATGAGGAAGCCTGGAAGGACTATGAGCGCTGTTTCCAGGCCTTGCAGGATACGGTGGACTATTTTGTCGTGAACGTCAGTTCGCCCAACACGCCCGGCCTGAGGGCCCTTCAGGGAAAAGAGGCGCTCCACCGGATCCTTGGCAACCTTCAGGACCTGAATACGGGTCTATCCCACCCTAAGCCCTTACTGCTAAAAATAGCCCCCGATCTTACCAATGACCTGATCGACGATATCATAGACCTTGCGGGCACCGTCCGTCTGAGCGGGCTCGTAGCCACCAATACGACCATTAGCAGGGACAACCTGCTCACGCCTGCTGCAGAAGTCGCCTCCCTTGGAACCGGCGGACTCAGTGGGGCGCCTTTAAGGGAAAGGACAACCGGCATCATTCGCTATATTCATGAACAGACGAAGGGACAGCTCCCCATCATTGGATCCGGCGGTATATTCTCAGGAAAAGAAGCAAGGGAAAAAATGGATGCCGGAGCCTCGTTGGTCCAGGTATGGACCGGCTTCATCTACGAAGGCCCGGGCATTGTGAAAAAGATCTGCCGGGAACTAAAATAGGGATAGGTCGCCCCCCTTTGCGCCCATCTGCCTTCCCAGGTGTGTGTAAGCCTTTTCGGTAGCCTCCCGGCCCCTCGGGGTCCGTTTGATAAAACCCTCCTGTATGAGAAAGGGCTCATATACTTCTTCCAGTGTTCCAGGCTCCTCACCCACGGCAGTGGCCACGGTAGTCAATCCCACAGGGCCTCCTTTGAACTTATCGATGATGGTACTCAGAATCCGGTTATCCATTTCATCCAACCCGTGCTGATCTACGTTCAGGGCCCGGAGGCTGTGCTCTGTAATCGCCAGGTCGATGACGCCGTTTCCCAGTACCTGCGCAAAATCCCTGACGCGCCTCAGTAAACCATTGGCGATACGGGGCGTTCCACGGCTCCTTCGGGCTATCTCAAACGACGCGTCGGAAGTAATACGCGTTTGTAGGATGGCGGAAGAGCGGGCTACGATCTTCTCCAGGGTTTTGGCATCATAATATTCCAGCCTGGATTTAATCCCGAAACGGGATAACAGGGGAGCGGTCAGCAAGCCGCTGCGGGTAGTGGCGCCCACCAATGTAAAGGGGTTCAGGTTGATCTGAATACTCTTGGCATTGGGTCCCGAATCGATCATGATGTCTATCCTGAAATCTTCCATAGCGGAATAGAGGTATTCCTCCACCACCGTACTGAGGCGGTGAATTTCGTCTATGAAAAGCACCCCGTTAGGTTCCAGGTTGGTCAAGAGTCCCGCCAGATCTCCCGGCTTTTCAATGACGGGGCCAGACGTTTCTTTAATAGCCACTCCCAGCTCTGCGGCAACAATACGGCTAAGGGTTGTTTTCCCCAACCCCGGAGGACCATGGAAGAGGATATGGTCTAATGCCTCTCCGCGGAGCTTGGCTGCTTTGATGAAGATCTTGAGGTTCTCCAGGATTTGCGCCTGTCCCGAGAACTCCTCCATTTCTCTGGGACGGATATTGTTCTCGAATTCACGCTCCGCCGCACTTTGCTGCTCATTACCGTTATGTAGATGGGGATTGCTCATATTTATCTCCCACAAACCTAACTGGAATTTCAGGCAGATGAAAATTTTTTTCCTGGCTTATCTTTAAGCAATGAACTATCAACTACTAGGAAGAAGCGGCCTGAAGGTTTCCGAATTATGCCTGGGGACCATGGGGTTTGGCACAGAGAACGGATGGGGCGCCGATCAGGCCACCAGTTTCCGCATACTTGAAACGTATGCCGCGGCAGGCGGCAATTTTGTGGATACCGCCAACCGCTATAAGGAAGGAACAAGCGAAAAGATCATCGGGGAATTTATGAGCACCCGGGACAGGGATTACTTTGTGTTGGCCACCAAATATTCCCTGTACGACAATATGACCAATCCGAACGCATCCGGAAACAATCGCAAGAACATGATGCGGAGTGTGGAGGCCAGTCTCCGGCGGTTAAAAACCGACTTTATCGACGTCCTGTACCTCCATATCTGGGATCACCTGACTCCAATAGAAGAGGTACTCCGGGGCCTTGATGACCTGGTCCGGCAAGGGAAGATCCGTTATGCAGCCATCAGTGATACCCCGGCCTGGATCGTTTCCCAGGGCAATACGCTGGCTGCCTGCATGGGCTGGTCTCCCTTTATTGCCCTACAGGTGGAGTACAGCCTGCTGCAAAGAGCGGCGGAACGGGAACTTATTCCCATGGCCAAACACTTTGGGATGACCGTCACACCCTGGGCTCCCCTGGCCGGGGGAGCGCTCAGTGGAAAATATCTTCGGGGAGAAAAGGGGCGAATCGTCCCCCAGAGCAAACGCCTGAATGCAAATAGTCAGCGTATTACGGAAGAAGTGGTCTCCATCGCCGCATTGCTTGGCGTACCCCCGGCGCACGTAGCGCTGCAATGGACAAAGGCCCAGGGCTTTTCTTCTATCCCTGTCGTGGGAGCCACCAAAGAAGCGCAATTGGAAGAAAACCTGAAATCCGTCGACCTCACCTTATCTCCCGAACACATTGACCGGCTGAACCAGGCAAGCGCCATCGAACTGGGCTTCCCAGGCGACTTTTTCAATGAAGAGGGGGTGAAAAAGAATAATTACGGCGGGTTTTACGACCGGATACAGCGGCCGTCATAAGCCAAGCCCTGCCACGAACGCGGGGTCCGGGCAGTTTTCCAGGTAATTCGCCCGCTCCGAATATCGGCAGACCCCCGGGTAATCCCCTTTGAATCCCTGCATATCTATGATCACCTGGAAATGAAGGTGAGGGGGCCAATAGCCATTCTCTGCGGGGATACCCAATTCTCCGACAAGATCGCCGGCCATCAAGGGCTTCCCCACGTTTTTACCCCTTACTGATGCGGCGCTCAGGTGTCCGTACAGGGTATGCCAGGTAAAACCTCCCGTTTCATGGCGGAGGATAACGGTGCCCCCGTAATCACCCTGGCCCTCATTCCAGGCGGTACTGTGTATCACGCCGCCGGCGGGCGCATACACCGGGGTGTATTCAGGCCCCCATATATCCAACCCTAGGTGAAGCCGGCGTGGCTCAGTCCCGGAAAACAGATCGCTGACGACGTAGATCTTGCGAAGCTCCCCATAGCCTCCCGCCAGATAACGTGTACCGCTACGCGCTAATTCTTTCGAGATATAATTACCGAATCTGCCCACGTCGGAATAGATATCTTCGGTAAGACCTGTATTGGCCGAAGACAGATCCAACTGGCCCAACCTGTCCAGACCCTTGCTAAAAGGGACCACCGGTTGGAAAAAGGGAGCCTGCTCCTTCCAGAATTGTGCAAGTGGTTTTGAGTTCATCCTTAATGACCGTACATTGAGTACCGTTTCACAAGATTACCATAAAAACTACATTATGAAACCGGAGAGACACTCCTTCTATAAAAAAAATGGAACAACCATGCGAAAAAGGATCTGGATATTAACTATTAGTGCATGCTGCCTGGTATCGGCCACCTTTGCACAAAACAACCCATTATGGCTGCGTTACCCTGCCCTGTCACCCGATGGCAAAACGATTGCTTTTGGATACAAGGGGGACCTCTATACGGTGCCTGCCAGCGGTGGAATAGCCGTTCCACTCACCATATACGAGTCCCATGACATGATGCCCGTTTGGAGTCACGATGGTAAATACATTGCCTTTGCCTCCGACCGCTATGGAAATTTTGATGTGTTTCTCATGCCCGCAACGGGAGGCACTCCCGTAAGGCTCACCTATAATAGCGCAGGCGACTATCCCTATGATTTCAGCCCGGACGACAAACAGGTTATTTTCGGAAGCGGCAGGAACGCTCCCGCCCAGAGCGTCCGTTTCAGTACTGCCCTTTTTAAAAACCTTTACAAGGTCAGCGTCCAGGGCGGACGTCCCGTACTCATCAGTGCTGCGGGGATAGAAAATGCCCATTACAACAGCAAAGGAACGGCCATTATATTCCAGGATACAAAAGGCTATGAAGATGAATGGCGTAAACACCATACCTCTGCCGTAGCCAAAGATATTTGGGTGCTGGATCTCAAAACCAATAAATACACCCGTGTCAGCAATTTCAAGGGAGAAGACCGGGAACCCCTTTTCAGCAGTGACGACCAATCCGTGTACTATCTAAGTGAAAAGAATGGAACACAGAATCTCTTCAAAGAATCTTTGAAAGAAGAGAATCCGGAAAAACAATTGACCGATTTTAAAGCCAACCCCGTCCGTCACCTAAGCCGCTCGGACAATAATACGTTGTGCTTTACCTGGAACGGAGAGATCTATACTTTGAAAGAAGGCAGCCAACCGGAAAAGGTGAACATCCTCATCGAAAACGACGGCCGTGCAGGCGTGGACAAAAACACGCCCATTAATGGAAACGTGACAGAATTTACCCTAAGCCCGAACGGAAAGGAAATCGCCTTTGTCACCCGGGGAGAAGTCTTCGTCACCAGCGTGGAAGGTACCCAGACTAAACGCATTACCAATACCCCGCAACAGGAACGTATGGTCCAATGGTCTCCCGACGGTAAGAGCCTGATTTATGCCACAGAAAGAGGGAACAGTTGGGATATTTACCAAACCTCTATTGTCCGGCCGGAAGAACCCTATTTCTATGCGGCCACTCTGCTCAAAGAAGAGCCCGTTATCGCCACGGACGCAGACGAATACCAGCCAAAATATTCCCCCGACGGAAAAGAGATTGCGTATGTGGAAGAGCGTAATATCCTCAAAGTATACAATCTCGCGTCTAAAAAGACCCGTACCCTACTCCCCTCCGGGCATAACCATTCCTACAGTGACGGAGACTGGGATTTTGTCTGGAGTCCTGATAGCAAGTGGATTATCAGCGATGATCAACGGAATTATTTTGGAAGTTCGCACGCCGCGCTGATTAAAGCAGACGGAACGGAGCCCATCACCTACCCTGTTCTCAGCGGTTTTGGAGAAGGGAATGAAAAGTGGGAATTGAACGGCAAAGTACTGACATGGGTAAGTGACAGGGAAGGGCTCAAGTCCCTGGCTAACCAGGGCAAACGGGAGTCGGACGTATACGCAGTTTTCTTCGACAGAGACGCCTTTGATCGCTTCCAGCTCAGCAAGGATGATTACGCTCTGCTGAAAGAAAAAGAGGAGAAGGAAAAAAAGGATGCCAAAAAAGATTCCCTCGCCAAAGACCTCAAACTGGACCTGACCGGTTTGGACGACCGGAAAGTACGTCTGACGATCAACAGTTCGGACATGAGTGATTATGCGCTCAACCCCGACGGTACCAAATTATTTTATTTGTCTTCCTTTGAAAAAGGATACGACCTATGGGTCACTGAACCCCGGACACACGATACGAAGATTCTTGCCAAGCTCGGAGCTTCCTCCAGTGGAATTGAAATGAGCAAGGACGGAAAAAGCCTTTTTGTTTCGGACAACGGAGGCTTGTTAAAAGTCGACGCCGAGACCGGCAAGGGCACCCCCATCGGCATCAACGGTGAAATGGATCTGGATGCTGCCGCCGAAAGGGCCTACATCTTCGATCACGCCTGGAGACAAGTCACTAAAAAATTGTACGACCCCAAGCTGGGCGGCGTTGACTGGGAAAGCTATAAAGCCACCTATGCCCGTTTCCTGCCCTATATCAGCGATAATTATGATTTCCAGGAACTCCTCAGCGAAATGTTGGGAGAACTGGACGTGTCCCATAGCGGAGGGAGATACCGGCCCCGCAATGCCAACCCCGACAGGACCGCAGCCCTGGGTTTGCTCTATGATGAAACGTATACCGGAAGCGGACTGAAGATCACTGAAGTCATTGTCGGAGGACCGGTAGACAAGGCCGGCAGCCGGATCAAACCTGGCGCCATCCTGGAAAAGGTGGACGGCAACGCCATTACGGACGATGTGGATTGGGCCAAATGGCTGAACCTGAAGCAAGGGAACAATACACTACTCAGTTTCTATGATCCCAAAAGCAATAGTCGCTGGGATGAAAGCGTACGACCCATCAATGTGGGAGAAGAAAGCGGATTACTCTATAAGCGCTGGGTGAACCATATGAAAGAAATGGTGGACAAACTGAGCGGAGGCAAAATAGGTTATGTGCACGTCGAAGGCATGAACGACGCCAGCTTCCGGGAAGTATTTGATGATGTGATGGGCAAAAATGTTGACAAAAAAGCCCTCATCGTGGATACCCGGTTTAACGGCGGTGGGTGGCTCCACGACGACCTGAATACTTTCCTGAGCGGAAAACATTATCTCTCCTTTGCACCACAGGGAAATTTACTGGAAGGCGGCGAGCCCATGAACCGCTGGCAGAAACCCAGTTGTGTATTGATGAGTGAAAGTAATTACAGCGACGCTTTCATTTTCCCCTATACGTATAAAGAACTGGGGATCGGAAAACTCATCGGCATGCCCGTAGCAGGCACCGGTACTGCTGTCTGGTGGGAAACACAGATCGATCCCACCCTGGTGTTCGGTATTCCCATGGTCGCTACGATCGGCAAAGAAAACAGGCCTACCGAAAACCTCCAGGTGGAACCAGATATCAGGGTGCCGTTGACGTATGAGGATTTCCTCAGTGGAAAGGACACCCAGTTGGAGGCGGCGGTGAAGGAGATGTTGCTAGAGACGGGGAATTAAAGAAATCGAAAAGCCGCTCAAATAACTGAGCGGCTTTTCTTTATCCGAAACGTTTGTATCGTAAATACGTGACGCAGCGCGTCGCATTTTGTCAAATCACGATATTAATCATCTTCCCTGGCACATAAATGATCTTCTTGTATGATTTCCCATCCAGCCACTTCAGGACCGTCTCATTCGCGAGAACCAACCGCTCCACATCCGCTTGAGAAGCGTTTAGGGCAATATCCAGTTCAGCACGCGTTTTTCCGTTAATGGCAATGGGATACATCTTGCTGGATTCCACCAGGTACTTAGCCTCCAACCTGGGATAAGCAGCATCCAGCACACTTCCGGTCTGACCCAATGCGTGCCAGAGTTCTTCACTCACGTGGGGTGCATACGGCGTGAGCAAGATCAGTAAAGATTCCAGGACGGCCTTTTTATGACAGTTCAGGTCGCTGAGTTCGTTTACGCAAACCATAAATGCACTCACGGCTGTATTGAAAGAAAAACGTTCTGTGTCGTCTTCTATCTTCTTGATCGCTTTGTGTAAGGCTTTCCATTCTGCATCGGAAGGAGCGGCATCCGTCCACACCTTACCCTTTTGTTCGTCATAGAACAGGCGCCAGAGTTTCCTTAAGAAACGGTATACGCCCTCAATGCCTTTGGTATCCCAGGGTTTGCTTTGCTCCACAGGCCCCAAGAACATCTCGTACATGCGAAAGGTATCAGCACCGTATTTTTCCACCAGCGCGTTGGGGTTGACGGTGTTAAATTTACTCTTACTCATTTTTTCCACTTCAGTACCGCAGATGTATTTGCCGGCTTCCAGGACAAAAGTCGCATCCGCGTAATCCGGGCGCCACTTCTTAAAGGCTTCCATATCCAATTCAACACCGTCCACGAAGTTTACATCCACGTGAAGCGTATCTGTTTCATATTGGTCTTTCAGTCCCGCGGAAACATATTGAGTTGTATTCCTTATCCTGTACACCAACCTGCTGCTCCCCTGTATCATCCCCTGGTTCACGAGCTTCTTAAACGGCTCGTCAAACCCGATATGCCCCAGGTCGTACAACGCTTTTGTCCACATACGGCTGTACAGCAAGTGCCCTACGGCATGTTCGGTGCCTCCAATGTAAAGGTCCACCTGGTTCCAGTAGTCGCTGACCTTGCGGTCGCAGAGGGCAACTTCATTGTGCGGGTCCATGTACCGCAGGAAATACCAGCTACTGCCGGCATACCCTGGCATCGTATTGGTCTCCAGGTGACGGGAGGTCCACTCAGGCACATTGGCCAAGGGGCCCTCGCCTTCCGGGCCGGGTCCGTATTTTTCTATATGGGGTAATTCCAAAGGAAGATCCGAAGGAGACAATGGGATCGCGATCCCGTCCCTCCAAATGATCGGAAAAGGCTCTCCCCAGTAACGCTGACGACTGAAGGCCGCATCCCGCATCCTATAATTCACCTTGCGCTGACCGATATGCAGGGATTCTAATTTGTCGATAGACACGGAGATGGCATCCCGCATGACCATCCCGTTAAGGAATCCGCTGTTTTCCAGGACGGCATCCTTTGTGGGGTTGGCCTCGCCTCCGGCATAGGCAGAGCCGATGATATTAGTGATAGGAATATTAAAGTTCAGGGCAAAACGATGGTCCCTTTCGTCTCCGCAGGGCACGGCCATGATCGCTCCCGTCCCGTAACCCGCCAGTACGTATTCGGAGATCCATATAGGAAACTCCCGTCCGTCGAAGGGGTTCACCGCATAGGCCCCTGTAAAGCAGCCCGTAATTTTCTTCTCAGCCATCCTCTCCCGCTCACTCCGGCTTTTGACATAGGCTACGTATTCCTCCACCGCAAGGCGCTGATCCGGGGAGGCGATCCGCGAGATCAGTTCATGTTCCGGGGCCAGTACGAGGAAGTCCACTCCGAAAATAGTATCAGGCCGGGTGGTATAGACTTCCACCCGCTCCTTGGAACCCGCAATGGCAAATTCTATATTCGCCCCGTAGCTCTTGCCGATCCAGTTGGTTTGCATTTCCTTCATGGCCTCACTGAACTCAATGCGTTCCAGGCCCTCAAGCAGGCGATCCGCATACTCGGTAATGCGCAGGTACCACTGGCGGAGCTTCTTTTTGACGACGGGATAACCACCCCGCTCGCTCACACCATTCACGACTTCGTCATTAGCCAGGACGGTGCCCATCGCCTCGCACCAATTTACTTCACCATACCCGCAAAATGCCAGGCGGTATAGCATCAGGATGTCCTGCTGTTGTTTCTCTGCAAAGGCTTTCCATTCGGCTGCCGTGAAACGGATGGTTTCGTCACCGGGACAAGGACGGTCAATATTGCCTTCCATGTCAAAGGACGCCACCAACTCGGTGACCGGTCTGGCCTTTCCTGCTTTCCGGTCATAGAAACTACCAAACAATTCCAGGAAGATCCATTGGGTCCACTTATAATATCCCGGGGCGGAAGTCCTGACTTCCCGGCTCCAGTCGAAACAAAATCCTATATTATCCAGTTGTTCCCGGAAGGTCCGTATGTTCTGCTCCGTAGTGACCGCGGGGTGCTGGCCCGTTTCCAGGGCGTACTGCTCTGCTGGTAACCCGAACGCGTCATATCCCATAGGATGAAGGACATTAAAACCCTTCAGCCGCTTGTACCTGGCATAAATGTCGGAGGCGATATACCCCAGGGGATGCCCTACATGCAACCCCGACCCGCTTGGGTAAGGGAACATGTCCAGCACATAGTATTTAGGTTTGGAGAAATCGTTTCCCACGCGGTAAGCGCCGGTCTTTGTCCATTCTCCCTGCCAATGCTTTTCAATTTTTCTGAAATCGTATTCCATAATAGGGAAACAAAAGTACATAAACGCCGCAAAAACTTTAAGTTTGTAGTTCGGCGGAAGGTTATTTTGAGAAATATAACCTTCCATCGAACTACCGCTAATGATGGGCCTTCGGCCATCGGGCCGGTGGCCCGATAATGTGGCGGGAATGCCCACCTGCAATATTATTCACAAATAACCCGTTATTTGCAGCATGAACGCTACAAGTAAGTTTTCCGCAAAGCGCTCCAAACCCAATTATTTTTTCTCCATTCTGGGGGTAGCCCTGGTATTATTCATCCTGGGCATACTCGGATGGATCGTGATTAATGCAGGAAAACTGGAACAATATTTCCGGGAAAGTGTTCAGCTGCAGGCCTTCATCCGGGAAAATACCCCGCAAAAGGATATCGACAGCCTCAGAAACTATATCGCATCCCTGCCCTATACCAGGGAAGTCGAATACATTACCAAAGACATGGCGAAACAGCGCTTCGTTAAGGACGGAAACGACGATTGGTCCAGGGTTCTGGACTACAATCCCCTCCCCGCCAGTATTGATTTCAAGGTAAAATCAGCCTATGTCAATCAGGACAGCCTTTCGGCCATTTGCCGGGACATACAGCAACATATTATCATCAGCGAAGTAAAGTACCCGGTGGCCGTAGTAGACAACCTGAATAAAAACGTCCGGAAAGTCGAGCTGATCCTACTGGTGATCGTCATCCTGTTAGGCCTTGTCGTGATCCTGCTGATCGATACGACGATCAAGCTCGCCATGTTCAGCAACCGCTTCCTGATCAAAACCATGCAAATGGTCGGCGCTACGCGCGTGTTCATTGCCCGTCCCTTTGACGTGAAAGCGATATTAAACGGTATGATCAGCGCCCTGATCTCGATTGCTGCCATCATAGCCCTGATTATATGGGCGGAGCAAGCCCTGCCGGATCTTAAGGCATTGAGAGACAACGGGTTATTGGCCATTCTTTTTGGTGGGCTCCTGTTCCTGGGAGTCAGTATCACCTTTATCAGCACCCATCGTTCTGTTGTCAAATACTTAAAAATGAAGCTGGACGATCTCTATTAGGATGCATTCAACCCGATTTTTACCCTACATTTGATCCCTGACTAAATTTCAAAACAATATATTGACATGGCAAAGAAACCCGTAAAAAGCGAGCCCCGGCACACCAGTACCCTTTTTGAAGCGGATAATATCCGTTGGATGATCATCGGAGTGGTGGTAGTGGTCGTTGGACTGTTGTTGATGTCGGGAGGAAAAAGCCAGGACCCCAACCAATTTAATCCGGGGGAAGTATATAGCTGGCGTCGTATTACCCTGGCTCCGATCCTGATTGTCGGTGGACTGTTGATTGAGATATATGCTATCATGAAAAAGTCAAAGCCTAAACAAGCCGAACCACAAGCCTAATTCATTTATTCAAGCGATGATCCCCGGACATCGCTTTTCTCATACCCGAATTTATGAGCATCCTTCATGTAATTATCCTTGCCATTGTTGAAGGGATTACCGAGTTTCTGCCTGTTTCCTCCACTGGGCACATGATCATCGTCAGTTCCCTCATGGGCATCCATAAGGATGATTTTGTCGAACTTTTTGAAATCTGTATCCAATTGGGCGCCATCCTAGCAGTAGTCATCCTCTATTGGAAAAAGTTCTTTGATTTTGCACGCTGGCAGTTCTACCTGAAATTGATTGTAGCGGTCATCCCGGCACTGGTGTTGGGCTTCCTGTTTGCACATAAGATCAAGGATCTCCTGAAAATGCCTGTGGTAGTGGGCGTCAGCTTTTTGGTGGGAGGTATTTTTCTCCTGTTCGTGGACAATATTTTCAAACGGCATACCATTGATGAGGAACAACGCATCTCCTACCCGAAGGCCTTTATCATTGGTATCTGGCAGTGCCTGGCGATGATCCCGGGGGTTAGCCGTAGCGCGGCTTCCATTGTAGGAGGCATGCAACAGAAACTCACCCGGAGCCTGGCTGCTGAATTTTCCTTTTTCCTGGCGGTTCCGACTATGTGCGCCGCCACGGCAAAGGACCTATTGGATTTTTACAAAGAACACGGCGGCATCAGCGCGCCCCAGGTCAAATTACTGGCCCTGGGAAATGTCATTGCTTTTGTGGTAGCCATCCTGGCCATTAAATTCTTCATTGATTATTTAAAAAAACACGGGTTCAGGTTATTCGGGTACTACCGTATCCTTGCCGGCATCGTTGTTTTGGTGCTTGTCTGGAAAGGCATTATTCAATCTTAATCCCCTATCCTCCTGATGCCTACGGCGAGCAAACGCGTAATCAACGGCTGGGCGATGTATGACTGGGCCAATTCTTCCTATGCCCTTGTCATTACTTCCACCTTATTTCCCATGTATTATACGAAGGTGGCCCCTGCACAGGTGGATATCCTGGGCAGGTCGTTCGGGCGGGCCGCACTGGCTTCCTATTCCATTGCGCTCTCATTCCTGGTCATCGCCATTCTGTCTCCCATGTTGTCTTCCATAGCCGACTATAAGGGGAACAAGAAGGCCTTCATGAAATTCTTCTGCTATCTCGGATCCCTGGCCTGCATATTACTAGCCTTCATGGATGAACGCTATTACATGATGGGGCTTATATGTTCCATTGTCGCCTCTATCGGTTATTGCGGGAGTATTGTGTTTTACAATGCCTACCTGCCTGAAATTGCTGCAGAGGAAGACCAGGACCGGGTCAGCGCCAAGGGCTTTGCCCTGGGATATGTCGGAAGCGTGCTCCTAATGGTAGCCTGCCTGGCATTGATTATGACCAGCGACAACCTTCATTGGGGCTGGGGAGCCTGGCCTGTACGTCTGTCTTTCCCAGCAGTAGGATTGTGGTGGGCAGGCTTTGCTCAGCTAACTTTCCGGGTATTGCCCCCCTCCAAAGCCTCTGAGCAGCACCCTGAACATGGAATCCTGACCAATGGATTTTATGAGTTGAAGAAAGTCTGGGATCAACTAGTCCATTACCCTACCCTCAAGAGATACCTGCGTAGCTTTTTCTTCTACAATATGGGAGTACAGACGGTCATGTACATGGCCACCTACTTTGCTTCGGAAGAACTCAAACTGCCTGATACGGCACTGATCGCTTCCATACTTATTATCCAGCTTGTCGCCATCGGCGGAGCCTACCTGTTCTCCTTATTATCTGCCAGAACGAACAATATATTCGCCTTGGGGTGCCTTATCATTATCTGGGTGGGGATCTGCATTTTCGCCTATTATACACGGACGGCCAATCAGTTTTATATCCTGGCTTTCCTCGTAGGACTGGTTATGGGCGGCATACAGTCCATGTCCAGATCTACCTATTCAAAGCTATTGCCCGAGACCAAGGATACGGCCTCCTATTTTAGCTTTTATGACGTTTGCGACAAGATTGGCACGGTTATCGGCACGTTGTCGTTCGGCTTTGTGGCAGAATCTATGGGAGGAATGCGAAATTCCGTATTGGCCCTGATGGGGTATTTCGGTATTGGATTTGTCCTACTTTTGTTTGTCAAAGTAAAGTCTTCAAAGCCTTTAGATGCAGCTATACACCATTGATACGGGTTATTTCAAATTGGACGGAGGCGCGATGTTCGGCGTTGTCCCCAAGAGTATCTGGAATAAAAGCAATCCTGCGGACGAAAACAACTTGTGTACCTGGGCCATGCGCTGCCTCCTGATCCGGGAGGGGTCAAGACTGATCCTGATAGATACGGGCATTGGAAATAAACAGGATGCCAGGTTCCTTTCCCATTACCATTTACATGGTGACCATACCCTGGACAAATCCCTTGCCCATCATGGATTCCACCCGGATGAAATCACGGATGTCTTCCTCACCCACCTCCACTTTGATCACTGTGGAGGCGCCATCAGGCGGGAAGGTGAAAGATTGGTGCCCGCCTTCAAAAACGCTACCTATTGGAGTAATGAGGAGCATTGGGCGTGGGCCACCGAACCCAATGACCGGGAAAAGGCCTCTTTTCTTAAAGAGAACATCCTGCCTATCAAAGAAAGCGGACAATTGCAATTCATTCCACCTGTGGAAGGAGCCGTCTTCACTGAAAATATCAGCATCCGGCTGGCCGAAGGTCATACTGCCGCCATGATGTTGCCTCAGATCCGCTATAAGGATAAGACCATCGTATACATGGCGGACCTGTTACCCTCCATAGGCCATCTGCCCATTCCTTATGTCATGGCGTATGACATGTTCCCGCTGAAGACCTTGCTTGAAAAGAAGACCTTTCTGGGGGAGGCCCTGGAGAATCAATATGTGCTTTATCTGGAGCACGACCCCCTGAATGAATGCTGCACCTTGCAGCTAACGGAGAAGGGGATCCGGGTGGGACAAACGTTTGCACTGAAAGATCTCTAGGGGAAATCCATCATCGGACATCCATGATCGAACTCAGCGGATATCGCAGCCCCCGGTATCTCATCATATCCACTTTGACGCTCCCGATAGTAATAGGGCTTTCTATCCTTAGCGGGATATGGTTGGGGTCATCACTTACCCAAACAGTCATGCCTTCCCCTCCCTGGAACATCGTGCCCTGGATCAAAAGCGGCTTGAACTTAATGGCGTGGAATTTCCCGTACCTCGTTTTTATGATATCTTTCCCCATGTAACGCAGATAGAGATTATAGGTCTGACTGTCCAGGAACATGTTGAAAGGGATCTTATCGCCCGTCTTGTACGAGTTAAAGTTGATGTTACGGGCATAATAGATGGAGCTCAATACATCCTGAATGCAGGGGGTGACTTTAAACAGCCCTTTAGTGGTAGTAGCGGTATTGGACCCTTCGTTAAAGGTTACGTTTTCGTAATACTTATATCCTCCTTCATCCACATTGCGGATAAATTTAACGGGCTTGAGTAATGCCGTATCTATAAATGATTCATACCTGTCGCGGACCTTAAAGAAATCATCGAAGGTGGAATTGGTCTTTCCTTCACCAATAGCATGATAGACGGGTTTGCCATTAAGTCGCTCCAGACCCACGGTAAAGATGGCGTCCCCTCCCCATACGTAAATGCCCGCCAAGGTATAGTACACGCTGAAAGTCACCGACTCTCCGGCAGAAAATGCGGTATTCCGGAGGCCGCAGAATTCATCCCCCGCACTAAGGGAAATGGATATCCCGCAAAAGACCATCAAAAAAAGAGTCCGTAGCCGCATCATTTATCTTTAATGATTTTAATTCCCAAAATTAACAAACTCCCCAGCAAGGCCGGAATTATCAAATTTATGATCCAAATGGCAAAAGAAGCCGTCCCAATGCCAATGATATTATCACTGAAAAGCCCCATGAGGGCAATGGCTGCTTCTCCCCTTACTACGAATTCCGTCATAGTAATGGTGGGAATAACGGCCAGGATCAGCATTAATACACTGACAACCCAAAAACCCTGCCACCAGGTTACTTCTACTTGCAATAGTCGGAAAAGCAATATATACTGGGAAACAAATACGACGAACCGGATAGCGGACAAGACCAACATCCGAAAAAGCGTAGTCCATTCAAAATGATCCAGGACCTCAATATAGGGTTTCACCTTTTTAAGGGCGGGAACTGATTCCAATACCCTAGTCAGCCACGATAACCTGAAATACAATACAACAGTGATCACCGAAAAACCCAGCCCTCCATATATCAGGATATTTGTCCAAAAAACCGTTAGGCCGTGATCATGCAGCTGAGCCACTGGAAAAGAATAGACAAGGTATAGCACACCAGCTACTCCCATTACCATTGTTACGATCAATTGGCTGACGCTCGTGACCATATTCAGGGAGATGGCCTTTAGGCGGTTTTCCGGTTTCAGGTACAGGATCCTTCCTCCATACTCTCCTATGCGATTCGGGGTATTGACTGAAATGGAGACGCCGGTAAGCACAGAGAAATAGGCCTTTCTAAACCCGATTTTTTCCAGTTTATCGACCAACAATTGCCATTTCCTGGCTTCAATTCCCCAATTGACAAACATCAGCAATGCCGCAGCCACCAAATACCAACACCGGGGGCCGGACAGGGACTCCCGGATCGCCAGCCATGCTTCGTGCAGGTGAGGTTGCCGGATAATACGCCTGTAAATAGAAAAAGATACCCAGATAAAAATGACCGGCCCAAGGAAGTAATTAAGGAATATTTTCAGCTTATGGTTAACAGGCATAAATAATATTCAAACGTACGTAAAATATGACGATCAAAGCATCGTATCTTTCGGGCAATGGAGACCATTATACTGGGCATAGACCCTGGGACCCTGGTTATGGGGTATGGGTTGATAGCGGTGAAACAAAAAAAGCCCCGATTGCTCGACATGGATGTATTGAAGTTGTCGGCTAAAAAGGACGGCTATGAACGGCTCCATCTGATTTATCAAAAAGTCGATCTCCTGATAGCTCAATACAAGCCAAATTCCTTCGCCATTGAAGCTCCCTTCTTCGGAAAAAATGTTCAAAGTATGTTAAAACTAGGGCGGGCCCAGGGTGTAGCCATCGCCGCCGCCATGAACGGGGGGTTATCGGTAACGGAATATTCCCCCAAAACCGTAAAACAGGTGATTACCGGAAATGGAAATGCGGATAAAGAACAGGTATGGAAAATGCTCAGGTATATTCTTGAATTTGAAGACAGGCCCGACTACTTAGATGCTACGGACGGCCTGGCCGTTGCCTTGTGCCACCTATATCAATCTACTGCCGTCACCGGGACAACGGGAAGAAATGGCGCAAAGGGCACTACAAAAGCCAACAAAAGCAACTGGGCCGACTTTGTGGCGCAGAATCCCGATCGTTTGAGTAAGTAACGAGTAACACCGGCGCCTGCGGCCCCCGGGCGCACGTTCGGCGTCTCACTGCTGAGACGCACGATATTGCGCTAAAATCTTCTCCTGGGCCTTTTTAAGTTCCCCTGGTGTCAATTGAAGTTTACCCCTGGTAAAGTTCAGGTCATCCGCTGAATTGATGGGTACGAGGTGCAGATGGGCATGGGGCACTTCCAGGCCCACTACGCTTATGCCGCAGCGGTTACACGGAAAAGCCCTTTCAATGGCCTGCGCAACGGGTTTGGCAAACACCATCATTTTGGATAGATAATCATCGGGAAGGTCAAAAAAACGATCGATTTCCAGTTTAGGAACGACCAGTACGTGCCCCTCTACCAAAGGGAAAATATCCAGAAATGCGAAAAACTGATCGTTTTCAGCTACTGCATAACTGGGTATTTCCCCGGAAATGATCTTAGAAAATATAGTCATCAGATTCCAATATGATCGATCTTGAATTTCATAAGCCCATTAGGCGCCTGTACTTCAGCCATGTCTCCCACTGCTTTTCCCAATAGCCCACGGCCTATGGGAGAAGTCACGGAAATCTTACCCAACTTAAGGTCAGCCTCGTTCTCGGAAACGATCTGGTAAGTCATCGTCTTCTTGGTGGTTACATTGGTGATCGTCACCTTGGTAAGAATAGACACTTTAGAGGTATCAATATTCTCGGCATCCACTATCCGGGCATTCGCAATGGCGTTCTCCAATTCGGCAATTTTGGCCTCATGGAGCCCCTGGGCTTCCTTTGCCGCATCATATTCGGCATTCTCCCGAAGGTCCCCTTTTTCCCGGGCTTCGGAAATGGCCCTGGCTATCTCCGCCCGGCCCGACGTCTTTAGGCGCGTCAGCGCTTCCCTCATATTTTCCAAGGTCCCCTTGGTCAAATAATTAATACTCATCCCACTCATATTTCCACTTTTTAAACCGCACTTTCCCCGCTCCCTTCCGGCTTAGAAAGACGAGCGGTAAGTCGATATAAATTAAAGGATTGGTTGGTTATAACGAAAAAAAATACAACGCCACTTCTTTAATGTAGCGTTGCACGGTCTGCAAACATACCTATATGATATAAAGATACTAAAAAATATTACTTATCAAGCCCTATTTTTTCCAGGATAACCTTGCTCATTTTGAAAAATGCCTCATGCGTATACCCTGCAATATGAGGGGTTACGATGACATTGGGCCGGGTGGTTAACCATTGCAATTGCTCCCTTTCTGCGGCTGAATATGAATCCAGCTTCTCATTTTCCAGGACGTCCAGACCGGCTCCCGCGACCAGGCCTTCCTTTAGTGCAGCGACCAGGGCTCCGGTACTTACCACTTCACCCCTGGAGGTGTTGAGTATATAAGGCTTCTGGGTCAGCGATTGAAAAAGCGCCGTATCCGCCATATGCCGGGTTTCGTCAGTAAGCGGCACGTGGAAGCTTAGGACATCCGAATACCGGCATACCTGCTCCAGGCTTGCTTCCCGGATGTTACCCCGGGCAAACCCGCCCTTGTATTTGTCATAGGCCAGGACAGTGCATTCAAATCCCTGCAATTTTTTGGCAAAAGCAGCCCCGGTATGGCCGAAACCCACAATACCCACCGTCTTGCCATTCAACTCAACCCCCCGGTTGGCATCCCGTTTCCATATCCCTTCCCCGACTTCTCTATGGCTCCAGGCTATCCTGTTCATGATGCCCAGCAACATACCCAAAGCATGCTCCCCCACCGCATCACAATTCCCTTCAGGACTGCTGACTACCCTGACCCCTTTGGACGTTGCGTACCCAACGTCAATTAATTCCATCCCGCTGCCCAGTCTTCCGATCCAACGGAGCGAGCCTGCCGCATCCAGCAAAGGGCGGTCGATGGGCAACCGGGTCGATACGACCAATCCTTCCGCGCCGGCAATGATATCCATTAATTCGGGGTAAGTTACTTCAGGCAGATAATCAACGGTATATCCCTTTTTACCCAACTGTTCCCTAAGATAGTCGTGGCTCTTAGCCGTTATAATCACTTTTGGCATGAGGCAAATTTAAGACATCCGGTGCGTAAGTGCAGCAAAGTCCGCTACACTCAATTGTTCCGCTCTTTTATTAAAGAGCGGATCCTCCAACTGCTCCGGGGAAAAGAGTCCTTTCACTGCATTGCGCAGCATTTTACGGCGCTGGTTGAAGGCTGTCTTGACCAGCCTGAACAAATGCGCTTCACTTCTGAAAGAAGGGATTTCTGTTTTGGGGAGCAGCCTGATGACGGCACTATTGACTTTTGGCGGAGGAGTAAACGCTTCGCTTCCGACTTCAAAAAGATACTCCACTTCAAAAAAAGTCTGCACCAGTACGCTTAGTATGCCGTAGGTCTTACTGCCTTCCTTTGCAGCTATGCGTTGCGCTACTTCTTTTTGAAACATGCCCGTCACTCCCTCCACCCGGTCCTTCCATTCCAGCACCCGGAACAGGATCTGCGAAGAAATATTGTAGGGGAAATTTCCCACCAATGTAAAAGGCTGGTCAAAGGGGATAGGCATTTCCAGAATACTTTGGTGGATCAGCTTTCCGGCAAGGGAAGGATATTGCCGGAGCAGGAACGTTATCTTTTCTTCGTCCAGTTCCACCGCCTTGAAATCTATTCGCTCCAGTTTTATCAGGTATTTGGTCAGCGCTCCTCCTCCGGGCCCTACTTCAAGGAGCCGTTCAAAAGGATGAGCCCCGATGGAGGCGACAATTTTTTGACATACGAGCTCATCTTTCAGGAAATGCTGCCCCAGTGATTTTTTTAGGGTGTACATGGCCGTAAAAGTAATCCAATGTCCGGATATGCCTATTTTTACCCTAAATTTACCCTAATGTCGATAGAAATCAAGAAGCCCGTCATTGGCTTAAGTTCGGGGGATATGAATGGAATAGGACTCGAAGTGATTATTAAAACGCTGAGCGATGCCCGGATATTGGAACTCTTCACCCCTGTCATCTTTGGCTCTGCCAAAGTCATCAACTTCTATAGGAAAGTCATCCCGGAGATTAATTTCAACTTCCATACATTAAAAGACCTGGGAAATATCAATCCCAAAATGGTGAACGTCCTGAACTGTTGGGAAGAGGACGTAAATATTACGCCCGGCCAGTTGACGGAAGCCGGTGGCAAATATGCCATCAAATCCCTGAATGCCGCGGTAAAGGCACTTCAGGAGCAACAAATAGACGGCCTGGTCACAGCGCCCATCCACAAGAGCAACGTACAATCAGAAGCGTTCCCCTATACCGGCCATACGCCCTACCTGAAAGCCGTCTTCCAGGCTGGGGATGTGGTCATGCTCATGACCGCCAGCAATCTCCGGGTGGCCCTTGTCACCGAGCACGTACCTCTTAAAGAAGTCGCTCAGTATATTACTAGAGAGAATATCACCAGCAAAATACAGATACTCAACGAATCCCTGCGGAGGGATTTTGGCATTGAAAAACCCCGGATTGCCGTTTTGGGCCTCAATCCTCACGCCGGAGACGAAGGACTGATCGGCAAAGAAGAAGAAACCATCATCAAGCCCACCATCAAGGATCTCAAACACCAACATTACCTGGTTTTCGGGCCTTACAGCGCTGACGCCTTTTTTGCCAGGAACCAATTTGACAAATTCGACGCGGTCCTGGCTATGTACCATGACCAGGGCCTGATCCCTTTCAAGTCGCTCGCGATAGGGGAAGGCGTGAACTTCACTGCCGGGATCAAAGGGATCCGTACCTCACCGGATCATGGGACCGCATTTGATATTGCGGGCAAGAATAAAGGGGACGCCTCCTCCCTTCGGGCCTCTATTTTCACCTGCCTGGATATTATCCAACAGCGTAAAGAATATGCAGACAATCACCGGAACCCGTTGAAAAAGATCTCCGAAAGGGTGATTGGAAATGTGGAAGACGAAAGAGGGGAAGAAGAATAGGCCGCCGGCCCGACCGCCAGGTCCCGGTCATACTATTTAAAAGCGTCGGCCGGAAGACCCTTATTGATGACATATCTACTGTAGGTCAGTATAATCATACCCTTTCCGTCTGAGGGAGTTTTGGGCGCCGGCGCCTTTTCTCCCTGATCATATTCAAGGGCTAGCCCCTTGGGAAGCGTATACCCGGACGTATTAAAAGTAAAGACGGCTTTATCCGGAAGCGCCCAGTCGGCATACTTGCCATATTCCAATGCTATTTCATAGGTCCCGTTATTGCGCGTGGTGGTCACAGCCTTGCTGACCAGCAAGGTTTTATCGTTGATATAGAGGGTCGTCAATACAATATCCCCCAGATCCTTAAGGGGGACTAATTTAACCACGTGGAGGAGTACGCCTTCATAAGGTTCCGTACCTGCGTCGATGGCGGCAAAATTTCCGGTAGCCAACAGGGAGTTCAGGCTTACGGTTACGCCCCCTTTAGGCAGGATGGAGATGCCTCCTTCTTTTTTGATGCGAAAGGCATCCGGCTTCCTGAAATATACGACCACCGATGATTCGGGGACTTTCATAAAAGAGACGTCAATCTTCAGGCGGGCGTCCGCCGAGTAATCATTTACCCGTTCGATCTTTGACCGTACTTTAGACAGAAGGGCCTGGACATCCTGCGCTTCTGTGGCGCCCTCCCATCGCAGGAGGGCTGCTCCAACCAGTAGCAATCGACATAGCCTGTTATTCAGCATAAGATATCTTTCTTTTTAAATGCGATCCAGGCAGCTCCTCCCAGCAATAGGATATGTCCCATCAATATCCCAAAGGATACCCAGATGGCGCTCCAGGGAACCGGTGTATAAAAGAAGCCTTTCCACGCGATCATATGCGTGGTGAACAGAAAGGGTTTCACGTGGTTAAAGAAGGGGATATCCATGGTAGAGAGAATAGTGAAGACAATGACTACGCTGACCGTCGCTACAATAGGTCCTACGGCATTTTCTGCAAATACGCTTAAGAGGAATGCCAGCGCAGCCACAGTGGTCATGGCTACAGTGGCAAATCCAAAGGCGGCGGCATATCGCCAGATGACGTCACCGACCAAATGAAGGTCCACCTCACTACCCCTCAATATCATCAGATCCCCCACCCCGAAGATCAGGATCGATCCCGCGAGGGCCAGGACGGCCATCCAGATCAACAGGGAGACGGTATAAATAAAAGTAGCGGTGAATTTAGCCGCCAGCAGTTCCCCCCTTCCCGCCGGTTTGGTCAATAACAACCTCAGGGTGCCCATATTGGCTTCCCCGGCAATCATGTCACCTGCAACCAGGGCAATCAACAAAGGCACCTGCATCAGAAAGGTCTGCAGGATGATATAGCAGACGAGATATCCGTTAAGTACCTTCCCGTGTACGTCAAACGAGTTCGTCAATGCCTGCATCCCGAATTTCAGGTAGCTCTCCCCGTCCGCATAGAAGGCAAGTTGTATCAGCCAAACCATCACCGCAATAGCTACAAAGCTGATATAGGTCCGGGGCTTGCGGAATATCTTCAGTAATTCAATTTGCAAAAGGGGCCACATGCTGAGAAGATGTCGTTAAGTGCAAAAAATAATCTTCCAGGGTATGCCTGGGCTCCAACCGGACGACGCCAATATGCAGACGCACCAGGTCTTCATTGAAAGCCGGGATCTGCTGCTTGTCCATTTTGAGGAGAATGGTCTCCTTGTCGATGGAGGGTTGCAATGAAGACGCCCAAGGGGACTGTCCGAGCTTTGCCCGGGCGCCGGCATTATCCAACGTCTCCAGTAATACCATCGTATCTGCGGGATCCAACAGTTGGTCTGCCGCCCCTTCAACCACCTTCCTGCCCTTGTCTATAATAAGTATCCGGGTGGCCAGCACCTGTACTTCCGACAGCAGGTGCGAAGAGATGATCAGGGTTTTCTTCCTGTCCCTGCTCAAATGCAGGATGAGATTGCGGATATCCGCTATCCCCTGTGGATCCAATCCATTCGTGGGCTCATCCAGGATCAATAACTGGGGGTCGTGTACCAGGGCTACAGCGAGGCCAAGTCTTTGTTTCATTCCCATGGAATAGGTGCTTACGGCATCTTTCGCTCTTCCGGCAAGGCCTACCAGTTCGAGCTGTTCCATTAATTGGGGTCGCTTCAGGGGCCTCCCGCTCAAACGGGAGAATAATTGCAGGTTCTCCAAAGCGGACAGAAAAGTGTAAAGCTCCGGTTGTTCGATCACCGCGCCTATTTCCCGGAGAATTTCTTTTCGATGGGTGGCCAGGTTCATTCCCAGCAGTTCGATCGCCCCGGATGTCGGGCTAACCAGGGAAAGGAGCATCCTCAGCGTGGTTGATTTACCGGCCCCGTTCTGCCCCAGGAATCCATATACGTCACCTTCTTCCACCGTGAAAGAAAGATCTTCCACCGCAGTGAGCGTATGGAACTTCTTGGTTAACCGCTTGATCTGTGCAATGGCTGCCATAATAGGATATACGAATATACCGAATCAGGGGTTGCCAGGAAGATATGTCTGGAGTGCTTTAACATATTCTTCAAAGGCGTTGATGCCGACTGGCGTGACCTTGCAAATGGTCTGGGGATAATTATTTTTAAATTGCTTGACAATCTCTACGTAACCGACTTCTTTGAGCTTGTTCAACTGCACACTTAAGTTGCCCGCCGTGGCGTTGGTCTTTTCCTTGAGAAAGGTAAATTCCGCTTCCTTAACGCTGATCAGCAAAGACATGATGGCCAGCCTTAATTGAGCGTGCAATATGGGGTCCAGCTCTTTAAAGTCCATGACTCAATTCACACATTAGAAACATTATTTTTATACTTTGCCCTCAGTAGATACCCGGGGACGATCCAGGCAATCACCATGGCCACAGCCAACATCAGGACCTGGTAATCCACGGGCAGTAATGCGGCTACAATGGATAGTACCCAACAGCCTATCGCCCCTAGCCATAGTGGTTTGAACTTCAATGCGAAGCCTGAAATAAAAGTCGGCATCCCATAAAGCAGCAAAAAAACAGGGTTTACAAAACCAAAAAAGTCCCTGCCGGTATTCTCGAAAATGTTCCCCAGCACGACCGCCCAAAGGAAAACAGAAATGACAAAGGCCAGCCACACCATTCCAAGAATTTCATCCGTATACGTTTTTACCTTTCGTTGCTTTAGTTTTCGTTTAATATAGATATACTGGTAAACCACCGTCGCCCAGGTCAATATCCATATAAGGGAGCCCCAGGAAAAATGGAGGATATGCAAGAGGATAAATTGTCCGATGCTACAGAAAAATATGACCCAGCCCCATAATAAATATAAATGCCCGTTTTCGCTGAATTGGTTTTTGGCTTTATTGATCATCGACTCGATGATCCGCAGGCTTTCCTGCTCTGACAATCTCTCCTCTTGCATACTATACGATTTTCTTTTTTTAGTTACACATCGACAGAAAATATTCGGTCGCATGTTTTCCCCAACGGGGAGCTATGTCCGAAGCTGGTTTAAAGGTGGCGAACATGGCCATGGCCTTGTCAAACAGGGGCTTTGCCACTGCCTTTCCACCGCCGTAGGCTTCGGGTGTATAAAACTTAGCCTGGCCTTCCAGGTAGACGGGGCGCGGATTCGTTGAATCCATCTGTTCGGCTTTCTGAAGGGCTTCAGACGAAGCGGCGCCATATTGCATATACCTGTTCTGTGGATCCACCATCATGTGTGAAGTGGCGATCATGCTCCGGATCACGTTGGTTTCAGAACTAGGCTTGTCAAGGCTTTCGGCTTTCCCGAGGAATTCCTCTGCTTTTCCCGCGATCTCATCTGTCTTGCTTTTATCGGCTCCTACAAATGTCGTCATTACGGTGCAATAGGCTGCGTAATAATAAGGAAGTCCCTGGGTCTTTTCAGCTTCTCCGATCCGTTCAAATTTATTCCCCAATTCGAGGAAGGAGGCAAGGCTGTGCGCGGTGTCCAATTGAGCTACGTTCTGTTTCATCGCGTCCAGGTATTTGGCACTCTGGGCATAACTGCCACCTGCTATCAAAAAGGCGGCTGAGAAAAGGAATAATAATCGTTGCATGGCATTTGTTTTTTTATAAGTTATTGTTGATGGCATCCTGTGAACGGTCAACCCCAAAGCTGATGAAGCAACCGATGAAAAGGAACCGCCCGCTGGGAGGTTCAATGGGTTCCTTGATGGCGTTGTTGAAAGAATAATTATACCCGTAGACTTGTTTGATATTAAAGACATTATTCACCGAAAGCACCCACACCGTGAACCTTTTGCTCTTAGGCTTGCTCAGGGAGGGGATATAGTTCACACTCAAGCTTAGGTTATTATAGTCAATCGTCCTACCCTTATCCGCTATATAATAATTGCTCTTCGAATAGTCATAGGAAATGTCATAATAAGGCCTGCCTGTGGCAAAGCTGTAGGAGGCATTGAACCCCGTCTTCCAGTCGGTCACAAACTTCTTGAAGACCAGGGAAAGGGTATGCTTTGCGGCAAAATTGGGTTCCATTTCATAGGGGAAATTCAGATAGTTCCTTTTGGTATCCAGGTACGAATAGGAAACCCAATAATCGATCCCTTTGAAGGTCTTTTTATCCCTCCAGAACACCTCTATTCCTTTTGCGTAGCCGAACCCGGTGCCCGTCGTATCGGGAAAGGTCTTCGTCAGGTAATTATATTTTTTATAGAACCCTTCCACACGGAATGTCCGTTCGAGGGTCATGATCTGGTAATTGGCAATATAATGGGCCGCTTTCTGATACCCCATCCCATTATTAAATAGCAGGTAGTTGTCATCCGGCTTCTGGTAGAATAACCCGTAGGCCAGCGACACTTGTCCGGGGCCTATTTTATAGGCAGCCGACAGGCGGGGGGCCACATCCGTCTTGTTCAGCAGGGAAGAATGCTCTGCGCGGCCACCCAGCTTTAGCGCAAGGGCATTCGTCACATAAATATCCGCCTCCGCGAAAGCGGCTGCGAAATTATCCGTAAATCCGTTAGTCACGTGGGGGATCGTATCGTTTTGAAACTGGCTGTTATATACGTCGTGCTGGAATTCCCCTCCGAAACGGACGGCACTCAGCCCATGTATTTTGTATTCCAGTATTCCTTTTCCCTGCCCCAGTTGCGCCAGGTTACGAACGGTGAAGCTTTTGGAATCATACGGATATTCGGGGATCAATTGTTTGATATCCTCCTGGTTTTCCAGCTCATTATTTATATTATCCAGGTTATTGCTATAGGAACCGGCTAGCGTAAGCTTCCACCTGCCCCATTTTTGTTTCCAGGAAAGATTGCCGTAGAAGTCCCCATTCTTCAAGGAAAAAGCGTTATTCAACAATCCGGAGTCTATGTCAGGGCGCCTGAGCCCAAAGCGTTCTCCCGAGTAATAGCCATAAAACTTCAATATGCCGGAACCGGACGTCTTGATCCTAAAGTTTCCCTCCAGGGTCTGGACTACAGGAACGGTAAAATAGTCAGGGTCCTGTTTGATTACCTGGAAAGAGGGCCAAAGGTTGGTATAATTGTAATCGACGCCCCAGCTGCTCTTCTTATCCGCAGCCAGGTGGTCATACCCTGCACTAAGCCCCACAGAAGAGATCCCGATATTTCCCTGGGTACGTTCGGGCAGGTCGTTGCTTTCTAAAATGAGGGCGGAGGAAAGGGCCTGTCCATATAAGGCGGAATACCCTCCCGAACTGAATATAGTTCCCTGGAACAGGGCGGGTGAAAACCGTCCTCTCGAAGCGATATCCTGAGTACCCGTATAGAAATAGTTGTTGACCAGGGTGCCGTCTATGAAGACCTTTGTTTCTTCAGCAGTTCCTCCCCGGACGAAAAGCCCGGTCTGTTCACCTATCTGCTGTGCCCCCGGCAGGGTCTTTACGGCAGACGTAATATCCGCATCCGCCCCTGCGGTGGTGTAAATATCCATAGTGCTAAGCACTGTCCCGCGCTGCTTGTCCCCCGCCGCAAAGCTTCCTGCGGTGATCACGACCGCATTCAATTCACTGACATTCTCCTGGAGCATAATATCCTGGGTCAAGGGTGCTGCGTTAATGGTTACCGACTGATCGAGGTCCTTAAAGCCTATGGCGGTAATGACCAGCATCTGCTTCCCCTTTTCAGTGGTGGTAAAGGAAAAATGACCGGTTGAATCCGCTGTAGCCCCGTCGTAACTGTCCTTCAACGTGATGCTGGCGCCCGGAACCGGCTTCTTTTTCTTATTGATGATCTGCCCCGAAATGTGTACCTGCCCCCAGCCGTCCAGGCAGATAAGGAACAATAACAGGAACATAATAATCAGCCGACCCATTTTCTTAAATTTATCTCAAATATAAACTAGTTTACTTTATAAACCAAATGAAATGATAAAAATAGTGCCAAAAAATAGCGGGCGGAGCCCGCTGCCCGAAGGGCCAAAAAAAATAGCCGCCCGATCCCGGACGGCTATTTGAATTTATTAAAAGGCGCTTACTTCTGAATGATCACTTTCTTCTGGACTACAGCATCCTGCAACTGTATCCGAACGATATAAGCACCGCTGGTCAACACTTCCAGGTCGTTTACGTTGACGGTGTTCGGCCCCCGGGTAAGTACCTGTGCGCCGGTCAGCAATACCTGTCCCTGCATGTTGATGACGGTATAGGATAGTTGTTGCTGTTTGTCAGAATTGATGGCAATCGAGAGCTGGTGGGAGGCGGGGTTCGGATAAACAATGATCCCTTCCGCCTGGGTCAGGGGTTTATTAACGGCCACCACCTGGCTTTCCATGGTATTTCCGCCCTTAAACCTCAATTGAAGCCTGTAGGTAATGGTCTGGACGTGCAGGGAAGCCACGTTGTCTCCGAGACTGTAACTGACTTCTCCGTCCTCACCGGTAGAGCTTACGGAATCGATCACCGTATAATTAACCCCATCCAGGGACCTTTCGATATAGAATCCGGTCAGGTTCTGGTTGTCCGTTACGTCCCAGGTCAGGGTGACTTCATCACTGGATATGGATCCGCGGAAGTACACCAGGTCTGTAGGCAGCACGCAAACTACATTCACGGTCACGCTGGCACACGAAGTCGTGTTACAGGCTCCGACCGCACTGACCCAATAAGTGGTAGTGACCGAAGGCGTTACCGAGAGGGTCGTCCCCGAAGTTATCCCAATGGTATCCCCATTACACTTGTTATTGGACCAGTAATAAGAGGCCCCGTCTCCCAGGGTACCGCCCGACTCTGTCAGCGTGATGGGCACCAATGTACAGGTTTCATCCGCGGATTTGGTCAACAGCAGGGGCGCTGTGGAAGGATGCGACTTGAGCACGAGGACGAATGTATTTGACGTATAACTACATATAGATTGATTATTACCGGGAGTGGCTACATTCACCCTGTAGTAGACGGGCGTGGTATCAGAAACCACTCCGATTGTATAGGTGCTGTCATTGGCCCCATAGATATTTGTCCAGGCGCCTCCCGCCACAGAATCCTGCCAGACATACGATATAGAGCCATTGAATACCGACCCATTTGCCAGGGACGCCAACAGCGTGGTACTGGAGTCCAAACAACCGGCGTGGGAACCGTCGATAACAACAGAAGGCGCCGCGTTGCAAAGCCCGAAGCTGATGTCATCCAATGCAAAATCGTTTCCGCAGCCGCCGCCACCCGCATTCACTATCTGCAGGTTCACTGTACCTGAAGTAGCCGGAAGCGCAAGGCGCATACCATAGGATGTCCAGGTATGGGCCCAGATGTTTCCCGTAGCCAGGCTGGCCAGGGTAAGTCCCGTACCGGCATCCACCATCTGGAAAACCAGGCTGGGGGGCTGAAAGCCACCTACCGCGTTACAAAAACTAATGGCCGTCGTGTCGCTGATGTTGGCCACATACGCATTAAAAGAGTATTTCAGGTTTTGGCAAAGGTTCTGGACCTGCGCCTGGTAAACGATATTCGTCCCCAGATCCGCATTCACCAGCATCATATCCCCGGTACCGGTGGTATGGTCTGTAAGGGATATCCAGTTGGCGGTATTCCCGTTATTGGCATTTTGGCTGATGGCATAATCATTTACGGCTACCGGTGTAGTCGTTGTCCCGGTATATTGAGTAGTGCCTCCGGCGGGAAGCGCAGTCTTCAACTGGGTGCCTGTAGCGGATGTTCCAAAAGTCTCCGAAAAGAGCACCTGGGGAAGGGTTGCACAAGGCGCCGACTGGGCCGCCAATTCGACAATAAACGGGGTTGGAATGTCTTCCCCGGGATCATCCGGTTTATCGTTATCGTTCAAATCGGGATTATTGCCATTGGTAGAGGTATCTGTGAGGACATCCATATTGAACCCGTTCCCGGAAGCCACGGCCTGATTATAGTATACTTTCCCGGCTACAATATTGTCAAAGGTGACCGTTATTTGTATGGTAAAATTAGCATTGGCTACAGGATAGTTAAATAAGGTGCCTCCCGTTTGAAGGAGGCTGTCGTTGGTAAGCCCGTTGTAGGATGGATTCAGGTTGATATTATAGGAAGCCGGTGGAGGAGTGCCGACAAAAGCCAGGGAAATATTCTTCATATTCGCTCCTCCCGCCACCGCAGACAGGTTATCATAGGCCTGTATATTGGCAACGGGGAAATTCCCATAATTTTTGACAAACACGTTGTAGACGACCGTGTATTCATTGGCAACCCCTGTCGGAGTAAGGGATACCAGGGATTTAGCCGCCCCTACGCCGCTGGTAAGGTTACCGTTATCATTGGAATTGAATCCTCCGGGGTATTTAACGGACGTGGTTGCGCCCGTGAGCATATTGATCTGTTCATAAATAGGGGAGCAGGTTAGTCCACCAGGTGAAATGGCTCCAATGAAGCTACCTGCCGCATAGGCCAGTCCCACCAGGTAGTCCCCGGCGGGAACAGCGATCGTGCCCACATAAGTACCTGCTATGTTTATCGTCGAGGCAGTGTAGGCCTGATAATCGATGGCAATTTCTTCGTTATTGACTACAAGGAACATATTCCCGGAAGGGGTAAACACAAAGTCACCATTTGCGGTGGTGATCGCCGGGGTTCCGGCAGATAATACAATGGGATCCATGGGCCCCAGGGTAACCGTGGACCCGACAGTGGTAATCTTCTGCAGCGCAAGGGTATAGGTACCTGACCCTGAGTTATAAATGAAATTCACTGCCCAGGAATTTCCGCTGTTATCAAAGGTGGTCAGCAAATCCGTATTGGTGAACTCTGCGGTAGGCATCAGGGTTCCGGTCGGGCAGGATCCTACCGGCCATTTCCACATATAGGTATTGGTGGTCGATACCCCGGCAATGGTCGTATCGTTAACCGTGTAATAGTACTCGTTCAGGTCGGACGGATTATACGCGATCGAAGAATTCCATATCTGGGTCGGGCCAGGACTCCCATTATATAACTTGGAGGCCCAGGTAGGAAAGGTAGGGCTACACACCGCTGAGCTTGTAGGAAAATTGGCCAGTGAATCACTGCTGCCCACGTATCTCATCATCCTGAACCCATCCTTTTCGGTAGTCGTAGTATGACCATGGGACGTAACACACGTTTCATCGGCCCCCATACCGAGTACATAGGAAACAGTGGCGACGGAAGTTCCCGTTTGCGGGAAGGCCGAGAGCGCCAAAAGGAGGGACGTACAGATTAAAAATAGCCGTTTCATAAGGACTGGATTAATAGCATTGTAAGAAAACAACCTACCAAGCACTCTGGCGCCCGATCGTTCTATAAATTTCCCGTCCGCCATGAATGACGGCTACTTCTGGGAAATCAATTCCCGGCAAAAGAAGTAAAAGAGAAGTTTTCCTGAATGAAAGAGGCCAAATGGAATGCAGACCACGGCAATACCTGAATAAGGGTAAAATTATTTTCATAAAACGGATTTAAAGTACAGGCGTCTGGTTCGTTTTTCTTAGCAAATAGGTCACAAAACCGACACCCGTGCACGGCAAGATACAAAAAAATGCGACCTGTGTACACAGGTCGCATTAATTTATTTCATTATAGTGTAGTTATTTTACGATAAATTGTGGCTATATAAGGCCTACAGGATGTCTATCGCATTTTTTATACCCTATTTGAATTGAGGGATCAGGTGTCGGGCCAATTCAACCATCCGGCCGATCCCATCTTCAGGAAGCGCTCCTTTTTTAAATTGAGCGAGTACGTCAGGCAGTTTACTCTCCATTTCCAGGAGGAACTGTTCTTCGAAGTCCTTTACCCGGCGGACTGGAAGGTCCCTGAGCAAGCCCTGGGTACCCAGGTAGATCATGGCCACCTGCTTCTCTACGGAATAAGGTTGGAACTGCTTTTGCTTCAGGATTTCCACATTCCGGGCTCCTTTGTCCAACACCACTTTGGTGGCGGCATCCAGGTCACCCCCGAATTTAGAGAACGCCTCCATTTCCCGGTAAAGGGCCTGGTCGAGTTTCAGCGTACCAGCGACCTTTTTCATGGATTTGATCTGCGCATTACCACCCACACGGCTCACGGATATCCCTACGTTGATCGCAGGACGGATACCGGCATTGAACAGGTTGGACTCCAAAAATATCTGACCGTCGGTAATAGAGATTACGTTCGTAGGAATGTAAGCGGATACGTCTCCAGCCTGTGTTTCAATAATAGGAAGGGCGGTGAGGGATCCTCCCCCCTTGACCAGGTGGCGGATGCTTTCCGGCAAGTCATTCATCTGGGCGGCAATCCCGTCATTCTGAATAACCTTGGCGGCACGTTCCAGCAAGCGGCTATGCAGGTAAAACACGTCTCCCGGGTAGGCTTCACGTCCCGGCGGGCGACGAAGCAACAGGGAAACTTCCCGGTAGGCTACGGCCTGCTTGGAAAGGTCGTCATAAATAATGAGCGCCGGACGACCCGTGTCCCTGAAATATTCCCCAATAGCTGCCCCGGCAAAGGGAGCAAAAAATTGCAGGGGAGCAGGATCGGCAGCAGGCGCCGCAACGATCACCGAATACTCCATAGCCCCGTTCTCTTCCAGGGTCTTCATGACTCCGGCAATAGTGGAGGCCTTCTGCCCGATGGCGACATAAATGCAATATACCGGCTGACCGGACTTGAAGAATTCCTTTTGATTAATGATCGTATCGATCGCAATGGCGGTCTTTCCCGTCTGGCGATCCCCGATGATCAACTCACGTTGCCCGCGGCCGATGGGGATCATGGCGTCGATAGCCTTGATACCCGTTTGAAGGGGTTCCTTTACCGGTTCCCGGTAAATAACACCTGGCGCCTTCCGTTCCAGTGGCATTTCGTATAATTCCCCGGTGACAGGACCTTTCCCGTCAATGGGATTACCGAGCGTATTGATCACCCGTCCGAGCAAACCGTCCCCTACCTTAATAGAGGCAATCTGACCCGTCCTTCGAACCTTGTCTCCTTCTTTAATACCTGCAGACGATCCCATCAACACCACTCCCACATTATCTTCTTCCAGGTTGAGCGCAATGGCTTTAACCCCGGTTTCAAAAGTGATCAACTCTCCGGACCGGACGCTATTCAGACCGTACACACGGGCAATACCGTCACCCACCTGCAATACGGTACCTACTTCTTCCAATTCAGCGCCGACATTGAAGTTGCTCAACTGCTCACGCAGTATCGCAGATATCTCATCGGGTTTAATGTCTACCATGTTGTTATATTTTTTGTGTGTATGCGTTCTGGGTAAATTGTTTCTGAATATCCCTAAGTTCCCTGGCAATGCTGGCATCCACCATCTTGCCGTCAAATTCCAGGGTGAACCCGCCGATAAGCGATTCATCCACTACTGTCTCCAGGACTACATTGTCCATGGACGCTTCCTTTTGAATCTTACTCCTGAGTGATCCCTGTACGTCTTCTCCTATGACGGCGGCGGTTGTCAGCCTGACGATGTGGATCCCCTTGATATGGTTATATTGTTCCAGGAAGGCATCGATAATGCCGGGTAATTCGCCTTCCCTGCCCTTACGCACCAACAGTGCATTAAAAGCGGTCACGAGTGGACCCAGTTGTTTACCACCTACCTGTTCCAGGATCTTCAGCTTCTTACCTGCATTGATGACCGGGCTGCGAAGGACGTTCACAAAATCAGGGCTCACCCGGCAAACCTGTTGTAGGAAAAGCACATCCTGCTGAACACGCTCCAGGCTATTTTGCTCCAGGGCTAAGTCAATCAGGGATTTAGCATACCGCCCGGTTACTCTTAGATTCTGCATATTGTTTGTTTGGCCCTGTTTAGTTCAATTTGACATCCTGAGACAATTCCCTGATGTAATTCTCCTGTTCGGCTTTGGCTGATAATTCCCGGCGCAGCACCTTCTCTGCGACTTCAACGACCAGATTCCCTACCTGGTTCTTTACTTCAGTAATCGCCTTATTCTTCTGCTGCTCAATAGCAATCTGGGCATCTGCCACGATCCGGGACGCTTCCGCCTTTGCCTTTTCCTTGGCTTCGTTCACGATGCGGTCGCGGGTTTCCTTGGCTTCCTTGAGCATCTGAGTCCTTTCTTCGCGGGCCTGGGCCATCAGAGCTTCATTTTCATTCTTCAACTGGGCCATTTCGGCCTTTACCTTGTCAGCGGTCGCAATGGACTCGGAAATATGCTGTTCCCGGTCAGCCAGGGTTTTCAGAATGGGCTTCCATGCAAATGCCTTCAGGATCAAAAACACGACCAGGAAAGCGAGCAGTGTCCAAACAAAGAGTCCCAATCCGGGGGTTAAGAGTGGTGGCAACATATCAATAATTTGAAATAATAACAAAGGATACTGCATCTTCCGCCCTGTGCTTTAGATGCAGTAATGCTTTTGAAGCGGAATTACTTAGCCGTGACGATCGCCAGGATACCTGCGATAACCCCGAAGAGGGCAACCCCTTCAATGAAGGCTGCAGTCAGGATCATGTTGGTGCGGATATCGCTTACAGCTTCCGGCTGACGGGCAATGGATTCTACAGCGCCTTTCCCGATCAAACCGATCCCGATCCCAGCTCCGATAGCCGACAGTCCAGCGCCTATTGCGCCCCCAAACTGGGCCATTCCTGCATCTAACAGTGTGTTCAACATACTACTTGATTTTATATAGTTAATGATCAATGCCTGGTTTAAATAATCACGGGATCATCATGTCCCCCATGGTCGTGCTCTCCTTCGCAGGCCTGACTGACAAATACCGCCGTCAGCATGGTAAAGATGAATGCCTGAACAAAGGCAATCAGGATCTCTATCAGTGTGATGAAGACCACAAACGCGATGGAGACAGGGGAAAAGCCCCATCCGACGTACTGATTCAGCTCCCCGAAGATGAAGATCAGGGAGACAAAGGTGACGATCACAATATGACCGGCCACCATGTTTGCAAAAAGACGTATCATCAGGGCCGCCGGCTTTACGAATAGGTTACTGATGAACTCCACCGGGATCAGGATGAGCTTGATCCCAAAAGGGATATTGGGAGGCCAGAAAATATGGCCCCAGTAATGCCGGTTACTGGAAAACAGGATCACAATAAAAGCAATCAGGGCCAGGACCATTGTTACGGCAATATTGCCGGTCACATTGGCCGATCCGGGTATCAGCCCGAATATGTTATTCACCAGGATAAAAAAGAACACAGTGAGCAGAAAGGGCATGAACCGGATGGCATTCGTTCCAAGGTTGGGAACAGCGACTTCATCCCTGATGAACAGGATCATCGGCTCCACAAAACCTTGGGCCCCGGAGGGTGCAGATTTGTAGCCATTCTTCTTATATTTTGCCGCCACCGATAACATCAACCAGACCAGCACAATGGCCGCCAGCAGCATCTGGACCACATTTCGCGTCAGGGACAGGTCATATACCTTGACTCCATGGTCCAGGCTTCCGTCTTCCTTTACCGGAACAATATTCGTATCATCCAGCTTGTACCCCTCGTAGGCTTCACCTTCTACAATATGGCTGGACGAAAAAATGCTTACGCCCCTCTGGGGTGAATATAAAACAACCGGCAGCGGAATGGCCGCCTTGAAATTTCCTATCGTAAAAAAATGGAATTCGTACCCATCCCCGACGTGGTGCAGGATCGTATAACCGGCGTCAAAATGACCTGGCGCCACCGCTCCCGCAGGCACCGGGCTTCCCGTCTGCGACCCCTGAGCGGAGGAAGCAGTGGAAAACAGCACCGTAACCACACTGAAAGCCGCTACCAATAAAGATTTGAAGGTCCTTAATCCCATACCTGTAGTCAAATTTGGCGCAAAGATAAGCCTCGAAGAACAAAATAGGAAATAAGATAAACTAAACCAGGTAAAAAAATCACCTGAGAGCCGCATTTTCCTTTTCAAACTGCAACCGGTGCAGCCGGGAATAAAACCCACCCTTTTCCATGAGTTCCTCATGAGACCCCATTTCCTTGACCATTCCTTTGTCAAGGACGATGATCTTGTCCGCTTTCCGGATGGTAAACAGGCGGTGGGCAATCACAATGGACGTCCTTCCGGCAATAAGAGTATCTATAGCCCGTTGGATCAATGCCTCCGATTCGGTATCCACGGAAGAAGTCGCCTCGTCGAGGATCAGGATTGCGGGGTCATACAGGAGCGCACGGAGAAAAGATAAAAGCTGCCGCTGTCCAAGGGAGAGGGTGTTCCCCCTTTCCATGACGTTATAATCGTAGTTGCCTGGCAACTGCATGATGAAATCATGCACCCCGATCAGGCGAGCCGCGCTGATCACCTGCTCCCTGGATATCTCCGTATTCCTGAGTGTCACATTGTCCAGGATGGACCCGGAAAACAGAAACACGTCCTGGAGTACGATACCAATCCTGGAGCGCAGAGCATCCAGTACGTAATCTTCAATGGCCACGCCATCCACCCTTATTACCCCTTTCTGGATGGCGTATAGCCGGTTCAGGAGGCTTATGATCGAGGTCTTTCCACTGCCCGTATGCCCGACAATGGCAACGGTCTCTCCCGGCTCCACGCTGAAGTCGATATCTTTCAATACATACTGCTCTCCTGTGTAGGCAAACCATACGTGATCGAACTGGATGCGCCCTGCCAGCGTAGCGGGGGCATAGTCTCCTTCCAGACGGATAGTATCCTCGTTGTCCAGGACCTTAAAAACGCGCTCACTGGCAATCATTCCCATTTGCAGCACATTAAACTTATCGGCAATCACCCTCAGCGGCCGGAACAGCAGGTTCAGGAGCAGGATAAAGGCCACAATTTGCCCCGCAAGTCTTTGTTTATCAGGAAACAAGGGATCAATTGCCTGGTGCGCACCGTACCAAACCAGTAGTCCCAGGGACAGGGCCAGGATAATTTCTACGACCGGAAAAAAGATGGAGTAGGCAAAAATGGATTTGATATTGGCATTCCGGTGTTCTTTATTGATCCGCTTGAAACGGGCAAACTCCCGGTCTTCCGCCGCAAAGGCCTGTACCACCTGCATACCTGTGATATGCTCTTGTACAAAAGCATTCAGGGCCGCCACCGCATTACGGACCCGGATAAAAGACCGGTTGACGCTCTCCTTAAAATAGTAAGTCGCCACCAGCAGGACGGGAAAAGGGATCAGGCAAACCAGGGTAAGCCTCCAGTTCATCCAGCACATGGATACAAGCACTGCGACGATAGAGAGCATATCCGCTACAATGGGGATCAACCCTTCCGCAAATATGTCATTGATGGTTTCTATGTCGTTAATAGTCCGGGTGGTAAGGGTTCCGATAGGGGTCGTATCGAACTGGGCAAGGTTCAGCCTTAATATTTTCTCAAAAAGAGTTACCCGGAGGTCCTTCACTACAGACTGACCCAGCCAGGCGGTGATAAACGTGAAATAAAACCGAAGGATGGTTTCCAGGATGATCAATCCCAATTGCCATTCCGTGATCAGGATCAGCATCTTTACCTTGCTGTGCTGTATGTAATCATTCACCGTTAATTCAATCAGGTATGGGCGCAGAGGGGCAATGACGGCCAGAGCGATGGCCAGAAAAATGGAAAAGTAAAATCGCTTCTTGTAAGGAGCGACAAACGTGAATACCCGTTTTAATACGCTAAAATCAAAAATCCTCTTTTGAGGCCGCTGACTATCCATAGCAATGCACAAAAGTAGTAAATCCCCCGCAGTGGAACCCTAATCGTCTTCAGTTCCCATCTTGATCTTGTAGGCCTTGATAAAAAGGGCGCCCAGGTTCTTGTCGGGTGAGATATAATCACTGAAGCGGTCCATGGCGGTGGGGTCTCCTTTGAATTGCTTAGCCAGCCTGGCCCAAAGGCTTAGCCATTGAATATCCTTGCCTGACAGCAACTCTCCATTAATGGCCCGGATGATGGGCTCGTTGACCGTTTTGGTACCCGTCTGTTTAGAGGAAATAATATGTGCATCAGGAGAGACCTGAAGGACATTGTCCAGGTTCTTGTACCCACCGCAGGAACCCAATATGACAATTTTAGCTGAGGTGGCCAGCTGCTCAATGGTGAACTTCACGTGATAGCTGTGTCCCCTGTGAATGACAATGGTTGGGTGAAGGCCTTCCTTATCCAAATAGTCGCAGAGGTCCTTTTGGGCATCTGCATCCAGGTCCTTGATATTATCCAGGGGCAGGTTGGCATAGATCCAGATCGGCTTCCCCTTAATAGACTTGATCGTTACCCATTCTTTATTCCTGGAGACCTTCCATTCGGACTTATTGGAATACATTCCCATGAAGTCCTGGTAAGAATCCAACCCATCTTTGTCTCCGTAAAAAAAGGCCTGCTCCACTACCCTGCCACTATCATCCGTCAGGTTCTTATAATTCACCGAATAAATGGGCGGAATACCCAGTTGCTGGGTCAGATCAATGTGATTAGCCGAGTCGGTGGAAGCAAAAATGGTCTGGAGCAGATTATAGATCACTTGCCCCCTTTTATTGTTAGCCTGGACTGAATTTTCATAATTATTCCGGACTTCCCCAAGGATAAAATCCCTTAGTCCCTGATCACTGATGCTGGCGTAGGAGTCGGCCACGTCCACGGCGTCTTCCAGGCTATTATCAGCCGTTCGGTCCAACCCCCTCACAAAGGCCGCCATCAACGGCATGGAATGCCCGTCACTCATGGATTTCAGAAAATCCCCCAGGGTATTGTAGCTTGCAGCCATTTTGATAAACTTCTTGAACTTATCAAAATAGACGTTGACAAGCAGAGAATCCCCCCTGTGATTGGGTGTCTTCTCCATCATCTTCTTGTACACGTATACATAACTGGAAGTGAAGATGTCTTCTTCTCCCAGCACAATCAGGTAGTATAATTCTTCAGGGGTAAGGGACTCAATCGAGCGGAACCGGATGGGATCGGGAGATTCGTGGAGCTCGTTGATCTGGCTCACAAATACTTCCACGGCCTTTTTCTGAAGCATATCCGTCAACGGCTTCATGGCCGTTGGAGTATCGCCCAAAGGCAGCCGGTGTGCATAATCGATTTCCGTACGGACGAGGAGTTTGTAATACTGGACGTCATCCCCCGCGATTTTTCCGATGCTCTCCAGCGTCTGCTTTCCACTGAGCAAATCGTCCAGGAAAGGAAAGAACAGCATCCCATTGTGGGAATCGCTCATTTTCACGATCATTTGTACCCTGGGGTCCGCATTCCGCCGGATGAGTTTGCCGATCGGACTCGTCAACGCCTGGGCGAAACTATATAATAACAAAGGCCGTTTGATCGCTGCCACCTGGATCAGGCTATCCGCGAAGGGCTCGTCTTTATAGGCGACTACATTGGGCAGGATGTAGGAAGTATGAAGGGCGCAATACTTTAGGAACAGCGTTTTCCCAGCCGCCTCGTGACCCGGATTATCCGTGAAAATGCTGACCAGGATGGTCCCCACTTCATAAGGCATTTCCTGGGTGAGGTCTTCCATACTGCCCCCCTTGATATCCACGTCCATAACCCTGGTAAAGTCTTTGACCAAGGTAGCTGTATACACCGGGTTGAACGTGTGATCCCGCCATTTGATCATAAAATCCCGGACGAGCTCTTCCAGGTATCGCAGGTATTTGATCTTTTCATTATTCCCGGAAATCCGGGTATCCGCCTCAATCCTCCACTGGAGCCAATCGACCTGGTGGAATATGGCCTCTGAAGCCTGTGCGTTGATCCCGGCATTGGGGGAAATGTGTAAAACACTGTCCCTTTTGCCGTCCAGCAGATCGGCCTGCTTTTGTTCATCGGCTATCCTGTCGTGGAAAAGCCTACGGTTCAATGGTATCTGTAGCCTCGATGTATCGCTTTGACTATATACATTCCCGTAAACAACCATTAAAATACCTAACGCGAAAAAATACCTGAACTGCATTGACGGCGGTTTTCACTTGTGTTGATTCAGGGGCAAAAATACGCCAAAAGCCTACACCAGCGGACTATGGGCTCAAAAACATTGAATAAATTACTAATATTCATTACATTACGGAAGCCTAAAAGGGGCAAAAACGAGTATAACCGGGCATCTGTAAGGGGGTTAACAATTTTATAATATAGGTTTGGAGGGGTGAGCATAATTTTGCGTTAACAAAAACTACTGATGGATACAAAGGGAAAGAAGATCTTGATTGCGGACGATGAACCGGATATTCTGGAAATCCTGCAGTATAATCTCGCAAATGAAGGTTACCAGGTTATCACTGCCAAAGACGGGGACGAAGCGATTGAAAAGGCAAAAGCCTTTCATCCGGAATTGATCGTTCTTGACATCATGATGCCAAAAAAGAATGGGATTGAGGTGTGTAATATCCTGCGTATGCAACCGGCATTCATGGAAACCCTGATTATTTTCCTGACGGCCCTGAGCGACGAAAAGAACCAGATCCATGGCCTGGAAACGGGGGCCGATGACTATATCAGTAAGCCCATAAGTCCTAAAGTACTGATCAGTAGGGTGAACGCCTTATTCAGGCGTACGCGCCACGGTTCCCTTTCTGGTAAAGATGCCATGAACCTGATCCAGGTGGGCGATCTGCTGATCGACAAGGAAAAGTTCATGGTCAATTACCAGGCGAAGGATATTACACTCGCCAAAAAAGAATTTGAATTACTGGCACTGCTTGCCTCCCGCCCGGGAAGGGTATTCCTCCGCAATGAGATCCTGAGCCAGGTCTGGGGTACCGACGTCATTGTAGGCGATCGCACCATCGACGTGCATATCCGTAAGATCCGTCAAAAGCTGGAAGTGGACTGTATCACCACCGTAAAAGGAGTGGGGTACAAATTTGAATTATAGCCTGCCTATCGCCTATGTTTAAAACGAAGAATCTCACTCCGCAGCAAATTGCGCTCTTCAATGCAGTCATCATTTCTGTATTGGTAGCCATAGCATTCTCCATTATTCACCAGAAATGGTGGAGCTCCCTCATCGGCTTTGGGGTAACCTTTATCGTTTCCTACAGCCTGGTTTTTTTCAGTCTCCAGAACTTCATTTACAGGAAGGTCAAGCTGATCTATAAATTCATTTATCAAACCAAGGCCAGCAAAAGGGAAGAATTCTATTATAAAAACATCCTCCCTCAAAAGACGATTGAAGAAGTAAGCCAGGATGTGGAAAAGTGGGCCCTTCAAAAAAGGGCTGAAATTGAAGTGTTGAAGCAAAACGAGGACTACCGAAAAGAGTTCCTTCAAAACCTGTCACACGAATTGAAAACGCCCATTTTTGCCATACAGGGCTATATAGACACCCTGCTGAACGGGGCTATGAATAATCCGGAGGTACATAAGAAATTCCTCGAGAACGCCTCCAAGAACGTAGACAGGCTCGTGAACCTCGTGGATGACCTGGACGAGATCTCCAAACTGGAAAGCGGGCACCAGGAATTAAATAAAGAGCCTTTTGCCATACAGGAACTCATCCGGGAAGTGTATGATTCCCTGTCTCTGAAAGCCAGTGATAAACATATCAAAACCGGCATCAAAAAAGGATGCGAAGCCCCTATCGTGGTGGTCGCCGACAAAGAAAAGATCCGTCAGGTCCTCATTAATCTGGTGGATAACGGAATCAAGTACGGCCGGACTTCAGGCTCCATCATTGCCAGCATATACAGGACCGATGGCAAACACGCCCTGGTAGAGATCAGTGACGACGGTATCGGCATAGCGGAAGAACACCTGAACCGCATCTTTGAACGTTTTTACCGCACCGATGCAGCCCGCAGCAGGAAACAAGGCGGGAGCGGCCTTGGGCTCTCCATCTGCAAACATATCATCGAAGCCCATGGCCAGGTGATCCACGTTCGCAGCAAACCGGATGTGGGGAGCACGTTCGGGTTTACGGCGGAGACGACGAAATAGAGCGGCGCGGCCCGTAATGGCGGCCGCCGAAGCTGACGCCAACGCCGCCAACACCTGGACCGCCCCCAAAACACCGCCGCTTTCAGCGCAAACCCAATGTCTGCAGGTAGTTGATCAGGTCGACGGGATGATCTGTCTGTAACGCCCGTATCCCCTTCTGTATCGGTGAGTCCCATACAGCCGGACTTTCTTTGGGACCCTCGATATCAGGCAGCACCCAGTAACCCATTTTGCCCGCTACGGCGATCATGTCTTCGGTATATTGGTTATAATTTCCGTCTAAAACCTCGACGCGAAACTGGCTTAGGAAATTCTTCATGCTGACAGTATCCTTTACCGAGTCAGGGAGACTCACCATCAAGGGCATCTCAGGCGCCGCTTGCCGCCATTTAAAGTACTGCGGTACCGCGTTGATATAGACAACCACTTCTTTTTCCATGCCTGCATCCACAATTTCTTTGTAGGCGGCCGCCGGATCAGCATTTTTAAAATCAAGATAGATGTGGATCTTGCTCTTGCTCAAAGCGAGTACTTCTTTAAAAGTAGGAATTTGAAATTCCCCCCATTCCGGGTGGACCCTGTCTTTTATTTTCAGCTTTCTGATGGCTTCCAGGGTCATATCCTTTACCAGCCCTTTGCCGTCGGTCATGCGATCCACGGACGCGTCGTGCATAATGACCAACTGGCTGTCAACCGTTGTCCGGAGATCAATTTCAATAAAATCAACCCCTTCTTTTATGGCGTTGGAAAACCCCTCCAGCGTATTTTCCGGGGCGTGGGTATGGTCTCCCCTGTGGGCCACCACGATGAAGCGATGCTTCATTTCGGGCAAGGGGCTTAGTACCTGCGCATGGGCCGTTTTCAGCTCAACAAAACAAAGGGCGATGACCAACAACTTATATACAGTATTCATGTTATTCAATATAAAGGAAAGACGAAACTCTTTTCAGGTTTCGTCTTTCCGGTTTGATCAAAATAGCTTTATATAGAAATTATTGGAGCAACCACATAACCTGATTCAGATCATCTGCAGAAAACTTCTGGTTGGCTAAAGCAGCCCTCCAGTTGGCCGCATTCTGTGTCTGCTCAGATACAGGATATGCCCATCTTACGGGAACAACGCCGTTGTTACCTACGCCGCTGCCGCCCTGGAAGGCAGGAACCCCTGTTCTCCGTTGGTTATAATACGCCTCGTACCCTGAATTTTCAAAACAGGCAATGTACTTCTGCATCACGATTTGATCGATAGCCGTCGCCTGCGTAGATGAAAACTTCACAGCAGTTTGCGCGTAGTAGCTATCGAAATTGAACGTAAACGGATAAGGAGCCACCTGGTTGACCGCATTTGCGCCCGGAGGAAGAAAGTGTGCGGTAAAGCTTGTTTGAGCCGTATCAATGCCATAGAATTGCATGGAAGTAGCGATCCCGGCCTTATACCAGTTCTCCGCGTTCCCCGAGATCCATCCCCTCTCTGTAGCTTCAGCAATATTGAACAGCATCTCCTTGTATCCCACTAATACATCCGGTTCGCCCGTAAAATTGGAATAATACCTATAGCGGCCGATAAACGAATACAAACCTGCGCTTGCATTAGCGTACATGGTACCCAATGCCAGGCCAGTGCTGGCTCCTACAAAATATTTGAATTGCGCCGGGTCAGCAAGGTCAGCCCCCACAAGCGCCCAGGCTGGGTCGCAGGTCATATAAACTCGTGGATCACTGATGGTCGTCAACGCATTGACATAGGTATATGCCATATTGAACCGGCCTGCAATGGATCCATAACTGCTGGGATTGAACGGATACGTGCTATACGTATTGGAGCCGCCAGGATTATAATTATAGGCAAGATCATCGGACTGACTTCCAAAAATGGGATACTTTGCCGGATTATTAATGATATTGGCGAATTGTGTAGGAACGTTCAGTGTAGCATCTGAGGATTTATGACTCAGGCTGATCAATACCCTTAATTTAAAAGAATTAACCACTTTCTGCCAGGCGGAAAGATTCCCTGCAAAGTATAAGTCCTGTGAAGAGGACAAAGAATTATCGCCACTGGCGATCAACGCCGCAAAATCCGTATTGGCGGTATCCAGTTCATTAAGCACATAATTAAACACCTGTTCCTGGGGAGTATAAGCGGGGTTTGCATCTACGGATGCTTCCAATGCCTGGGCCTGGGGTACATCGCCAAACATGGAAGTCAGGTTGTAGTAGTAATAGGCCCTGATGAACCTCCCGACAGCCTCGTAGGGATTGACAGCGGCTCCGCCTCTTACTATTACTTCGTTCTCCATCTGAACGACATTTTTCAACACCAGATAGGGATCAAATGAGCCGCTGGTCCAGGAATAGATATTGTTGCCGTAGTAATTGTAGTTCTGGCAATGATATTGGTTCCAATCCTGTACGTTATCCCAGCTATCAAGACCGCCGAGGGTCCCGGCGCTTCCGGTACCGGCCATATCCTGTAATACTGTTCCTAAGATCAAACTGGGGGGAACACTGGTTGGATTGTTAGGGTTTGCCTGTTCTTCCTGGATTTTTTTATTACAGGAAAGGACCGTTGTAATTCCCACAAGAACCAAAAATATATTTCTTATCTGTTTCATATTTTTTTGCTTTATGGATTAAAAGTTAAGGTTAAAGTTAAATCCATAACTGCGCGTGGTAGGCGTTTGCAGCCCGGAACCACTGTCCTGTGTGTACTGATCTACATCCAGGTCCTTGTAACGGTTGGGGAAGAAATATAACAGGTTTCTGCCCACCAAAGAAACGCTCGCATTTTGGACGAAGGACTTTTTACCAAATACTTTGTCAGGTATTTTGTAGGTAATTGCTACCTCTCTTAATTTGGCGTACGTCTTTTTGATGATGTTTAAATCCGCGATAGAGGCCGCATTGTACACAAATGGCTGAACCAGGCTCTTCGTAGTATTTGTCGTCTCGGTCAGCTCTTTCATGTTCGTAATCTGTCCGGTGATCGGATCCAATTGGATAGGAGCTCCAGTTAAATTAACACCCTGTCCGGTATAGGCCGGAATATTGGCTTCATCCGAAGGTCTTGCAGCACCCAAAGCACCGGTAGCTGCTTCAATATGACGTCCTCCCTGTAATGTTTTCACCCGCACATAGTCTTCCATTACGCCACCCACTAAACCGTCGAACTGAAAACGGAATGAAAATGATTTATAGCTCAAGGTATTTACTACACCCCACTGCCAGTCTGGGTCTGAGTGTCCAAAAATTTTGTTGGCCGAACTGCCAAGATCGGTGTACCGGTCATAAACACCGGAAGTAGGATCGATGACCAATTGTCCCGTGGGCGTTCTTACAAACCCGTCGCCATATACCAGATCAATCCTGGTACCGTTGTGCTGCCAATTATCAGGATTAGCATCACTTACCCATTTCCGGATATAAGTAGAGAAATTGGCAATGATACTCCAGCTAAATCCCCTGGGATTGGTGATCGGGCGGGCATTCAGTACAGCTTCCCATCCGTCGTTCGTATAGGTGTTGCCGTTTGTATAGAAAGAAGAATAACCTGAAGCAGAGGAAGTTCCCTCGGAAACAATACCTACATTCTTATAGTGATACCGGGTAACATCCAAGCCTATTTTGTTATTCAAAAACCGGATGTCCGCACCAAACTCCGTGGCTTTCCTCTCTGCCGTTTGAATGGTAGGGCTGATGGTCTGATCGGTAAATCGGGCACTATTCTGACTAGTATAGGTCGGGCTTAAGGTATAGGTGGGTGAGAACGCATAAGTCGGTCCCCCATATGGAGAATTCCATGTATACCCATAACTGGCAGCCGGTGTAGAACTTACATTTGGGGAGAAAAGAGCCTGGGTACCGCCATCCTTGCTTTCTGCGTAGGAGCCCCTCAATTTAAAGAAGGAGATTACTTTAGGCAATTTGATATAATCGGAAACGACCGTTGCTAAGTTGAGCGAAGGGTAAAAATAGCTTCCGGCATTCGTCGGGAGGCTGGACGATTTGTCCCAGCGTCCTGTCACATTGGCCGTTATATAGGACTTGTAGCCTGCATCCAAAGAATAGTAAGCACTTAGTACCGTCATGCTCGACGTAAAGTTACTTCCCGTTAAATTACCCAACGAGTTGGAAAAGGCATAGATGCCCGGAACGTTCAGGTAGTTGGTAGATTCAAAGTCGGAATTGAAACTGAGATTTCTGGCCGCAGCCCCACCGAGCGCTGACAGATCAAGGAACCCGAGGACGTTATTCTGATGATACCTAACCTGCAGATCCTCGTCTGATTCAAACAACGATCTCCTGTCTTCCCGGTAATCGCCCTGACGGAGCGGCCTTCCGTACACACCCGCAGAATAGGGCAATTTTTCAGAATTGAACATATCATACGTTGTCAAGCTAGGCCTGAGCTGTACGTCCAGATTTGGATTGATCTTATAGTTCAGGGACAGGTAGCCATATTCATTGTTCTGGTAGTGCCCCCTCAGCCATTCGTAAGACATGAACCAAGGGTTATTATACCTATAGTATTCCTCATAATTTTGCTGGATACCCACTTTTCCGGGCTGCCAATAATTCCGAATATTGGGCTGATTCACGCTCCAATCTGCGCCGCCCCAGATAATAATATTGTAGATAATACTGTTGGGGCCATAGCTGACATCGGGTACATTGGGTGATGACTGCCTACTATAGTTGAAATAGCCTGTTACGCTAAAATTTTTGCTCAATCGCTGCGTAATATTAGCTGTAAAGTTCCCGTTGTTTAATTGTGTATTGGGAACGATTCCCTTCTGGTAGGTATTTCCAAGCGACAATCGGACATCCGTTTTGTCAGTCGATGTGCTTACTGAAATGCTGTTGGAAGAGAGCAGACCTGCCTGAATAAAGTGTTTCAGGTTGTCCTTTCCCCTGGCAGTCCAGGGCGTAGGCGCCACGTGACCTGAGTAGGTGCTTCCATCCGCAAACGTCGTTGTGTAATTTTGAGAAGCATTGTAGGCCCCATCAAACTGAGGCAACAACTGACCCCTGAATTGGGGTCCCCAAACGTCATAGTCGTAATCATTGATACCGCTTCCTACTGCACCGCTGCCAAAGTAGGAGGAGGCGCTGGAACCACCACCGCCAAAGGCGTATTTACCATTGTCGCCGGGACCATACGTGTCCTGGTATTTGGGTAAGGCAATAAACCCTTTATTCACCTGGGTGCTGGAGTTCAAACTGACAACCCAGCCTCTTTTGTCCTTTGTCCCCTTTTTAGTATTGATGATGATCGCCCCGTTCTTTCCCTGAAAGCCATACAATGCGGCTGCGTTGGGTCCTTTCAATACGGTGAACGTTTCAATATCATCTGGGTTAATATTATAGGTATCGGAACTAAGGGAAACTCCATCAACGACAAACATCGGGCGATCTCCGGAGGCATTCTCCCCCCGCATAATCACATCCGGCGCATGACCGATTTCCTGGTTGATATTGATTTCAAGCCCTGCTGAATTTCCTTTCAGGGAATTGATAGGATCCGGTTCCCTGGCCTGGGTCAGCGTCGAAGCATCGATCGTCTGAAGCGCATAGCCCAGTTTCTTGGATTCCTTTTTAATACCCGTGGCAGTGACCACGACTTCACTCAGGCTCCTGGAATCCGTTTCCAGTCTGATCGTGAACGCCTGGTTGCTTCCTACCTTCAATTCCTTTTGTTTAAATCCGATGCCCGATATGATCAGGACCGTTCCCTGGGGCACACTGATATGAAAGTTACCCTCCGCGTCTGTAGAGACCCCTTTGCTTTTGCCTTTAACCTGAACGGTGGCCCCGGGAATGGGCTTGTCATCCGCTGAAGAGAGAATCTTTCCGTCGACCATGGTTGTCTGGGCCATGATCATAAACGGAAACAGCAGCATGCCCAACAATGCAGCTGCTCTTTTGAATACAATTTTACTCATAAATGATTTTGTTTGTGGTGGAACCGGTTTATGCAGCGAAAGTAGAAGGGATAGGTAAACTAAACATTAAGTTTACATTAGCTAAACTTTAAGTTTTTATTAACGGGGAGAATAGTTGATGAAAAGGCAAGCCCATAGCAGAAAGCGAGAGGCTTTTGCTTGTAACGTAAGGGAAGGGTAAATTTGAAAAAGAGGGAGCGAACTAATCTTGTCACGAAGGTACTCGTAAAACCTATGGTGTATATTAAGTTTACATTAGATAAACTTTAAATCTTCTTTAACAAACGGGGCGGGCGTAACGACAGAGCGGGAGTATCAAACGGGGCGGGCCGCCCGTTGCCCAAAACAAAAGAGCCCTGTTGAAACAGGGCTCGAGAGACATGAGAAAATCTAACGTATGAGAATTTTAGATTATTATAGACTGTTATGCAAAGCTGGCTCAAAGATGTAAAGGCATTCTTAACGCAACATGATCGAATTGTTATGATGACGCCTCCACAAAGCGAAGGTAGATATCGGAAATATAAAAAAATGCTAATTCCTTCATTTCGCCTCCTTTTTTCCATTCTTTTTTGCGTTCATTTCAACCATTTGTCCATTTTGCTGACCCGACCTTCGGCAAATGCGGGAATACGACCGCTCCGTAAGAATACGGGGCGGGTATTGAGGATACTTGCTTAAGGAAAACTATGAACGGTCGTTATCGTCAGAAAGAGGGAGGAAATCGAAATAGGGCCTGTAAATCAAGAACGTATATGCCGTGGAAAGGACAAAAAAAAGCATTTGGTATTACCGCAGTTTAAACAGACAATTAAATAATTGTAAAAGAATGCATAAGAAAGTGTAGGTTGGCCGCTCACAAAGTCTATTTTTGCCCAAAATTTGCCAGGTATGGGATTAAATTCCTTCGCAAAGATATTCATGCCCAAGGATAAGGTGTTCTACAACTTGTTTGAAGAAGTAGCTCATAACGTACAGGCCATGGGAGAAAAGCTCGTTGTGGTGGTTAATGAGCCTGACTTCGACAACCGGGACATATTGATCAGGGACCTGGAGGACATGGAGCACGTCAATGACGAATTCACACACAGGATCTTCACCGAACTGGGCAGGAACTTTATCACTCCCTTTGACCGGGAAGACATTCACTACCTGGCTACTGCCCTGGATGATGTTGCCGATAATATTTACTCATCAGCCAAAAAGATCAATTTCTACAGGGTTGATCCTGCCGATCCTGGCATTAAAAAACTGGCCAGTCTCATTGACCAGGGTTGTACTGAAGTTAAAAACGCTGTACTCGAACTCCGCAATATGAGGAACCTGCGCAAGATAACGGATGCCTTGGTTCGCATCAATAGCCTTGAAAATCAAGCAGATGACGTCTATGATACGAGCATCCAACGACTATTCGCCACAGAGAACGATGCAAAGGAAGTCATTAAAAGAAGGGATATTTTCCAGGTTCTTGAAATCGCAACGGATAAATGCGAAGACGTGGCCAATGTGATCGAATCCATCATCGTCAAATACGCATAGACCGGCAATGACTTTATTGATTGTTATTATTGTACTGGCCGTCATCTTCGATTATATTAATGGGTTTCACGATGCGGCCAATTCCATTGCCACTATTGTATCTACTAAGGTACTGACGCCCTTCCAGGCGGTTTTGTGGGCTGCCCTCTTTAATTTTATCGCTTTTTTCGTTTTTCGGGATCACAAAGTAGCCAATACCATCGCCAAGACGATCTACGAGCAGTATATTGACCTGCACGTAATCCTGGCCGGCATCATTGCGGCTATTATCTGGAATCTTCTAACCTGGTGGTATGGCATTCCTTCGAGTTCTTCTCACACGCTGATCGGAGGCTTTATCGGAGCAGCCCTGGTTAAAGTCGGGTCCTGGAAGGTAGTGGTCATGCCCAATCTGATAAAGACAGTGGCCTTCATATTCCTTTCCCCCCTCATTGGCATGTTGCTGGCCTTTATCATTACGGTAATAATTGTATGGCTTAGCCGCAAATCAAATCCGTACAAGGCTGACCGTTGGTTCAGAAAACTGCAATTGGTGTCTTCCGCTGCTTTCAGTCTCGGGCATGGGGGAAACGACGCTCAAAAAGTAATGGGACTCATTGCCGTAGCCCTGGCTTATCATAAGGGCGTGCATTTTAATATAGCAGACATGCCGGCCTGGGTGCCTGTGGTATGCTATTCGGCCATCGCTCTTGGAACAATGAGTGGCGGCTGGAAGATCGTTAAGACTATGGGGACCAGGATCACCAAAGTCTCTCCCCTGGAAGGAGTAGCCGCTGAAACGTCGGGCGCCGTGACGTTGATACTTACAGAGACCCTCGGCATTCCCGTAAGCACTACCCATACCATTGCGGGAGCCATCATGGGCGTAGGCGCCACCAAGCGACTTAGCGCCGTACGCTGGGGGGTTACCGTGAATTTGCTTTGGGCCTGGATATTGACCATCCCCGTCAGCGCCCTTATGGCTTCGGGGATCTACCTCTTACTGCGCTTGTTTTTTTAATTACCTTGCCTATCCAAAAAATATAATTCATATAATGAAGGGGATCATTTTAGCGGGAGGGTCCGGAACACGACTACAT
>Ga0302309_10000168_pt1 | contig 88816 bp, 63 predicted proteins | sample III_Palsa_N1_1_FD_200453 | JGI IMG/M metagenome (GOLD analysis project Ga0302309, IMG submission 200453) | Peat permafrost microbial communities from Stordalen Mire near Abisko, Sweden - III_Palsa_N1_1 | ecosystem: Environmental > Terrestrial > Soil > Palsa > Peat permafrost | place: Sweden...
TGATAGACAGCGGCAAACTTAAGCCCGGCTATACCATGGTACACAATACCGTAGCTTATATAACCGGTGATGATCCGCTGCAAACCAATATTACCTTTAGCTGGGCCGAAAACAGCGCTGGTAAGCCTCAATCCCTGTTCAGCCCGCACACCGCTACGGCCAAACAGGGCGACTACTATTGGCTGGGTGATGGCTTCTACAACCAGGCCACAAAAAAAACGTACATTTTCGCTTATCGTATGCACAACACGGATGCGAAGGAGGATTGGTCGTTCAAACAAATGGCGGATGATATCATTATTTTGCCAAAAGGCAGTAAAGCACCGTTTAAAGACCAGGTGCAAGTTGAAACACCGCTGCACTATGAAAGCGGTACAAGTAAAAATGATGGCAGTTATGGCGCGGGTATCTTCGTAAATACTAAAGAGGCCGGCGCACCCAATCCCGATGGCTACGTATATGTGTACGGAAACCGTGGCAGGGGTTTGGTGGCATCAAGGGTATTGCCGCAGGATTTCGAAAATTTTAGCACCTGGCGTTTTTGGGACGGTCAGGCATGGAATGCCGACATGCAAAAAGCGGCAATTTTAACCACCGACATTTCGGATGAATTGAGCCTTAGCCCTCTGCCCGATGGCCGGTATATTTTGGTATTCCAGTTAGGTGGTATGAGCAATGATGTGGCCATGCGCATTGGCGCCAGCCCCATAGGCCCCTTCGGGCCGGTTATAAAGCTGTATGATGCGAAATTGAGTAATAAAAGATATTTTCATTATAACGCCAAAGCGCATCCGAGCCTGTCGGAACCGGGTGAACTACTTATTACCTACAATCAAAATTCATTTGATTTCTGGCATCAACTGATACTCAATCCCAATTTATATCACCCTTATTTTTTAAAGTTAAAATTTAATTGATCGCAGGTATATGAAAAGATACATCAAAACTTTTCTCGTTTTTTCGTTTGCTATAACGTTCGTACATACTGTGAACGCGCAGGGCCTTAAGGTCGGCAACCCGGCACTCGACGGTTTCTCGCCCGAACGGCTGCATCATATCGACAGCCTGTTGAATAGCTTTACTAAAGACCATAAGATTGCCGGCATATGCGCCATTGTTGTACGCCACGGGCACATCGATTACTGGCACGCCTCTGGTTATGCCGATATAGCTGGCAATAAGTTGTTACAGCGCACAGATCTGTTCCGTATTGCCTCGCAAACCAAAGCCATAACCTGCGCGGCCATATTGATACTGTACCAGGAAGGTAAATTGCTGCTGGATGACCCTATCTCAAAATACATCCCCGAGTTTAAAAATCCAACGGTACTCAAAACATTCAATGCAAAAGATTCTACCTATACAACCGAACCGGCGAAGCGCGAGATTACTATACACGACCTGCTTACGCATACTTCGGGCATATCATACCGCGCCATCGGCACAACTGAGGCCAAGGCCATTTATGCCAAAGCCGGAATACCAGTCGGTTTTGAGCCACGGCACATTAAACTGGCTGATGAAATGAAAAAACTGGGCAAACTGCCCCTCGTTCAGCAACCTGGAACAGCTTTCACCTATGGTTTAAATATGGATGTGCTGGGTGATATTATCGAGATTGTTTCGCACCAGTCGCTTAATGATTTCTTTTATAGTAGAATATTCAAGCCACTCGGCATGAACGACACTTACTTTTATGTGCCTGCCGAAAAGCAATCGCGCCTGTCAAAAGTCTTCACCATAAACAGCAAAGGCGAAACCGTTGAAAACACGATAAGGGATACCATCGGCGAGGTAAATACTGATTATCCACTTACTAAAAACGGCACTTATTACTCAGGCGGCGCCGGTTTAACATCCACAGCTTACGACTATGCACTTTTTCTGCAAATGATGCAGAACGGCGGCAGCTTAAATGGCAAACGTATTTTAAGCCCTGAGATAGTTAGATTGATGCGGATTAACCAGGTAGGCGATATCGGCATGTGGTACACGTCAAACAAAATAGGCTTCAGCTTTGAAGTAGTTACCGAAAAAGGCGCTGCCGATGCACCCTGGCATGTGGGCACCAATATAGGCGGTGGTTTCTGGGGATCAAGTTATTGGCTCGACCCGGTATCTGACCTTGTAGTGGTGATCTGGACACAGGGTGGCGGGCCTGCCTATGGCGAAATGTTCAATAAGTTCAGGGCGATGCTTTATGGCTCGATGAATGATTGACAAATGATAGATGCGGCAGTAAATATCATCACCATAAGCAATGAAACTGCTTCGCTTTCCGTCGACCTATACGGTGGCGGGATAGTTGATTTTCATTTGCTGGCTGATCATATCAACCCGCTCACTTTCAAATTAGAGCCCGAAGATATGCCGGAACATAACCGTTCAGGCGCAAGTTACCGTGGTCATTTTATTTGTTTAGGCCGATGGGGACCGCCATCGGCAGGCGAAGTAAAAGCCGGCATCCCCGATCATGGACAGGCGGCAAATATGATTTGGGAGCATGCAACATCAACCCAAAATCAATTGCGCATGCAGGTAACTACACCGTTAGAAGGCTTAAAGATTGAACGAACTATCAAGTTAGATGATAAAAGCGCCGTTTTTAAAGTAGATGAACGTATCACTAATGTTAATCCGCTTAGCCGGTTGTATAATGTGGTTCAGCATCCAACATTGGCAAAACCATTCCTTACTAACGATACCATAGTCAACTGTAATGCTGACGAAGGGTTCAATTATAAGCTCAGCACCAAACCGCTTGAACATGTCGCAAAATGGCCTTATGGCATTATGGAAGATGGCGGCACAATGAATGTTTCCAAAGCCGATAAACCTTATAGTTCGGTATTTTCCTACATCATCAAAAAAGATGCTAAATTTGGTTGGATAACCGCTTATACACCTAAATATAATTTACTTTTTGGCTATTTATGGCGACGGGGAACTTACCCCTGGATAAGCCTGTGGCAGGATTTTGATAACGATATAATACGCTATCGCGGACTGGAATTTGGCACCACGGGCATGCATAAGCCTTATAAACAGATCATAGATGAAGGCAATCACCAGGTTTTTGGTGAAGCCTCGTACCTGTATATCGATGCCGGAGAAACGCAAGAAAAGAGTTATGCGGGATTTATGATAAAAGCGCCGGGTGGTTTTATCGAAGTAAGCGATATAAGCATGGTAAACGGGAAGTTAACAGTTACCGAAACAGGCGGCAGGCAAATCAATATAAAAACTACATTATCGGTGTGATGGAATTTAGAAATAAAACAGTAGTAATAACAGGCGGTGGCAAGGGCATAGGCGAGGCCTGCGCAAAAGTGTTTTTTGACGACGGTGCAAATGTAGTGATACTGGATAAGGATGAGCCAACGCATTTATATGTAGACCACCGCTGGTTTGAATTGCAGTGCGATGTGTCAAACGAGGTACAGGTGCGTTATGCCGCCGAAAATGTTCTGGAAAGATTTGGTGCAGTTCATTACCTGGTAAACAATGCCGGTATCCAGCGCTATGGTACCGTTACAGATACCACGGTGGATGAGTGGGACAGGGTGATGAACGTGAATGTGAAAAGCTATTTCCTTTGCGCCAAGCATTTCATCCCGCACATGCAAAATGCCGGCGGCGGGGTAGTGATAAATGTGGCCAGTGTGCAGGCATTCGTCAGCCAAAAAAATGTTGCGGCTTATACCACGGCGAAAACGGCTATTTTAGGCCTTACGCGCAGTATCGCGGTTGACTATGCGCCAAATATCCGCTGTGTGGCGATATGTCCCGGCACGGTTGATACGCCGATGCTGCGCAAATCCTTCTCGCTGTCGCCCGATCCCGAAGTAGTTTTGCAGGAGTGTATCGATATGCACCCGATCGGTCGCATCGGCACACCGATGGATGTGGCCGAGGTAGTGAAATTTATGTGCGACGACAAAGCCGGGTTTATAACCGGTCAATATATACGTGTTGATGGCGGTTTAGGTATCACCATTAACGGAAGTAAAAAAGCAGACTGATGAAACTGAGGCTGTATCTTAAATAAAGTAAACAAGAGTGGGTACGAAATTATATTTTGCTCCATAAAATCTCTGTGCAGTCTTCTTCGTGGCCTCTTTGGTTAAATTTTACCACAGAGAACACTGAGATAAGAACGCAAAGAGCACAGAGGCAAATATTATTTGGTGTGTTTTTAACAAAATTGACTTTTGAGACAGCTTTGGCTTCATTATAAATAATAGAAAAACGAATTACTCCAATGAAAATTACAGATATAAAAGCCACAACGGTAGCCGTACCGCTCGAAGCGCCTATCCGCCATTCCAATGGTGCGCATTGGGGCAGGTTTGTGCGCACGATTGTGGAAGTAGAAACAGATGAGGGTATAACTGGTCTCGGCGAGATGGGCGGCGGCGGCGAATCGGCAAAAGCTGCATTTGATGGTTTGAAGAAATACCTCATCGGGCATAACCCGATGCAGTTGGAGGAGATGTACTGGAAAATTTGCAATCCTACGGCATCACTCTATAATAATCGGTTGCAGTTGCATGCCGCATTGGAATTTGCCTGTATCGATATCATCGGCAAAAAATTAGGCATCCGTGCCTGTGATTTGCTGGGCGGTTCGGTGCGGGATGAGGTGGAGTTTGCTTCTTACCTGTTCTTTCGCTATCCCAATGAAAAAACCGGCGAAGGCAGTGTGGAAACAGCCGGTGAAATGGTTGCCCATGCAAAAGACCTGGTAAACAAACATGGCTTTACCACGCATAAGTTAAAGGCCGGTGTTTTTCATCCCGATCATGAGGTGGAGGTATTCCGGGCAATTGCGGATGCTTTCCCAACGCACAGGGTGCGTATCGACCCTAATGCAGCCTGGAGCGTTGAGGATTCGATAAAGATCGCGAAGCAAATAGAAGGCCTAAACAACGATTATTTTGAAGACCCGACCTGGGGACTGGAAGGCATGCGTCGGGTGAAAAGTCGCATCAGCATACCGACATCCACCAATACCGTAGTGGTCAACTTTGAGCAACTGGCAAGCTGCATACGTAATGAAGCCATAGATGTGATACTGTTGGATACTACCTTCTGGGGCGGCCTGCGCCAGGCCTGGAAAGCCGGCGTGATCTGCGAAAAATTCCAGATCGGCGTGGCTGTACATAGCTCCGGTGAATTGGGTATTCAATTAGCTACCATGCTTCACCTCGGCGCGGCTACGCCAAACCTGTCGTTCGCTGCCGATGCGCATTACCACCATTTAACCGATGATATTATCAAAGGCGGCCTGATGAAATATGAGAACGGCAAAATAAAAGTACCAACCGGTCACGGGTTAGGCGTGGAGCTGGACAGGGACAAGCTAAACCAATACGCGGAATATTACAACGAGGTGGGTGGCTATCCATACGACCGCGATCCCGCCCGGCCCGATTGGTTCAGTGTGCTTCCGGAGAGAAATTGGGCAGCCCCACCCAACCCTCCCCGGTAGGGAGGGCTTTAAAAAATTGAGAGAACGAAAAAACTAATTGTAAACCAAAAACAAAAAAGTCTCCCCCTACCGGGGGGAGATTTAGAGGGGAACTTATGTCACTTACAATCAATGATGTATCCGTTTTCGCCACAGGCGTGGACCATTCCGAATGTGTTTGTGTTCATCCTGATGGCTCTGTATGGTGCGGCGGTGAAGCCGGCCAGGTCTACCGCATTTCGCCCGATGGCAGCGAAATAAAGGAAGTGAACAATACCGGCGGCTTTGTGCAGGGCGTAGCCTTTTCGCCCGATTGCAGCTGGCTGGCTGTGTGCGATTCGGGTAACCATTGTCTTTGGAAATTGGATATGGCAACCTACAAACTGGAAAGATTCGCCGATGGCGCGGACGGCGAAAAGTTTAACATCCCCAATTCGGTGGTTTTTGATAAGCAGGGCCGGGCTTATGTATCCGAAAGCGGCGCCTTCCGCAAGGTAATAGGCAAGATTATGCGCTTTGAACCTGACGGTACCGGCCATATCTGGCATCACGGGCCCTTTAGCTTTGCTAATGGTATCGCCCTGTCAAAAAACGAGGATTATCTCTATATCGCCAGCACCTGGTTGCCCGGCGTGGAGCGTGTGCCTATAAATACTGACGGTACGGCCGGCAAAAGCGAGGTATTTGCTACGATGGTGCAAACCTGTCCGGATGGGCTGGCTTTTGATGAAGACGAAAACCTGTATGTGGCCTGCTATACGCCAAACGCCATTTACAAGATCACGCCTAAACAGGAGATTAGTGTGCTGGTGGATGATTGGGAAGCGCATACTTTATCAAACCCTACTAACATTGCCTTCGGCGGGAAGAATTTTGATGAATTGTATGCCGCTAACCTCGGTCGCTGGCACATCAGTAAAGTAAATATCGGGGTTAAAGGAATGAAAATGGCTTGCCATAAGTAAACCGTAACTTTTTTGTGTCATAGAATGAAATGCCTGATAATATGTATATACATTTTATCATTTATATTAAGTTTGTGATATATCAACCAATTTAAGCAATAATTATAAAACCTATGGCTACTAAACTGCAAAAAAAATTAGCCCTTGTTTTTACCGGGCTGATCTGCGTTTTCGCATCCAATGTTTTTGCACAAAGCGGGAACAACGGCCTTAACCCTAATTTGGGCAATATATTTATGCTGTCGGATGCCAAAACCCGCTCCATCAGCGCAGAAAACCCCACCGGTGAGAAAGGTAAAGGCGGCATGGCTACAACCGGCATATCACAGGGCGCGGCGCGTGAGCTGGGCCAGGGCTGGAAGGTTAATCCCTGCGCGGTGATCAAAGGCGGTACAACCTATACCGTTGCCGATATCAGCACATCAGGCGCTATCCAACATATTTGGATGACGCCAACCGGCAACTGGCGTTTTTTGGTGCTCCGCATTTATTGGGACGATGAAACCGAGCCGTCGGTAGAAGTGCCGCTGGGCGATTTCTTTTGTATGGGATGGGGTAAATACGCGCCCGTAAATTCACAGCCCATTACAGTTAACCCCGGCAGTGCATTTAACAGTTATTGGCCAATGCCATTCCGCAAACATTGCCGCATAACCGTTGAGAATTTGGATAAAGACAATGCTTTCCTGTTTTACCAGGTAGATTATACCGAAACCGATGTGCCAAAGGATGCTGCCTATTTTCACGCGCAGTTCCGCCGATCAAACCCGACAAAAGGCGCTATACATACGCTGCTGGATAGCGTGACAGGCAAAGGCCAGTACGTGGGTACTTATATGGCCATAGGCGTTACCAATAACGGCTGGTGGGGCGAGGGCGAGATAAAGTTTTATATGGACGGCGATACCCAATTCCCAACCATTAACGGTACCGGAACCGAAGATTATTTCTTAGGATCCTATGATTTTGAAGACCCGGTAACACACCAATACGATACGTTTACCACACCCTATTCAGGCCTGGCGCAGGTAATAAAGCCGGATGGCTTGTACGTAACACAGGAGCGCTTCGGGTTATACCGCTGGCATATACAAGACCCCATCCGTTTTGAAAAAAGCCTGAAAGTAACCATACAGGATTTGGGCTGGCGCAACGGCGGACGTTATTTGCAGCAGCATTCGGATATTTCAACGGTATCATTCTGGTACCAGACAGAACCGCATAATCCTTTCCCTAAATTCCCGACAAAAGACGAACTGGAGGTAAACTAAGCCATGAAAAGGATATTATTACTCGCACTTATTATTGCAGCCGCATTCGTGGTGCATGCGCAGCAAATACAACAACCATTTAACGGGCTTGGTTTGGGATTGGGCAATTTGCCAACCCTTTCAAATGCCGAAACGCGGTCGATCAGTCCGGAGAATTTTACCGGCGAAAAAGGCAAAGGCGGCGCAGCCAAAATGAGCGATACCATTTATCCAAATCATGCAAACTCGGCAGGCAGCGCCAGGGAATTGGGGCGCGGCTGGAAATTAAACCCGTATATCCTCATCAAACCAGGACAAACCTTCACATTAGCCGAAATAACCGGCCCGGGCGCTATACAACACATCTGGATGACGCCCGGCGGCAACTGGCGCCTGCAAATACTGCGCATTTACTGGGATGATGAAAAATCGCCTTCAGTTGAATGCCCCGTAGGTGATTTCTTTGGACAGGGTTTCGGTTCTTACGCGCATATCAGCTCGTTGCCTATGGCAGTAAATCCCGGAAGCGGTTTTAACAGTTACTGGCTGATGCCTTTCCGCCACAAATGCCGGATCACTATACAAAACCTCGAAACGCATGACAACGCGCTGTATTACTCTATTGATTATACACTAACCCGTATTCCAAAGGATATGGCCTATTTCCATGCCCAATTCCGCCGCTCAAACCCCGATAGCACTTCCATACATACACTGCTGGATAATGTAAAAGGGCAAGGGCAATACGTGGGCACTTATATAGCCTGGAATATTACCAATTCAGGGTGGTGGGGCGAAGGTGAGATGAAGTTTTATATCGACGGCGATAAAGACTTTCCAACCATTAACACCACCGGTACGGAGGATTATTTCCTCGGTTCGTATGGTTTTGAAACACATGGCAAACCAACAGTATACACCACGCCGTTTTCAGGTGTACACCAGATTTTGGAGCCCGATTCGCTGCATAAATTCCGCCGTTTTGGTATGTACCGCTGGCATGTAATGGACCCGGTTAGGTTTAAATCCGATCTGAAGGTTATCATACAGGACCTCGGCTGGAAAACCTGGGGATTGTATTTGGCGCAAAAGTCGGATATAGCATCGGTGTCGTACTGGTACCAAACAGAACCGCATAACCCGTTCCCCCCACTGCCGGATAAGGAGCAGTTGATGAATAAATAACAGTCAGCCCCCTCTAAATCTCTTCCGTTATCTAATAAAGAGACCTTATGAATTTATGATATTCATCAAGCAATTTAAGTTGATTTTTAGCCCTTACCAGGTTATGCCCCGGATATTTGCTACCATAATAAACGTCGTTATTCAAAAAATCGGTTAAAAAGCGCATGGCCTGCATGTAGATCATCAGCTCGCCCGACCAGGTGAAATATTGCTTTTCTTCTTCGGTAAACACATCGCCCATTTCCTGCATATAGCCGTCCTTGATTGCGTCGAAAATGTTTTTCCGGATATAAATTTTGTCAAGATCGCTTTCCTCTTCATTTGCAGGCGAAAGATAGGTGCGCATCATATCGCCCACATCGCTGAAAAAATAGCCGGGCATTATGGTATCGAGGTCTATTACGCAAAGGCCATTGTCGTTATCATCAAATAATACATTATTGATCTTGGTATCATGATGGATAACCCGCAAAGGCATAATATTTTCGTTAATTAGCTGGTTATAAGTATTAACGATTTGTACATGGCTGTAAACCTGCTCAATTTCAATCTTCGCCTGTTCTTTTTTTTCTGCGGATGCGGAAGCGACCGCATGCTCAAACTGGCTGAACCGCAGGCTAAGGTTATGGAAATCGGGCAGTGTGTATTTCAGGGTGCTTATATCAAACCCGTTCAATAACCTGCTGAATTTGCCGAACTGTTTTGCCGCTTCAAATGCTTCTTTTTTCGTTTCGACCGAATTTATCGTGTGTGAGCCTTTAATAAATGGCAGCAATCGATAATTATCGCCGTTTGGTGTTTTAACCAAATATTCCCCGCTGATAGTGGGCAATGGGGCAGCAAACAGGTAATTTTTATGACTTTTTTTAAGATAATTATCAATTAATTTCAAATTTTCCGCAATATTTTCCGGTGATTTAAAGACGTTTACATTGATTTTTTGTAGGATGTAATTTTCGTTCTTGTTCGAAATCTTCAGTGTATTATTTATCAACCCCGAACCAAATTGTTCCACCTGGCAGTGTTCAGGTTCCAGTCCAAAGGCTTTTAGTACGGCATTTGTCATTAGCCAAACTTAACAATAATCATCTCAATCACTTTTTATAGATATAATTTTTTTAAATTGAGTTGATTTTAGATATTTGCTGCCCGGCAATAGCCAAATTTTCCTATGGTGCAATGGTAGCACGTCAGATTCTGGCTCTGAAGATCGTGGTTCGAGTCCATGTAGGAAAACTGAAAACTTTTCAATATACTTTTGTATAGCCGGAACCTGTGTGAAAAGATTTTAACTGGTATCCTTGCTTTTTATAAGTATTTAACTCCAGCGGGCTATCTTAATTTCATTTAACAAGCAGTTCTTTAATCTTGTCTTCCAGTGCCGTGTCGAAACCGGCGGTACTCTTGATGATACGCCCTTCCCGGTCGATAAGCAGATAAGTAGGCAAAGCATCAATTTTATAATTAATTTTTGTTTCGGCGGTACCTATAAGGACTGGAAAACTAATGCGGAATTTGGCAACCAGCTTTCGCGCAGGCGCCAGTTGAGCACTATCATGGGTGATACCGTAAACTTCCAGGCCGTCTGCATGAAATTCCTGGTACAGCGCTTCCACTTTCGGGAGGGACTCAATACAAGGGCCACACCATACCTCCCAGAAATCGATCAGGACAATTTTGCCTTTGGCCGCGCTAAGGGACACCTTGTCGCCACTGAATGAATTTAGCATAAATGGAAACGCGGTGGCCGGGACAGCAGCACTGACCGGAATCATTGGGGCGCTTTTTGTTTGGAGTGCGTAGTTTGACAAACTGATATTGAATGGAATATTCATCCGGAGATCGCTGACCTGATAATATAGATCCTGTACCCGTCCAAATGTTTCCTGGTGTTCCCGGACAGCTATAGGAAGCCAGGTGTTCGGATTAATGGTTACTGTTTTACGCCGGCGCATGACATCGTAAGCTGTCAGGTCAGCATAGTAAAACGTTAGCTCATAACGGCCACCTGTGTTGACCAGGGCAGTGCGGATCGCTTTGCTGGTATCAAGCTGAAGAAAGTCTTTAACGATCAACTGGGTGCCATTATTATAAAGAAAGCCGGCGGGTAACTTTTCAAAGGATTCATACTGGTGCGTCACTGTATCAAGATCATAGCCCCTCTGGCCGTCAAAGACGCGGATATTTGTCCTTCCATCCTGGTGTACGCAAAACCTGCCGCCAGAGACAAGTATATCGCCTGATAAGGTACGCGTATCGCCGGTGACTAGTGTGTCCTGCCGGACGACATGGTAAGCCGCCGATTGGATATTCTGCTGGGCCTTAAACACGCGGTCGATGACCGCCTCGGGTGATTGGGCATGGACCATCAGACTCAGGCCGATGCCCGTTAGGATTAAGCTTGGCGTTTTCATGATGCAAACCTGGCCATTAATAGATAATGCGGCAAATAGTTTTAGGTTAATGGCTGTATTTTTCCGTACGTCGAAAATTTTGCGCCGTTCGCCGAATGGGGTGCCCTGTTAATTTGTTTTTTAATACATTCAGGGATGAAATGGTTACGGTCAATGCTTCCGCAGGACAAATTGGGTTGGGTGGAGTTACTATTTTTCCTGATTTACTTCCTTTTGTTCCGGGTGCTAACTGCGGCTGAATATTCGTTGGCGGAAACCCATCACTGGCAACGCTTCTGGCTGGATGTTCCACTGGTTATTCGGAGCGGCCTGCTGGATATCGTGCCTTTCTGGCTATGTTACCGCTGGTTGATCGTGGGCTTGCTGTTCCGCAGGCGTTATATCGCCTTTGCCGGAGGTTTCCTGCTGTTTCTGTGTTTACTAAGTGCCTGGCATACCGTTTTCAATGAATTGGCCATCCATCGCGGTTTTTTATACGCATTAAAACAGGTTTTTCGCTGGCAGACAATTCTTTATGTAAGTTTTGTGTATATGCTGCGTGAACTGCTGGTACTATTGGCGTTGGCCTATTTCGTTCGTTTCCTGCGCCTGGAAAAGCAGCAAGGCATTACGGAACTGGAACAGCTAAAAGCGCAGCTACAGCCGCATTTCTTTTTTAATACGTTGAACACGATCTACGCTTTTGCGCTGGAAGGGTCGGATCGTACAGCGCCGCTTATCGCGGGCCATGCAGATGTCATGCGTTATATCCTGTACAGAGCGAAGGCGGCCAGGATAACCCTCGCCGAGGAGGTGGCTTTTATCCGTAGTTATGTTTCTGTAGAAGCGTTGCGTTACGAAGACAAGCTCAAGGTGGAAATGGAAGTCCAAAGCGTGGGTGATGTGGAGATCGAACCTTTATTGCTGTTTCCATTCGTAGAGAACGCGTTTAAGCATGGAGTCGCGGATGCGCAGTGGGATAGCTTTATCGAAATAGTTGTCTTTGTGCTCGACAATGAGCTGACATTTAGGATCCGGAACAGCCGGTCCGGGGAAAGTACGACTGGCGGAATTGGATTGATCAATGTCCGCAAACGCCTTGAGCTATTGTATCCGGGTAACCACCGCCTCGAAATTAAGGAAGAACCGGCTTGCTGGACAGTGGAACTTTGTCTTAAATTGCATGCCTTATGATACGCTGCCTGATCGCTGATGATGAACCACCCGCCCGGAGGGTCATTGAAATATATGTTGCGCAAACGCCAGGGCTGCTGCTTGTCGGTTCCTGCACAAGCGCGCTGGAGGTTTTTGCGCTGATCAGCCACGAGCCAGCCGATCTGCTCTTCTTAGATATTCGGATGCCGGGCCTGTCGGGTATCGAGTTGATCAAACAATTAAAAGAGCCGCCAGCAGTGATCTTTACGACGGCTTATCCTGATTATGCGGTGGACAGCTATGAAGTCGGCGCAGTAGATTATTTGATGAAACCCGTCACCAAACAGCGGTTTGATAAAGCGGTTTCCCGTTATCTTAACGGCAGGCCGAAAGAACCGGCCCCGGACTTCTTATATATTAAAGAAAATGGACGACTGGTACGCATTCCGCATGCTGACCTGCTGTATGCACAGTCAGTTAAAGACTATGTGGTGATCCGTACGGTTTCAGAAACTTTTGTTACGCATATGACGATGAAATACCTGGAAGAACTCCTTCCAGCTCCGAAATTTGAACGCGTTCACCGCTCTTACCTGGTTAACCACCAACATATACAGGCTGCCAGTAAGCGCGAACTTGACGTGGCGGGCTTTAAGGTCCCCTTGGGCAAGACCTACCGCGATTTGTATTGAGTGCCTGCAAGCCATAATTGAAGATATAGCTTGAATCGGGTGTACGATCACGTATGAATACAACAATATTTTATTGTCTTGTGAAAATCTGAAAAATTTTGGTTTACATTTCGAACCATTGTGGTTAATCTGAATCCTTTAATAAATCTGCTAAAAGTTTCATGTCATCTAGAAAATGATGCGTAAGTTGTATGTTGTAGGAAAACTTCTTATTTAGCGTTGTTGGTTTATAGGAGTCCGGTCAGCAGGCACACCCTACAAATGGCAGGCAACTATTTTACCCATCCGATAACAATATGGTTACATTGCTGTTAAAAAGTAATATATAGCTATCTTGTCTTTACATTTTATCGATATGATTATGCCTGATCAAAAGAAATGTATTCCGCCCGACAATGAACCGCTGTTGGCCGGGACCCGCCGTAATTTTCTAAAGCAATCTTCCGTTTTAACCGCCATCGCACTGGCGCCAGCCGGTGTAGTAAAAGCTGCTGAAAATCAGTTGGATGAAAAATTTGCCGCTGTTTTTGAAAAAATGGCCTTAAGCATGGAAGTGAATGGTGTACAACATCAGTTAGCCGTTGAACCCAGGAGCACACTACTTGATGTATTACGCGAACAGTTGGACCTTACAGGTACCAAAAAAGGCTGTGACCGCGGGCAATGTGGCGCGTGTACCGTACACGTAAACGGTAAGCGCATTAATTCGTGTCTTAGCCTGGCCATTACCAATAATAACAAAAAAATCACAACCATTGAAGGCCTTGCAAAAGGTGATGAGCTGCATCCTATGCAACAGGCCTTTATTGAGCATGATGGCTTTCAGTGCGGTTATTGTACATCGGGACAAATCATGTCTGCTGTGGCATGTATCCACGAAGGCCACGCCGGGTCGGAGATGGAGATCAGGGAATTTATGAGTGGTAATATTTGCCGTTGCGGGGCATACCCGAATATAGTAAATGCAATACAGGACGTTGCGAAAGGAGGAAACGTATGAACCAGTTTCAATATGCCAAGGCCTATGAACCGCTAAGTGCGATAAGGCTATTAAGCAAAGACCCAAACGCCAGTTTCCTGGCAGGCGGCACTAATTTGGTCGACCTGATAAAAATGGGCGTAGTAAACCCCTCAAAGTTGGTTGATATTAACCACCTTCCGCTTGCAAAAATTGAGAAGCTGCCTGCTGGCTTGCGTATTGGCGCCCTGGTGACCAACAGCGACGTGGCTGAAAACGAATTGGTGAAATCAAACTTTCCGCTTTTGTCATTGGCTATTAATGCCGGAGCCTCGCCGCAATTAAGAAATATGGCTACAGTAGGCGGCAACCTCATGCAGCGTACACGCTGCCCTTATTTTTTTGACATCACTATGCCCTGTAATAAACGCGTACCGGGCAGCGGTTGTGGTGCTTTGGAGGGTTTTAACCGTATGCATGCTATCTTTGGTGCAAGCGACCAATGCATTGCAGTTAATCCCAGCGATATGAATGTGGCGCTCAGAGCGCTTGATGCGGTTGTGCATATAACAGGCCCGAGAGGTGAAAGGAAAATAAGTATTGCCGATTTTCACCGCTTGCCCGGTGATCATCCCGAACTGGATAATACTTTACAAAAAGGTGAACTCATAACAGCTGTCGACCTGCCTTATCCCGCCTTTGCAAAAAATGTGTACTATCTGAAAGTACGTGACCGCACCTCCTACGCATTTGCTTTAGTATCGGCAGCAGTTGCTTTACATATCGAAAATGGGGCAATAAAAGAGGCAAGGCTGGCCATGGGCGGCGTGGCGCATAAACCCTGGCGGCTAACTGCTGCTGAAGAATATTTAAAAGGTAAAAGCGTAAGTGAAGATAATTTCAAACATGCATCTCAAATTGCCATGCAGGGCGCCAGGGCCTATCAGTATAATCAATTCAAATTAAGGCTTGCCCCGAATACATTGGTGCAGGGCCTGAAATTAGCATCTGGTTTAGTAGCTTAATCAAATTCACCATGAAAAAAGATACAATCGGAGAACCGATGAGCCGGGTTGACGGCAGGTTAAAAGTAACAGGCGGCGCAAAATATTCAGGTGAATATAAATTCGCCAATTTGGCTTATGCTGTATTGGTGCCGGCAACAATTACCAATGGCACGGTTATAGGAGTGGATGTTAAAGCTGCGCAAAGGGCACCCGGTGTATTAGCTGTTCTCACCCCATTTAATGCGCCAAATGTGCCTGGTTACCAGCCAGGTGCAAAGAATCCGTTAAGGGGTTTAAAGCTATTTAATGATAACCAGGTCCATTTTAATGGGCAGCCCGTTGCTTTAGTAGTTGCTGATACTTTTGAGCGGGCCACCTATGCGGCAGCTTTGGTAAAAGCCACTTACCAGGCGCAACCGTTTGAAACCAATTTTCATAAAAATTTAGATAATGGCGTTACCCCTGATGGGGGTAAATACAAAGATTATGTAAGAGGTGAAGCTGACGCGTACAAAAATGCACCAGTGAAAATTGAGCAGGAATATACGCAGCCATCCGAAATGCATAACCCTATGGAACTGCATGTAACCACGGCTTATTGGGATGGCGACGATAAAGTTACAGTGTATACCAAGTCCCAGGGTGTAATGAGTTCGCAAAGAGCAGTTGCTGCCGCTTTTGGCCTCGACCCGAAGAATGTACAGATTAACGCGCGTTTTGTAGGCGGTGCTTTTGGCTCGTCCCTGCGTACCTGGCCGCATGAAATTGCGGCCGTGCAGGCAGCAAAACTGGTAAAACGCCCGGTTAAACTGACACTTACCCGTGAGCAAATGTTTACGTTGGTCGGCTACCGGCCGCTCACCATCCAAAAGATAGGCTTAGGTGCTACGGCTGATGGGAAATTGATCGGCATTACGCACGAATCACATTCACAAACCGCCGTATACGAGGAATTTACGGAAGGAGCTGTGAATGTTTCACGCTTCCTTTACCAAAGCCCTAATGCCAATACGCGCTATAAGGTGGTGCCGCTCAATATTGGTGTTCCTGCACCCATGCGGGGGCCGGGTGAATCAACTGGCGCTTATGCGCTGGAATGCGCGCTGGATGAGCTTTCCTATGCGCTAAACATTGATCCGATTGAATTAAGATTGAGAAATTATGCCGATGCTGACCAGGAGCGCAACCTGCCCTGGTCGAGCAAATACCTGAAAGAGTGTTATCAGCTGGGTGCCGACCGTATTGGCTGGGCTAACCGCTCACAAAAGCCCGGTATGGTAAAGGATGGCGACTGGTTGGTGGGCTATGGCATCGGCTGCGGCGCGTTCGGCGCCTATCGCGGCCACGCCGAGGCCAAAATAAAGCTAATGGCTGACGGAAGCGTAAATATTCAAAGCGCGACAACGGACATAGGGCCGGGCACAGGTACCGCTATGGTAATTATTGCGGCTGACACATTAGGCCTGCCTGCTGAAAAGATCACTTTCGACCTGGGCAATTCCTCGTTGCCGCCTGCACCTACACAGGGTGGTTCGTCAACAGTTTCATCGGTTGGTTCGGCAGTACATGACGTGTGTGTTGCGCTTAGGCAGAAATGCTATGCCATATTAGGAAAGCCACAGGACAGCACTGACGATATAGATTATATTGGTGTTTTGAAGCAACAAAATATACCCTATTTAGAAGTAACACAGGGCTCACAAAGCGGCGATAATGCTAAAAACTATTCCATGTATTCTTTTTCGGCACACTTTGCGAAAGTTTATGTACACCCCCTGACAGGTGTTGTAAAAATAAGAAACTTGATTGCAGTGGTTGATGCGGGCAAAATTGTAAACCACAAAACTGCCGCCAGCCAGATGAAAGGCGGTGCAGTTGGCGGTATAGGCATGGCTATGACAGAGGAAGCTATAATTGATGACCGCTATGGCAGGTATGTTAATGGGAATTTTGCAGACTATCATGTCCCGGTTAACGCCGATATACCGCAGATAGAAGCCATATTTATTGATAAGCCCGACCCCATAATAAATCCGGTTGGCACAAAAGGTATTGGGGAAATCTCTCTTATAGGTGTGGCGCCCGCCATTGCTAATGCGGTTTATAATGCAACCGGCATACGGGTAAGGGAGTTGCCCATTACCCCTGACAAACTCATTTAGAATTTTTTGCGATGAAGGAAATCATCGACATAGTTGAAGCTTATGATATAGCAAACCGTGAGGGCAAAAAGGTCGCGCTGGCTACGGTGGTGTTGGTAGAAGGCTCTGCCTACCGCAAGGCAGGGGCGCGTATGCTGATTACTGAAGATGGCCGGTTAACCGGCGCAATCAGCGGGGGCTGCCTGGAAGGCGATGCTTTGCGCAAGGCGCGGATGGTAATTATGCAGCAGCAGTCGCTGTTGGTTACCTATGATACTATGGACGATGATGATGCCAAATTTGGTGTGGGGCTTGGTTGTAATGGCATCATTCATATCCTCATCGAGCCGATCAATAATGAACCAAATAACCCGATAAATTTATTAAAAACGATTATTGCTGCGCGGGAATATTCGGTACTGGTAACTTTATTTTCTATTGAGCACCGAAAGGCATATCAACCAGGCACGTGTTTGTGTTTAAACAACAGCAATATGATGACAAATGGGTTGGATGCTTTACACTATAAAAATCAGCTGTTATACGATGCTAAAGAAGTATTAGAAAATCAACGCTCATCAATTTTTAATTATAATGGCTATACCGCATTTGTAGAATGTGTTAACCCTTTAATTTCATTGATTATTATTGGCGCCGGAAATGATGCTATTCCCTTAACCAAAATAGCAGCCGTGTTGGGCTGGGAAATAACTATTATTGATGGGCGCCCAAATTATGCAGTTGCTGAACGTTTTCCATTGGCCAAAAAAGTGTTGGTTGCCAAACCCGGACAGGCATTAGAAAACCTGGAATTAAATAAGTGGACAGCCTTTGTTCTGATGACACATAATTATAACTATGAGATAGAATTTTTAAAGGAGTTGTTACCTTTAGAAATATCCTACATTGGTATTTTGGGCCCCAAAAAGAAATTGGACCGTATGCTCGGCGAACTGGAGGATAAAGGCGCTATTATCACCCAAAAAAACCTGGATGTAATCCACGGGCCGGTAGGGCTTGATATCGGATCAGAAAACTCCGAAGAGATTGCCTTATCTATCATTGCAGAGATAAAAGCAGTATTTTCTGCAAGAAATGGTAAGCCATTAAAATATAAAACTACAGCTATACACAGCTTATAACAATGACCGGCCTCATTATACTTGCAGCAGGTGAATCAAGCAGGCTGGGGCAGCCCAAGCAAAACCTTTTATTCCAGGGGCAAACACTTTTACAAGGAGCCGTTGAAACCGCGCTGGCTTCGGCTTGTACACCGGTAATAGTGGTACTGGGCGCAAATGCTGACAAGATAATACCCATTGCAAACGTTAATATCATTTATAATGACGACTGGCAGGAAGGCATGGCATCGTCCATCCGGATTGGTGTTAGAGAAATGGCAAAAGATGCATCCGTCAGCAATATTGTCATCATGTTATGTGACCAACCTTTTGTAGACGTTGGCTTGCTCAACTCAATAATTACAACGCAGCATCAAACGGGTAAATCCATAGTGGCTTGCGCTTACAATGAGACCACAGGCCCACCGGTATTGTTTAACGAGGTTTGGTTTGCTGAATTGCTCTCATTGCAGGGGCACGAAGGCGCAAAAAAGATCATAAACACTCACCCGGAGCATAGGGCTACTATAGCATTTGAGCAGGGCAGTATTGATATTGATACGCAGGCAGATTACGAAGAAATAGTCAAACAAGCTCACCTGCCTGGTTTGCTTTAGGTAGTTGTTTCTTAGTTTAAACTTGCTTTCAGAATTTTCACGCAGATTTGATTGTACATCAGGGAAATCGCTTTTAAAAATTGGCCGTAACTGTAGCTGGTTCTAGTTCCCCTCTCGAGAGGGGGCGCGTTGGGAAATGTGCGGCTGCAGGGGTGTGTTATAACAAAGCGGTAGGATTGCATGGTGCATAAACACACCCCTGCCATCGCTCAAGGCTTACACACCCCCTCTCGAGAGGGGAATTTTAAAACAACGCGTTTTAAAAGCGATTGCTGGATTATACATATTTCTCAGTTCCACTATATTCAAAGCTGTTATCTTTAAAATCCTTTTACATTTGTATAAATAGTATTGTAAATTTTAATAATGAGTTACCCCCGCCCGGTACGTTCTGCATTTACCATTTCCAAATTCAGCCTGCTGGCCACGCTTCGCAGCCCAACTTCAATAGTTTTCGCACTGTTGTTTCCCGTTATTTTTATCGTTGTTTTTGGTTCGATAAAAAGTGACGACGCTCCTGTTTTAAAAGTAGCCATTGCGCCTGGCAGCGATACCAGCAATATTATTTTTACCGCTTTAAAGTTTGTCCCAACCATCAGCCTGCAAAAAATACAGTCAGCGGCAAAACAAACCGAAGACCTGCAAAAAGGACGGTTAACAGCCATTATCAATATTACTAAAGACGGTGCCGAAAACGCGCCGCACTATATCATTCATTTGCGTTCGGCCAGTTCATCGGGACAAAGCATCAACCTGCTTCAGAACACGCTGAACCTGGTCATCTCAAAAATAAATGAAAGGATATTTACCCACAATTCATCTATCGCTTCGGTGCAGTTGACCCAAATGCAGGGCCGCATTTACCGTACTATCGATTTTATTTTGCCTGGTCAGTTAGGCTTTTCATTGCTGATGGCAGGCGTTTACGGCTCCTCGTTTTTATTATTCAGCCTGCGGCAGAATTTGGTATTGAAGCGACTTCGCACTGCACCAGTTGGTCGCGGTTCCATCATTGCAGGCGAAATGCTTAGCCGCCTGTTTTTTCATGTTATTACATTCCTTGTCATTGTTTTGCTGGGTTATTTCGCCTTTAATTTTACCCTGATAAATGGCTTTGCAACGCTGCTGGAAATGCTGGTGTTTTCACTATTCGGGGTATTTATTTTTATGGGGATGGGCTTTATTGTGAGCGGCGTAGTGCAGAATGAAAATTCCATCGCACCTATCGCCAATACAATCGTGCTGCCGCAGATATTGCTTTGCGGCCTGTTTTTCCCGCTTGACCAGTACCCGCCCTGGCTGCACAGGTTTTGCGATGCATTGCCGCTTACGCTGTTTGTCGACGGATTACGCAAAATAGCTTTCGAAGGCAGCCATATATGGCAATTGCCCTGGGCTATTGGTGGATTAATCTTATGGACGATTGTGATCTGCCCGATAGCTATACGCTCGTTTAAATGGGAATAAGTATTTACCGGTTAGTATCATGCACCTCATGCATAATGCCTTTTAGTTGATGGTACAGCTTTTTAAACAGGGCAAAACTTCCTTTATAAATGTTATGGTTATCCATATTGGGGAAAATGCTCTTTTGCCTGTCGTATTCGGGTTCAGGGAAAGCCTGAATATCCAATGCCCTGAGTGCTAAAAGTACCGCGCCAATAGCCGATGCATCACCTTCCTGCAATATAACCAGCTCTTTGCCGGTAATATCTGCCAGCATTTGTACCCACACCGCAGAAGTGGTGAACCCGCCGCTGATATGCAATTTTTCAATAGGCCCCGATGCATTTTCGAGCGTGTTCAGTACATCGTTCAACGCTAAACATATACCCTCTAAACCGGCGCGCAGAAAATGCGCTCTTGTATGTGATGGTTTTATGTTGAAGAATGTGCCGCAGGTTTTGGTGTCCCATATCGGGGCGCGTTCGCCGTACAGGTAGGGTAAAAAGAGCAGGCCGTCGCTGGTAGCGGGTATCGTTGCTATCAATTCGAATAGTTCGGTATAGTCATCATGTCCCGGCCGTTTTTTATTCATGAAATTTTTAAGCAGCCAGTCGAGTACAATGCCGCCGTTGTTCATCGCCCCGCCGCAAACAAATGTGTGCTCATCCAGCAGGTAATTGAAGATCATCGCTTCAGCATTGATCACCGGTTGCGGACTGGTTATACGTACCGCACCGCTGGTGCCGATAGTTAATGAAGCTACGCCCGGCCCGCTTACATAGCTGCCGAGGTTAGCGCAACAGCCATCGCTTGCGCCGATTATAAATGGAATGGAATTATTTAACCCTAATAATGATGCAACCGATAGTTTAATATCACGTCTTTTATAGGTTGTACTAACCGGTGACGACAGGTTGCCTATTGTTATCCCAGCGAGCTCACAAGCCTCATTGTTCCACGCTAATTTTTTAATATCGAACAATCCCGTAGATGAACAAATGGCATGATCGACCTCATAATCGCCAAATAAATGATGCCAGATATATTCCTTTATCGAGATAAATTTAATTGTACGCTCAAAAAGAGCGGGTTCATTTTCCCGCAGCCATATCAGTTTACATAAAGGCGTCATGGCGTGGATGGGTGTGCCTGATATGCGGTAGATCTCCGCGCCTTTACCCGATCTGAGCAACCTGCCGGCTATTTCTTCGCTCCGGGCATCGGCCCAGGTCATCATATCGGCTAATGCGTTGCCGTTTTCATCAACCGGGATAACACTATGCATGGCGCTGCTGAAGCTAACAGCTTCCGGTTCGCCTATTTCTTTCACTGTATCGGTTATACAGTTTAAAAATGCTTCCAGTATCAGTTCCGGGTCTTGCTCGCTGTAACCGGGCTTAGGCGATTTTACCGGGTAGTAATGCTGTGATACATGGATAACAGTTCCCTGCAAACCGACCGCAACCGCTTTGGTGCTGCCGGTGCCGATGTCTATCCCAAGTATGTACGGTTGCTTTGCCATTATTGGTGCAAATTAATGCATAGCGATGGGTTTCAAACCCATCGCTATAAACTATTTATTCACTGGCAATGTATCCCATTTATTTAAATGCTAAACAATCAGGTTGATACAGGGTTATAATTTTTAGTTATGCCGAAGCCCGAACAAATGAAGTCGAGACTTTTTCTGTACATATCGCTTGTTACCGATGTGTCTATTGCAGCATCTAAATTCACTGCAGCAGCTTTTACCGGCAGTTCGTCCATGATCTCGGAAGGCATTCACTCGGTCATTGACGCTATCAGCCAGGTTATGCTGATATGGGGTGTAAAGGTAAGCAGGCGCGAAGCTGACTTCGATCATCCTTTTGGCTATGGCAGGGAATTGTATTTCTGGTCGTTCATCGTTTCACTGGTGATATTTATTTTAGGCGGATGTATTTCCGTTTATGAGGGGTTTACCCGGCTTCACGAACCCTTTTTCAAGGGTAGTCCCAATTGGAATTATGCCATTTTAGGTATAGCTTTTATTTTTAACTGTGTGTCGATGCTTTCGGCATTAAAAGTTTTTAACCAGCAACGAGGCCAAATCGGTTTTTGGAAAGCACTGATCCACACCAAAGACCCATCAACCATTATTGTACTATTAGGGGATATTGGCGACCTGATAGGTTTAACCATAGCCTTCCTGGGTATATATTTAGGCAGGTTGATGCACAATCCGTATTACGATGGTATTGCTTCCATGCTTATCGGCTTTATACTCATTATTATATCCGCATTCCTCATTCGCGAAAGCAAAAGCTTGCTGATGGGCGAAACCATCAGTCGTAAACATTTAAAAAAAATCATCGCATTGGTTGAAAGCAATACCGATGTGGTTAAAGTGAAAAGGCACTTTTCTATTTACCGCTCGCCCGATGATATACTGCTGCAGCTCAATGCAGTTTTTAAGGAAAATTTAACCACGCACCAGATAACGGACGCTATCGAAAGCATAACCAAAGCCATCCAATCGCAATATCCTTTAATTAAACAGCTTTTTATTGAGCCTGTGGCGAAATGAACTATTTTTAATTAATTTGGCATCTATCAATTAAAACCTGTTTAAACAAATGCCTGCCAAAAAAATATACCTATTTATTTTATTTATTGCCTGTGTTTTTCGCTCATCGGCACAAAATACCGACACGCTTTTTAAGCCGGATGTTGTATTAAGTACGATGGAACGCGTTGCCGACTGGCAGCTGAACAACTGGCTGACAAAAAGCATCCACCCAAAATACGACTGGACGAATGCCGCAGGCTATGCCGGTATTTTGGAATTGGGGAAAATTAGCAAGGAAAGCATGTACCTGAATTACCTGGTAAAACTTGGTGACAACCTGCACTGGCAAACGGGGCCGCGCCGCTATATGGCTGATGATTATTGTATCGGTCAAACCTATGCCAACTTATACCTGATCTATAAAGATCCTAAAATGATAGCCGGTTTTAAGGCGCAGGCGGATAGCATCATCGCCAAACCACATACAGAATCGCTTGAGTGGAAAAATAATATTAATGATCGGGAATGGGCCTGGTGCGATGCCATGTTTATGGGGCCGACGAGTTTGAGCTATCTCTCAACTGCTACCAGCGATCAAAAGTACCTGGATTCTGCGGTTTCATTATGGTGGAAGACTTATAACTATTTGTATGACCCGGCGGAGCATTTATATTTCAGGGATGGCAGTTACTTTAATAAAAAGGAGCAGAACGGGCAGAAAGTATTCTGGTCGCGTGGGAATGGCTGGGTGATGGCTGGGCTGGTGCGCGTAGTTGATAATATGCCCGCAAATTATCCCGACAGGAAGAAGTTTATTAAACTTTATAAGGAAATGTCAGCCCGCATCGCAGCACTGCAACAGCCTGATGGCAGCTGGCATGCCTCGTTGCTTGACCCGGCCAGTTATCCTATAAAAGAAGCCAGCGGTACAGGGTTTTATGCCTACGCCTTGCTTTGGGGACTGAATAACCATGTACTCGACAAAAAAACATATTGGCCCATAGTTGAAAAAGCCTGGATAGCTTTGAACAGTTGTGTTCAACCTGATGGTATGCTGGGTTACGTGCAAAAAATAGGTGCCGCGCCCGATAAAGTGAACCAAACCAGCACCGAAGTTTACGGTGTAGGCGCATTTTTGCTGGCCGGTTCGCAGTTGTATAAATATTTAGAACATTAATAATGATAGCACTATGGAACTTGATAATATCCCTTTAATAAATAGCCCCGAGCATCACAAATTCGAAATAACGGTTGATGGCGAATATGCTTTTATCGATTACCTGAAACATGGCGATGTTTATTACCTCATCCATACAGAAGTGCCCGAAACTTTGCAGGGCAAGGGCGTTGCCGGCGCACTGGTTGAAAAAACCTTTAAATACCTGGAAGAAAATCATTTAAAAATGCGGCCGTTTTGCCAGTACGTACAATTCTACTTGAAACGGCACCCCGCATGGAACAGGCTGATTGAAGCAAATTAACCGGGATAATTGCCTCATTCACCGAAAAATAAGGTGCCCGGCGAGATTTTGCTTTTAGTAATTGAGGGCTGTAGTTAGCTTTGTTTATCAAATTTAATCCAATGGGTAATTTTAACGAAGATCAAAATGTAAACGAGATGGATTACGTGTATAATACGTCCATCTTCAGCGGGTTTAAGCGTATCATTCAATCAAAAACCTTTAAGGGCGGCAATATAACATTGATTTTTGGCGGCATTGAACTCGATTTTTCTTATGCGTCGCCGGCATCACCGGCAATCATTGATATTAACCAGGCCTTTGGCGAAGTGAAATTATTTTTGCCGGATGATTGGTTTGTCGACACGCAAATAAACCATTTGTTGTCAGTTGTAAAAGAGCACAGGTTTAACCCGGCACAAAATGCAAGCAGCGGCAAAGTATTGGTGATAAAAGGGTTTTCGGTGTTTGCTGCTATCGAGATAAATCCAGCAAGGGCATCAAATATTTAAAACTGCTGCTTATATTTACATAAGGAACACAAACCATGTACGCAGGGGCTTGTTAACCTTATCACAGTGAAAGTAAAAGAAGAAAAAAAACATTTCGGTAAGGAATGGGCGGGTATGCGTTCGGCCCTAAAATCATTTTTAAAAACAGGCGGGCAGGACAATCTGCATACCTTCAGGGTACAGGTTAAAAAGCTGCGCGCTTTTTTGATTTTGATGGATAGTTCCGGCAACAAAGAGCAATTGGAACAACACTTTAAACCTGTACGGAAAGTATTTAAAAAAGCCGGAGATATACGTAACGCGCACATTAACCTGGAATTAGCCAAAGAATACGGTATAATTAATGATGACTTTGTGCTTGCGCAAAGCAAGCTACTGGAAGAAGCGGCAAATGAATTCAAGCAGAAAGGGGAGAAGTACCTTGAAAAAATAAAGGCCGCTTACGCAGCTATTGAGGGTGAAATAAGCCCGGTAAGCAATCTGCACATCAATCGATATTATACAGATCAGTTGCATTGGACAGCGAATTCATTAAGCGAGATCAGGTTTGATGACAGTTTGCACAGATGCCGGAGTACAATAAAAATACTCATCTATAATTACAAGTTCACAGGGCCTTCCCTCGAAATACCATTCAATGAAGATTACCTGCAGGATGTACAGAGCGCAATTGGCGACTGGCACGATAATATACTCGCAAAGGAATTATTTGCCGGCCTCGAACTCAATGATAAGGCAATTTTGGCCAGGATAAACAAACGGCATGCAAAACTCGAGCGTAGTATCCAAAATCTCATTAAAGACTTTTATAACCAGGCTACTACCGTTACCGAACTGGCCATTGAACAATTAAGCTAAGCCATGGGAGTTGAAATAGAACGTAAATTTTTGGTCGACCATGCAGCATGGCAGAAATTGGATAAGCCCCAGGGTATCCATTACAAACAAGGCTATATTTTAAGCGACGATAAGCGCACTGTGCGTGTTAGGATTGCTGGCGGGCATGGTTATATCACGCTTAAAGGCGCATTGGAAGGCAGGATGAGCCGGTCGGAATATGAATATGAGATCCCGGTTGCTGATGCCGGAGAAATATTGAAAGCCTTTACCAATAACGGCACAGAAAAGATCCGTTACCGGATACCTGCCGGTGATTTTACCTGGGAAGTTGACGAATTTTCAGGCGATAACGCAGGATTGATCGTTGCTGAAATAGAGTTAAAAAGCGAAAATGACAAATTTGAAAAACCGGGTTGGATTGCTGAAGAAGTAACCGATGATTACCGGTATGCTAATTCCAACCTGGCTGTTCATCCCTACAAGGATTGGGGAAAGTAAATCTTCAATTAAAAGACTTCCCCAATATTAATAAATAACCCTCTCGATCCTTCCCTGCCAAAGCCATAGTCAAAATCAATATTGGTTTTCGATATCTTATTTATTTTAAGCCGTAAACCCGGGCCAAATCCTGGTTGTATGGCCTGCAAACGTGTTCCGGGGCCTGCGGAATAGCTTTGTCCGTTTAAAAACAACACACCGCCAACCAGCCCGTTTTTAGTAACCACAAAACGATATTCTGCTTCGCCATAAACCTCGTGTGTCCCGCGGAAACGTCCTTGTATATAACCCCTGCCTGTGCTCGAATAAGCATCCCATTGGTTGCTTGGCAGATCGAGGTATCCGGGTTTGCCGCTCAAAATAAGCCAATCATAACTCCAGAGCGCCAGTACATTATCAGAGTTGGCCGGCAGCCTGAAATATTGCCGTACATCTACAATAAGGGAAGTCCAGCCCTGGGTACTGCCCAGGAAATCGAAATTGTCACGATACTGCACGGCGCTGTAAAAGCCTTTTTCGGGATAGATAGAATTGTCGCGGGTATCATACAACCCATTAAGCGTAAGGCCGGATGCTACCGTTGTTGATTGTGCGCCGTAAGTGGTGTAGCCGGAGGGTGTTCCGTTAACAGTCCCTTGTTGTGTGATGTTGGTATGGTAATCGATTATATAACCGGCCCCTGCAAAAAAGTTACCAACCACTTTCCTCAGCACCGTTTCATAAAACCTGAAATATAAATAATCCATCGGGTCTTCATTGGCAATATTGGAGCTGCTGCCCAGGCCAAAAGTGCTTTGCGGGTATTTATAGAAACGGATGTCGCCTACAAGGTTGTATTTATTATTCTTTGTCCATAGATCGGACTGGATGGGTAAAAGAAATTGCTTGTTTTGCGTATAACTGACGTAGGCTGTTACGGTAGATATATCTGCTGTTGAATCCATCCGGAAGGCCGTGTTACCGGTTAGCGTTACCACAAATTTGGAAACCAATGTGTAGCCGGCGGCCGGAAGTACGGCATATGTTGGTTTGGAAGTTACCGAATCTTTTTTACGAGTTGCTTTTTTGTCTTTGTGTTTGCCAAAGGCCTTGCTTATCACATCGTACAGGTCTTTTTGTTGAGCATGTGTAGTGTCGGTAACAGATGATCGTACACTGTCTGATGACTTAGTGACCGTTCGGTGTCCAGGCTTAACCTGGGCATAAACTCCGCTCGCAGAGCCGAGCAGCAAAGCCATTAATAAAAAGATGCGGGAGTTCATTAAATCAAGTTCAGCAGTATAATTAAAATGCCAAGTAGTGATTTGACAGTCGGCACTTTAGTGAATTAAAAGTCCGCGAAAATACTTCGGGCAAGCCATATTTTGTGGTATATCAGTGAAATATGACGATATTATTGATATTTTAATAAGGGGATATTAATAAAGAAGGGCGAAAAAATACTTTTTCACCCTTCCTGCGGATCGCGCTGCGATTCGTACCAAATTGTTGGAGATTTGAAATTGCTTTCTTATTTAAACTATTGTTAAACAGTTGCTTGTATTTATCGGCTATGCGGCTTTTTTATATTTTTTCAAAGTATAGTTTGGGCAGAACAATGCAGAGTTCTTGCCGGGCATTTTTTCCAGTCCAATAGACAATAAAATTCACTTTGGCACTTATGAGTTTATAGCCGTGAATTTTCATGTTTTCTAATCTTTCCAAAAAAGAATTTGAGAATTTTAAAACCGGTTGCCTGTTTAAATTTAAGCATCTGCCCTCGCTTACAATTAATTCATCACCGGCCATTAAAACTAAAACTTGCCTTTGAGTTTCCGAAAAATAGTCAAGATAAATGTCCTTATGGGTAAGGTGCATGGCCAATTGACCTGGCGGTAAATAGGTGTTAATGTCTTTAACGCGATCCATATTATCCACGTTAATCTTATCGAAATGATTGGTATTGATGTGAATTGCGAGGTTTCGTTTGGCCCGGGTAATGGCCACATATAATTGCCGGGCGATTTCGTCTGTGAATGCGGGTGTGTTTTCCATCACCAGGAAAATGTTATCAAACTCTTTTCCTTTAGCTTTATGCACGGTAGAGACAAAAATTGTATCTCCCCCCGGCGCATAAAAATCTTCCAATTTCGATTCACGGATAAAAACCTCCAGGTCTGATTTGTATTTCGTTTTAGTATTGGTAGCCTCAAAATCTTTTATGATGCTATCGCAGATAGCCCGGTTGTCGCTTTTTCTGAACTTTTCCGTAACTACACGCTTTGTGTTCGCCCAATTATCATCGCTTATCGCGGGAGATTGATCGCCGGTTTTCAAAAGATCAAGTAAGCACCTTATCTCCATCAGATCGTAAAGGTTAAACCCATCATTAGCTTGTATCAGCTTGGCAGGCATACCGTTTTTTAGTAACATCCCGGCAATTCGTAATGCCTCGTCGTTGGTATTAGTAAGTACGCAGGTTGTGCCGCTAAGGGGAGTAGTAAGAATATCATCGACAAGCGGCGTAACCAGGTTATTGCCCTGATAACGGATTATTTTTATTTCCCCATTATCTGTTTGTTTGGCAATAATTGGGGCGTCTTTTAAGCGGAATGAAATACTTTTTGCAAATTGGTTGGCGAAATTGACCAGATTGTTTTTGCTTCTGTAGTTCTCGACCAATTCGTATTTTATTGCCCCATTAATTTGTATGAGCTGTTGGAGATATTTTGAGCTTGCGCCGCGAAACCCGTAAATATTCTGATCGTCGTCGCCAACTGCAATTACCCTCATGTCTTCATTGGCATCCATTAATGCGCTTATCAAGGCAAATTCATCTTCATTCATGTCCTGGGCCTCATCAATCACCAGGACTGTCTTTGTAATCCGGCTTATTTCAACTTCTTTGTTTCTAATCTTTTCAACCGTTGTCTTTAATATTATTTCAGATTTATCAAGGCTTCCCACTTTTCCAAGTAAGTCAAAACAGTAAGAATGAAAGGTTTTTATCTCGACAAAGTTGGCAGCATTCCCAATCAGCTTCAACAATCTTTTTTTAAATTCAGTAGCTGCAGCCCTTGAGAACGTCAGCATGAGTAATTGTTCATGCTTTACATCTTCCATTAGCAGCAATGAGGCAAGTTTATGTACCAGGACCTTTGTTTTGCCGCTGCCCGGCCCGGCTGCCACTACAATGTATTTTGAAACGTCGTCTTTTATAATGCTTAACTGAGCCGGTGAAAGTTCACCAAACAGCTCCCTGAATTTTGCAGGTGTGATATTCTGGCTAATTTCTTTTTGACGGTTGCCTTTAAAATACTTGTTAAGGAACGAGGTGTAATTCAAGTGAAAATAATCCTCAACAAATTGCAGCGCATCCCGGTAGTTTTCAATCATTTTCTGGGCATATTCGCCTACGATGTGGATTTGCTGAACTTTATTTTCGTAGAACAGGCTTAGCTTTTGATAATCTTCAACTTTATAACGCCTTTTATTGTCAGTTTCGGTTCTTTCAATTGTTAAACGATTATAAACCACCAAAAAGCCCCCTTCAATTTTAATCGCCTCGATTTTTGAAAGATAAAACAGCGCATCTTCAACGTCGTCAATGCCAATATCCAGTTTGAAAAGATCTGCACTTTGGGTATAGGCGTTTTTTAACTCATGTACGGAAAATTCAACCAATGTCTCTGTTGCATTGCCTGTGTTTGTTGCAGTTACCGGAATTTTACCGAACAGGAATTCAACGATAAATTTCGCCAGTTGTAACCGCTTATTGAACTTTTCTTTTAAAAGTTCCGGAGGGTGCAGGCTGTATGCGGCAAAGTGATGTTTTGAATACGATAGGTTCTGCCGTTTTATCCAGTTTTTTATCGCCCAGAAATTGATGATGGTTTTAATTTTGTTAGGTGTTGCATCGGCACATCCGTTAGTTTCAATGTGCTCGTTTAGTTCCTTTAGATGAAAAAATTGTTGTACTTCACTCAAAATAGGCAGCAGCAACTTTTCTATTTTGCCAAATGTTTCTAAGATATCAAGCGAACGGTTTTTATTCTCTCCTTGTTTAATAAACGCTGTCAAATCTTTTACATCAGCCAATATATTTTCTTCCCGGAGCAGATTTATAATATTGATCACTTCCTCTCTCACTATCCCCAAATGATCGCTGATATAGTCGACCCTTGATTCGGCTGCCTCGTCATTTATATGTTTCCGGCTTTTGCTCGAAAAGAGCTTTTTAATAATTCTGATTGCTTTTTCCTTTTGCTTTTCAGCAAACCGCTCAGACGCGTTTATTTTATCTATAGCTTCCTGGGCGCTTTTGGCAAGAATACTATTAGCAAAAATCCGGGGAGAATTTTGTCCCCGCTTCAAATATCCTGCATCTTCAAGCGCGGCAATTGCAGTAGTTACCCTTGTTTCAATTTCGGCTAGGCTGTCGTCCCAGCCAGCTTTCCGTGCAATTTCTAATGCCGAGTTGGATACAGTAGCACGGAACCTGGTAATATCTTTTATTGCTTTCCAAATTTGCTGGATCTCTTTTATCGATAACCGGGTTTGATTGAGCATAATAAAGTGCTTGCTCAGGTCTTCTTCGTTAAACATAACATAACAGTCGGCCGTTATACTCTCGTCGCGCCCTGCCCTGCCCGCCTCCTGTACGTAATTTTCAAGTGAGTCCGAAATGTCATAATGAATAACTGCGCCAACGTCTTTTTTGTCGACACCCATGCCGAATGCCGAAGTGGCTACCATAATTTTAATCTCGCCGGATAAAAATGCGTTTTGATTTGCGGTTTTCTCGCTCGCATCCATTTTTCCGTGAAACGGTTTCGCGGAAAAGCCGTCGTCGAATAGCCTTCGGGCAAGTAGAACGGCTCTAGCGGTTCTGGAAACGTATATTATAGTGGGACAATTTTTTTCTTCTATTAAATCTCTTGTTGCCAGGTATTTTTCTTCGTCATCCCGTTTTGCAAATACTTTGTAATGGAGATTAGTTCTTGAAGCATCAGACGTGATCAGCTCAAGTTTCAAGCCCAGTTTTTCGTTAAAATAAATACATATATCGTCAATAACGTTTGGCTTGGCAGTAGCAGTGAAGCAGGAAACGGGTATATGGTCTGAAAGATTTTTCTTTTCCTGGAGCGCCAGGATAAAATCTCCTATATACAGGTAATCCACCCTGAAATTTTGTCCCCAGGCAGAAAAACAATGCGCCTCATCAATCACAAACCGTGCTATTTTTCGGCCTAAAAGCAATCGTTCAATCGATTTTGAGCGCAATGATTCCGGTGAAATGTAGAGAATAGATGCAGAGCCATCCTCAACCCGTTCGAAAGATTTTGCCCTTTCAATAGGGTCCAATAAGCCATTTATTGTAACAGCACTGGTTATGCCGGCCTTCTCAAGGTTATCCACCTGGTCTTTCATTAACGATTGGAGGGGCGATATTACAATAGTGAGGCCTCTTGTGCATTCTCCGCTCATCAATGCGGGAACCTGGAATGTGATAGACTTGCCTCCGCCTGTAGGAAACACCGCCAAAAATGATTTGTTATCAATTGCAGCCTTAACCGCCTTTTCCTGGAGCGGTTCGCCGCCGTATGATCTGAAAGTACTGAACCCGAAAAACTTTTTCAGCCCAATGTGCGGATCAAGGGCTTTATTGCAGTAAGTGCAGCCGCTAATGCAGGGTTTGCTTCTCAATAAAAACATCAGCTGCTCCACACCGGGATAGTTTTTTAATACCCACGGCGGTGTAATTGAATATTGATTGTCGGTATTAATAAGCGATAAACAATAAGCAAGTTCCGCGGGCCTTTCTGATATCATTCGTTCAAGAAAAGCCTGTCCGCAAATTTTATCTTTGAACGCCTGGCGAATCAACGTTACAGCATCATTTGATGAACTCGTATAACCAAGAAACCTGAAAAAGGCTTTGAATCGTTTGTCGGCATTCAGCAACAGAAAATAAATCTGTTTAAGTGAATCATCTATTTGCCCGAACGCGCTAATTTCATCAAAAAATAGATCCCTGGCTTTTATTGCATCATTTAAAGGGTTATTCGCTTCTTCATATTGCAGCTTATCATCTTTAAGTAATGCATGATATGGTTTTGATGGAAATAGAAGGGGAGAGAGGTATAACGTGTCAATAATATCATCTGGATGTATGCCGGCCCTGTCCAATAAACCATGGATGTATTTTATATCATGGTTAAAAATGTTATGCCCTGCCACAAAACGGGCGCCTTTTAAAAACTCGATGGAACCGGCACCTGAAGCGCTATGAAAAATACTTCCATCACTCTTAACGATGCCAATATCCAAAATTTTCCCATCCTGCGGTCCAATTTCAGTATCAATAAAAGCTATCGGTTTCAAATCTGGTTAGTTTATTTAAACTCTTTCCGGCAATCTGTACACGGTGCCTGTTCATCAGTAACATTAGCCTGCGATGCTGCAAAATACCATTTTATATGAACGCTTAAAAATGTGTTTATTTAAAAAACGACGTTCGGCCTTTTTTTGAGCCCGATTATAAAGGCTTTTCTAATGTTCCTGGGAATGACCTTGATGGATTAAAACCCAGGGCCTCAGTGAAAATTCCATTTTAAGCGCTCTCATTCGAATGATTTTAATTATATGTAATTGTATAAAATATGTTTAAATGTTTTAATTATATGTAATAGCATATAATTTAATGTAAAAGCTAATATTTATATGTAATTGCATATAAGTACTCTTATATTTGATTAATTGTATGTAAATGCATATAATTAATAAACATGGAGACTTTGGCAAATTTTGTTAAGCAAAAACGTAAAGGGGCAGGCCTAACACAAGAAAACTTCGCGTTAAAGGCAGGTGTTGGATTAACAGTTATCAGAAAAATAGAGCAAGGTAAGGGTAACTTAAATTTAGAAAAGGCAAATCAAGTACTAAAAATGTTCGGTCATGAGTTGGCGCCAGTTAATATCAAGGAACTTTTACCGACAGCTGGAAACTTGCAACCATGAGAGAAGCAAAGATATTTTATAAAGAAGTTGAGGCCGGCAAATTGACCGAAACTGATGACGGATTATATGAATTTCGATATTTACCGGAATATGTAAAGGTGTACCCACGGCAGTTCATTACTTTTACTATGCCGGTTAGTGAGAAGGTATATATTGACAAAAGGCTGTTTGCTTTTTTTGAAGGACTTATTCCGGAAGGCTGGTTATTAGGTATTGCGATAACCAGTTGGAAGATCAATGCAAATGATCGTATGGGTCTTTTATTGGCGTGCTGCCGGAATTGTATCGGAGCGGTAAGTGTTATGCCAATTGATAAAGAAAATGAATAAGAAGTGTTTATATTGCTACCAGCCGCTTAATGAGAAGGAACCCGGCGACTATCATGAACGGTGTAGTTTGAAATTCTTCGGAACTAAAACACCACCGGATTTTAGCTATACCATGAACCAAATGACAGAGCTGGCTAAAAACATAATAGAACGCAGCATAGCGGTTCCGGGTGTGCAGCCAAAACTATCATTAACGATTGTTAAGGATGCCGTGGCAAATGATCCGCGTGGCAGGCTTACTGTTGTTGGTGCGTTAGGTGGTAATTATATTTTTAAACCACCATCGGCGTATTATCCGGAAATGCCGGAAAATGAGCATGTGACTATGCGTATAGCAGAAGAAGCCTTTGGAATTCGAACTGTTCCATCAAGTTTGATCAGACTGGCTTCAGGCGAGCTTTCTTATATCACCAAAAGAATAGACCGTACCGCAGAAGGTGAAAAAATACATATGATTGATATGTTTCAAATACTGGAAGCTTTCGACAAGTACAAGAGTTCTATGGAAAGGATAGGAAAAGCAATTGCTGCTTACTCCAGCAGTACGTTACTCGATCAATTGTATTATTTTGAATTGGCATTATTCAGCTATTTGACGGGCAATAATGACATGCACCTGAAAAATTTCTCTATGCTCAACAGCGAAGGGGCCTGGAATTTATCGCCGGCTTATGATCTTTTAAACGTAACTATAGCTAACCCCACGGATGAGGATGAATTGGCATTAACACTAGAAGGAAAGAAAAGCAATTTTAGACCAGAACATTTTCAACGATTTGGTGTCGGACTCGGTTTAACGGAAAAGCAAATAAAAAATACTTATACCAATTTTAAAAAAAATAAAGAGAGGGCATTCGACTGGCTTGATAATTCATTTTTGTCAAAAGAAATGATTGATGGTTATAAAGCGGTCATGAATAAAAGATACACTATCCTTAATTAGAATTGCTGGTGCTCAATTGAAATAGGGCACCAGCAAGATTGATCCGAAATGATTTGTTATTTACCCCTCGCCAAGCGCTATTCAGGCATACTAAAAAACTGAAATGTTTCCTCTTTTAGTTTTCCTGATGTTGCCTTAATAACCAGTTTGCCTGCCTTATTATCCGCCCGCACTAAAATGGTAGCTATACCACCCCTTGCCTTTACTGTAGCTGGGCTGATAATTTTACCGTTACCGGTTATCGTAAAATGAACAACGGTATTGTTATCAAGGCAGCAAATAGTACCCTTGCTGTCAATTATTTCTGCATGAACGAAAACGGCATCTGCACCATCGGCTTTTAGCGGTATGCCTTGCGTTTCCTCAACCAGTTTTATACCTGTTTTTAAACCGGGCGAATTGATGGCTTGCCGCGCTGCTATTTTACCTTTAATATAGCCAATAGCCTTTAACTCACCAGCCTGCCAGGTGATATTATTAAAGGTGTAGGGTGGGTGAGGCAGGTTAGCACCATTGCCGCCATCAAACGCGTTACCGCCATGATCATAATCGCCATAGTCTGTGTCGGGGCCGTTATCAGGGTGCTGTTTTTTTATAAATTTCCCGTTTATATACAAAGCTATCTCGTCACAATTAGAATATACAATAACCTTCTCAGGCTTATCGGTTGGCGCCCACCAATTGGCAATATAAACCATTGGCTTGTTATCAGCAGCAAATACAGGCTTATATGGACTAAGCTGGCTCCTGAAAAAATAATAGCTGAATTTAGGTACCCTGAATATATCCACTATACCCCAGTTTGATGTTGTTTTATTGGTGGCTTCAAAGCCATCATAAAATGCCCAGGTAGCGTCGCCTATTGTCCATGGGTAGTATTTTGGTCCCATTATTAAATTATGTTCCCACTGAAAGTTCCAGGCATTTTGCAGCAATGCTTTTTCGCCATTGGCCCGGTTAACACGGGTGGTTGACTTATCTCCGCCAAACTCATAGTCTCCATACTCCCTTGCAAAGCCGGGCTGCTCCGGCTGTACATCCTGCGGCCTGCCGAACGGATCTTCCCAACTGTTATAAGGTACATCCCATTCCGTATGTTTGGCGGCGTAAGTATCACCAGAGGTGAAAAAGTTATCGCCTGGATATTCTTCATGCGCTATTTTTGCTGATTTTACCCTGAAACTGTCAGCAGGGTAGGTTTCATTTAAACTAACTTCCCACATGATAACTGAAGGATGGTTCCTGTCGCGGCGTATCATCTGCCTGATATCTGAAAAAACGCGCTGCCCAAAAATCTCATTGCTGTTAAAGAACTGCCATCCGGGAATAGGGTCGCCAAGCATCAGGCCGATAGAATCGCAATATTTATAAACAGATGGGTCCTGCGGGTAATGGGAGAGACGAACAAAGTTAAATCCGGCTTCCTTTATGCGTTTCATATCACGGCATTGCATCTCGTCAGACATAGCGTTTCCCACAAAAGGAAAATCCTGGTGCCGGTTGGTCCCAACTATCTTTAATGGCTTGTCATCCAGCTTAAATCCTCCTGAGCGGGTATAGGAAAGTTTACGAATACCTATTTTCTGTTCAAGTTCATCTAATAACCGGTTACCACTCCATATTTGGGTTGTGAGCGAATAAAGATTTGGCTCATCAGGCGACCAAAGATCAGGATTTGGAACCTTTATTGTTTGGTCGATGCTTTTTATGTTTTCACCAGCCATTTCAGTTTGAAAACTGCTGGTTAGCGCACGGCCTGTTTTATTATTCCTAAGTATTTGCTTTACGATAATTGAGTATAGTTTGCCTGATGAATTATTTACCTGGGTTTTAATCAACACATCGGCATTGCTTGCTGATATATTTTCAGGCCGGGCAAAAACGCCTCCGCCGGCAACAGTATTAGCATCTGTAGGGTCAGTTATATATAGTTTGTTGGTGATAATTAGCCAGGCATCGCGGTAGATGCCGCTCCAGTATAAAAAACCCATGCGAGCCAATGGTTTGCCGGGGGGAAGGTTGATATTATCGCGATTGTCCAGTCGTACAATTATTTCATTGTTGCCTGTGTTAATATTGGCGTCGAGCGGAACAATAAATGGCAGGTATCCACCAGCATGTTGTGTTATAAATTTCCCGTTGATCCAAACCGATGCAGTATGCATTGCTCCCTCAAAACGGATGTAGAGATGCTTATCCTTGCAATCAGCTGGGACCTGGAATCGCTTCCGGTAATAGCAAATGCCGGTAAACTGGTTTACATTAGGATTGAGTTCCTCCTCATACCTGGCCGGATGGGGTATGGATATCTTTTCCCATTTTAGAGATTTAATAACGGGATATTCTGTTGAAAAGCCGGTCAGCGCTTCCTGCACTTCTTGGCTGCGGATAGTATCTGCCGGCCAAGATCTTTTTTTAATATTTTCCTGGTTAAACTGAGATTTAAATGAAGTGCTGTTCCTGATATTAACCGCATCCTTTAATTGGCGTGCCGAGTCAATCCGGTACATTTCCCAGCCATAATTAAAATTAATAATACTTCGTGCTGATTGGGAATATGCAGCATGAAAGGTGATCAATAATATTAGGGCAATAAAAAGTTTTTTCATTTCAGTTTATAATTCAGGAACATTGCGTTTAAACTGGTTAAATCTAAAGAGAAATCAATCTAACAAATCTTTATAAATTAAAGCGCGCGACTGTCGGCAATAAAGAGGATAGATTAAAAATAAAATGAAAAGGGGCGATACGAAATTATATTTTGCGCTATAAAAGCTCTGTGCCTCTCTGTGTCTTCTTCGTGATCTCTGTGGTAAAATTAACCACAAAGAACACAGAGATAGGAGCACAGAGAGCACAGAGACAAATATATTTGGTGACCTTTAGTGAAATTGACTTTTGCGACAGTCCCTTGAGCTAATTTAAATTGTTAATAACCTGGGTTTTGGGTAATCTGTTTATCTACGTCCCTTTCAGATTGCGGTATTGGCCACAAGTAATTTTTTGCAGCAAATACGCGGGTTTCGGGTTGTAAGGGAGCGCCGGTTATAGTGTACTTACCGGTTGTAGCATTAACGGTACCGGCTTTAGCGCCATAAACAGGTCCGCTCATTACCGTGGTGCCGATTTGCCAGCGCTGGATATCAAAAAGGCGCAGGCCCTCAAATGCAAACTCAACCCTGCGTTCGTTACGTACCAGTGCGCGTAAAGTCGTTTGGTCATTATCCACCGTTTGATTAACAGATGGCATGCCGGCCCTGTTCCTTACCGCGTTTATATCGCTGTAAACAGTCGCGTCTATTTTGTTCAATTCTATTTTAGCTTCTGCATCGGTCAACAAAACTTCTGCATAACGGATAACCGGCATATTCAATCCGCTCTGGAACAGGTTGTCAAAGTCGCTCAGGTTTGATGTGTATTTTTTAACTACATAGCCTGTTTGCGATGTATTATTATCACTGGCATAATAATCTGGTGACGAAGCATCCAGGGGGTCAAAATATGTAACCGTGCTTGATGGTACACCTACCGCGCCACTTGACTGATAAAATGGTTCGCCGGGAAATAAAATGGTAGCAGCTAGTCGTGGGTCCCGGTTTGCGTAAGGGTTTGTTGGGTCATAACCGGATGTAGGGTCTGTTATAAGCTTACCGTTAGCCATTTCATAGGAATCGACAAGGCTTTGAAGCGGATCGATAGATGACCATCCGCCTGATGAGTTTGAAGGCATTACGCCTAAAACCCCGTTTGAGTTAGCTGCCGGATTTTCAACATACTGCGCTGATGCTATTATTTCGGGATTATTATTTTGCGACACCATCCGGAAAAGGTCGGTATAACTTGGATACAACGCATAACCCAATTTCATTACCGCCTGGCAATCGGTGATACAGTCTGCATAATCGGCAGTATAAAGCTCCATCCTGGCTTTTAAGGCGAGTGCTGCGCCTTTAGTAATATGGCCATCCCCTGAATTATCAGCGACTGACAAATCCGTAGCTGCCGCAGCAAGTTCGCTGAGTATAAATTTTACTACGGTTGCTTTGGGCGTTCTTACGCTGGCAAGAGACTGTGCAGGTGTAAGCACGCTGGTAACCAGCGGAACATCGCCATAAAGCTGGGTCATTATAGAATATTCATAAGCCCGTATAAATCTTACCTGTGCAATCATATTTGCTTTTAGCGTAGCGTCCATAGGTGTAGCGCCGATGTTAGCCAAAAAGAAATTACACCTGGTAATAGCCGTATAATTGTAAGCTGAAGCGTTGGTTACGTTAACTGATGCCGGAGTTGCCGTGCCGTTACCGTAGCCCTGGAAACCTTCCCATGGATACTGGCTATAAGCATCGTCGGATGCGCAATCCAGGTAAACGATCCATGTGGCATCTGCCCATCCATTTCCATCATCTGCAAAGCTCCAGTATTGGCCGTTGTAAACGCCGGCAAGCGCCGCAGTAGCATCATTTGCATCGGTCCACAAACTGGCATTACTATACGCGTCCTGCGGCACCCTGTTTAAAAAGTCCTTTTTGCAGGCCGTAAATAGCAGTGATATAGTTAATATATTGAGAATAAGTATCTTTTTCATGATTTTTAATTTTTGAAAGTCTTAAAAAGTTACGTTTAAACCTAAAGAGTTGATCTTTACCTGCGGGAAATCGTATCCGCTTTCGCCCGCCGGCGCTTCCGGGTCTACCCATTTGTAAAAGCTGGTAAACGTTAGGATATTTTGCCCGCTATAGTAAACTCTTAGCTTTTTAACACCTATGGCGTTTGCCCAGGCAGCAGGCAGGGTATACCCAAATTGCGCATTTTTTAAACGTACATAGCTTGCATTTCTAACCCAGTATGAAGACACATTATCAGCGGGGTCATTTTGTGTGTAGGTTAGCCATAAACGCGGAAAGGTCGCAGTTGGGTTGCTTGGTGTCCAGTAGTTCAGCATTGCTGAGGTAGGCTTGCCGGTTGAAATGCCATTTGTACCCAGCTCTATGCCTTGTATATAATTTTGAACATCCGCTGCGCCCTGGAAGAAGCCTGAAAGGTCAAATTGTTTCCAGGTTACATTCAGGTTTAAACCGAAGGTAACTTTAGGAAAGTTTGAGCCTAATACAGTCCGGTCATTCGCATCTATCTTACCATCGCCATTAAGGTCCTTATAGATGATATCGCCGGGGCCGGTATTTGGGCTTATGCCTGATTGGTCAGCATGCGCTTTAACCTCCGCTTCATTCTGAAACAGGCCCTGGGCAACATAACCATAAAAAGAACCCTGTGGTTGCCCAACCTCGGTTATATAAGCGCCGCTAATTTGTGGTGCATTGGTTGTTCCAATTTGCAACACCTTATTTGCAACAAATGCGGCGTTACCTGTAACACTCCAGTGAAAATCGCCGGCTTTATCATGATAAGTTAAAGCAAGCTCCCAACCGGCGTTACTATAAGCTGAACCATTTACGGTTGGAAAGCTCAATCCATAAGTTGCCGGCAGCGCTGATTGGTATAATACACCAGTTGTCTTTTTATAAAAATAATCGGCCGTAAGGCTAAACACCTTTAAAAAGTCGGCGTCTAAACCAATATCGGTTTGAGTGGTTGTTTCCCACGTTATATTTGGGTCAACGCCGGCAGTTGGTGCTACACCTCCTACAACAGACCCGCCATAAGGATAATTTTCCCCCGCAGTTATAGTGGCAATTGCAGGGTATTCGCCTACGATGTTCTGATTCCCTAGTTTACCCCATGATGCGCGTAGTTTTAAGTTTGATACTGTGGATTGTAAACTGCTAAAAAAATCTTCTTCAGATACCCTCCAGCCTGCGGATGCGCCAGGGAAAACACCCCATTGGTGACCGGGTGCAAAACGCGAGGAACCATCGTCCCTAATATCGCCTTCTAAAAGATATTTACCCTTGTAATCATAATTAACCCTGCCAAAAAAAGATCGTAACGCATCATTGTAACTATCGCTGCTTGATGTTTCCCCCGTAGTTGGTGCTACGGTCAAGTCACTCAGGGAATTATTTAAAAACCCTTGCCTGTAGCCTGTCAAACTATAATAACCATCGTACTCCTGCGATGCGCCGGCTAATACTTTAAGGTTGTGGTTTCCTATTTTTGTTCCATATTCTAACAGCGCTTGAGGCGAAACATAGGTGTGGCTTGCATAGCTATCGGTAGCATTGGCAATATTGGCTACCCCACTAGTGGAACCATCGGGATTATAATATTGAATAGATGAAACAAAATTATTGCTTTGATTGGTATTGAATTTGTAATTTAATGAGGGCTTAAAATGTAATCCTTTAATTATCTCCCAGTCAGCGCCAACGGACCCCTGGAAATTATACGCGTTCTGATCATCAAATGACGGTGAGTTAAGCCACGCTAAAGGGCTGCCGTCTGAGATATGCCCGTAATCGCCATTTGGATAGTAAGCGGGGATGATTGGAGATATCCTGTTAAACTGGCGGATTACCTGGTCGAAGCCCTGGTCGGCAGCTAATGAACTTTGAGGCTGCGTTAGTGGCTGATAGGTATAAGAGAAATCGCCAAATACTGATAAATTATCTTTTACCTGGCTGTTAAGGTTTAACCGTGCAGTGTAACGTTGGGTATTGGTTTTTGGTGTTATACCATCCTCGTCAAAATACCCAATAGAAAGCGCGTAAGTTGTTTTATCGCTCCCGCCACTAACGCCTACATAATGATTTTGTTGAAATCCGCTGCCGGCGTACAAATATTTCAACCAGTCTGTATTCGGATAGTTAACAGGATCAGAGCCATCTTTGAAGGTTTGTATCTGGGCTGCCGTATAAACCGGAGTTTGACCTTCGTTAACCCTCGCTACGTCATACATCGTAGCCGCCTCCCATGATGGTACATAATCCGGCAATGCAACCGGCTTGTTTATGCCAAAATAATCGCTGTAGGTAATTTGGGCCGTGCCTTTTTTACCCTTTTTGGTAGTAACTACGATAACGCCACCTGCGGCCCTGTTGCCGTAGATGGACGCAGATGCTGCATCTTTTAATACGGAAATATTGTCAATATCATCCGCATTGATTGCATTCAGATCGCCGGTGCTTGAAATAACACCGTCTATTACCACCAGTGCCGGCGTACTGTTCAACGATTCACCCCTGATATTGATACTACCAGCATCCATACCCGGCTGCCCGTTATTGGAAATAATAGTAAGGCCCGGAACCGTGCCTTCCATGGCGTTAATAACGCCGGTTGTTGGGCGGTCCTCCAATTGCGCGGCGGCAACAACTGATACAGCACCTGTGAGGTTTTCCTTTTTCTGGGTGCCATAGCCTACAACAACTACTTCATTTAACCCTTTTGTATCTGATGCCAGTGTTACGTTGATAGTTGTTTTTCCGTCAACCTTAATTTCCTGCGGCAAGTAGCCTATGAAGGTGAACACTAAAGTTCCATCTTTGGGAGCATTGATGGAATACTTTCCGTTAATATCAGTCGTTACCGCACTCGCTGTACCTTTTATAGATACTGTTGCTCCGGGCAGGCTGCCGCCGTTGTTATCCGCCCCTTTAACAAGCCCTGTAACCTTTACCTGGGCAAAACCTGTTATTGCAAAAAGCAATAGCAGGCCCGTTAAATAAAATACTTTGTAAAGTTTTTTCATTTGATCAATTTGTTAGTTAAGTTAGTTTTAGTAGAAAAACGCCATCGGGCATATCCTAAAATTAGTGTCTCCCAAACGGTTAAAAGAAAAATCGGGGGCCGAAACTCAACGCAAACGTTTGCCCCGCGCCTTTGCAAACGTTTGTGCAATTTTTTATTAAATTGGGTAAAAGGGTTACGGGCCGTTTTTTTATTTGGTACTATGCTGACTCACGCAAAATATTCAGATCAAAAAAAACTACTGAGTAAATCCGGTATGATCAAAACATAAATGCCTTGTTTTTAACACCAGGCCAACCATTTGATCTGCATAAAAACCAACGAAATTATTGGTAGCCCTTTTGCAAGGCAAACGTTTGCATGCTGCAAGTTTCTGAATCGGTAAAGCTATGCCGCGTGGATAATCCTATGATTGTTCGGCAGTAATTTTAATTAATGTGATATTTAATTTACATTAGTATTTATGATAAAAAAGCAGGCTACGATAAAGGAAATTGCCAAGCTGTTAAATATCTCAATTTCTACAGTGTCAAGGGCCCTTCATGATCATCCCAGCATCGGTTTGGTTACTAAAATGAGGATCAAACAACTTGCAGATGAGCTTAATTACGAACCCAATCAAACAGCTATCTTTTTTCAAAAAGGGCGCTCTTATAACATAGGTGTTATTTTACCTGAACTTTCGGAGGCTTTCTTTTCGGCAGCGGTAAGCGGGATTGAAGACACTGCCAACAAAAGAAATTACACAGTATTACTGGCCCAGTCACATGACAGTGAGGAGACTGAGCGAAAATTGGTAGCTAAAATGAAAACTCAAAGAGTTGACGGCCTGCTGATCTCCATCACAAAAAACACATCGAACTATGATCATTTTGATGTATTTAAAAAATCGAATATTCCGGTTGTGTTTTTTGACCGGATACCATCGCTGGAAAATATACATAGTGTTGCCTGCAATATGGCAACCGGTACCTATGAGGCGGTGAACTTTCTGTTAAAAAAGGGGCATCGCGTTATAGGAATGATCAATGGGCCTACTGCTCTTTACGCTACCAATGAACGGAAGGAAGGCTATATAGAGGCCCTTATTAAACACAGGCTTAAGTATGATCCTTCGCTGATGGTTAATTGCGACCTTACCGAACAAGGCACCAGGACAGCCATGGATACCATGCTGAACAATAAAAGAAAGCCGACCGCCATAGTAGCCTTTAATGATTATGTAGCACTTTTTGCTATACGCTATGCCCGTTCAAAAAATATAAAAATTAATGAGGAGCTTACTTTTGTAAGCTATGCCAATCTGCCATTGATCAATTATATGGACCATGTTCCGGTTGCTTCGGTAGAGCAGTTCCCATACCTGCAGGGCCAAAAGGCCACTGATATACTTATTGATCTTTTGAATAATCGCCAGGCTAAAGATGAAACAAAACAAGCCTATTATAATATTATCGTAGAATCTCAACTGGTGATCAATCAGCAATCGCCAATTTAACTGCGGTTTTCCCGGAAAATTAGTCAAACGTTTGCATGCCTTTTTGCTGCTGTAATTAATTAGGTTTGATTTTTAAGCAGCAAAAAATAGTCCTGAAGCTTTCTGCAGTACATATTAGTGGTAGTTAAATTATAAATACACATGAACATGTATAGGATAAGGGATAAGTTTATATATGACACACCAAACTATAACTGATCACGTCTTAACTGAATTCGGGTTACATCCTGCCGATTACCAGGTTCAGCAATTTGGTTCCGGACTGATCAACCATACTTTTAAGGTATCAGGGCAAAATAAAGCATTTATCCTGCAACAGGTTAATGAGGAAGTTTTTAAACAGCCTGAATATATTACCGATAACTTAAGCCGACTCCAGGCTTACTTTTCAACCATGCACCCCAATTATCTTTTTGCAGGTGCTGTGGCCTCAAAATCTGGTAGTTTTTTAATAAGATCAGAAGCCGGAGCGTACTACAGGTTATTTGAATTTATTGAAGGCTCGCATACTATCAATTCAGTAAATACTGTTAAAGAAGCATTTGAGGCTGCAAAGCAATTCGGAAAATTTACTGTTCTGCTGAATGATTTCGACGCAGGCACTTTAAAATATACCTTAACCGACTTTCATAACTTATCAGCCAGGTTCAAACAGTTTAAATCAGCCTGTAAAAATGCGCAGACGGAAAGGATCAACCTTGCTGCTGATGAAATTAAAGCAGTTTATAACCATTACAACATATTGCAAATTTATAAACAGGTTGTTACCGGGGGCCAAATACTGGTAAGGGTTATTCATCATGACACCAAAATAAGCAATGTGCTTTTTGACAAACACCAAAATGGGTTATGCGTAATAGACCTGGACACGGTAATGCCGGGATACTTTTTAAGCGATGTAGGCGATATGATGCGGACATACCTTTCACCTGCCAATGAAGAAGAAACTGATTTGTCGAAAGTTACCATCAGGGAAGACATCTTTGCGGCTATTTGTTCCGGTTATCTTTCAGAAATGGGCAGCGTTTTAACGCTTAAGGAAAAAGAACATTTTATTTTTTCAGGTGAGATGATGATCTATATGCAGGCTATCCGCTTTTTAACTGATTACCTCAATAACGACATTTATTACAAGCCGAAATACGAAGGTCATAATTTAAATCGTGCAAAAAATCAATTTAAATTATTAAGCGAATACATAGCCGCTGGGGAAAAAATCAAGGTGGTTATAGCTAAGACGGAAATTAATAATGATATTCTCCAATAAAACAGGCTGTTATGAACAAAATTTCAGTTATAAGTATTTTAATCCTGCTACTACGGCTTTCATCAGTTTCTGCGCAGCAAGTAAAATACGTCAGCGGGCATAACGAATGGAATGCCGACTCATTGGGTAACCACCGCGCGGTGGTGCGGGTAGTAAAGGCGGGCGAAGTGGCTAAGGTATGGTTGGAATGGCGCCGTCGGGATGACCCGACAGGTAAAGAGATCATTGTAGTGGATTCTGCCGGCAACAAGCGTGTTGTTAATGTGCAGGCGGAGGATATATCCCGCGCGGGAGCAACGCTTTATTTCGAGCCGGTTTCGGGCCCCGGCATTTACTATGTTTATTATATGCCTTATCATATTAAAAAAGGCTCCAATTACCCCAATGCCATCTACCTGAAATGGAACAACCATGCCGATGCAGGCTGGCTTACCAAAATAAAGACCGAAAGCGTAACGGATGCAAAGCTGGAATACATCGAATCGATAAACGCACTGAACAGTTTTTACCCGATGGAGGTAATTGCTACTGATGATGAAGTTGCCCGGATTACTTCTTCAAATAGTAAAATGCCCTTCCTGGTTTTCCCGGAGGACAGGATGCATCCTATAAAGATGGCCACAGATATACCGCAAAGGTGGGTGTTAAGGCCTTATACCGAAGCGTTTACTGACAGTGCATCTAAAGGCGAGAACTTCTCTTTTCAGTTAGGGGTATATGCTTATAAAGGTGATTTGCAGGCTGTAAACATAAAGTTTGCCGACTTAAAGAGCGAAAGCGGACATGTTATACCCGCCCGCTTATTCTCCTGCCTGAATACTGACGGCACTAACTGGGATAATACTGTACTGAAAAAAACGGTTTCTGTTAATAAAGGGCATATACAAGCCATGTGGTGCCTGCTTGATGTCCCCAAAAATACAATCGCAGGAACATATAAGGGTATTATCAGTATGCAGGCAAAGGGTACGGCAGCTATCCCGGTAGCGCTAACCCTCGTAATAAAAAACACCGCACTTGCGGATGGCGGCGTAAACGAACCCTGGAAACAAACCCGCCTAACCTGGCTTAACTCCAATTTGGGACAGAAGAATGACGTCATCAAACCCTACATCCCCCTAAAAATACAAGGCAACAGTATTAGCCTGCTGGGGCGTAAGCTCAGCATCGCGCCAACCGGTTTGCCTGCACAGATCACAACTTATTTTACTGAAGAAATGACGGGTATAGGCAGACAGCCAAACAACATCTTATCATCACCATTTCAATTTAAAGCAATATTGCAAAACGGTGCGTCTTTGAAATGGCTCAGTGGTAAAACCAATTTCAGTCAGCCGGAACCGGGTACGGTAAATTGGTCTGCTACGAGCCAGGCCCCGGGCATGGAGATGAAAGTAAATGGCAGCCTGGAGTTTGACGGTTTTGTACATTACATAGTCAGGATAATCGCCAAAAGAAACATCAAATTGGATGATATCGGTATGCAGATCCCTTTCCGAAAGGATGTGGCGCAATACATGATGGGCCTTAATCTGAAGGGTACAAAAATGCCATCAGCTTACCAGTGGAAATGGGATGTGGCAAATAAAAACCAGGATGGCGCATGGATAGGTACAGTTAATGCCGGTTTGCAATTTTCCTTAAGAGATCAGCATTATATGCGCCCGCTCAATACCAATTTTTACCTCGAAAAGCCGCTGGTGCTGCCAGCTTCGTGGGGTAATAACGGGGCAGGTGGCATTGATATGAGTGAAAAAGACGGAAGCGTAGCGGTAAACAACTACAGCGGCCCGCGCGATATGAAAAAGGGCGATACGCTTTACTATGATTTTAACCTGATGATAACGCCTTTCCACCCCATCAATACCGAACAACAATGGGATTTGCGCTTTTATCATCATTATAATAACGTGGACACCATTAAAGCAACCGGCGCAACGGTAATTAATATCCATCATGGTACGCCCATCAATCCTTACATCAACTACCCGTTTATTGCCCATGCCGCTATGAAGGCTTATATCGATTCGGCACATGACCTGGGCTTAAAGGTTAAAATTTATAACACGGTGCGCGAGCTTTCCAACAGCGCTTATGAAATATATCCTTTACGCAGCCTGGGACATGAAGTATATTCAACCGGGAAAGGCGGGGGATATTCCTGGCTACAGGAACATTTGGGCAGCGATTATATTGCCGGCTGGTACGTTCCCGAAGTAAAAGATGCCGCCGTAGTGAACAGCGGGATGAGCCGCTGGCATAACTATTATGTAGAAGGTATGAACTGGCTGGTGAACAATGTAGGTATCGACGGTATTTATTTGGACGATGTAGCTTATGACCGCACCACCATGAAGCGCATTAAGCGGGTGCTCACGCAAAACGGGCACCCCGGCATCATCGATCTGCACTCGGCCAACCAATACGATAAGGCCGACGGCTTTAATAACAGCGCCAACCTGTACATGGACCATTTTCCTTACCTGAACCGTTTATGGTTTGGTGAGTATTTTGATTATGAGCACAACGATCCAGCCTTTTTCCTGGTGGAAGTATCCGGCATACCTTATGGATTGATGGGCGAAATGTTGCAGGGAGGCGGTAATCCATGGCGGGGCATGATATACGGCATGACTAACCGGATGCCATGGTCTGACAATGCCGACCCGCGCCCGATATGGAAGGCCTGGGATGATTTCGGTATCAAAGGCAGCCGCATGATAGGCTATTGGGTAAAAAGCAACCCGGTAAAAACCAATGACACTGCTATACTGGCAACCGTTTACAAAAAGGATAAAAAGGCGATGATAGCCATTGCCAGCTGGGCCACTTCGGACAAGAACGTGAAACTTTCCGTTAACTGGAAAAGCCTCGGCATTGATCCGGCTAAAGCGATAATTAGTGCACCTGCCATTAAAAACTTTCAGTCAGCACACGAGTTTTTGGCGGGAGATAGCATTCCTGTGCAAAAAGGCAAAGGCTGGCTGCTGATTGTAAGTGAGAAGAATATAGTGAAATGACCAATACCATAAATTTATTAACTGTTCCGCGTATTGAAGCACCTTATGAGGCTGATGCGAGTGACCTGCGGCGCATATTCACCGACTGTAACGTTGAAAATCTGTTGTTTGAACCATGGAAGAGCGGTAACGGCAAAGCAGCGGATGTAGCGTTTAAAATATTTTATAATGACGATGCTGTTTTTCTGCAATACATAGTTAAAGAAAAATATCTCAGAACTGCTTATACCCACACGAATGACCCGGTTTATAATGACAGCTGTGTGGAGTTCTTTATCGGGTTTAAAGCGAACGGTGAATATTACAATTTTGAATTTAATGCATCAGGGACGCCGTTTGCGGCATTTGGTACAAGTAAATCAAGGGGGCTACTCGATCCGTCGGTTGTTAACCGGATAAAAAGATATTCATCGATCAGTATAGTTGAAGATAATAACCTTCCCCATCATTGGGAACTAATGATTGTAATCCCTTTAGATGTGTTTGATAAAGATGATGTTCGGTCACTTACCGGAATTACAGCTAAAGGCAACTTCTATAAATGCGGCGATCAATTGCCGGAGCCGCACTTTTTATGCTGGAATAACATCCAGGCTGATGAACCTGATTTTCACCGGCCTGAATATTTTGGGGACATATTATTTGAATAATCGATATAAAAAATGAAGATCAAATCAATACACCTTCTCTTATTGCTGCTGCTGGTATATAGCAGGGATTATGCACAGGCAAAGCACACTTTTGAAATAAAAGACGGCAGCTTTTTGTATGATGATAAGCCGATACAAATACATTCCGGTGAAATGCATTTTGCGCGTGTGCCCAGGCCTTATTGGCGGCAAAGGTTAAAAATGATGAAAGCCATGGGGCTAAACGCCGTAGCTACCTATGTATTCTGGAATTACGAGGAAACTGCGCCCGGCGTTTGGGATTTTAAAACCGACAGCCGCGACGTGGCAGCGTTTGTAAAAACGGCGCAGGAGGAAGGATTGATGGTAATTCTCCGTCCGGGCCCTTATGCGTGTGCCGAGTGGGAATTTGGCGGCTATCCATGGTGGCTGCAAAAAAATAAGGACCTGGTGATCAGGACTAATAATCAGCCTTTTCTCGACTCATGCCGGGTATATATCAATCATTTGGCTGAACAGTTAAAAGGCTTACAGATAACACATGGCGGTCCGATTATTATGGTGCAGGTTGAAAATGAATTCGGCTCCTATGTAGCCCAGCGTAAAGATATTCCGCTTGAACAGCATAAAGCATATATAACCGCTATTAAGCAGGAACTTACTGATGCAGGTTTTGATGTGCCCATGTTTACGGCTGATGGTAGCTGGTTGTTGAACGGTGGTAGCGTAAAAGGTGCCCTGCCCACAGTTAACGGCGAAGACGATACCACCAAAGTTCGCAAATCGGTTAATGAATATCATGACAACAAAGGGCCTTATATGGTTGCCGAATTTTACCCCGGCTGGCTCGATCACTGGGCTGAAGATTTTGTAAAGGTAGGCGCCGGAGATGTGGTTAAACAAACTGATAAATATTTAAAAGCAGGCATATCATTCAATTTTTATATGATACATGGCGGCACAAATTTTGGCTTTTATTCCGGAGCTAATTATGATGAAAACCACGATATTGAGCCTGATATCACCAGCTATGATTATGATGCGCCAATAAATGAAGCGGGTTGGGTTACCCCTAAATTTGATTCGCTGCGAGAGGAATTACAGCGCTATAGTAAAGCTAAATTACCGCCTGTACCCGCCGCCGCGAAAGTTATCCAGTTGCCTGCAATAAATTTTAGCTCTTCTGCCGACCTATTTAGCATGGTAAATCAAATGACGCCGATTGAGAACGACACGCCAATGTCCTTCGAGGACCTGGATCAGGGCTATGGCTATGTGCTTTACAGGCGGAAATTTAATCAACCGATAAGTGGAAAGCTGGTTATTAATGGTTTAAGAGATTATGCGCTTGTTTACGTCAACGGAAAAAAGGTAGGTGAATTAAACCGCGTTACCAAAACCTATTCATTAGATGTTGATATTCCATTTAACAGTACTCTTGACATTTTGGTAGAAAATTTGGGCAGAATTAATTACGGAGCGGAAATTACCCATAATCTTAAAGGTATAATAACCCCGGTTACCATAGCAGACCAGGAAATAACGGGCAATTGGAAGATGTATAAATTGCCTATGTCCGAAGTTCCCGAAATACCCCAACAGCGCCAGGCTGCTGTTATTGATCATCCGGCAGTCTATCATGCTGCATTCAACCTGAACGAAACAGGGGACACCTTTTTGGATATGGGTACCTGGGGAAAAGGCGTAGTATTTGTAAATGGCCATAACCTCGGAAGATATTGGAAAGTTGGGCCACAGCAAACGCTTTATCTGCCCGGCTGCTGGCTGAAAAAAGGAGAAAATAATATAACGGTATTTGAACAGATCAATGATGTTATTCAACAGGACATAAAATCCGTTAAACTGCCGGTTTTGGATCAGCTTGAATTACCAGCTAAAAATTGAAAAACAGTGGTTGTTTTTGTGCCTCACTGGTTCCAATTAATCCGCACAATTTCTGCATAAAAAACATGAAAAGCCTCTCTATTTCATTAGAGAGGTTTTCGGAGTGATCCCGTTGGGACAATTCTCGAACCAATTTGTCAAAGAATTAAGGGAAATAGATTATTTTAACTACCCGGGGAAGATTAGAGAAAGGGTATAGTCCCGGAGGGTAATGGAGATTTTTTTCAGCCAGGAAAAAGCAAATCGAAACTACATATTGCAACACCTTTTTTTGTTGTTTTAAAGATTAATATAACCGGTTCGGTCAGTGATTTAACTTTTTTGTTAAATTTGGTTTTCTGACTTTGAATGCGTGATACAGAAAGCAATAGGATTGAAGATAAGTTGCTGCTCCTAAAGTTAAAGGAAGGGAACAGCGCGGCTTTTGATGCCATTTACGAAAAATACTGGCAGCAACTTTACGCGGCCGCATTTAAACGCCTTCAAGACCCCGACCAGGCGAAAGACACCATCCAGGACATTTTTTTGCAGCTTTGGCTAAAAAGAGAAGAAAGCAATATTGATAACCTTCCGGCTTACTTGTTTTCTTCGGTTAAAAACAGGGTGTTTAACTGGATGGAAAGAGAACGCAAATTTACACCAGTACCGGATATTTTGCTGCAATTAGAGGTATCGATGGACCACGCTGATGCCGGCTTGTTACGGAGAGAATTTATGCAAACTTATGAGGCATTGATAGCTACGCTTAGTCCTTCAAAACAAATGATTTTCAGAATGCGTTATCAGCAGGAACTTTCCACCGCCGAAATTGCCGACCAATTACAAATCTCCCGTAAAACAGTTCAAAACCAGTTGGCAAAAGCAATTGCCCAATTGAGGGCATCTCTTTTACTTATTTCTGCCCTGCTATTATTTAGCAATTATTGAAGGAAAACAAAAGCCGGTTTTTTTATTTCCTTCCTTCCAAAATTACCTTAAATCCTATTATTTTTCTTTTTGAGGCTAAGTATTTCTGCGTTTTTGTTAAAACGAGTGAAAAATATTTTAATAAAGCGTGGGACTTTTTCCATTTCGGCTGTCATGTATTAAAAAAGCAGGCAAGACTTAAATGAAAAAATCAGAATTCCTTAAAATTCTAAGAAAATATAACCAGGAAAGTGCTTCTGACGAAGAAAAAGCTTTTCTTTCTGCTTATTATAACCTCTTTGAGGCAGAACCTGATGTTGTTGAGTTGCTGGAGGCCGCTGAAAGGGAAACGCTTAAAACCCAAATTAAAGCAACCATTGATCGCCGGATTGAGTTAAATCAAAATAAACGACCAGCAAAAATATATACCATGGCCCGCCGGATGGTGGCAGCGGCTATATTGCTGATTGCGGTAGGGGCGGCCTTTGCCGTTTATTTATACGGCGGGCAATTGCTTCACGATGATAATTATGTCGGTAGAAACATTCCGCCAGGAGGAAATAAAGCCATATTAACACTGGCAAATGGATCAAAAATCGTATTGACCAACGCAAAAAATGGCATATTGGTACTTCAGGGAGGTGTTAGAGTTATCAAGACCCCAAACGGGCAAGTTATTTATGACGCCTCCGACGCGGGCAATATCACCGACACTGTTTATAACACAATTACTACTCCTCGCGGCGGCCAGTATATGGTTATGCTGCCGGATAGCAGCAAAGTATACCTCGATGCTGCTTCATCCCTGCGTTTCCCAACAGTTTTTACAGGAAAAACCCGGACGGTCTTTTTAACAGGCGAAGGTTACTTTGAAGTAGCACATAACAAAAACAAACCATTTCATGTGGTGGCTGGTGGCCAAACCGTTGAGGTGCTGGGCACCCATTTTAATATAAATGCCTATGACGATGAGCAGTACATCAGCACTACTTTGCTCGAAGGCAGTGTAAAGGTTTCGTTAGGCAAATCCATAGCAATACTTGCCCCGGGCGACCAGGCGCATACACTATCCGGCAATGGACTTTCCGGCATCGAAGTTTATAAGGGCATTAATACCGATGCTGCAGTTGCATGGAAAAACGGCTACTTTAATTTTGAAAATGCAGATATACAAACTATTATGAAGCAGTATGCCCGCTGGTATGATGTAAAAATTGTTTTCGACGGCAAGGTAGACGAACGGTTATTTTCGGGCGAAATACACCGTAACCTTAATGCTTCCGAGGCACTGGAATTGCTTGATTATGCTGATGTACATTTTAAAATTGATGGAAAGACGATAGTCGTATCACGATAATTAAATAAATTATATTTAACAACCCCCAAAAAATATGGAAAAAAACATACAAAAGCAGGAATAAACTCCCTCGGGGCACCCATAAAAAAACCGCAGAAGTACTTCGACCTACCTCTGCGGAAAATAGCTGGGTTAACCCTTCTGTCCGATAGGTATCGGGGCAGAAAAACAATTTGGCTAAACTATTAGATGTATTAACCCAAAACTTGACAAAAGTAATGAAATTAAATGCTTTTACTAAAGCTGTCCGCTTTTTTGGCGGATTGCTTTCCCCTAAAGTAATACTGGCAATGAAAATAACCACTTTTCTATTGATGATAGCCTTGGTGCAGGCAAGCGCCAAAAGTTATAGCCAGATCAGCCTCAACGAAAAAAATGCACCGTTGGCAAAGGTGCTCAAATCCATTAAAAACCAAACCGGCTATTCTTTCTTCTATGAAAATAAAGATGTAGAGAATATGAAGGTAGATATCCAGGTGAGGGATGCCTCGCTTGACCAGGTATTATCCATTTGCCTCAAAGATATCCCGCTTAGTTACAAGGTTATTGAAAACAACGTGGTGCTAAAGAGGAAAGACGAGTCGCTTATTGGCAAATTTTTTGATATGATGGCCTTGCCCGTGACGGTAAGCGGGGTTGTAACCGATGAAACCGGCCCATTGCCAGGTGTAACCGTAACCGTAAAGGGGACTAATAAAGCAACAACTACAGATGACAAAGGCGAATTCGTATTACGGGCAAGTGAGAATGATATACTTGTTTTTACTTATGTGGGCTATAAAACCCAGGAAGTAATTGTAAAAAATATCACTTCATTCAAAATAAAACTGGAGAAGGATGTTGCCGGCCTTGACCAGGTAGTTGTAGTTGCTTACGGCTCAACTCAAAGAAAGGACCTGACGGGTTCCGTATCATCGATAAGCGCTACCGAAGTAGAAGATGTTCCCTACGGTACGGTAGATAATGCCATTGCCGGTAAAGCAGCAGGTGTGGAAGTTACCAAAACGGATGGTTCGCCCGGTGGCGCAGTGCGTGTAAGGATACGTGGTTCAAGTTCATTTTTAGGGGGCAATGACCCTTTGTATGTAATTGATGGTGTGCCCTTGCAGGTTGAGAGCAATTATATTAATCCCGGTTATGATGTAAGCAGCCCGGTTGGGAATAATGTTACCGCTGCAGGCGGTGTAAGTGCTGGATTGTCTACTTCATTTGTAAATGGGTTAAATAGCCTGGGCGGATTGAATCCTGATGATATAGAATCGATAACCATATTGAAAGATGCTTCTTCTACCGCAATTTACGGTTCGAAAGCTGCGAATGGTGTAGTGATCATCACCACTAAAAAAGGTAAAAAGGATATGAAGCCGGTAATAACGGCCAGCTATTATAGTACGGTTACTTCACCTATTACCCCGCATGTACTGGATGCCCCGCAATACGAACAACTGATGACAGAAGCAGCACAGAATGACTACAATGTAAGAACAGCGGCTGGCGCTTCTATCCCTGCAAATACCGAAGCCATATTAAATAACCCGTCGTCATATTTCGGTACAGCCAATACCGACTGGATAAAGGAGGTTACCCGCACAACCGTTGCGGATAATGCTGAGCTGACCGTTCAGGGTGGTGGAAATTCTTCTAAATACTTTACTTCCCTTTCTTACAATAGCACCCCCGGTGTAGTGGATGGTACTGACTACCAGCGAATATCCGGAAAGATCAATATGGAGAATGAGATCGGTCCGAAGTTCAAGTTTATTACCAATATTATATTGGGATATACCAACCAGGATATAGGCGATGGCGCATACGACCAGGCGCTGATAGCCAGGCCGGATTATTCTCCCTATGACGCCTCAGGGAATTATACCGATTTTTCGCAGGTCGGTGCTTCTTACCAGGGCTTTCAAAATCCTGTGGCCCTGCTCTCTGCAACCAACAATGCCAAAACAGTAAGCTTGCTGGGTTCAATTTCGGGCATGTATGACATTACAAAAAATTTACAGTTCAAGAGCACTGTTTCGCTTAATATGCAGGATTACAACCAGCGTAACTATACGCCCAGCTATATTGATATCGGCAGTTTTTATGGCAATGTGACCAATAATGGCGGTATAGGAAGTAACTCTAACAGCAGGTTAACGGACTGGTTTTTAGAAAATGCACTTAGCTATGATAAGGCGCTTGACAAAAATAATAAACTAAATGTTTTACTGGGGCAATCCTATGAAACGGATAAAACCAGCTTCTTCAGCGCTACAGGGACCGGCTATCCTAATGATAATGTATTAACCAGCCTGTCATCTGCGGTTACCCCGCTAATCGTCAGGGGGGATGACCCATCATTGCCACAGGCCTATTTATTATCATTTTATGTACGCGCCAATTATAGCTTGATGGATAAGTACTTGTTTACTTTCACAGGCCGTACAGATGGTTCTTCTAAATTCGGCCCAAGCAATAAGTTTGGGTACTTCCCTTCAGGAGCTGTTGCCTGGCGCATTTCCCAGGAGGATTTCCTGAAAAATGTAAGCTGGATCAGCGATATTAAATTGAGGGGCAGCTACGGCCTTACCGGTAACCAAAACATTGGCAATCAAATGTACCGTACCTTATACAGCCCCTATTCTTATGCTGGTAGCAGCGCCTTGATCCCTACGCAATTGGGCAACCAGGATATTAAATGGGAGAGCACCCGGGAAGCAGACGGCGGTGTAGACATTTCTTTATTTGGCGACAGGCTATCGGCAACGGTTGATTATTATAACAAACAAACCAGCGATGCACTATTAAGCTTACCTATTGCACCAAGCAGTTCATACGCGTCAATACTTTCAAACGCGGTTGGTATTAAAAATACCGGTGTGGAAGTGACAGTTCAGGGTGATATTATCCATACTAAAAATTTTAAATGGACTGCGGGCTTCAATGCTACGTGGACCAATTCCGTGGTAACCAAACTGAATTCAAATGCCGATTTAACTCAAATAGGCAGTTTAACAGGTTTGGATATTGGCAATACTACCCTTATCCAGGGGAAACCACTTGGTTTAATAACCGGCCTTACCGTAACCGGTATTATAAAAACGCAGGCCCAGCTCGATGCTTATAAAAAACAGCTGGGTAGCCTTTATTCCACTTACATTTTCCCCTACCTCAGTATAGGCGATCCAATGTATAAGCTAACACCGAATTCAATTGGCGCATATCCGGATTTCAATACTATAATTGCTGATGCTGCGCCTAAATATTTTGGTGGCATTACCCAGGGATTTACTTATAAAAAATTCGACCTGCAGTTTTATTTTACGTTTTCTGAAGGCGGTAAGCTGGTATGGGGCGATCACGTGTCAAGTGTTGAATTTGTCGGCACATCCAACGCCAACGTTGCAATGCTCGACAGGTATACGCCAAGCAATCCAAATGCAGTTGATCCGCGATTAGTATTAAATAACGATGACGGTTTCTATTATAAATCAAACCTGGACGTGTTCAGTTCCTCGTACCTGAAATTGCGCACATTAACGCTTAACTATCATTTTGACAAAGCATTATGGATGGAGAAAGCGGGCATGAAAACAGCAGAATTATTCATGTCGGCCACTAATTTGTTCACCATAACCAAGTATCCCGGTAACGACCCTGAAACATCCGAGGATCCATATAGTGTAACCGGTGGTTATTTTGATGTGAGCAATTACCCTACAGTGAGAACTTTCTCCATGGGGGTCAGAGTAGGTTTTTAATTTTTACCCTTTAACATTAAGTAAAATGAAAAATAAAAATATAACATACCTGGTGATTATAATTGCCAGTAGCTTGTCGTGGTCGTGCAAAAAAGAATTAAATGTGTACCCGACCACATCAGAGGTAGATGGGAATGTAATAGTAGATACTAAAAGCGCCGAGACTGTTTTAAATGGCGTTTATTATCGCTTTGCCGATGCCGGAGCAGATAATAACAGTGTACCCACTATATTTTGGACAAGTGTAAATGAAATAATGCCTTCTGAGCTGGCCAATTCTTTAAGCAAATCAGGCGGTGATGATGGTTTTTATTCAATCACCTTCAATTCCAAAACCAGCGGTATTGATCTGATATGGGATTATGGCTATAACCTGGTAAATGCTGCCAACGGTTTTATCTCGAATGTTACGCCGGTTGTAAAAATACCCGCTGCTACCAAAACAGAAATGCTTGCAGAAGCTAAATTTCTCCGCGCTTTTGGCAACAGCGAATTGTTGTTGTATTATGGGCAGTATTATGATCCGACCAGCAAATATGGCATCATCCTAAGGACCTCGCCGGTAACTTCCAGCAATATCAATTTGCCAAGGAGCAGCGTTGCGGCCACTTATAGTTCTATTTTAGCCGATCTGGATACTGCGATAGCAGGTTTGCCGGGCTTAAATAGTGAAATATACTATGCTAATTTATCTGCTGCGAAGTTATTGAAGGCGCGTGTGCTGATCAACCGCGGTGCAACAGGTGATTATGCCGAAGTGATCAGCCTTGCCAATGATGTGATAACCAATGGCCCTTTTACATTAGAAGACAGTGTTAAAGATATTTTTTTAACAAAAGGTTTTTCAAGTAAGGAAGTTATATTAGCAGTTCAGCCGTATCCTACAGAAACCTTTAAATTCCAGGATAACCAGTTTTATGGCCAGTACCCGGCTTCTAATGCTTTTGTAACATTATTAGCCAACGATCCCCGGAACCAATGGGTTTACAGAAACGATAATGGCGGTACTGAGTATGGCCAATATTATGGCCCTATAAATGAATTAACAAAATACTATTCAGGTAATACGGTCAACCCGGTCCAAACACCGCTTTCCGAAGATTGTTACGCATTCAGGCTTACCGAAGCCTACCTGTTAGAGGCAGAAGCTATTACCTTATCTAACGGCAATTTGGCAACCGCCAAAACGCTATTGCAAACTGTGGAAGCGCATGCCGGGATTAAGGATTTTACAGCTATTACCAATGCCACCACACCTGCGGCGCTACAGTTACTGATTGTAGAAGAAGAAATAAAGAATTTCTTTTCTGAAAATGGGGCCGACTGGTTTGCATTGCGCAGGCTGCCGCTAAGTACCATTACCACATTGCAGCCGGGGATAACGTCTGTTAACCAGTTGACATTCCCGATACCTTATTCTGAAACTTCTGTTAACAACCAGGTAATTCAAAATCCCGGCTATTAGTAACGTTTAAAAAGTAAAGACATGAAAAAAAATATTTTCGCCTGTATTGCCGCCACGTTTGCAATATTGGTGTTGAGCGTTAATTTATATGGGCAGGAACAGTATGATATAAAAGGCTCTATCAATGGCATATCATCCGGCATTGCAAAATTGTCGCTTTATCATGAAGACGACCGCACAACTAAAATAGTTGATAGCGGGGCCATCATAAATGGTTCATTCGAACTTAAAGGAAAAATAATACCCCAAATGATGTCAATCATTATAGAACCGGGTAACTGGAGCTTTAATGTATTTGTTGAAGGGGCGGTGATCACGGTAAGTGCCGATACTTCGGGAGCGCAGCATTATGATTATACCCGGTACGGAATGGGAAAAGGCGCCAGTATTACAAAATCTACTGAAACAGGATCCAAAAATTACGATGACTGGATGGCGTATCAAAATGATCCGGGGCAAAAACAGTATGATAAAGTTTTTGACGATCTCGACAAAAAGTTTAAAGCAACCGGCACTGATATTGATGCCCAATATAAAGTCCGCGATGAGCTGGATTCGGTAGAAAAATTGAAACAGGCCTGGCAAAAGCAAAAAATTGACCAGTATGTTGCGCAAAACCCCTCGTCGCCTGCCGGTATTTATATGTTCGATCAATTATACCGGTTTGTTAGCGGCACCATGTCATATGCCGACCTGGATGCTATGTTAAATAAATTTTCAGGCGAAGCGGTTGAGACACCTTATTATGACAGCCTGGTTGCTTCAAGAAAAAGGTTAAAGGCCGTGCAGCCCGGTAGTGTAGCCCCTGACTTTACATTATTGAAACGCGATAGCTCAAAATTTACTTTGTCATCTTTTTATAAAGGCAAATACACCTTGCTCGATTTTTGGGCAAGCTGGTGCCATCCCTGTAGGCAGGCCATCCCGCATTGGAAGGACGTATATCAAAAATATCACGACAAGGGATTTGATATTGTAAGTGTTTCCGACGATAATAAATGGAGCAATTGGACAAAAGCCATGGACGAAGAAAAAATGCCGTGGACGCAGGTTGACGATACTTTTCCGAAAAAGAATATGCCGGCAGAAGTGGGTAGTTTGTACATGACCACCTTTATACCTTTTTATGTACTGCTGGATAAGGATGGGAAAATATTGGTTTACACCGGCGATGAAACAAAGATCGATGAAAAGTTAAAAGAGATCTACGGTGAATAATAAGGTGTTATAGTTAATCAGGTCAACCCCGGCGTGTGCCGGGGTTTGATTGAACTCGTTCCTTTCTGAATTATTAAATAATCTCAACTCATTATGAAAAAATTTAAGGTGATAGGCACTATTGCTGTGCTGTTATTTTTAAAAAATGGCTTTGCCCGGGCACAGGATACCGGTAAATCATTCCAGATCAGCGGACACCTGGACGGTACCCCTGTCGATTCGGTTTTGTTTTATTATGAAGATGGTGCGGGCAAATATGCGCATGAAGCTAAGCCGATTGTAAATAACGAATTTACATTAAGCGGTTACATCAACCATCCCGAAAGCGCACGGATCATGTTTAAAAAAACGGGCGAAGTGATCAATCGGTACCAGCAGGAAGACAGGTTAAAGGAATTTTACATAGAACCCGGCAATATGGCCATTGCCGGAGACCCTTCTGATTTAAAGAGCCTTAAACTAAGCGGCTCGAAAACTGAAACTGAATTTGAAGAACTGGATGCAAAAACTACACCCATCCGCGAGGAGATGAAGCCGCTGGAAGAAGCTTTTATGAAGGAAAAGGATCATGAAAAGGCTGCAGCTATCCATGATCAGTTTGAACCCTACAATGCCCGGATCAAAAAAATAACCTATCAATTTTTCCTGGACCACCCAAATTCTTATGTAACACTGGATATGATGCGCTACTATGTATCCAGTATGAGCCTTGATTCGACCAAAAGGGTATTTAACAGTTTCAATGATGAACTGAAAGCTACCGATGCGGCTAAAGAATTGGAAACCCAGATTAAAAACATTGAAGCAGGCCTGCCTGGTAGCATAGCGCCGGCATTTACAAAAACGGATATTAATGGAAAGCCTTTATCCTTAGCCGATTTCAAAGGCAAATATGTGATGCTTGATTTTTGGGCGAGCTGGTGTGTGCCCTGCCGCAAAAGCAACCCACACATGATTGAGCTTTACAACAAATACAAAAGCAAAGGTTTTGATGTAATTGGTATTGCTGATGACGATGGAAAAACTGCGGTATGGAATGCCGCGGTGGCTACAGACGGGGTAGGTATTTGGCATAACATACTGCGGGGACTTAATATGGATATGATAATGAAACACATCCCAAATCCTAACGACCTGGATCAGCAATATGGCATCGCTTCAATCCCAACCAAAATATTAATAGGTCCGGACGGAAAGATATTAGGCCGCTTTGGCGACAGTTACGGCGGTACCGAAGAAGATATGGATAAAATGCTGGCTTCTATTTTTGATAAACAACCATGAAAAGAAAATTAAAATTTGTTTTACTTATTGTGTTAGCAGCAATAAGCAAAGTACAGGCACAGGATGTTAACAGCCCGGCGATAGTTTTTGAAGGCACTGCTGATGCGAAATATAACGGTGAATTTGTACACATATACAATCATCTGCTTAATGAAAAGCACGATAGCGTAATGATAGTAAATGGTGCATTTACGTTTAAGCGGCCATTTAAAGAGCCTACAATTTATATGTTTTATAGCAGCTTTGAGTTAAGGGCAAAACATGGCTATGCCCCATTTGGTATTCTTGTTGACCATCCATCGATAATTCAGTTGAGTGCTGATATGGAAAGTATGGTAAATTCAAAAGTAACAGGTTCCGGGGCGCAGGATGTTTATACCCATTTTAACGCGGAAACAAAGCCTCTTGAAAAAAACCTCATGGATAAATTGTACGCCAAATATGGCAGGGATTATGTGGATAGTAATAACGTTGATACCTCTACCCGGAAATATAAATCGCTCATGAAGGATTATTATGCGATGAGCGCTGAAAATACAACGGCTAAAAATGGAATTTTGGAATCTATTATACGTAAAAATCCCGCCTCATTCGCGTCGATAGTCCTTTTAGACCGTAACATACGTGATTTTGGCCTTACTAAATGGGAGGAGTTATACAATGTACTTACTCCTGCATATAAAAAGGGATATTTTGCAAGTGAGATTGAAAGCAATATTAACGGGATGAAAAGATCGGCGCTTGGTAGTACGGTGCAAAATTTCAGCTTGAATGATCCTAAAGGTATCCCCCTGAATTTTAGTTCGCTTAAAGGTAAATACATATTAATTGACTTTTGGGGTAGTTGGTGCGGGCCTTGTCATGCAGCTTTTCCTGGTCTCAGGGCATTGTATGCCAAATACCACGATAAGGGATTTGAAATTTTAGGTATTGCTACCGAATCAAATAATGACGCTTGGGTTAAAGATGTTGAAAAAGAAAAGTTGCCCTGGCTGCAAATGGTAGATATAAAAGGCACACAAAGCGTATCCCAAACTCAATTTGCAATCACTGAATACCCAACAACGGTGCTGGTAGACCCTAACGGCAAAATAATTGGCAGATTTGGCGATAATGGCAAAACCGAAACGGATAGGGATAAACAACTTGCTTCAATTTTTGGCATGTGATTTAACCAACCGAAAAGACAAATAACAATATTAAACTTCATTAGTAAAAACTGTAAAATATACAGTAATATAACCCATGTAGCAGAAAATTTATGGTTTTTGAGAGTTTGATTGTTGCTCATGTTAGTTATCTCCATCTTCAAACAAAAATCACTGGTTTTTAATCTTAACTGAACAGAAAAATGAAAAATATTAAATCATTATTAGTTGTTGTTATAACTATCATAACACCTGCGCTACTAAAGGCACAAGTTGCCGCATACACGTTAAACGGGAAAGTTGGCCAACTATCAGCGCCGGCTAAAGCATATTTAATGTATAGTAATGCCGCGGGCCGGCAAACTGATTCAACCACGATAACCAATGGCGCATTTACATTCACGGGCACTATTGATGTGCCTAAAAGCGCTTATTTAATTATCAATAAAAATGGATCAGGCGTTCGTTCAAATGATATAAGTTATATCAACCTGTATTTAGAGCCGGGAGACATCTCTGTATCGAGCCCTGATTCAATTGATAATGCAAAAATTTCGGCAGGCCCTGTTAACACGGATAATGAAAAATTAAAGATATTATTAGCATCCGTAAACGCAAAAATGGCACAGCTGAATAAAGATTACCAGGCTGCATCTGCCGAACAAAGAAAATCAAAAGAGTTCAGCGATCACATTGAAAAAAGAAGCGATTCTATCCAAGCGGAGCAAAAAGCGGTTTACCTGGCTTTTATCAAAGCAAACTCAAATTCATTGCTGAGCCTGTTTTCTATAAAAAACTATGCAGGAGCAGTTCCTGATGTAAATGAAGTTGAACCTTTATTTAATTCGCTTTCTGCGGATGTCCGTTCATCTGCTGCCGGCGTGGAGTATGCGGCTGATATTGCGAAAATGAAGATAACGGCAGTTGGGGCAATGGCCCCCGACTTTACGCAGACAGATACATCGGGTAAAGCAGTTTCCCTGCACGATTATAAGGGCAAATATGTACTGGTAGACTTTTGGGCAAGCTGGTGCGGACCGTGCAGGGCAGAGAACCCCAATGTGGTAAAGAATTTTAATGAATATAAGAACAAGGGCTTTACCGTTCTCGGGGTATCGCTTGACCAGCCGAATGCCAAAGACAAATGGATAAAAGCGGTGCATGACGACCACCTGAACTGGGCACAGGTTTCCGATTTGAAAGGATGGAAGAATGAAGCGGCATTACTTTATTCGGTGCGGGCTATTCCACAGAACTTTTTGGTTGGCCCTGACGGAAAGATCGTAGCTAAAAATATCAGGGGAGATGAATTAAATAAAACATTAGCCTCGATATTCTCAAAGTGACCAATTGATTATAAAGGATAGGCGGTATCGCTCTTAGTTTCCGACAATACAAAGAAGCTTTGGACAGAGGTTATTTTTGGCAGTGTTCCAAGCTTCCGGTAAAAACGATGATATTCCTCCATATCGCTAGTGGCTACACGGAGTATAAAATCAAATGTGCCGGTCATCTGAAAACATTCCATCACTTCAGGAAACTTAACTACTTCTTGTTCGAAAGTGGTTAAAGTGGCGGCTGTATGATCGTTCAACAGTACCTGGCTAAAGGCAATGAGTGTTTTGTTTAGCTTTTTTCTATCCAGTATCGCTACGATGCGTTGAATATAGCCTTGCTCTTTTAACCGCTTGATACGTTCGTGTATAGTTGCTATGGATTTATGAAGTTTATAGGATATTTCCTTGTTGGTAAGCGATGCGTCTTTTTGCAAAAGCTTTAAAATTTCAATGTCGGTATGGTCTGGTTCCGGATTGGTCATTTGTCCATTTAAAAAGTAAACTGAAAATAATCTTATATAGAACGAGTTTAAGGGTTGAAAATATAAAAAAACATAGTAAATATCAAATAATCCATAAAATTTATGGAAATAAAATAATTGATTGTTATTAATATCGGAATTATTGACTTTTATATTGTTTTATTAATGTTAAAAAAATGATAAAAAAGAATTACCTGCTAAATATCCTTTCGGAAGATAGAAAAGGATTGGTAAGTATTATTACCAGTATGTTAAACAGAAAGGGCATAGAAATAGAGAGCATATGTGCCGCAAAAACCGATGACCGCACAAATGTTTTGTTGACCATTGAGGTAGTTGCTAATGCTATTGAAATAAAAATGATGGTACTGAAAATTAGAAACATTGTTGACGTATATCATGCAGTGGCATGCTTGCTGGAGAATGCCGCTTATCACAAAGTTGCCCTTTATGTTTTGAATAAGGAGACATGTAATTCTGAGGTATATAATCATATGCAAAAATACGGTGCTGTAATTGTAGGTTATGATAAAGATTGCGTTATTATACAGAAAACAGGAAGGGACGAGCACATCCTGGCTTTATTTAACGTGCTGGACGGCAAGTATTTAAAAGGTTTCAGTAAGAGTGCGGCTATCGCGCTCAGGCCATTTGTAAATGACGATGAAGACCTGGTCATTAGCAGGGCGGCATAATATGCTGCCCTGCTATGCTTGTAATTAAACATGAGAACTAATCCAACTAAAATGTTATTTGATGAAAGAAATATAATGGCCGGCCTGACAATTGAATTAGAAACAAAGTTTACGCATTTATGGCACCTGGTTGGCAATACGCCGATGCTAAAACTTAAATATACTTATAACAATAAGCCAGGTGCCATATATGTAAAGTGTGAGAATTATAACCTCACTGGCAGTGTGAAAGACAGGATGGCATTGTACATCATGTCTCAGGCATATGAAGACAATGTAATAAAGCCGGGTAATGTAATTGTTGAAGCAACTTCGGGTAATACGGGTATTTCATTCGCAGCAATCGGTAAGGCTTTAGGGCATGAAGTAATGATCATGATGCCCGACTGGTTAAGCCAGGAACGCAAGGATATTATAAAGAGTTTGGGTGCCAAGATATATTTAGTGAGCAAAGCCGAAGGCGGATTTTTGGGTAGTATCAGAATAGCAGAATCTTTAGCAGCAGTTTCTGACAAATACTTTCTGCCAAAACAATTTGAGAATAAATACAACGCTGAAGCACATGAAATGACAACAGGGCCGGAAATATGGGAACAACTTAAAAGTGAAGGAAGGAAACCTGATGCATTTATTGCAGGCGTGGGCACAGGCGGCACAGTAATGGGAACCGGAAAATATTTGAAGTCGATGAACCCGTTGATCAGGATACACCCCCTTGAACCGGCAGAAAGCCCTACGCTCACAACCGGTTACAAGGTTGGCAGTCATCGGATACAAGGCATCTCTGATGAATTTATACCGGCAATTGTAAAGCTCGAAGAAATGGATAGCGTGGTGCAGGCAAATGACGGCGATGCTATTATAATGGCGCAAAAACTTTCAAGGCAACTTGGATTGGCTGTTGGCATTTCATCAGGGGCGAACGTCATCGGAGCCATTAAGCTACAGGAACAACTGGGAGGTGATGCCACCGTTGTGACGCTCCTCTGCGACAGCAACAAAAAATACCTGAGTACCGACCTGGTAAAAGATGAGCCTGTAAAGGAGGGTTATGTCTCTACAGAAACAATATTTACCGGTTACCAGCCGATAAGCAGGTTGCCCGGGCCGGTTTTACAAAGATCAATCAATAATTAAAATCAAATTAAAATGAAAAAGTATTATATCACAGCACTTATTGTACTATTATTCATCATAAAAAGCCAGGCGCAGGTATTGACTCCCGTGCACTGGAGTTATGCAGCAAAAAAAACAAGCCCGACCGAAGCTGTTGTATTTCTTAGAGCGACCATCGATCCGGGATGGCATGTGTACTCGCAAACCGTTAAAGATGGGGGCCCGATAAAAACCTCATTTTCATTTAAATCGTCAAAAGATTACCAATTGATTGGTAATACCATAGAGCCAACCCCTATTACCCGGAACGAGAAGGTTTTTAATATGGACGTTAGTTTTTTTGAAACATCCGTCACTTTCCAGCAAAAGATCAAATTAAAATCAAGCCAGGCCATTGTTACCGGCAGTTTGGAGTATATGACCTGCAACGACCGTCAATGCCTGCCCCCCGATGATATCGATTTTAGTATTCCGGTAAAATAACCTGGTAAGCAATGAAATTGATGTTTGCCAAACGGCATGCATGGCTATGCCTTTGCCTGCTTGTTTCCATTTGCTTTGGCTCGTGCTCAATAAAGCATGATACTGCTGCCGGTTTTGCAAGCCAGGCGGAGCCAGGATATTGGGTTATAAAAGCAGTTTTTCAAACCGGCTATTATCCCTACAGCATCCATGCATATAACCTACCGGGAAATGACGATATGGAAATAATCGGAGCAGATTATCATTTGGGCGGTCGTGGCCCCATCATGGTTGGATACTATTGCCGCGACAGGGAACAATGTATGCAACTCGTACAGCAGTTAAGCGAACTGGGCACAGTAGAAATCATCAGCATTAAAAGGACGTCCGAATAATAAATACAGGCATTAAAAAATGAGCATGAAATTTTTAAATATGATTACTGGCAAGGCTTTTATCCTGGCATTATTTACTTGCTGCTGTTTATTTACCAGTGTATATCTACATGCGCAGGACACTGTTTCATCTGCCGGCGTACAGTTTACATCCGCACCTGCCGCAGTTTTGGTAAAACAAAAATCCCATACAGTAGAAAAGGTTACCCAGGCTGCAAGCAGGCCCGCATCGAAAAAAACATTATGGAACATATTCCTTGCGGGGATAGCGGGAGGGTTCGCGGCTTTGCTTATGCCATGTATATTTCCAATGCTGCCGCTTACGGTTAGTTACTTCACCAAGACAGGTGAAAAGGGGAATGCAGCGGGCAAAGCTGCTATTTATGGGTTAAGCATTGTTGTTATTTACGTAATGATGGGCCTGCTGGTCACCATCTTATTTGGTGCAGATGCGCTAAATAGTTTATCAACAAATGGCATTTTTAACCTGGGGTTCTTTTTGCTGATAGTTGTTTTTGCAGCTTCGTTCCTGGGTGCTTTTGAAATTACGCTGCCATCCGGCTGGGTAAATAAAATGGATCAGCAATCAGATAAAGGCGGACTTTCGGGTTTATTCTTTATGGCAGCTACTTTGTCATTGGTATCATTCAGCTGTACAGGCCCTATCATAGGTACACTGCTGTTTCAGGCCGCTACCACGGGTGCGCTTCTTGGCCCGGCCATTGGTATGCTCGGCTTTGCTTTAGCGCTGGCTATTCCTTTTGTATTATTCGCCTTTTTTCCAAGTCTACTCAAATCATTGCCAAAGTCGGGCAGTTGGTTGAATAGCGTTAAGGTGGTATTAGGTTTCCTGGAATTGGCTTTATCGCTGAAATTTTTATCCAATGTCGATCTGGCCTATCACTGGCACTGGTTTGACCGCGAAGTGTTCCTGGTGTTATGGATCGTGATCTTTGCGCTGATGGGCTTTTACCTGTTGGGCAAGTTAAGCTTTTCGCACGATAGCCCCCTGGCTTTTATTTCGGTGCCGAGACTATTTCTCGCCATTGTTATTTTGGCTTTTACCATGTATATGATACCGGGCTTATGGGGCGCACCGCTCAAATCTATCAGCGCGTTTTTACCGCCACAAGCCACACAGGACTTTGATCTGTATTCACCCGGGAGTAATTCTTCAACATCCAACGTGGCACAGAATGACGACAAGCCGCATAAATATGCCGATCTTTTTGACAAACCAAAAGGCTTCAACCCGTTTTTCGATTATGCTGAAGGATTAGATTATGCAAAAAAAATCCACAAACCGGTAATGATAAATTTTACCGGGCATGCCTGTGTCAACTGCCGGAAAATGGAAGCGGATGTATGGACGGACAAACAGGTTTTTCGGATAATAAACAACGAGTATGTTTTGATACAGTTATATGTTGATGATAAAACTGACCTGGCCCAATCAGAGCAAACGGTAACACCCGAAGGCCGGGCCATTAAAACAATTGGCAATAAATGGAGCTATTTGCAAACCAGTCGGTTCCAGTCAAACTCGCAGCCGTTTTATGTTTTGCTTAACCCTGTTACCCAACAGCCGCTGGTTGACCCGCAGGGCGCCGATTATGAATCGGCCGACTATTTAAAATATCTTCAATCGGGCCTTACGGCCTATAATGATAAAGGAGCGTTTGTTAATAAATGAGTGTTTGTTTGATTTAATGAAGTCTTCAGTCGTTCTTGAGATTAGTTAATAGTTAATTAAAGGCACCCCGTGAAGCAGGTGCTTTTTTTGTTGAAAATAGAAAAGCAATGTAAATTGCAAATGACCGGCATTTTTTAGACCAATGAGGTTATCTGTGAATTACGTTTTACAGTAGCTTTTTCTTATATTGCCTGATGAAGAGCTTAAGAAATGCCGATAAGAAGTATAGAAAACGAAAAAGAACTACTTCTGGAGATTGCCAAAGGAAACCAAAAAGCCTTTGCCGGGCTTTTTAATGCCTACAATAATCAATTAAGCGAATATATTCTCATGATCACGGCTTCAGAAGAAATGACTGAAGAGATCATCCTCGATGTATTCGTAAAAATATGGATGAACAGGCTTGATCTTGCTAATATTGAAAATTTCTCATCTTACATTTTTATACTTACACGTAATTATACGCTCAATTGTATTCGCAAAATGGTAAATGAGCGAAAAAAAAAGGATGCTTATACATTACATTTAGCCGATGACGAAAAATATTCACTAAATGAATTAAACGACGATAAAGATTATGCTGAAATAATTGAAAAAGCCGTTGCTCAATTGCCTCCGCAACAGCAGAAAGTCTTTATTCTGAAACGCGAAGGAAAAAAAAATGGTGATATCGCCGCCGAACTTAGTATCTCCCCGGAATCTGTAAGAAAATATTATCAATGGGCGGTTAAATCCGTGTCCGGATATGTAAAATCCCATATTGAGGTAAGCGTTATACTTGCTTGCGTAGGTGTTTTTTGCAAGTAGAAGGAAGAATTTTTACTTTTCTTGAAGAAAAACTATCACAATCTTAAGTTTTTGTTAAATAATTAAAAATTCTATATCCCGTTTTTCCATCTTTTGTGTCTTTAGTACAAAAACAGATCAATTACAGATTGTAATTTCTGTTTATAAGAACAAAGAAAATGGCAAACAGAAGATTAAGCGACTTATTTAATCGGTTTATCGCAAAGAAAACACCTCCCTCTGAAAGTGAAGAGCTAATGGAGCTTATCGCGGCTGAAGAAAATGAGGAGCAGGTTAAGGGACTATTTAAAGCTTCATGGGACAACTTTAATGCTAGTACTCCACCATTCAGCAATGAAAGGAGTAAAAAAATCTTACAACGGCTACTACAACGGATAGAACCGGCTAAAACCAGGAGTTTATGGCCCACAATTGCCGCTGCCGCATCTATACTTCTGTTCCTATCCTTTGGCACTTATTTTATCTTGCAAAGACAGGCATTACAGCATACAAAAGAAAATGCCGCAGCTATCAAGCCTGGTCAAAACAAAGCCATTCTTACCTTAGGCAATGGTAGCCAGATCGTTCTATCCGGAACAAGCAACGGAAAAATTGCTGTTCAGGGAAATATTATTATTAATAAGACTGTGGGGGGACAAGTGGTATATACCGTTGCCGATGGGACACCGTTGGTATCGGAATTTAATACTATCACCACGCCCCGAGGCGGCCAGTATCGTTTAACCTTGTCTGATGGCACCAACGTTTGGCTAAATGCCGCGTCTTCTATCAAATATCCAACAACGTTTACCGGTAAAGACAGGCTGGTAGAACTGACCGGTGAAGCCTACTTCGAAGTTGCCCATAACAAAGCAATGCCGTTCAGGGTAAAAACCGCCACCCAGATTGTTGAGGTATTGGGCACTCATTTTAACATAAACGCTTACGGGGATGAAAGCTTTACAAAAACCACTTTATTGGAAGGATCAGTTAAAGTAACTCATAACAACGAGGAAAAAATACTTGTACCCGGGGAGCAATCCAGCCTTAATTCCAACTCATTTAATGTAGCAAAAGCAAATGTTGAAGAAGTCGTCGCCTGGAAAAATGGCTATTTCAGGTTTAGTAATGCGTCATTACCTGTAATACTGAGGCAGTTTTCGAGATGGTATGATATAACCGTTGTTTATGATCAATCCATGAATGATCAGTATTTCAACGGTAAGATAACGCGCAGTGCTGATCTGTCCCGGGTACTCCAAATTCTTGAAAAAGGTGGCGTACGGTATAAAGTAGATGGCAGGCAACTAACTATAATTGATGATAAGTAAAAATAATTAACCCTGATAATTTAAACTAAAGCAAGGAGGTAATTGAAAGCATAGTTACATAAAATCCAAAACGGTACCCAAAAAAGAACCGGAAGTGCTGGTAACACTCCCGGCGAATGATTGGGCTAACCGCAAAAAAATCGAGTTGAAAGAAGTTTGAACCATTTAACCCAAACATTACAAAAGTATGCAAATAAACTTACGTGCTAAAATGCCCGATAATTACCGGCATTTCACGACTAAATTATTTCTGGTGATGAAAGTAACAACATTTCTGATAATCATCGCTAGTCTCCATGTATCAGCTACGGCGTTTTCACAAAAAATAACATTATCAGAAAAAAATGCCCCTATAGCTGAAGTATTGGATAAAATACAGGAGCAAAGCGGCTATGAGTTTTTTTATAACAGCAAGGCGCTTACCGATGCCGGTAACGTAACCGTTATTGTTAAAGATGCAACGGTAAACGAAGCATTGGAACAGCTTTTTAAAGACCAGCCTTTTACGTATTCTATTGACAACAATACTATAATTGTAAGGCCTGCCGAAAAATCATTAAAAGATAAAATAAAGGAACTTATCGGCTTGCCTGCGAGCCTCACAGGCCTGGTCGTGGATAGTTTACAGGAACCTTTGCCCGGCGCGTCTGTAAGCCTGATAGGGCCCACAAGTTTCCAAACAACCACTGACAGTAAAGGACAGTTTAAATTTCAGGCCGTTCCTGATGGCACTTATGATTTAGTCATCAGCTATGTCGGTTACCAAAAGCTGGCAAGAAAAATCGAAGTAACTGGTGCCGACATAAGATTAGCTTTCACCATGCACCCCAGTTCAGATAAGCTGGACGAAATTTTAGTTACCGGCTACAGTACAACAACGCAACGCTTAAGCACCGGCGCAATAAGTAAAGTTTCCGGTTCAACTATAGAAATGCAGCCAGTGTCAGACCCTATACTTGCCCTGGAAGGCCGCGTACCGGGTTTGTTTATTACACAAACTTCAGGTACTGCAGGCGCAACCTTAAACGTTACCATTAGGGGGCAAACGGATTTCAGCGTTGTCGGTGCAACACCCCCGTTATATGTAATTGATGGTGTACCCTACAGCAGCACCCCGGTAGAAAGGTCAATTGGCGGCTATGCCTTTGTGGGTAATGGTTTTAACCCTTTGAATACCATCAATCCATCGGATATAGAAAGCATTGATGTATTAAAAGATGCAGATGCTACCGCCATTTATGGCTCAAGGGGAGCTGCAGGCGTAATCGTGATCACTACCAGGAAAGGCAAAGCAGGCAATACAAAATTTAGTGTAGAAGTAAGTGATGGATATGGCGAGGCATCCCACCTGGTTCAAATGGCAAGCCTTTCGCAGTATTTGAGTATCAGGCGCCAGGCTTTTGCAAATGATGATATTACGCCAACTGCTGCTAACGCACCCGATTTATTTACTTATAGCCAAACTGCCAGTACAAATTTCGGGAACTTGCTTCTTGGCAATACCTCGCACCAATCAAATGCTGCTTTTAACGTGTCAGGCGGAGATGCTTATACGCAATTTATATTTGGCGGTAACCTTCGTCATGAATCGACTATTTATGATACCAATACCGCAGATAACGCTGAGCAGTTTCACCTGAGCGTACAGCATAAGAGTCATGATAATAAATTATCATTAGGCGTTAATGTTAGCTACAATATTGATCATAATGCTGTTCCTTCTTATACCATATCATCAACCAATTATGGCTTACCGCCAAACTATCCGTTGTACAATAGCAATGGTAGTTTGTATTGGGGTACAGGCTATTCTAATCCGCTGGCCGCGTTTAACTCAGATTTTGATCTGAAAACCAATAACCTGTCAACCAATGCTACGCTTGGCTATAACATTTTACCCGGCCTGAAATTTACTGCAGATGCTGGCTACAATCTGAATAATGCAACCGGTGTTTTCATTACCCCATCAGATGCCAATAACCCGGCATATAATTATACTCCAATTGCAGAATTGGATAATAACTATGTAAAAACATACATAGCGGAACCAAAGTTTACTTATACCTATATTTTAGGCAAAGGAAAATTCACCGCGTTGGTTGGTGCTACCTGGCAGGAAACACAAACCGTACAGCCTTATTTTTTACTTGGCACATATGCAGACCCTCAGCTGGCAACCAGTTTAACTGCTATGACCATACTGGCGAAGTCATCTAATTATTCTGATTATAGGTATGATTCGGGCTATGGGCGCTTAGAATATGAATGGAATGATGAATTACTGTTTAGCGGTAATATCCGCAGGGATGGTTCATCGCGTTTTGGCGCAGACAAACAGTTTGGAACATTTGGCAGCGGCGCCGCAGCCTGGATATTTTCTAAAGAAAGCTTTATTAAGGATAACTTACCGTGGTTGAGCTTTGGTAAACTAAAAACAAGCTACGGTACTGCCGGTACGGATGCTGTGCTTGCTAATTATGCTTATGAATCCCTTTACAATGCAGGGCAGCCTTATGGAGCATATACCAGTTTTACTCCTTCGCTCAGTAACACTGAGTTACAATGGGAAGTAACTAAAAAGCTGGATGCCGCCATTGACCTTGGGTTTTTACAGGACCGCTTCTTATTGTCGGCAGATTATTATCGTGACCGTACCAGTCACTTATTAGGTCAAAGTCCATTGGCCTCACAAACCGGCTTTACGAGTTTCAACGGAAACCTGCCAAATGGCGCGGTAGTACAAAATAAAGGTTTGGAAATGGAGCTGACCAGCAATAATATTAAAAAGAAAGATTTTAGCTGGACAACCTCCATTAACTTCACTATGCCGCAAAATAAATTATTGTCATTCCCTAATTTCTCTACTTCTTCTTACTCCAATGGCAGCTATGTAGTAGGCCAGTCGCTTAACGACATCTATGTTTTTCATTTTACCGGTTGGAAAAATGGCATTGGAACAGTGCAAACAGCTAATGCCAGTGGTATTCCTACTTATGGCATAGCAGCGAATGGTAAAGGCGATGAGTACATTGACGGAAACACCGACCCTAAATTCTACGGTGGCCTTAGCAACACTATAAGCTATAAAGGTTTTCAGTTGGATTTCTTATTACAGGGAGTGGACAGAAAAGCGGCAAGCGGTAATTCCTATTTCGGTGCAGTACCCGGCATGGGATATGATATACCTGAAGCTTGGGCAAGCCTCCCAATAAAATATACAACTACTTACGGGACGCCATCAGCTAACGGATATAATTACTATCTCAACTCAAATGCAAATATTGAAAATGCCTCTTACCTGCGGTTAAAAAATGTATCGCTTGCTTATAATTTTCCGTCGTCGGTATATAAACATATAGGTATGTCTGGCTTGCAGTTATATGTACACGCGCAAAACGTGTTTACAATCACCAAATATCAGGGCCTTGATCCGGAAACGCTTTCAAACGCAGTGCCAACCATCAGGATGATGATAGCAGGTATTAAAACCACTTTTTAAAAATTAGGATCCATGAAAAAGATTAAAAACAATATAACATACGGTTGTGCCGGGCTTGCACCGGGCAAAAAATACAAAACATACTGCTTAGTGTTTGTTATCGGAATTTTTGCTTTAGGTATATTAAATAGTTGTAAAAAATTGATCGTGCCTAATCCTCCAGGTTCAAATTTGGCAACGTCAACTGTTTTTACAGATTCTGTAACCGCGCAAGCCGCTATTGCAGGTATGTATAACACAATATCGTCCGCTACTTATACTGAAACCTTATCTACCAGGTGCAGTTTTACCGCAGATGAATTGAATTATTTAACTACCGGCTATAATCAATTTACAACTAATACTATACCGGTAACTGACCCTGATATAGAAAGCATATGGTCATCAAGTTATAGTATAATTTTTCAAGCCAATAGCATAATAGCTGGCGTAACAAATAGTACCACGTTATCTGCAAGCTTTAGAAACAGGTCATTGGGCGAGGCTTTGTTTATAAGGTCGCTCTGTTACTTTTACCTGGTTAACCTATATGGTGATGTCCCGCTTATTTTAGGTACCGATCTGGGCACAAACGAAACCGCTCCCCGTACGGCAACGGCCGCGGTGTACAGCCAAATCATCAGTGATCTTAAATTGGCGCAAAGCTATCTGCCGGCCAACTATACTTTTGTAACGGGTTCTGCCAGGACAAGGGCCAACAAATTTGCGGCCACAGCGTTGCTGGCAAGGGTTTACCTGTATCAATCAGACTGGGTGGATGCTGAAGCACAGGCTACCACGGTTATTAACAGTACACTATTCGCTTTGCCTGATGATTTGACAACGGTGTTTACGCCTGCCAGCCAGGAAGCGATTTTCCAGTTTTATAATAGTGCTACGGGCTACACTTATTATGCAGCAACGGTTTTACCAAACCCGGTCACCCTTGTTCCATATTATTCTTTTACAAGTGAGCAATTGGCTGCTTTTCAGGCGGGAGATAAACGCAGAACGACCTGGATAGCATCATTAGTGTATAGTGGTACAACCTATTATTATCCTTATAAATATAAAAACCTGACAACCGGCGCAAATGCCGAATACTATACCGTATTAAGAATTGCCGAGCAATACCTGATCAGGGCGGAGGCACGTGCCGAGCAAAACAATACTTCCGGCGCTATAACCGACCTTAATGCGATCCATAATCCGGGTCGCGTTAATCTTCCGCTATATGCAGGTGCTACCGACCAGGCATCAGTTTTAACGGCCATTATGAATGAACGCCAGGTAGAGTTATTTGCCGAATGGGGCCATCGCTGGTTTGATCTGAAGCGTACCAATACGGCTAATACTGTTTTGGGGGCTGAAAAACCAACATGGAAATCAACGGATGTACTTTTCCCTATCCCGCAGACAGAAAGAACCAATAATTCTAACCTGACGCAAAACCCGGGCTATTAACAAAAATTAGTTTAACCGGTAAACCATTGGTTTACCGGTTAAATTTAAAAAGCATTAAATCAAAATCATCATGTATAAGATCAGATTGATGGCCTTTAGGGGCTTTGAGGGGAAATTATTTGGCGTGAATTTTAATCGCCGGACGATATTACTGTTTTTCATACTGTCCATTGCAACGGGGCTGCAGGCGCAGCAAAAATTTGTCATCGAAGGCAATATAGAAGGGCTGAACAAGCAAATGAAAGTAATGCTGACTTATGCGGCAGGTAACAAACGAATAGATGATTCCACGGTAACAAAAGACGGAAAATTTTACCTGGAGGGAAGCATTGACAGGCCGCGAATAGTAAATCTTTCGCTCAGATCTGTGGCGCCTAAACTACAGCCGGGTGCAATGACTGCACAAATTGCGATGAACCGCGATGCCCAATCTTTTTATTTAGTACCCGGTACAACCATTATCAATGCCAAAAGCCTGAAATCAGCATTGATAACCAATCCGGTAGAAGGCGACTATCTTAAACTGATGCAACAGCTGAAACCGCTGGAAGATATGATGGCAGCCAATGATCAACATTGGATACTGAATAAGGATAACAGGGATTCGGTAAAAATTTACCATGCTAAAAGACTGTCACTTTATCGGGCAATGGATAATATCCGGCAGAATTTTGTAATAGCCAACCCAGGTTCATATGTATCAATTGATTATATGCTAAGCCAATATCATGTAATAAGTGATCCTGAAAGTTTTGAAGGCATGTATGAAGGCATGTCGCCGGATTTTAAAAATTCGGCGGACGGACAAAAAATTAAAGAGGCTATTGAGCTCACCAAACAATTTGCCATTGGCCAGCGGGCCATAGCGTTTACCCAAAATGATACCAGCGGCAAACCGGTTTCCCTGGTGTCCTTAAAAGGTAAATATATTCTGATCGATTTTTGGGCAAGCTGGTGCGGCCCCTGCCGTGCCGAATACCCTTACCTACGTAAGGCCTACGACAAATTCAAAGATAAAAACTTCGAGATCATCGGTGTTTCATTGGATGATAAAAGGGACTTATGGACCAATGCCATCAAAGCGAATAATTTTACCTGGCTGGAAGTATGTGATTTAAAAGGCCGTCAAAATGAGGTAGTGAGGGCTTACGGAATTAACGCTATACCGCAAAGCCTGCTGCTTGACCCACAAGGCTTTATTATAGCAAAAAATCTGCGGGGAGACGACTTGGTTGAAAAACTGGAAGAAGTGATTGGCACTAAAAATTAAACTTAAATCTTATGTATAAATTCCTATCGTTAATAATTACCCTGTCCCTTTTTACGGCTGTAAAAGGGCAGCAAAAATTTATTGTCCAGGGGAAAATAGAAGGTATAAGCAACGGCACAAAGATAATATTAGCCAGGTTTATTGATGGAAAAGGCGGACAGGAACCCGATACCGCTTTTATAGAAAATGGCGGGTATGAATTTCAGGGAGATATCAGCAGGCCTGTGAGGGTTTCACTATATATACCACAAACTGCAATGAATAACCCCTCTGGTTTTTCATACAGTCGTACTTTTTTCTTATGCCCCGGTTTAACCGCCATAACAGGCAAAGATATTGGGTCGGCTGCAATTTCCGGGAATTCACAGGAACATGAATACGAACAGGAAGTGAATGAATTGAACCAGCTATATAAGCCCTGGAGGGATTCACTGGCACATCTTAATATTAAAACAATAGATTTTAAAAGTAAAGATGCCTTAAAAATGGCTCAAGCCAATGCCGAGAAATTTCATACGGAGTTTAATAGGGTAGAGCAGGAATTTATCCGCGCATATCCAGACTCTTACGTGTCCTTAGACATGTTGGAAAGCGATGCCCGTTTAATCCTGCATCCCGACGATTTTGAAAACTGCTATATGCTTTTGAGCGCACATTTAAAACATACGCCTGAGGGTAGGTTGTTGCGCGAACGGGGAATGCTGGCCTTGAAGTATTCCATTGGCAAACCGGCGCTGGATTTTAGCCAGGTTGACGCAAATGGGAACAAGTTATCGCTGGCATCATTAAAAGGGAAATACGTTTTAATTGATTTTTGGGCAAGCTGGTGCGGCCCCTGCCGCACGGAATACCCTTATTTAAAAAAAGCGTACGCGCAATTTAAAGGCAAAGGTTTCGAAATTGTAGGGGTATCGCTGGATAATGATAAAGCGGCCTGGCTTAACGCGATAAACGAGAATGGCTTTGACTGGCCCGAGGTATGCGATTTAAAAGGCCGCAAAAATGAGGTGGCATTGGCCTATGGCGTAACCGGTATACCCGAAAGTTTTCTGATCGACCCGGCAGGGAAAATAATCGCCAAAAACCTGCGTGGCGATGATCTTATTCAAAAACTGAGTGAAGTAATTAAAACAAGTAAATAAAATGAAAAAATTGATTCTGATGGCTTTGGCCATACTACCACTTATGGTAAGTGCACAAAGTGCTGATTATGTAATAAAGTTTAAAGATGATGCTACTCCGGCATCAACAGTTGTACGTATTTTTTATGACGTAAATGGCAAACAAATTTCGGATAGTGCGCGGATGATTAATGGCGCTTTTACTTTCAAGGGAACCACCCCTTACCCTGTTACAGCAAGGTTATGGGCACACAATAATCCGGTCGGATATACAAATGGCCACCTGCCCGATCAATTGATGTTTTATATTGATAAGGGCGAAATAAATATAAAAGCTAAAGATTCTATAAAATATGCTGTAGTAACAGGGTCACAGCCTACCATTGATTTTTCTAACCTGCAATTATTTATGAATGATGCAACCACGGTTATCCTGCAAATGAATGCTGAAAGCCTTTCGATAAGGAAAACGGATGATGCTCAGGTAAAGGCTGATTTTAAGATTAAATATCAAAAGGCAGTTGATAAATATAAAGACCGTTTGTTGCAATATGTTAAGCAAAATCCCGATTCTTATGCCAGCCCATTGGCATTAAGGCAGTACGCCGGGCAACATATGGACCTCACTGTAATTGAGCCTTTATATAAAAGTCTATCACCCAAAGTACTTGATACAAAGGCTGGCGCGGAACTGAGAAAAGCGATGGAAGCAGCAAAAATTGTTGTAGGCAGCGTGGCCCCTGACTTTACCCAAAATGACACCAGCGGCAAACCTGTAAGCTTAAAGGACTTTCGAGGCAAATATGTATTACTGGATTTTTGGGCCTCGTGGTGCGGGCCTTGTCGTGCAGAAAATCCCAATTATGTAAGGAACTATAACAAATATCACGACAAAGGTTTTGATATGCTCGGCGTGTCGTTCGACAGGCCGGGGGATAAACAAAAATGGATAGATGCCGTTCATACAGACGGACTGTTATGGACACAGGTTTCAGATCTGCAATTCTGGGAAAATAACGTAGGGAAAATTTATGATATCAGGTCAATCCCTCAAAACTTCCTGATCGACCCTACCGGCAAAATAATTGCCACAAATCTACGCGGCGAGGACCTGGATAAGAAACTGGCAGAAATATTTAAATAAACTAAATGAAAAAGAACTTAATTAATATACTGGCCTTGCTGCTTTTGAGCGGTTTAGCTGTACAGTCAACAGCTCAACAAGCCAAACTTGTTCAAAGGGTTGTAAAAAAGGGCGACGAATTGGTCATACCTTATCAAAAATATGTTTTGCCGAATGGGCTAACTGTTATTTTAACCGAGGATCACTCCGATCCGATTGTTCATGTAGATGTGATGTACCATGTGGGTTCGGCACGCGAAGAGATCGGAAAATCCGGATTTGCACACTTTTTTGAGCATATGATGTTTGAAGGCTCTGATCATGTAAAAAGCGGCGATCATTTTAAAATTATTAGTGCAGCAGGCGGAACATTAAACGGCAACACCACCCGCGACCGGACCACTTATTTTGAGACGGTGCCCAGCAACCAGCTGCAAAAAATGCTGTGGCTGGAGTCTGACCGCATGGGTTTCCTGATGAATGCCGTTACGCAGGAGAAATTTGAGATCCAGCGTTCAACTGTTAAGAATGAACGCGGGCAGAATTACGATAATCGCCCTTACGGCCTGGCCAGCGAAGCAGTTTCAAAGGCGCTTTACCCGTACGGGCACCCTTATTCGTGGTTAACCATAGGTTATGTGGAAGACCTGAATAAAGTGGATGTAAATGACCTGAAACGCTTTTTTATGCGGTGGTACGGGCCAAACAATGCTACGCTTACCATAGGCGGCGATATCGACCCGAAACAAACACTGGCTTGGGTTGAGAAATACTTTGGTACTATTCCCCGTGGGCCCGACGTGGAGAAAACCATTCTGCCGGCACCGGTAATAAGCAGCGACCGTTATATTTCCTACACTGACAATTATGCCAAGCTTCCGTTATTGTACATTGATTATCCTGGCGTAAAACTGTTTGACAAAGATGCCGCGGCGCTTGATGCACTATCGCTGATCATTGGGCAGGGAAAGAATTCTATATTCTATCAAAATTTTGTTAAAACCAGGAAAGCTGCCCAAGCCACTATGGGTTCTGAAAATAATGAGCTGGCTGGCAACATGGCTATAATAATTGCGCCTTACCCCGGCCAAACACTCGCCGATATGAAGGCTACGGTGGCCGCATCATTTGCAGCGTTTGAAAAAAATGGTGTATCTGACGATGATCTTGCCCGTTTCAAAGGTACTGCTGAGTCAAATTATATCAACTCAGTTGCAAGCATTTCCGGAAAAGTGAATGAACTGGCAGAAGATCAAACTTTTACAGGTGATCCTAACCAGATCGGCAAACAACTGGCAGACATTCAAAAAGTAACCAAGGCAGATGTGATGCGCGTATATGATCAATACATCAAAGGAAAAGCATCGGTTATCTTAAGCGTATTACCAAAAGGCAGTCCACTACAACCTGTTGCAACGGATAATTACACGGTTGACCAGGCTGGTTACAAAGTCCCTGACTATGGTTATGCCGGCTTGACATACCATAAGCCCAAAGATAACTTCGACAGAAGCATTCAACCACCGGCTGGCCCAAATCCTGTTGTAAAGGTTCCTCCGTTTTGGACGGCCGAAATGCCAAACGGCATAAAAATAATAGGCGCTTACAACAATGAAATTCCAACAGTTTCTTTGTCGGTAAGTATTAAGGGCGGTGGTTTATTAGTGGCAAAAGACTCCTCAAAAGCCGGTCTGCCAAATATTGTTGCGCAATTGTTAAATGACGAAACAACAAATTATACAGCCGAGCAAATGAATGCGCAGTTAGAAAAATTGGGTAGCAGCATTCAGGCAGGCAGCACTGTTGACGCTACCGTCTTTTACGTATCCTCATTAACCAAAAATCTTGATGAAACAATCTCATTGTTAAAAGAAAGACTTTTCCATCCAAAGTTTACACAGGAAGCACTTGACAGGGTAAAGAACCAAACTATGCAAGGCTTCCAGATCGCAAAGACTCAACCCGCCAGTATTGCCGCGACGGTATTTAACAAAGTGCTTTATGGTAAAAAAAATGTCCGCACTTATGCCTTACTCGGGAATGAGCAAACGGTACCTAATATCACACTGGCTGATGTTCAGGCGTATTACGATAATTATTTTGCACCTAATTTAACCGATGTTGTAGTGGTAGGTGATGTTACCGAAACTGAAATAAAAAGCAAAATATCATTCCTGGACAAATGGCAGAAAAAGCAAGTAACAGTCCCGGACGCGGATACAACAACAAAGCCCGTTGCAGCAAATACAGTATACCTGGTTAATGTACCGCATGCGGCTCAATCCGAAATCAGGATTGGATATGTTACCGGCCTTAATTATGATGCAACCGGTACTTTTTACAAACTCGGTTTAGTCAACTATACATTGGGAGGAGGTTTTAACAGCCGTTTAAACCTGGATCTGCGTGAAGAAAAAGGTTGGACTTATGGCGCCAGTTCCGGATTTAATTCAGGAAAATATGGTGGTGTGTTCATTGCCAGCGCCGGCGTACGTGCCTCTGCTACAGATAGCGCTGTAACTGAATTTGTACAAGACATTAAACGCTATGCCGCCAACGGGATCACCCCTGCTGAACTTGCATTTACCAAAAGTTCAATAGGGCAGAGTGATGCTTTAAAATATGAAACCAATAATCAAAAGGGTGCTTTTCTTTCAAGGATACAGAATTATAACCTGAAGGCTAATTTCGTTGACGAACAAAATACAATCCTTGCAGGTATAACTACAGATCAGATTAATGAATTGGCAAAGAAATACCTTGATCCGGTTAAGATGAGCATTCTGGTAGTAGGCGATAAAGACAAAGTAATGATCGGGCTTCAAAAATTGGGTTATCAAATAATTGAACTTGATGCAGACGGAAATCCGAAATAAAGTAATATCGTTGCCGGTGTAACGGCAGTAATATTCAAGCTACCCTAAATTATCAGTAATGAAAAAGTATCCCATAGTGATATTATTAATATACTACTGTTCACATTAAAAATTAAGGCGCAAATACTTACGCCTGTTCTTGGAGTTATGCAACAAAAGGAATAGGCACAAATGAGGCAGTTGTATTTTTGCGGGCAGCCATAGATGAAGGCTGGCATGTTTACTCACAAATGGTGAAAGAGGGTGACAAGTAAAAACGACTATCACTTTTAACGCTTCAAAAGTTATCAAAATGAAAACGATGCTTACCAAATGTTATATATGGCCATGCCTTTGCCTGTTAATTTGTAGTAGCTTTTTTTCCTGTGCTTTACAGTGGGGAATAAATAAGTCTTCACTATCCGTTCTAACCCAGGAACAATGCCTTACTTTACAAGTAAAAATAAGGTTATTGCCAGGCTTCAATAGTCAGGATTTACCCTTATGCGGTCTGCAGAACATTGCTTCAGTTCATGATGCGGTAATAAACTATTCGCAAAACGATTCTAATGAATTTATACTGAAATACCATTTTACTATTAAAGGAGAGCGCGACAGTGTTGTGGCGCAGTTACTGACTTCAGGAACGATAAATATTATTAGTATTACGAAAACACCTAATTGAAAACGGGCCTAAAATCAATGTAAGCGTCTCAAACCTAAAAAGAGGTTAGATCGATTTAAAATACGAACCATAAAAAACATTAAAGTCTTCAATCGTTCTTTATAAGATCAGAGTTAAAAAGCAAAGCATCTTAGAAGCAGATGTTTTGTTTACTATTTAAAAATTGTCTCTTAATTGCAGATGAAGTTTCTATTATTAAACCTGGTTATAAATGTGGCCGGCTGATATCTATTTTATATACAGCGATTTATATTGAACAAAAAAAGAGACGTCCATAATTGAACATCTCTTTAAGTGCCTGGTAGTACAATTCTCGAGCCAAAGTTCTTGTTCATGGATAGATGATAATTATTCCGTCGTTAGCGCGCAACATTATTCGTCAATAATTTCAGCTTACGATACCCGCTAAATGCTATTCAGATTTACTTAAAAAATGAAGTGTTTCCCCTTTTAGTTTTCTTGATGTTGCCTCAATAATCAGTTTGCCTGCTTTATTATCCGCCCGCATTAAAATGGTAGCTATACCGCCCTTGCCTGTACAGTGCCGGGCTAGTAGAGGAATAGATTTTTTTCAAAAAACTCTTGTTTTAATAAATATCTTCTTACCTTGTGGTCAAATTAACCATAAGTATTTTTATACGAATGGTTATTAGAACCGATTGTAAATCCCAATCCTAATAATAACTTAATTGTGCGATATGAAAAAACACATCATCAAATTGGCATGTCACTCCATCACCATCTTCTTGAACCGTAATTTTGGTTTACCGTTATTATTTGTAATGCTGTTAATTACATACAGCTGCAAAAAGAAGGAAACGCCTACCCCCACAGTGGTAACGCCAGCAGATACGACAACACTAAGATCAACTGCGTCCTTCCCGGTTGGCTCGGCTATGAACCCGGACCTGATAAAGGATAACACATTTTATTATAAAATTGCCAGTACGCAATATTCGAGCCTGACACCTGAAAATGTGATGAAGTTTGCGGCGACAGAACCGGCCCTTAACCAGTTTAGCTATTCCGACGGGGATTATTTAGTTTCATTTGCTGAACAGAACCACATGCGTGTGCATGCCCATAATTTAATATGGTATTCGGACCTCCCGAATTGGGTCGTTAATTTCCAGGGAGATTCATCGGCGTGGGAGGGAATCTTTAAAACACATATAGATAGTGTCGCCAGTCATTTTAAAGGTAAGGTTACTTCATGGGATGTTGTAAACGAAGCCATAAGGGACGATAACGGAACTTTGCGCAACCAGGATGTAAGTGCGGGAGACGGCAGTATATGGCGGCAGCATTTAGGCCCGGATTATATTGCACGCGCCTTTCAATATGCACATGCGGCCGATCCGAACGCATTGTTATTTTATAACGATTACGGCCAGGAATATGACGTGGTAAAACTCGATTCTATTATAGCTTTGGTTACCGGGTTAAAAGCGAGAGGGATACCCATCTCGGGAATCGGTATGGAAATGCACATCAATGTAAATGATAACAATACAGGTATAACAACAGCTTTGCAAAAGCTGGCAGCCACTGGTTTACTGATCCATATATCAGAGTTAGATATTTCGCTAAATCCAGGCAACAATCAGAGCCTTGTGTTGACGGACGCGCTTGAGCAGGCGCAATCTGCCGAATATCAATTTGTTGCTGAGACTTACCAGGCCTCTGTCCCGGCAGCGCAGCGATATGGAATTACAACCTGGGAGTTTAGCGATGCTGCAAGCTGGATACCGGGCTATTATAACCGCCCTGACTGGCCGTTGCCTTTTGACGTGAACTATAATAAAAAACCGGCTTTTTACGGATTGCTGACCGGACTACAGAAGTAACCGGTTTTCCCGCTCCAATTGGTATTTGCCGACAGCACTAAAAATGTTATTATTAAAAGAAAGTATCTCTTATAATTCAAAAGAAAACCCTTTTTCTTTAAAATTATCATACACTTTCTTATCGAACCTGAAGAGCTTTGCAGCGCGATGAGGCACGTTTTGCTGAATTTCGTTGCAAGGCACAAGCAGGTTCATTTTTGTTAATTTTCTTCTGAAATTAGATTTATCTAATTGTGTCCCTAAAATTGCCTCGTAAAGTTCAAGGAGTTCAAGTAAGGTGAATTTTTCAGGCAAAAGATTAAACCCGATTGGTTCATATTGTATTTTGTGCTTTAAAAAGTTAAAACATTTGTCCAGTATTTTGCGGTGGTCAAATGCCATTGCGGGTAATTTACGCACATCAAACCATTGTGCATCAGACACGGTAACACCGGCATGAAGTTCAATATCTTCCGTACTAACCAGTGCATAATAAGAAATCGTTATTACACGCCTGCTGGGGTAACGGTTTACTTCGCCAAACGTCTGGAATTGCTCTAAATAAATTTTTGTTACTGAGGTTTGCGCCTTGAGTATCCGGTATGCAGCGGCGTCAATATCCTCGTTATATTTAATCCAGCTTCCGGGCAAAGCCCATTCGCCTTTTGTAACGCCCTGTCCGTGTTTTACCAGCAGAGCATATAAAATCCCATGCTTAAATCCAAATACCACACAGTCAACCGAAATCGCATCAATTATTTCATCAGAAAAATCCATTTTATGCCTATAAGTAACAGATGTATTGAATGAGCTAAATAAAGTAAGAATTACGCGAAATGCATCTTTTTTTTAGAAGTTTTTTTTATTTGTATACCATCAATATTAATTTAATTACCTCATTTATAGCAATTTATGCGTATTTATTGGAAAATATTTGCATTTAATATAAATATCTAATTACCTTGTGGTCAAATTAACCATAAGTCACGGTACCTACGGCTTAGAAGAAACCAATTATAAATATTAACGCTTAACTAAATTAATATATATGAGGAAAAAATAACACATTCAAAAAAAATATTTAAAACCAACTAATTGATATTCAATATATTAAAACTATTGAAATAGAGGGATAGTATGTCCCTGCAATTTTAATAGGGCCCAATTTAAACCAATTTAATTTAAGCTATATGAAAAAACTCATTATCAAATTGAGTTGTTCCCTGATTTTAATGCTTATCTCCGTAACAGCGCTTTTTGCCCAAACGGCTACCATATCTGGAAAAGTAACTGATAGTACAGGTGCTGTGTTGCCCGGCGTAAACGTTTCAATCAAGGGTTCAACAAACGGAACCACAACCAACACAAGTGGTTTCTATAAAATAGCAATCCCTGTATCTGTAGCTAATCCTGTTCTTTCTTTTTCCTACATAGGTTACATTACACAGGAGTTGCCAATCCAAAATACGACTAATTTCGACATTGTTTTAAGTAAAGTTAAATCATCACTATCGGAGGTTGTTGTTATCGGCTATGGAAGTCAATCCAAACGGGATATAACAACTGCCATAGGAACAGTAAGCGGCAAAACAATTGAATCGCTGCCCGTCTATACCTCAGAACAGGCATTACAGGGTACGGTTGCCGGGATAACTGTAACCCAAAATTCCGGCTCGCCCGGCTCGCCGTTAACCATAAGGGTCAGGGGTACGGGAACTGCCGGTGATGCTGATCCATTGTTTATAGTCGATGGTTTGCAAGTGCCGGATATTAACTATTTAAACCCGTCAGACATTGCCAGTATGTCGCTTCTGAAGGATGCTGCAGCTGCGGCTATATATGGCGCAAGGGCTGGGAATGGCGTAGTACTGGTGCAAACCAAAACAGGAAAAAGGAATGCAGATAAGCCGACAATCACCTTAAACGCTTATGAGGGCACGCAAAACCTTGGGCATGTGCCTGACCTCATGAACCGCGACCAATGGGTAGCCTATTATAATGCCTATGAAACTGCGCATGGGGGAACTACGATCACCAATACCCAATTGCAGCAATTACCAAATACCAATTGGTACGACGAAGTTTTCGAAAAGAATGTCCCCATGTATAACGGAAATCTTTCTGTTGCAAACGGGGGTAAAAATTATTCTTATTATATATCGGGGAGTGATTTTAACCAGGAGGGCTTAGTGGGCGGTAAAGAAGGAAAATCAAGCTATAACCGAAAAAATCTAAAGTTTAATTTTGAAACGGATATTTTTAAAAACCTCACTCTTAACGTGGGGGCTGATGTAGTTGGGGAAACTGACAACTACCTGGATGAAAACCAGGCCGGGACCGGAGTTGCCATATTGAACTATATTCCCGCGTTGCCTCCTGTTTATCCGGCTTATGATCCAAATCATCCGGGAGTTCCCTTCAATATGGGCGATATTTCTAAACCTATTACTGTGAACGGGGTTACTTTACCTGCCGTGGGCGCGGTAACCAATCCATTTTTTGCCTTAATGCTGAATAATAACCAGGCAGTTACAAATATTCACGTCTATAATATTTCAGGCACCTGGAAACCGATCGACAATCTGACGGTTACCAGCTCTTACGCATATTACGGCTATTATTCAGCAGCCGGTAGTTTTGTTCCGGCTTTGGATTTTCGGCCCTATCAGAATTTTTACAATACCTATGCCGATTATACCCAAACGATCACACAAAGCGCCTATTCGCAATGGGAAGGAAATGCAAAATATACGTTCACTAACCTGACAAATCAACATCTGGATTTATTAGCTGGGTTTTCGGTGTTGAATTCCAACGGAAATGCGACTTCGCAGTCGGGCTCCGACTTTTATGTAAACACATTGAAACAGGTGAACTTCGCCCTCATTGTAGATCCAACTCAAATAGTTAATGCAACGCCAAGCGCATTTGCAACCGGTTTATTATCCTACTATGGAAGGCTGAACTACAACTATAAGGAAAAATACCTGTTTTCGGCCACTATAAGAAGTGATGCTTCTTCCTTATTCGGGCCCACTAACCGAACCGGGATATTCCCGTCTGCTTCTGCCGGATGGATCGTTTCCGAGGAGCCATTCCTGAAGGAATCAAAAGTAATTGACCTTTTAAAAGTCAGGGCCAGTTGGGGCGTAAACGGTAATAATTTTATTAGTCCTTATCAATACAGTACAATCGTCAATCCACAATCAGGGCCAACGTTTGGCGGTCAAAACACTCCTGGTATAAGCATTCCTTATTTAGCCAATGCGGATGTGAAATGGGAAAAATCAACCCAAACCGACATTGGGGTAGATATGAACCTGTTAAATAACTCCCTGGGTGTTACCGTTGATTACTTTGACAAATTGAACTCGGGTGTGTTGATACCGGTTGGAACGCCTGCATACACAGGTTATGCTTCGGCGGCTGCCAATATCGGGAGTGTGAAAAATACTGGCGTCGAATTGTTGGTGCTTTACCGCCAAAACTATTCGAATGGTTTTGCATGGAATGTCTCTTTTAATATCGGGACTGATAAAAATGACGTAACAAGTTTAGGCCTTGATGGCCAGCCTATATCAGGCGGCAATATAGGTTATATTTTCAATGACCCAATTACAAGGACAGCAGTCGGCCACCCGATAGCCAGTTTTTATGGATATGAACTCGGTCATATCGATGCAAATGGGAATTTTGTTTTCAAAGACCTGAATGGCGACGGTAAGATTGATGCCAATGATGAAACGTACCTCGGAAGCCCTTTTCCCAATTTTACTTATGGCGCCACATTGGGCGCATCCTATAAAGGTTTTGATGTAAGTACATTCCTTTATGGCTCCCAGGGGAACAAAATATACAATGCCACAGTGCGGCTTGATGCCAGCTTTACCAACAGGCCGGTATCTTATGGCGAGGCAGGGGCACCCGCGAACCTGTTAGGCTCAGGTGCTACAGGGACTAACCAAACGGAAGTATCAAGTTATTATGTTCAAAATGGATCGTTCGCCAAGTTAAAAACAATTACTTTGGGTTATACTTTTCAAAAGTCTGTCCTCCGTGCGACAAAACTTTCCAACATAAGAGTATATCTAACCGGGCAAAACCTTTTTGTGTTTACTAAATATACTGGTGTAGACCCGGAAATTGGCCAAAGTTCTTCGGATAATCCGCTTGATGTGGGAATAGACCGGGGTTTTAATCCGCAGCCGAAAATTATTTTACTAGGTCTTCAAGCTAAATTTTAATATTATGAAAAATCATATAAGAAAAATAATCATCAGCGTGACGATTGGAAGTTTGCTGATATTTTTAAGTACTTCATGTAATAAAGATGCGCTTTTAGATAAAACGCCCATAACCTCTTTAGACAATACGAAGGCCTTGGTGACAGAAGCAGATTATATTGCGCTTACCAGCTCTGCCTACGAGCCTTTTCAATGGCAGGTAGGCCCCTACACTGTTTTTCCGGTGATGTTCCAGGATATCAGGGCGGATAATTGTGTATCACAGTGGGCCTCTTATTGGGTTCCGGGGGGCGTTTATGATCAGTTCCCCATACCTGCAAATGACCCGAGCGTTTTGGGTTATTGGCAAAAATGGTACACAGTAATCTCACGTGCGAACACCGCGATAAATTTTGTTAAAAGCTTTACCGGGTTTACCACAGCCGGCTTACAGCAAAGACTAATCGGAGAGGCTGAATTTGTAAGGGCTTTTGCTTATTTTGAACTGGTCAGGAATTGGGGCGCCGTACCATTGATCACGAAATATATCGGCAGCACCACCGACCAGATCATCTATCCGAGATCATCAGTAGCTGCGGTATATGTCCAAATACAAAGCGACGCAACTGCCGCCGCTGCGGTTTTGCCGTTAAGTTATTCGGGAAATGATTTAGGGCGTGCTACCCAGGGTGCAGCGAATACTTTGCTGGCTAAAGTAAACCTCTACCTTAAAAATTATACCGCCACAGTAAATTACTGCCAGAAAGTAATCAACTCAAGTGTTTATTCTTTGGAAGCAAATTTCGCCGACAACTGGAGTTTAACTAATGAATATGGCAAAGAATCTATT